>UMLF01006765.1_pt1 | contig 72417 bp, 114 predicted proteins | sample 1966501 | NCBI WGS metagenome assembly UMLF01 (sample SAMEA4836194, study PRJEB28245) | human gut metagenome | biome: gut microbiome; material: fecal sample | place: Denmark | collected 2008 | reverse complement strand
TTTTTATTATTTTACTTGTCTACCTAGAAGGGAGCATATCACTTACAAACTGTGATAGTTTTGTTTTCAACATTGGAGAGGAATTTTTCTTTGTGATTCCGACGAACAAGGCCGAATCCGGAGATATTCTTCTAGTGGGCGGAAAACCGAAATGTGTGATCGAAGCAGAAAAGAACAAACTGACTGTTATCAATTACGAGGATTCTACAGTTGAGACTATTCTTCCGGAACGGCATGTATTTATGGGAAATACCTACTTTTATGGGAAAATAGTTTCCATGTTTGGAAGCGACCTTATTAAAGGAAAGAAAGGTAGGAACAAAATTATGCAGTACATGATGATGTCTGAAATGATGAAAGGAAACCTCGGAGAATCAGGAAGTGGAATAAGTGCCATGCTTCCTCTTATGATGATGGGAGGTAACATGGGGAGTGTCTTTGATGGAATGTTTGATTTTGATGAAAATGATACAGAATCTGAAGAAAGTGAGGAAGAGTAATTATGGGCGGAGGTTCATGGACTAGAGACAGTTTTAAGAGTTATTCATCGGCAAGAGGAATGAGTGTTGATTCAAGAGGAGCTATTTCTGGAGATTATACGGCACAGGAAATGTTCAGGCAACGTAGAATTGCACCGGAACTTGACCCACAAAATGTTATTCGTGAATGTTGCGATTCGGAAGAGCATCCCAACACAAAACCAGTTATTCTTGCACTGGATGTTACTGGAAGCATGGGCGGAGCTTCGGTTAAGGTAGCAAAGGAACTGAATGTCATTATGACAGATTTGTATGAGAAAGTTAAAGATGTTGAGTTCCTTATCATGGGAATCGGAGATCTGGCCTATGACAATGCGCCAATTCAGGCTTCGCAATTTGAATCTGATATTCGTATCGCAGAACAACTTGACAAAATCTATTTTGAGGGTGGTGGTGGAGGAAATTCTTACGAATCCTATACGGCTGCATGGTACTTCGGATTAAGGCATTGCAAATTGGACTGCTGGAAGCGTGGAGAAAAAGGAATCATCATTACTCTTGGGGATGAGCCCTTAAATCCGTATCTTCCGAAAAGTGCACTTGCCAATGTTACAGGAAACAAATTGCAATGGGATGTAGAGACTGAGGAGTTATATAAACAAGTCGTTGATAAATATGAGGTCTATCATTTGGCAGTAGATGACAAGGAAACATCTTATAAATGGAGAGAAAGAGAAATCAAAACTACATTCGGAAAATACCTGGATGAGAATCATTTGAAGGTTGTGAATATGGATAATCTGGCAAGTACGATTGCTGGGATTATTACAGAGACAGAAAAGAATGTGTTGTCAAGGATCGCTAATACAGACGAGAATGGAGAAATTTCATGGTAGTTAAGATTGTAATCGGTTCAAATTTCGGTGACGAGGGAAAAGGATTGATGACGGATTATTTTTGCCATCAATCCGCCCTTCAGGGCGAGAAATGCCTTGTGACATTGCATAATGGTGGAGCACAGAGAGGGCATACCGTTGTTACACCGGATGGAAAAAGACATATATTTCATCATTTTGGTTCAGGTGTATTTTCGGGGGCAGATACTTATTTATCAGAGCAATTTATTTTGAATCCGATGATATTCCGACAGGAATTGGAAGAGTTTGAACAGATGCATATCATTCCAAAAGTATATATCAATCATATATGCAGAGTGACGACCCCATTTGATATGATTTTGAATCAAATTATAGAAGAGTCAAGAAATAACGCCAGACATGGAAGCTGCGGAATAGGGATATATGAAACTATGATAAGGGATGTGTGTAATTATCCGATTGAAATGTGGCTTGATTTTTCAAACGAAGTCAAAAGATACTACTTGCGAGAGATTAGAAATTATTTAGCAGAAAGATTGTTGAATGTTGGAATTAAGGAAATTCCTATTAGTTGGAAAGAAATTGTGTACTCCGACCTGTTGATTGAAAATTTTATTTCTGATCTGAATTTTATGAGCAAAAATGTTTCAATAAGATTCGACAGATTTATTGAACATTATGATTGTGCGGTATTTGAAAATGGACAAGGTATTTTACTAGATCAGAATAATACAGAATATTATCCGCATTTAACACCGAGCAATACTGGGATAAAAAATCCTTTAGAGGTCATATCAAATATGCAATCTAAACCGGAAATTGAGGTTTGCTATGTGACCAGAACATACCTCACAAGACATGGGGCTGGAAGGCTGGATAGGGAGTGTGAAAAGTCAAAAATTAATCCAGAAATGCAGGATTTGACCAATGTATCAAACCCGCACCAGGGTATTCTAAGATATGCAAAATTGAACGAAAGTTCTCTGGCAGAACGTATTTTAAAGGATTTTGAACCAGCAAGAAAATATGGTGCAAGACTTTCTCTTGCGATAACACATGAAAATGAGTATGACCATATATTCAGTGATAATTTCAAGAAAAATTTTGATTGCATTTATTATTCAGATGGAGAAACGAGAGAATCGGTTTGGAGGATAGGATGAACGCAGTAAGAGCAGATGTAGAAAAACTGGTGGAAAAGGAATTGGAATCCGCAAATCAGAAATTTCCGATGTTCCGGTCAGACCATGAGGGTGCAGCGATGATTTTTGAGGAAATTGAAGAATGCAAACAGGAGATGGAAAACTTAGAAATACAGTTTGAAGCCTTGTGGAGTCGTGTTAAATCTGACAATAAGATGTCCGTAATTATATCGGGCAGATTAAAACTCATGGCTATCAATCTTGCCTGTGAAGCAATTCAAGTAGCATCTATGGCGCAGAAGTTCATCGACAGCCAGAAAGAGAGATGGGGGAATCATGAATAAGAGAAATGGACTACCGGGAGCGGATGCTGCGGACGTTTTTAAGCAGAAAATAGGGAGGACTAACATGCAGGAATTAGAGAAGATTCTGGAAGAAATAGGAGAAGAATCATTTGAACAATTTGGTATCGGGGTAATTAGTCTTCGTAAAGTAGAGAAAATAATCCGCAAGCACATAAATGACGGCTGGATTCCGGTGGAGGAACGACTGCCGGAAGTGCCAGACGATATAGAGGACGAGTATTGTCCAGAGTTTAACGTAACAATAAAAGGAGCAAGCCGCGCAACAACTCTAAAGTACAGTCCAGACGGCACATGGTTTGATGATTCAGGACAAGTATATGTTGTTATCGCCTGGCAGCCACTTCCAGAGCCATACCGCCCGGAAAGGAGCAAAGATGGACAAGCTGATTAGTTTGCAAAATGTTATCGAAATCCTTGAAAATAAAAGATTCGAGGCAGGAAAAGATTTAGCAAAAAGCTATCTACTGGCAGATGTACAGGAGCAAATAGAACGACTTCCCGCCGCTTTTGACAAGGAAAAGGTGATTGAGGAAATAGAAGAGTCAGCAAAATTATATTCATTAAGTGATAGAGATTGTGAATTTGCAGTACCAATAAATGTAACGCTTGAGATTGTCGAGAAAGACTAACTATTAAAAGTCAAGTCTAAAATGAAAATTTTTGAATGAATTGCAGAAACGCATTTCAGATATATTTTGAACCTTGAAAACTGCATGACAACAAGAACATCTTTGCAGGTGCTCTAAAAGGAGATATTTACAGAACAAGTTAAGATGCTGGTATATACGTCCGTCCTGATTTTTCCATTGCAAAAATCAATCGAATAAGTTTCTTTGTTGCGTGAGACAAAGCGACATTATAATGCTTTCCTTCAGACCGTTTTTTCTCAAAATATGTTTTGAAGGTTTCGTCCCAGTGACAGACATACTTTGTAGCATTGTAAAGGGCATATCGAAGATAGCGTGAACCCCGTTTTTCCATGTGGGCATAGCAGTTATCTAATTGTCCTGATTGGTAAGTAGAGGGAGACATTCCAGCATATGCCAATAGCTTATCTGCAGAACTAAAACGACTGAAATCACCAATCTCAGCAAGAATCATAGCTCCCATTCGGTAGCTGATACCGGGAATGGTGAGGATTGGAGAAGAAATCTGATCCATGATCCGTTTGATTTCGGATTCAATTTCAGAAATCTCGGAATCCAGTTCGCCGATCAGCCGGAGTGTGTGCCTTAATTCCAGAGATTTGGCAGGCATAACAGAGCCGATAGAGTTTCTGGCGGCCTCTCGGAAAAGAATAGCAGTATCTTTTCCATAGCGCCCATTAGAAGTTTGAGAAAGTAGATTGGTCAGCTTTGTAAGATGAGCATATGCTACATGAGAAGCGCCTGGAAATTCAGATAATAAAGAATAAACAGAAGTCAGATGAAGCTTGGGTACAAGCGTTTCTAGCTCTGGAAAAAGGATATTAACAAGACGCGAAACGGAGGATTTTAATTTTGCCCGTTCCCGAACCTTATCAAAACGGTAACGTGTGAGTGACTTTAATTCCTCATTGTGGTAGGATGTGTCTGAGTAGGGCTTTAAGTTCATATCGGACATAATCATAGTGGCAATGGTACGGGAATCAACCTTATCCGTTTTCGTCTTTCTAAGGCTGAGACTTTTTCTGTAAAAATTGGTATGTAACGGATTGATGATGAAGGTGGTGAGACCTTTATCAAGAAGAAACCCCAGAAGATTGTAACTGTAGTGTCCGGTGGCTTCCAGTCCTACTTTTACTTTTGTAAAATCATCAGATACGGATTCGATTCTTTGAAACAAAGTTTCAAAACCTTCACGATTGTTGGGGATCGTAAAAGATTTGTATAATATTTCTCCATTTGAGTTTGTAATAAAGCAGTCATGTTTGTCCTTAGAAACATCAATTCCAATGTAAACCATAATAAATCTCCTTTGAAATATATTGATACTGTTTAGAACCACAGGGCTCTTTGCGATTGTAACCTCGTTCTAAATCAACCGTCATGCGGTATCTAACTGATTAACAAATGAACAAAGAGACTGTGGTTGGAGCCTTTCTCAAACCATCGAGCGGTAGGGGGATTGCACCAATCCACAGTATCTCCAAACAGTATAGCATACAGACCTTGGAGAGGGTCTATAAACACTACTACTTTATAATACGAGGCGGGATTGAATGAGAGAAATCTTATTTAAAGCAAAGCGGAAGAACTGGCGTGAGTTGCCGAAAGAGGGAAATGCGATAGACAACACAGAGATATTACAGGAGGTGTGAGATGGGAGAAATCAGATTGGAGCCTTGCCCGATATGTGGGAAAGAAGTTTTTTCAGAATTTAAGCATATAGGGAGAAATTGTTTAACAGAAATATATGACCTCAGAGTTAGGTGCAATAACTCGAAATGTGGCTTAGAAAAACATCACAAAATTGAATTGGACAATGAATCATTCGATAGCCTTTTGAAAGAAATAAAACTTGCAGTTGATGGGTGGAACCGCCGGGCAGGACAGGAGGGTGAACAGAATGAGTAGTACGAAAGCAAGAATCTATGATGACTGTCTGGAACACGAAAGCGCTATATGGGAATATGTAGAGCAGTTGGGAGATCAGAGAATTAAGAATTATGAGACTGGGAAAATTGAAGACCTAGATTTGATAATTCCAATTTTGAACAGCATTGCGAATGAGATTGAAAGATACAGGGAGTATATACGGGAGGTCAAGAATGAGTGATGATTTAATCAGCCGGGAAGCGGTTATAGCTGCTGTAGACAGGCACACAAGAGAAGACGGCACTCTTGATGATGATATTTCTGTGATTTTAGAAGAAGTCGAGACAACTTTTGACAAGGAAAAGGTGATTGAGGAATTGAAGAACCTTGCAGAAGTTTCAAGAGAGTATTGGAGTAAATTTGATGATGAGGACGCTTTCGGAGAAATGAATGCATATACAAGGGCGATAGAGATTGTCGAGAAAGGCGGTGTTTAAGTGTGGGAGAAATTAAATTAAAGCCGTGTCCGTTTTGTGGAGGCGAGGCATTTATACATGAGATTTGTGAGGATTTTTTGGACGTTGGTTGGAAAATGAGAGGATTTGCGGGGAGTTGTAAAAAATGTCATGCAACAACCGAATACAATCAAGATAGAAATATAGCTATTCGAGCATGGAATAAACGAGCAGGAGAGGACGGTGTAGAAAAATGATAAAGCGAAACGGTTATATGGTATTCACAGCAGACGATGAAGAGCCCGATTGCGGTAGGTGCGATAATTGCGATTCAGATAGTGAGCATTATTGTGTTCATTCATGTAGTCCTGAAAATGGCTGGAATGGATATGAGAGAATAGAAAAGGACGGTGCAGAGGAATGACGGAAAAAGAGGCGGTAAATGTTTTAAACATGGTTGAAGCCCACGGCTCTCTTTCAAAGAAAGCAAAAGATATGGCAATCCAAGCTCTTGAAGAAATCCAGCAGTACAGGGAAATCGGCACATTGGAAGAATGCCGGGAGTCGGTGGAGAAGCAGAAAGCGAAGAAACCAGTGTGCGTACCGAAGCCATACAATGAAGAAGTTGGATTTAATGATGAGTGGCATTGCCCTTCTTGTGGCTCATATATCGGCTATTTCACTGAGGGCATGAATGAGCCTGAACAGATGGAATATTGCAATGAGTGTGGACAACATATTGCAAGAGATTGGAGTGAGGAATAATGAGGAGAGTAAAACCAATATTATTCAACACAAACATGGTTCGGGCGATTTTGGGCGGAAGAAAGACGGCTACACGGAGACTAATAAAAGTGCCACCACATTATCCACACTTTTATAAGCTGCATGATAATACAGATGGAAGAATAACGGGAACAAAAAATGAATTATTTGCCGGATTCTATAATGACGAACAGATATTTTACATAGACGGAGAGAAACATATTGATGCTGTTTATTATAAAGCTCCATGTAAGCCGGGAGATATTCTATATGTGCGTGAAACATGGCAATATTCAAAAGAAATATTTAATTGTGCAGATTGTTCGCCCGTATATACATATATAACAGATATGAATGATGAAGATAAAATTTTTAATCCAAAGTGGCGCCCGTCCATCCACATGCCAAAAGAAGCCGCCCGTATCTGGCTAAAAGTTACAGATGTGAGAGTGGAACAGTTGCAGGATATCACAGAAGATCAGGCGAAAGCAGAAGGAGCAAACTGGAAAAATGGGAAAATGTCGGATGGGAAGAAAAGTTGAAACGTATCGCAATAGAACGATTTGCGGATATATGGAACTCCACCATCAAAAAGAATGACATGTTGCTTTACGGATGGGAAGCCAATCCTTGGGTGTGGGTAATAGAATTTGAGCGGTACGGGAAACCGGAGGGGGTATAAGATGGGTAGAGAAATTTTATTTAAAGCCAAGCGCAAGAACTGGCGGGAGCTTCCGAAAGAAGAATGGTGGTAGAAGGATACCCAGTCAAATATCCGTGGGGTTAGGAGGAATTTATGATTTATAGTGATTATACTCACATGAAATGTAATTGTGGAGGCATTATTGGAATGAGAGATAAAGAAAATTTTTCATGCGATAAATGCGGGAAAGTGTATCGAATTGGGAGTAGGTATGATGTATTGATAACAAATGAAAAGACAGGATGGATTTTCCCGATGGTTAAGAAATAGATGTAGGGTGAATATCCGTGGTAAAGGAGAATATATGGATTTTGAAGAGTATATTGGCGAAAGCCTTGAGTATTGGCATAAGGAAATATCATCAATATTAAAAGAATGGTGTGGGGAAGCTGGCGTAAAAACTCCAATAGGATATTGCGAGAATCCTCTAAAACATTGCTGGGAAATTTTCACTGATCGTCCGGGGCTTTTAATTGGAAAGGCCGGAAACCTTGTGGGAAAGTACAAGGACATACTTAACAAAAGATGTTATTGCAATTATGAAGTGAAATTTTATGAGATAAAAGGCGGTTTTGCGAACTGGAAATGAGTAAATATCCGTGGTAGGAACTATCTATGTACGAACAGTTAAGTTTATTTGATTCAGAACCGAAAAATGACAAGCCGCAAAAAGAAACATTGTTTGAACAGATTCTTTCTGTGGTTAAAAATCCGCTTATTCCTTGCGTAAATTGTCTTTGCCAATATTGTACCCATAATGTTGAGGAATTATACAATACGGTAAAACTGGAAGAAGTTGCAGATGAGCCTTGCTTTATTTGTGATGAATGTCGGGAGTATACTGGGGAATCCAATCATACAGTTTGCAGGAAAATGAATTGTAAGAATTTTATCATGTCAGATTACGGGGCAAAAAGAAACAGAAAAAGATTCAAGTTGATTACTTAGTAAATATCCGTTTTAGGGAGGAACAAATAAAAATGAAAGTCTGGATTACAAAATATGCTCTGACAGATGGGATTATTGAGGCTCTTGCATTTAAGTTGACATATAGGACATACATCATAATCCCTAAATACATCGGTACAAAATTAGGAATGTTTAGGCTAATGAATATACTTGATTACAGTGTATCTAAAAGTTCAGCTATTAAAGATGCTGAAGAAATGCGCCAGAAGAAAATCGCGAGTTTGAAACAGCAAATTAAGAAGTTGGAGGAAATGAGGTTTGATGTTTGATTTTAATAATGCAGAAATGGTCAAAGAAAAATTAAAGGAACTTGTAGACAAGAACATTCCTAAAATGTCTTTGGACAAACTTTTAGAGATTGAGAGATTTGATTATTTGAAATCTTATGTGGACAAGGCTACAGAATCCGAGATAGCAGAAACAAATAATCATTTTAACAAATATTGCGTCTATGGATACAATGATGGAAAAGATATTTTCAGTAATGAAAACTGTTCATTCTATTGGGGATTGACACATGGGGAAATGGTTACAGATGATAATGGTCTTGCAAGAACCTATTACCATTACATTAAACTAGGAGGAACGAAACACAAGATTGAGTTACTATTGCAGTACCACCCAGATTGTTATGAAATTGAGGAATAACCAATGAAATACCCATCAATCGAAAAATACATAGCAGAACACAATTTGAGCCTGCGGGAATTTGCCATATGATGCGATATGCCGAGTTCTACTATATGTTGATTGTTGAATGGACAGACAGAGCCGTCAAAAAGCACGATAGACAAGATTCTGGAGGTCACGAAATTGAGTTACGAAGAATGTTTTCAGGAGGGATAGGAAGATGTATTTGGCTAACGGGTTTAAAGATAATTCAGGAAATACAAATATACAATATGTGGTTGCTTATTGGGCTAAAGCAAAAAAAGTTTGGTTCCCACGAGGAACATATAGCGAAATTGAAGAAGCGAGGGAGTGTTACAAACGACTTGGAAAACTCCATCCAACTGCTACGTTTGCAATATTTGAATACATCAAAAGTGAAACTATATCGCAGATATACATATCGGAGTAGACACAACGGAACGATTGATAAGATTCTTGCGGTAACAGGATTAAGTTATGAGGAATGTTTTCGGGAGGGAACAGTGATGATAAAAGGAAGAAAAGTATATGACCCAATATCAAGAGAGTGGAGTACAGGGTGGTGGGTTCCGGTTTATGGTTTTAATGGACATATAGTAAATTATGTTCCAGTTTGGAGGGGATATGATTGAAGTCTATAAGATAGAGGATTTTGTGATAGAACAACTTTTCTTTCCATATTTGCCAAGCCTTTGTCCAAGCGAGTATACGAAATCTGTTGAAAGAAAGTTAATGAGAAATCCAGAATACATTATTCAGTTATTGGAAGAAAACTTAGATACGAAGGAACTGGTGTTTAATCGTATTAAGCGGTGTGGTGGTGTCAAATGGTATCGCTATCTGGACATGAGTAATCCGGTTATACGGTGGGTAAATGAGAATTTGGAGGAAAGCAATGAGTGAACTATTAGTAACATTTTCAATGTGTTTTGCATTTTGCTTTCTGCTTGAAGGAATAGAAATAGCAATTAAGTCTAAAGCCAATAGGATATATAAAGTAACACACATTCTTTATCCCTTGTTTATTGTAGTGACACTGTTTTATTTCTTAGTAAACGAGGTAGTTTGACAATGAATTATCTAAAGAAATGCCCGAAATGCGGGCGGTATATGACACCATACTTTCATTACAAATTAGGTTTATCTCCCTATTAATTACGTCAAAGTCAGCCCTCCAAGAAAAGTTTCTGATGAACAGAAGAAAGTAGCAAGGGAAAGACTTAAGAGGGTATGGGAGGAAAAGAAGGAAAAGGGGAATAAGTAGTACAATGAAATTAACAAAGAAACGAGCAATCGAAGAGCATAGGAAAATGTGGAATTGGATTGCAGATCAGTACGAAAATGTATCAGATGTATTATTGAAATATCATTATATAGATGCGTTGAAAGGATATTATATTCGTACAAATCTTCCAAATTTGGGGTCTATAGATAACAATTGTTTTTGCTGCGAATATGATAAACAGTATGAAGGATTATGTGAAAATTGTCCATTAGAGTGGGGTAGTGAATACCTTGGCTGTGTGCGTCTTGATAATGGAGATGCTGGATTATACGAAACAATAGATGTATTAACAGATGAAGATTCATGTAAAAATGACTTTGTATTATGTGGAAAAATAGCTAGAAAGATAGCTAACCTTCCAGAACGACATGAAACAGAAGAGGTGTGATCGATTATGACGGGGTTAGAATGGAATGTATTTTACTACGATTCCAGGACAAAAGAAATTAAGATTTCAAATGTATTTAACCACAGTAAATACAAGAAAGAAGTAGAAGAATTATTGCAACAATGTACAAGCCTGGAAGACTTTTCAGACAAGCTTAAAAATATTACTGCCTATTACTTCTGGTCAAAATGCGAATGGGAAACAGTTATTCATCCCTGGGTAGGTGATAAGAAAGCAGCGAAGAAGATAGATGTGTTCTGGCAACTAAATAATAATTGGGATAGATTCATTGAATATTTGTGGGAATTCTCAATCTGAATACATAGTAACCACTGTTCTTTAGAAAAAAGGAGAAACCATATGAAGTATATTATAATTCCAGTAAGCGATAAAATGAAAAAAGATTTGGATGAATGTAATGCTCTGGCTCTACAGGACAGAGATAAAGATTGTGACGAATGCTCTCTATGTGTCGGAGAAATGTTTGGATGTTTAGCTGATGTGAGATAGATTGAGGGTGAAGAAAAGAAAGTATTTGTTTTAGAAGGTGAATGTTAGGATATTCCAGCATGACGGAATAGCCTTTTTACATTGAATGTTTTACTCCAAATACCTGAGATGGTAATGCCCCAGCTATAAGCGAAACGCCAAGCGACGTGGAAGATAAGGGCAAACCTTCCGAGAAATGAATCGGGAGCAGTTCATGAGAGAACGCAACGGAAGTAGCGATCCCATTGGAATGCTTAGTAAAACCAGTTCATTAAGCGGTGGGTTGGGACTGGCTCCGATAGTCTATGGACGTAAGGATGAAGTAACTGCCGCAAAAAAGTGAGGTAGTCATCCTCTGCTCAACTACCTGTTTGGATAGTGTCGCAGGTGATCACGGACATATTCCCACTGATTACAGCGGAAACGCCAATAAGCGCGGACGTGCACCATGTTGTGGTGCAACATATCTATTCACCTCCTTTATCGCGAAATAACCATTTGTAAAGGTACGACTCGCTTACAGTTGGTAATTCGGCACGTCAGGGGTGGCTACTAATATGAAATTATATTATTGGTAAAGGTATATATTTACGATGGTTGTATAAGATGTCTATCTGCATTTAGACAATAATCTTGATGAAGGAAGTTGGTACGAATAATAGGAAGACAAGTATATGATCTGTACGATGGATACAAGTTCTATAAAAGTGATATGGAACTTATAATTAGAAAACTTTCTACAGAACAACTTAGAATTTTGCCTATAACAACGATAGGTTTATTTGGATATTGGTTTGATATTGGTACAGAAGAATTGTACATCAAAGACGATTATGTTGAAAAAATATCAAAATATAAGTTAAGGAAAATAAAAAAGGAAAGTACACAAATAATGACATTGGAGGAAATACTTATGAAAAAAGAAAAACTTACAGGTTACAAAAATGTAGCAGTAATTAGAACGGATAACGGTATAACTGATTACCATTTTGCAATTTATGATGATGGTGTAGACTACTGCCCTGGGGACAAAGTGATGGTATCTGGGAATGACAGAATCCAGACCATCAAAGAGGTAATCACCGCGGAAGAAGCTAAAGAAAGATTTGACGGTGATATCATTGCAGAAGTAATCGGGCGCATCGACACGACGGCATACGATAAACGTGTAGAAAAACGAAAAGAAGCAAAACGTATTAAAGATGAAATGGATAAGAAAGTGAAGGAAATGGATGAGCTGTTGAAATATGAGATGTATGCGAAACAGAGTCCTGAGTTTTTAGCACTCTTGGATCAGTATAAAGAGTTAGTAAAATAAAATGGAGTAACCTGTGCAAGTCGGCAAACTGAAACAGGTCACTCCGGGAATGTAACCAGGGATAATCCCTTAGTCAACATACATATTGTATCAATTCTTATTGGCTAGGTCAAGCCGATTATCCCTGAAATAATGCTTTCATTTAATAAACAATAAAGGAGGAAATGAGGTTTGGTATACCGTAAAGATGCATCTTTCCTCTGAGTGAAAATGAATTACGAAGATTTTTTAAAGCAGAAAGATTATGTTATCGAGAGCAGTGGATTTGATATTGATAGAGAAAAGTTAAATCCATTGTTATTTGATTTTGAAAAAGATATAGTTCGTTGGGCTTTAAAGAAAGGTAGATCATGTATCTTTGCTGGGTGTGGTCTTGGTAAAACAGCAATGCAATTGGAATGGTCTAACCAAATCAACAAACGTACTGGAGGCAGTGTTTTAATTGTAGCTCCACTTACTGTTGCAGATCAAACGAAAAGAGAAGCGGAGAAGTTTGGCTATGATGTTAAGGTATGTGAATCACAGGATGACTGTATTAGTGGAATTAATATAACCAACTACGAGAAACTAGAGAAATTTGTAGCAAAGGAATTTGTTGCTGTAGTACTTGATGAAAGTTCAATTTTGAAATCTTATACGGGAAAAGTCAGAAATCAGATCATAGGTATGTTTTCCCAGACACTATACAAATTAGCATGTACGGCTACGCCAGCACCGAATGATTATATGGAGCTAGGAAACCATTCAGAGTTTTGTGGTGTTATGACACGGGCTGAAATGCTATCAATGTTTTTTGTGCATGACGGAGGGCATACATCGAAATGGAGACTAAAGGGTCATGCAAAGGATGTGTTTTGGCAGTGGATGGCAAGTTGGTCTGTGTTCTTAGATAACCCAAAAGATATAGGTTATGAAGTATCAGGGTATGATCTGCCAACATTACATATTAATGAAATTATTGTAGATGGAGATAAGCCTATCGTAGAATCTCTTACTTTGACTGAACGTCGACAGGCAAGGAAAGATAGCATGGATTTAAGATGTCAACGAGCTGCGAGTTTGGTCAACAATTCAGATGAACAATGGATTGTTTGGTGTGATTTGAATGCAGAATCAGAAATGTTACATAAATTAATTGATGATTCAGTAGAAGTAAAAGGATCTGATAAACCAAAACATAAGACAGATGCTATTATGAGATTTACAGATGGGGAAATCAAAACGTTGGTTACAAAAAGTTCTATCGCAGGATATGGAATTAACTGGCAAAATTGTCACAATATGATTTTTACGGGATTAAGCGATAGCTTTGAGGCTTTTTATCAGGCAGTGCGCAGATGCTGGCGTTTCGGACAAACAAAAGAAGTAAATGTATACATTATTATCTCAGCGAAAGAGGGATGTGTCAAAGAAAATATTGAAAGAAAACAGAAAGATTTCGAAACAATGCGTGATGCAATGATTGATCTAACGAAAGAAATTACGAAAAAAGAATTAAGATCAACATGCAGAATTGTGACACCATATGAGCCACATGTTGAAATGAAATTACCAGAATGGGAGGAATTTGCTTCATGAATATTATTGATCAGGTAGTAGAAAATCAGTATGGATTATATCACGGCGACAGTGTAGATATTACGAAAGAGATCACAGATGATAGTATCCACTATACGTTATTTTCACCACCTTTTTCGTCGTTATATACATACAGTAATAGTGACCGCGATATGGGAAATTGCAAAGGTGATGATGAATTTTATCACCATTTTAAATTTCTAGCCACGGAATTATATCGTATTACTATGCCTGGGAGATTATTAAGTTTTCATTGTATGGATCTTCCAATGATGAAATCACGAGATGGAGTTATTGGATTAAAAGATTTTCCTGCCTTACTGTTAAAGATTTTTCAAGACTGTGGCTTTATTTATCACAGTAAAGTGACTATCTGGAAGAATCCCGTGACGGAGATGCAGAGAACCAAAGCACTGGGATTACTTCATAAACAGATTAAGAAAGACAGTGCTATGTGTAGACAAGGTATTCCAGATTATATTGTGACAGTGAGAAAACCAGGAGAGAATCCAGAAAAAATTACTCATACCAATGAAAGCTTTCCAGTAGGTGTATGGCAAAATTATGCAAGTCCTGTATGGATGGACATTCGCCAGTCTGATACATTGCAGAGAAAATCTGCACGATCAGAACAGGACGAGAAGCATATCTGTCCCCTTCAGTTGGAAGTAATCCAAAGATGCATTGAGTTATGGACAAATCCAAACGATATTGTATTTGATCCTTTTGGCGGGATTGGATCTACTGCATATGTAGCATTAAAGATGGGAAGAAGGGCAATCTCCAGTGAACTAAAGGACAGTTATTTTGATCAAATGAAGAAGAACGTGGAGATTGCGGCAGAATCAGCAAAGATGATTTGTCCTGTTGGCGAGAAAAGTATAGAAGACTATGCAAACGAATAAATGAATCTTTCATTAGAAGAAAGGAGTGATAAGAAGTGAGTATTACTTGGTTGGAATATGCTCGACTGGTTAAGCCAGGGATTATTGGAAAAGGAATATATGAACCTTGTTGTGGATGCCCAGGGGATATAAATAAGATTGGTGCACATTATCAGGCAAATACTTGTCTATTTAGACCTTTTGATGAATCTTGTACAAAGTGTTGGAATCAGAAAATACCTTATCCGGTTATTGCGGAAGCAGTTCGAGATGGGAGCTTCGGATTTAGGTATTGTGTAGGAGATAAATTTGAAATCATACGGGTAGAGCAGGAAAAGGATGGTGGTGTGAGAATTTTCGCTAATCCCTATTTTATACCTTCCAATGGTGACTACAAATTTTACATAGACGAGAATTACGGAAAGGGAGAGAAAGAAATACAGGATGAATTTGCAAGGGATGATTTAGAAGACGGTATGATGTGTGAAATGCGTGATGGTACGCGAATGTTATGGCTTGCTGGAGCAATGAGAGAATACAATTTTTGGTATTCCGGAACACAGGTAGATCTAACTGGAGAAACATACAGAGATCATGATATTGTAAAAGTTGGATACCCTGACTTTGATAAATATCGGGTTATTAATGATGCATTAAAAGGAGATTTTAAAGAAGTTATCTGGGAGCGAAAAGAAGGAAAAGAGATTTCATCAGATGAGGCGTTTCGTGTTTTGAAAGAGCATTATGGATGTGATGTAAAAATCAGAGAGAATTAATCTGTAGAAACAAATAAATACCAGATGTAGCACTCTGGTATCTATTCGCTCAATTTGTTTTCTCAAATCTTGGTGCACTTTAAAACCCAAATGAAGTGAGCTATGACGCACTCTTTAGATGATGGTTGCTACTAGGCCAACGTCCTTCGATCTGAGTCAAAGGTATGTGTGCTACCACATACTTCTATAGCAAGGCGCATCACTTTAGCAGTCTGAGTTCTGCTTAAAACCTTTGCCCTATGCATCTGCTTTAATTGAGACAGGCAAAGTCAAAAATGTTTCTAACATGGAAAACACCTCCTTCTTTGCCCAATAGGGCACAAACAAAGTATATCATATAAAGCAGTATTTGACAACGAAAGAAGATAGCAAGCTTCGTTTGGGGCTTAAAGTGTACCAAGTGATTTGACAATTTAATGATGATTGGCGGTGATGTTTATAAGTACAAATTACTATATGATGGCAACAGAGAAAGAGATGGTACAAGAACATTTTCCAGATGAATATGAGATCGTAGATGATCCGTATCTTGGTTATCGAATTCACATCGGTAAACGAAGCTGTGGGTGGAAACCCTTGTTCCAGGCACATAAAAATGCATACAATTCAGTTTCTGATATGATGAAATTTATTATGAATCATCCAGAAATACATATATTTGATGAATACAAAAATCTTCTTTCTATGGAACAATTAAAAGAAGAACTGGTAGATTGGGCCGAGCATCAAGAAAAAAGGATTATAGATTATGAAGGTGTAGGTAAGATACAAGCTCCAATTGATCATGTCGAAATATCTAAAAGGGAAGTCAATAGGAGTTGGGTGATTATAAAATACTGGCATGACAAAAACGGATATGATTTTACGGATGGGGAATTTTCTTAGGAGGTATTATGACTGATTTTGAGACATGGTTGTTAGATGTTGGATATAATCGGACATTTAGGATGTTGGAATATCGACGCATTGGTGACTGGACACCTTTAGAAATTGACGAGAAATATATAGATCAGACACATTATAAGGATGATCAGCATACGTTAATACGCATTAAAGAAGCCATCGAGTTGCCGGATGGAGATATTTTGTTGGGATATATCGATTTATCCATTGCTGAATATATTGAAAATTTTGATCAGGATAAAGCATGGACACACTATAGGAAACTGAGCAAAATAGAGCTGAATTGGTTCCCGGAGGATGATGAGGAAAAAGAAGATTTATGGGCAAATACAGATTTACGATAACGGCATCAGACGCATATATGGATGAGTTAACTGGTGACGAAATAGAATACCTTCGTGATGATCTGAAGGAAATTACGGAGGACTATGGTTTTAGTGATGTAAAAGTAGCTATTGAAGATCCCGAGTGTTTTAGAAGAAACGAAGGGAGGAGAAAAAGATAACTCCGAAAGAGTTATATGAATGAGCAAAAATATAAAAAAGGAGAAATGTAACTATGGCAAAAATTGGAAAGAACAAAAAGGCGTGTGAGAAGTATAAACAGTCTGGGCGAAAAGCCTTTAATAAAATTGCAAAACAGGAACGTGCAAAGAAGCGCGAAGAACGTTTTGCAAAACGTCGCGAGGAAGGAAAAGCATATACATATGAACCCAATTTTTTCAAAGAAGGAACGAGAGAATACTGGAAAGAGAAATATAAGAGAGAAGCAAAGAATGTAGATCATAGAACTGAGTACCAGAGAATTAAGAGTCTCACATCAAAACTGGACAACGAAATTAGAGCAAAAGAAGCGGAGAGAAAAGCCACAGAAAATAAAAACAAAAAGAAGATGGAAAAAGTAGCGTAAAAATGATGTTAGAATAACGATCTGGCACCACCCTCTCAATTTGTTTTCTTAATCCTTGTTGCACTCCGGTGGTCTAAGTGAGTTGTTACACACTTAGTCATGACTTTTTACCGAGAATGTATGTACCAGTGAGATTATAGTTTTCAAGTTTCTTTTGGTTCATCTTATTGTTATCCCATTTCCGAAATTAGTTGGAGTGTGTAACATCTCATTTAGATCATCGGGTGCAAAATAATCGGAGGTGATAATTATCGAGAACACATTATTAATATCAATTGTGTATGTTGTTGTACTTGCTCTTGGTCTATGTGTTTGGAAAAGAGTTATTGAACATATAGACCATTGGTTACAAGAGCACTTGAAAGAATATGAATATGAAGTAGTAATGTGGGTTACTTTTGGAGTAATGGTATTTATTCTAATTGCGCTGGGATGTGCAGTATTCAAAAGTTTATAAAAATGGGTATTCGGGGAATCCGAAAAATTTTTCAAAAACAAAAAAACAGGGGTTTTAAAAATTACGCAAGGACAAAAGAGGTAGATATGATTACGAAAATATCATTCCGTTGTGATAAATGCGGAAAAGAATTTGCTTTTAAAGGGCATTGGTACAATCGAATGCTTATAGAATGGTGGAGTGATGTTAGGTGGGTATTACATTGCATGGCAAAACATCATGAAAAGCCAAATAAGAAAGATGTATTGTATATTATAAAACTGGTTGTTGCGTTTATACTACTGTTTCCATTGCAAATATTCGATATCATTGCAACACCATTTAGACACTTATGATTGAGGTGAAAATATGTCAGCATTAGACGGAAAAATCATAATCGAAAGAGAATTCAGACCGTGTATCGTACATATTCCAGAAAAACGGCAGAATTATCGTAAGAGAGGCGATGAGCTGAATGTGTATGATAAGGTGATTGAACCAGAAAAGAATATAAAAGCGTTATTTCACTGTTGGAATTTCCGGTCTGAACTTGTTGAAGAGCCACTGTGTTATGGCGGTTATCATGCGGGACAGATTTCGGCCACGTTTGCCCTTGTTGAATACGAGGACGGCACAATCCATGAGGTAGAGCCAGCACAGATACGATTTGTAGACAATGCCATGAGTGAATATGCGTTCCCGGAAATGGAGGAAAATAATGTGTGGGGAAATTGAAGTTGGAAGATGTGAATGCTGTGGAAAAGATAATGTACCACTTGAGAGAACTTATTTTAGATACCCATTTGAATGTGAGTGTCATTCTCCGGAACATTTTATCTTAGTTCGACATTGCGAAGATTGTGATCCAATAGAGCCGAGAGAGACAAAAGTTGTCTTTAAAACAGAAGATTTGAAAAACCCATTTGCACTTGCTTTTAAAATTATGCAAAAAGAAATGAGAAAAACAAGAGATATAAAAGGCGAAATATATGATGTTTGGGAATCTAATCTTGCAATGATGATTTATGATTCTGTACCAAATATGACAGCAGATCGGGCGAATGAAATAGCTTCAAAGTGGCTTGATAGACTGTTTAAAATTCGAGATCAGCCATGAGTCCAGATAAATCCATCCAGTCCGGGAAATCCCACCGCAAGCCGTACCGTGGAGCAAAAGCCATAGATGTAACCTGCCGGAACCACGGGAACTGTAAATGGTGCGAGAGAAAACGGACACATAAGAACGATAAACGGGAATTGGTGGCAGAACAGGAGTTGAGAGAGTATGACGGTTGAGCAGTTGGAACAGGCGATTGAAATTTATAAAGAATTAAATGTTTTACAAGATTTTATGGATGAACAGAACAAACATTGTTTATCAGAATGGCGTCTTAATTTTGGCGATATTGAATTTGACCTAAAACATTTGACGGGAATAAAGGCTATGATTCGTGATTTCACATCCAATAAAATCACAGAACTGGAAAAGCAGTTGGAGGAACTCTAATGAAATGTATTTCGGCTGTCACAATCGGAAAACTGATAGAAGCCCACATGGAGAGTGATGAAGAAAAGTTTCTTGCGTATGCAAACTTTATAGCAGACGCTTATGAGGAATCCGGCGAGGAACGTAGTACAAAGATTATCAGATCGAAAATTTCCAGGGAATACAAAGAAGAATCAAAAGTGGCGATTAATACGGAGTTGCTAATAAAATTACTTAAATGCTATGTTTCCCAAGGAAATAGGATTCTATGATGGGAAGGGGTATAAAATTGAGTTTAGATGACTGTAGAAGTTGCGTGAACGAACAGTGGATAAGAACAGTTAAAACACAGTATGTAATTCAGCTTAAAAAGCCAATAGATAAAGGAAGCGGGAGCACTGTCATAATTATTGCGGCCGACAGAGCAGAGATCAAATGCGAACACCTTATTTTGTACAAAAAGCATTCTATCGTTTATTTCTACCCGATAGACAGGATTGATAATTTCTATGCAAGAGAAGTCTAAATTGAAAAATATGCTGAAAATCATTTTTTGTAAACATGAATGGGAAAAGATAACCTCAGTAAAAGATAGTAGGGGCTATATAATTGTGAAAGCCTGTCCCAAATGTGGAAGGGTTAAAATTTATACAGTATAGTATAAATATTTTGGAGGTTGAAAGTAATGTTGCTATTTTTGACATGGAATTCACAGGTTTGAGAAAGAACACAACCCCTATCAGCCTTGGAATTGTATCTGAGGATGGGAAAAAGTTCTATACAGAATTTACGGATTATGACGAGAATCAATGCGATGAGTGGATAAAGAAAAATGTAATTGAAAATTTAAGGTTAGCTGGTATGGGAGTTGGTGTCTCAGATACAGATCAAACTCCACCGATAAGAATTGCAATGGGAGATAGGAAGTATATTCATCAAGAATTGCGTGAATGGCTACAACAATTTGACACAATTCAATTTGTTTCTGATGTATGCCATTACGATTTTGTTCTTCTGATTGATTTACTGACAAATGGCGGAACAGCCATTGACCTGCCAGATAATATTTCGGCGGTGTGCCATGATTTGAATATGGACATAGCAAGACACTTCCATGTTTCAGACCGAGAAGCCTTTGACATGAGCCGGGAACAGATTATGAATGATCTGTGTGGGTCAGAGGATATTGTGACAGGGGACAAGCACAATTCACTGTATGACGCAGAGGTAATTAGAGCAATTTATAAGGAAATTGTGAGGTAGTTATGTCAAAAGAACTTGAAATAACAATCAAAGCAAAAATGAATGAAAGATGGGTAAATGATTTCCTGTCTATGCTGAAGTATATGGAATCATGCGGAAATATGGGACATTCCGCTACAATTGGATTTTATTCTGATGGAGATGGGGATTTCAGACCGAAATTTGAATTTGACAGAGAATACGAAAAGCGACATGGATTTTGGGAGCATGAATTAAAGAAAGAAAATCCAGAAAGACATTTGCCCGAATTGGAAGTTATGTTTGACGCTGGATAATCCGAGCGATTTGAGAGGAGATCGGGAATGTGTGAGTATTGCGAAAAAGAGCGAGTGTTAAAAAGCTGTAATTTCTGTGGTGCGGCAAAAATGCAAGTCATTGGAAATTGTTTAGAGGTGCAAGGCGATAGTCATAAGATAAAATGGTTTAACCGTATTTATCAGCCGAGTTTCAAAATAAATTATTGCCCTATATGTGGAAGAGATTTGGAGGAATGACAAAATAAGAAGCTGCAGGAATTTGGAGGATTGCTTTGAGAAAGATTATTTTTCTTGATATAGATGGCGTTTTGAACTCAGTTGATTATTTTGAACAGGTAAAAGACTGCAAGGGATATAAAGAAATAAATCCAGAAAAGGTAAAATTATTAAAAGAAATTGTGGAAAGAACCGGGGCGAAAATAGTCCTTTCCTCAACGTGGCGTGATTTAAGCAGAAGAAAATGTGAGCCAGACCACCCATTGTATACATATTTAATTGATACATTGAAGGAATACGGACTCGAAATCATGGAACATACACCATACATCGGGCAGGACAGACCAAAAGAAATTAAAGCGTGGTTGGACAAGCAGTCAGATAAGGATCTTCGTTTTGTGAGCCTTGATGATGATTATCCGAAAAATTTATACGATGAAGTTAGAATAGGGGATTGTTTAGTAAGAACATGCTTTTATGAAAATGACGGCGGATTGCGACAAGAACATGTTGAAAAAGCAGTGAAGATTTTAAATTGGGAGGATTAAAAATTGTTTAAAAGTGCAGACGAATTACTAGAAGAATTTGGATTTGAAAAACTATACGAAGATAAGCATGGAGCTTATTATAACAGAAAAAATGAAAAATATAATTATGTTCAAAGGTTAGATATTCTTTATAAACAAAATGGTTCTCATCTTGCTCAGTCTTATATTGAAATATCAAATTCTGACGGATTTAATAATTGTGTAGGGCTTACATATTTAGAACTGAAAGCAACTATGAGAAAATATCGGGAATTGAAAAGGAAGTACAGGTGGTAATAGAACTAGAATTTCATGGGGGAGGGTAATACGATGGAAAGACTTGACTGTAGTACGATCAGAACTTTGCGTGTGCCACATCAACAGTTTGAAGCGATTAAAAATAAAGCAAAGTATTTAGAAATTGTAGATAAGGATAAAGGGGATGTTATAACTTTTGTTCCTGAAAAACTGATTCGAAAGATAGATGAAATAAGACTTTTATTGGAGGAATCATGATACAACTAACACATTATGATGATGGTAAAGGTAAGTATCAGTCGCATGAGGTTGGCTTGAAAGTACCGCATGGTGTATATAACAAAAATATTCGGTCGTATATAGAGTACGATTTCAGTGAAATTACTGGATATGGAGAAACAAAAGAAGAAGCCCTAAATGATTTTATTAATAAATTTAACTATATATTAGATGAATGGAAAACATTTGCAAATATGTTGAACAGTACAAATATGATTATAGATAATATGTTAGAAGTGGATTACGCTGGTAATGAGGTGGAATAATTTTGGATTATAGAGAGAGAAAGTATTATCTAGTAAGATTGAATGATGGGCTGTCTCCATTTTGGTGGGTCAGGGGGCATGATAACAATGGTATGAAATATGATTCATATTTAAATTATTTCAAAGACGAAATCAAGTCTTTAAAAATATCTCCACCGTATAATCACATCAAAACGAATTTAGATAGTGGGAAATGGGATGGAGCAATACATGAAATCGGATATGTACAGATGTTATTCAGTTGCAGGAAGTGTGATGTAGACAAGATGGAAGATATTTTTATGAAGATGTTAGAGCATGATGATTATTTTAGGTATGTAGAATTAACAAAAGAAATTTGCGGACAATAAGAAATGTTGATTTCATAAGGAGTAATTTATGGGAAAATCATTAGATTTTGTGAGGAGTAGAATTGCTTCTGGTGTATGTAATGGAATGGAGAACAATAAATACGAGAGCATGCAGGAATTAGATTTTCTGGATGTGTTAGAAAATTATCAGCACAATGTTATTTTCGATGAAGAAAATGTATGTCATTATATTTTGGATGCCGCAACAGATACAAACCTAACAGAGAAGATAGAAATTCAGGTTAAATATGATCCAAATGCTGAATTTGAATATTTCACAATGGAAAGATGCAGATGTGACGGTACATTATTCTTCTTTTATGAATTAGTAGCAACCGTTTTAAATAAAGTGTTTACACTCGAAACGCACAATAAGGAAAAAATTCCCAGTGATTATGGCAATAACCCATTTGCATACAAAGTTAAGTACACAATAGGCAATCCAGTGATAACAATAGAGCATGGCGAGGAGTTTGCAACCGAAGAAAAAACATGGATGTTAGATAGGTTTTCTGTCATGTTGCCTATAGCTATGGATTTTGAAAGGATAAATGCAAACAAAATTGGATTATAAATATAGAAAGGTATAATAGATGCTTACAACGAATGTAGATCAAATTAAAAGTAAAATTGAGAGTAGTGAGTATGATTTCCTAAGAACTAATAAACATTTAGGTTCTAACATTATTTTATTAGTACTTGGCGGATCACATGCGTATGGAACTGCCACAGAGGATAGTGATTTAGATGTTAGAGGTTGTGCATTGAATTCAAAAATGCAGATCCTGACAAACGAGAATTCTGAACAGTTTACGAATGACGCAACAGACACAGTAATTTATTCATTCAATAAATTAATCTCTCTTCTAAGTAATTGCAATCCAAATACCATAGAAATTCTTGGATGCAGACCAGAACATTATTTATATCTTAATAAAATCGGGCAAGAATTATTGGATCATTCGCATTTATTTTTATCTAAAAAAGCGGTTCAATCATTTGGAGGTTATGCAAATGCACAGCTTCGTCGCTTGGATAATAAGGCTGTTAGGTTGGTTAATCAGAGCCAGAAAGAACAACATATTTTGAATAGTATTATGAATGCATACCATACATTCCCAGGTAAGTATTTTGGATTCCCGGATGATAGTATAAAACTTTATATTGATAAATCACATCAGGAAGAATATGATACAGAAATTTTTATGGATGTAAATTTGCATCATTATCCGTTGCGCGATTACAAATCAATGTGGTCAGAAATGAATAATATTGTAAAGGATTATTCAAAGATCGGGAAAAGAAACAAACATGCAACCGAGAAGAATAAGTTAGGAAAGCATATGATGCATTTAGTGCGATTGTATTATATGTGTTTCGATATTTTGGAAAATGAATGTATAGTTACTTACCGCGAAAAAGAGCATGATCTTTTGATGGATATTCGAAATGGGAAGTACCTTGATGAGAATAAACAACCTGTACCAGAATTTTTTGAAATGATTGATGAGTTGGAGAAGAGAATGGAGTATGCAAAGAAGAATACAGGACTTCCGGATGTTCCTAATTATAAAGAAATTAACGAGTTTGTAGCCAGTGTTAATGAAAGAGTAGTTAGGAGAGAGATGTGAGGTGAAAAGCAATGCCAGTACATGATGACTTAGGAAATAGGATGAAAGAATACTATGAGCAGATACCAATTTTGAAAATGAAGAAATAGAGGAAAATATTATGTTTTTGACACAAAAAGAAATGCATAGAAAAGCGGAAGAATATTTACATGATCGGTCGCGTTTACTAGAAGTGATAGATCTAAGTGATTTAGATTATTGTATGAAGAAAATTTGTTATGAATATGTACGAGAGTTACTCTGTGATTTATCTGCGTCCCACACATACACACTCCACGATGCTTATGATTTGTTCTTTTATAATTTCTTCCTTAGATTTGCAGATGTCAATAAGGCAATCGTTAATTTCATAGAATGGGCAGAAAAAGAAACCAGACACACATTAAGAACCGATAGGAGGGGCGAGAGATGTTTTTCCGAAAATACAAACGAAGACTTGAAAAACACGAACGAAGAATCGAAGAATTAGAAAAAGAATTAGAAAGAATAAAAGATAGAACAAAAGAATTAGGAAAAGAAAAGGATCAAATAGAACGGATTTTAAAGAACAGTAGAATTGGGGAAATTACTTATACTACTGATTGGAATCCATGCACTAACGTTAGGTCAATTCGTATTTATAGAGATTTTTGTGAGTATACATTTAATAAATTTAATGGTTCATTTTGGAATTGCAACGTGGTTTTTGAACAAGGAGATTTAGCTAATATTGTATTTTGCAAAATTGTAAACGACACCGAAAATAAGAAAAAAATAATGATTACTTATGCGTTTGATTTAGACAGTCTTACTTATTGTAAAATTAACGAGGAGAGTATTGAATGATAGTAATGGGATATCAGGGAATAGGAAAATCAACTTTAGCACGAAAAAATCTTAGATATGTAGATTTAGAGAGTAGTTATTTCCGGTTTAGTGGTTTGGATAATTGTAGAGTACATTCCAATAACGAAAAAAAGGAAAATCTGGTAAATGGTATTCTTGATTTGGTGGCAGAATTTGAGAAAGAAAACTTATATGAAGTGTATTGTAATGTTGCCGAAAACTTATCGCGACAGGGATACACAGTATTTGTATCATCACATCAACCTGTCAGAGAAAGGTTACTAAAATCGGAGGAATATGTAATTGTATGTGTTCCAACTTTGAATTTAAAGGACAAGTGGATTGAAAGGCTGCGATTAAGATATGAGAATTCTGGACTCGAAAAGGATTATAAGGCATATATGAATGCGAAGGATTGTTTTACAGAGAATGTAAACGAAATTATGCGTAGCGGATTTGACGTGTTAGAAATTGAAGATATGGACTACGATCTTAAAAAACTTTTGGAAGTTTGCGATAGAGAACGATTTACAAAAGAAGAAGTGAAACAGCACATAGATGATCTAAAGAATTGGGATAATTACAAACCCTTTCATGATGCTGTTGATCTAGTAGAGAAACTGGTAGAAAGGATGGATGTATAATGAGATTGTTTGATGCATTAAAAGAAATAGAAGATGATAACGACAAATTTATTATTAATGCTGCTTATACGTATGGATTTAGGTATAACAAAAGTAAAAATGACATGTTTTATTGTGATAAGAAAACGGGAGGATATTTTAAAAGATCAGGTATTTTATGTTGGGATTATGCCGACCTGTGTATGAATGGTTGGGAAATCAGAGTAGTTGTGAACCCAAAATATAAAATTGGAGACAAATTTTTGATTAAAAAAAAGAAAAACAAGGGGGAGCATGTTCAATAACAATAACTAAAAATACAGTTGGAGAGATTTTATGGGTTCACAGCGAAAACGGAAATATATTATATAGTGTTTCGACTGATGATAATGCATTTCCTATTATGTTAACCGAAGGCTATTTAGAAGAACTAGATATGGTAGTACCACAGGACAAATGAAAATTTAGTTTCTTTGGAACGGAGGGAATATATTATGCACTATCAGATGTTGATTATATTATTGAAAAATATGGAAGAGACAACGATGGATATTATATGAGACATAGATACGATGAAAATGAGAAAGAAGTTTATGTCGATCAAGAATTGAGAAAATATTTTGAGGATAATAATATTACATACGATATTTCCTTAGAAGATGGATTTGATTCTCCTGGATATGCAGTTGATTTTATGGCAGTTGCGTTTGAGTATGAAGGAAATTTGTGCCTAAAAACAGTAGTATTTGAGTACATGTAGGGGGAAAAAGATGGAAAATATAAATTGGGTTGATAGAGAAATAGTTAAGCGATATTTTATGGAAGCATTATTTGAAGGAGTGCGACTTGAAGATGAACGATCTGAAATAGATAATAGTGTAAATTATCATGCTATGAATATAGAAGATACGGAGATTCTTGGATCATTCTGCGATATGACAGCAATTCATGGAGAAAAATTGAAAGAAGGTTTAGTGGAAGGATATTTAAAGACAGTGACGGGGAGATAGTAATTTTGGGTAAAGGAAAACCGAGGTATAATCCGGACAAGCTTCAAAATAAAAGAGGAGGATTCTGTCAGTGGTATGAAGAATATTCGTCTGGACATGTTGCGTGTGAGAGGAATTATGGGGATGTAAATATTGGCAAAGGTACCCCGCATAACTGTATAAAGACTTATTATCATAGGTTGGCAAGTAGAAGTAATGTTCAGATAAACAATGGAGATTATAAAAATAAGTAAGTGAAATTTATGAATAATGCAAAACACTGGTTATATTAGAGAGGGAGAAGCAAAGTGAAAATTAAAGACGAAGGATATGTTTTAGAAAATGAAGAACTTCCTATTACTTTTTTAGCATATAACACTACGAATGATGAAAATGCATTAATTGACGGCAAGTGGTCAGTAAAAGGTTTGAGAACGGTACAAACTATTCAGGAAGCTTTATTTGAAACAAGAGAGGCAGCTAAAATAGCTTTGCGCTATTATAACAATGAGACTTTTCATCGTGAAGCTCCCGAATTTAACATTAGAAAAGTAGAAATAACATACGAAATATAAGGGGGGAATGTGAGTGAAAGAGACACAATCGAAATATGTGTTATTGAATCGAAAAAAATTAACTTTCTTAATTCATGTTAGTGGAATCGAATTTTGTAAAATATTCCCAGGTGAATGGTATAACGAAATCGAAGTTAAATATCATGGACGCATTAAAAAATATGTTGAGACAAAATCCCTAAAAGCGGCTATGTGCTATGGAAACAAGAGTGCTGCCGAATATGTATTAGTACATTATAACATGGAAAGTTTACACCAAGATGTTCCTGATTTTCATGTAGCGAAGATTGATGTCAGCTATGAAATTTAATACGGAATTATTTGAATATATGTAAGGAATGAAAAATCGGTTTCATAAAAAGTGAGGAATAAAATGGTAAATGAATTTGGAAGTGGTGTTGATGCTGGGAAAGCTTTAAAAAGAAATTCCAGATTATGTATCAACCCAGATGAATCAGCTCTTGAATTGAGTGTTCTTAACGAATTGTGGAATGATGCGTTAAAAGATAATGCAGAGTCTTCTTCAAATCCAGATGGTATCTCAGCAGATATTCCCGCATTAAAAAAGAAAATCAAGTATTGTAAGAATCCTTTAGAGAAAAGATGCTTAGAGAAGCAGTTAAATGTTGATTATAAGGAATCACGCAAAAGGAGATGAGATGGGATTGTTTGAGACAGATAAAGAAAAAATCCGTAGCGTACTTTTAAATGAAGAATTTCTTGACTTCATGTTTGAAATGCTTATAGGTGACAAAGTAGATGCTAATGGAACTCTTTGGAGAGAAGTATACAAGCATGAAATCGTAGGGCCATATGATAGACTTATCAAAATTATTGATACACATATCTCGCATAAAGTGCCAATAAGCGAAGGAGTTATAACTTCATTCATTTTAACAGAGATCGTAGATGGACTATGTAGTGGTATGTGTATGTGTAGTCGAATTAAATTTCATGCAGTATGTATCCTTTTATATAGAAAATTATTTTACATCTTAGAGCCATATTATATTGAAATTGTAAAATAGGAGATGAAGATATGGTACCATGGAACGGTAAAACACATGGCATTATATATACAAACAACGTAGAAGTAGGAAGACAAAAACTTCTTGAAATAGAAAAAGAGAATAATGATAAGGGAATTAAAACGGAAATTAAAAGATTCAGTGGTATTGAAAACGTTATAGGATTTGAAAACGGAGATATGTGGAGAATTATAAGGCCCAATGACAGTAGTAGGGGATATAGGTGGAATAAAGCATATGTTGATGCTAGTGATACCACAATTAGTATGCTGTATAATTTCATTCTCCCAAGTGGGTTAGGTGCGAGATTAGACGATATAACATATTTTAATTGGTAGGAGATGATTATGAAAGAAATTGGTGAAGCAAAAACTGTGCAATCTGATACTTGCCCAGATTACGAAGCGTATTATGATGAGTATTTAAAACTGAAAGCAGAGAATGAAATCCTGCGGGATATTATTGTAAAGCTTGTTGTCGAGAAGTATAGGAAGGAGTGATTTATGTGTGGCCATATGAAAAATTTCATCGATGAATATAGCAAGGACAGGTTTTATAAAACTAAAAGCATAGAAGAAGCTATTAGTGATTTTATCCAGGGTGCATTCAATAGAATAGATTCAGACCTAGCACAGCTACAAACGGACGTTAATAGCGGAAGTTGTTCTAATCAAGATATTTTCAATAAGATACAGGAAATAAGAGATAACTTATGATAAAAGGAGAATTCTACATATGAAAGAGAATTTAACAGAATTGGTTTTTATTTTAGATCGCAGCGGATCTATGGCGGGATTGGCATCAGATACAATTGGTGGCTTTAATTCTATGATAGAAGAGCAGAAAAAGGAACCTGGAGATGCTTATGTAACAACAGTATTATTTGACCACGAGTATAAAATGATTCATGACCATGTAGACTTAAAAAAGGTAGCGCCGATTACAGACAAAGAATATTACCCGCGCGGCTCAACAGCTCTTTTGGATGCTGTGGGAAGAACGATCAATGATATTGGTGATAGATTAAATAATACTCCAGAAGAAGAGCGTCCTAGTAAGGTGATTTTTGTTATTACGACTGATGGCTATGAAAATGCCAGTAGGGAATTCTCGAAAGCAAAAGTGAAAGAAATGATTGAACACCAACAGTCAAAATATTCTTGGGTATTTATGTTTCTGGGAGCCAATATGGATGCCGTAGGAGAATCTGCAGGTCTTGGTATCAACACTGATTTTGCCAGAACATATACGGCAAATGAGTATGGTACTGAATCAATTTATGCAGCTATGTCCTCGTCACTTTCTTTGGCTAGGGATGCAAGCTTTAATGTGAATACCAGGAATGATACATACGTAAAGACTATGAGTTCTTTGGATGGGGTGAAATGATATGACAAAAACATTTTGTGATATATGTGGAGCAGAGGCACCAATTTATCAGGAACAGTTATTGACATTAACCGAGTTGGGAAATACACGCAGAGAAACATATGAACTATGCTTAGATTGTATAAAAAATATTGCAAAAATCATTACACAGCAAACTGAGGAAAGGAAGAATATAAATTGAACAAAGAAGAATATTTAAAATTATATAAAGAAGATAAACTTGCCGAAATTTGTGAATCACTAGAAAATGATTGTGAAGCATATAAAAAAGAGGTAAAAAATTTATTAGGATCTAAAGCGAGAAATCTGAAAGACCTAAATGATGCATTGAACGAATTACAACAGATGAAAGAGACTTTTCATTCGGTTGACAAGTTATTTGAAAAGTTGAAACAACTTCCGGCAGAAGACTTTTTAACCTTGCATTGCAAAATGAAAGGCCTTGTAGATTACGGGTCAGAAACCAAAGAGTGTGGATCTTGGACAACCATTTCAAATGGAGCATCAATAACTGCATATCGAAAAGGGGAATAACATGATTACAGTAGAAGAATTAAAAGAATGTAAGTACGCATCAGACGAATTAGTAGAGTCTGTAAAAAATAATATGGACAATATTTGGAAGGGCTATTCTGAGCACAATTGGTTAGAGGATGGGGTTGGAGTGGAGCATGACGGTATCTTTTATTCGGTCATAGAAGTAGATGAATCCTCATGGGATGACGAAGGAAAATATCAGTACCAGAATATCACATATCAGATGGTATCCTATAATCCTGAAATTGAGAGTTATCCATGCGATGAAAGTATCATTGACAAGTACGATTTGTTTTTTGATTTACCTGTAACACGCAGCGGATCATATTTTTCTAAGTACTTATATGAATATGATCGTCCAGTGATTAGCCGCGGAATCATTGAGCATATTCCAGAGAAAGTCATTCCGGCGCATGAGGAAATAAAGATGGTGGAAGTATGAATGAAAAATTGAAAAATACAACAGGCAATAATTCCGGAGATAATTCGGTGGACATGACAGATCTTTTTACAGAAGTAGAAGATGATCCATCAGACGACGATGTAATATCGAAGGATGATATTGATGCCATGTTTGATTAGATGGCAAAGCTTCAGGTGATTAATGATGAGAGGGCAAGAAATTTTTAGAGAAATAAAAAATGAAGAGACCACTAACATAGGTGTCGCACATAGATGTCAATAGTGATCCCTTCTGGTTTGAACAAAGGAGTAATGGCGGAAGCTAGATATCTTGGCGACGTGATCTAAAAATATCGTTTTTCGACAGCATCTGCGTTATGTATTTCACCTTATTATCTGACAATTCTGGATGCTTGGCAATCACATAGAGTGCGATGCCTCGCAACACAGACAGAATAACGTAGCAAAATAAAACGACAAATCCGCCGCTAAGAAGTAGTTTTAATACCTCTATCAATATTTTGCTCCTTTCATCATTACTCCGTGATTCGTGCCTATGATAAGGCACTCCCACATGACTTAGTGGATGGATTTTAAGTCCCACTAGCCAGATATGCAGAGTTGTTGAGTTGCAATGTGGTAATGCAACTCCTGCATATCATAACAAAATTATATCAAATATAGTGAAAAGAATAAAGGAGAAGATCTATGAGTTATACAGTTTCGGAAGAATTATTAAAAGTTTTAGAAGCGATGGAAGACGGAGGAGACTTTGCAGATAAAAAGAATGATGGCCAATCAGACGGAAAAGATGTCCCTAACTTTGATACATTTCTTATGCAAGCTCTTATTGATCCAGAAGCAAGTACGAAAACTTTGCATAATATTGTGAAAAAATATAAACCGCTCTTATATGGAATCTTTACAGAACTTCAATCAATGCTTAAGGATTTGACCAATAACGACGAGTGGTATGCTACAAATGCTAGAAATTATAAACAGTACTACGATGCATATATGAATACAGGTTTTACAGAAGACCAAGCATTTGCACTAGTAATGAAAGACTCAACAGTGTATAGCAATATTACTAAGTCAATTTCCTTATCTGCGAAGAAGAGCAGAAGTTCTAAATAATCGCAGAGATATTCGATAAAACACCATTGGCACTGCTCAGGTGCGTATCGCCTTAATTATACCTTGAAGCCCAACATCAGAAGATGCATCACTCAAAACGAACCTACAGTGCTAGGTGAACAGAAGCGTAAGCATACTGTTCTTACAACTCTTGCCCTAACTACTAAAAAATGTTGAAACCATGCATTAAGGGTCATGGTCAACCCCGCAATAGGGCATCTGGGAAATCAAGTGTGGGGAGGTTTAAAAACTCTGTCAAGTAAGATCCCCCTCCTTTCAATTGAGGTAAGAACAGTATAGCATATGCTTTTGTAAAATAGAAGAAAAATAAGATAGGTGGTGAAGAATAATGACGAATATTTTAGAAGAACTAAAAGAAATCATGAAAGATGATAATGAGCATAATGTAGAACTCAACCTTGATTTTACAGGCTTAACCGTTTATCTCGACCTTGCAACCGAAGACAATTGTACAGAAATGTATATGATTCCAATTAAATATGATGTATTGGAAGACTGTATTCATATCCCATACCGAGAATTCGTAGAAAAATATGATGAAAGTGCTGATATTGGAACCACATATGAAGAAGTAAAGTTGATCCAGAAGATTATGAATTGGATGAACACACACAAAAGCATAATTAGTGAAATCTGTTTATGGACAGATTGCGAAAGAAGAAACTAGAGACACTTTTTCACTTTATATATTAATTATCTGATATTCAAATCTTTAAAAAATCCCAATATTTGAAATTGAATATTGAAAGTTTTGAGGTGGATAAATCGGCCGCCTTGGGTTTTCGCACCCTAAAATACCGTTTTTATAGTTTATCGGATAGAGCTACTTTATGTTTCTGCCCCGCAGCGGGCGTTGATTATAGAGATTTTTATTTTTAGGAGGTAATTATATTGGCAGGATTTCAGATTAAAAAAGCGAAAAGAGAAAAAATTTACTGCAAAATCGCATTAATGGCTCCGAGTGGAGGAGGGAAAACATACTCGGCATTGCGATTGGCAACCGGAATGGCTGAAGAAATTGAAAAAGAAACAGGTAAAAAGGCCAGAATACTTATGGGAAACACAGAGCAGAAGCGAGGTTATTACTATGCTAATGAATTTGATTATGACATTGTAGATATCGAAGCACCACACAATCCAGAAAAATATGTGGAGTTCATTAACTTTGCCGTGCAGGAAGGGTATGATATTTTAATTATCGATTCTTCATCACATGAGTGGGAAGGACGAGGCGGATGTCTTGAAATTCAGCAAAATCTTGGTGGACAGTATCAGGACTGGAAAAAGGTTACTCCAAGACATAATAAATTCATCGAAGCGATTGCAGATTCTCCAATACATATTATTGCTACCATGCGTGGTAAAGACCAGTATGAAATGGTTAAAAATGACAAAGGGAAAGCCACTGTTCAGAAATTGGGAGTTGGTGCAAAACAGCGTGATGGATTTGAGTATGAATTCACTTGTACATTCCTAATTGACCAGAAGACAAGCGTTGCAGAAGCCCAGAAAGACAACACTCATATTTTTGAAAATGAAGGACCAACATTACTTTCAGAAGATTATGGAAGAAGGATTATTCAGTGGGCTAATTCAGGTGAAGGATATACACCGCCTGTAAGAGGAAGAGAAGAGGAACCCGTAGAAGATATTACTGATATAAAAAAAGAAATCATTTCTCTCTGTAGTGAACTTGGTGGAACCAAAAACGCCGATTTAATGTCAACTCTGAAAGGATACACGTCCAATGGAAATCCGAATGCAATTAAAAGTTTAGAAAAGGCTAAAGAGTGTTTGGCAAAAGTCAAAGGTGTTAAGCCGATTGAAGAGTAAGAGAAGGGAGAATAATTATGAACAAAGTAATTCTGATGGGGCGTTTAACAAGAGAGCCAGAAGTAAGATATTCCACGGGAGAAAATGCGATGGCAATTGCCAGATATTCTTTGGCTGTTGACCGCAGATTCAAACGTGATGGGGAACCAACCGCCGATTTTATTAATTGTGTAGTGTTTGGCAAAGGAGCGGAATTTGCGGAAAAATATTTGCAGAAGGGAACCAAAATTGCTATTACAGGACGTATTCAAACCGGCAGCTATACCAATAAGGATGGAGTAAAAGTTTATACGACAGATGTCGTCGTGGAAGAACAGGAATTTGCGGAGAGCAAATCAACTTCCGAGAGTAGCTCTAAGGAACATGCCCCGCGACAGAATCATGGCTCCGAAGATGGGTTCATGGATATTCCGGATGGAAGCAACGAAGAATTGCCATTTAACTAAAAGGAGGTGAATCAGAGGGGATTCCCCTCTGTCCCCTATGGGAAAACCGGAAATTGTAAAATGCAGGTCGTCACATTGCTTGCATGATAATAAAGAATTATTAAGAGAAGATGCTGTGAATCCAAAGAAGGGTTTGTTTTATCACAAGGACTGTTACCAAACACAGGAAGAGATTAAAGAAATTATCGATCTGTTTTCTAAGAAAATTAATCCGAATGTTGTATATTCACAGTTGCGGCATGTAATCAATACGATTGTGTATGACAGAAAAATTGGAAGCGATCTGTTACTTTTTGGGTTAAAATATTACATTCGCAACAAAATCTCATTAAATTATCCGCTAGGTTTGTACTATGTCGTTCAAAATAAGAAGATGATAGATGCTTTTAACAAATATAAAGCGAATCAGATTTCCCGAAAGATTGAGCTAACAGAAGATGATCAAACGGAATTTCAACACATCCCAGCAAAAATAAACGGATTTGCAGACATCCTACAATAGGAGGGTTTGCGATTGACACACGATATCTCACTGATCACAGATACTCAGGCGGAAGCAGGGGTAATCGCTACTCTTGTGTATCACCCTGATTTTATATTACACACTGATTACCTTCGTCCAGCGTATTTTTACAATATAGAAAACGGTTGCATTTACTGGGCTATCCAAGAGTTGTTTAAAAATGGGGTAGAGACCATCGACGCTATTAATATTACTAATATGCTTAATTCAAACCGTGCAGTACAGAAAAAAATTGAACAGTATAATCTTACGGACATGCAATCATTTATCAGTATGAGCCAATATGCTGCACGCCATACTTTGCCGGAATATAAGCTTCTGGTAAGCAACGTAGTGACAATGGCTTTCAAGAGAGATCTTTATAAGGTATCTCTCGAAGTGCAGTCCGAATGTTTCCACGATGAAACAGATTTGAGTAAAATGAATTCTCTGGTCAATGACAAGATAACAAGACTAACGGAAAGATATATCACTTCTAGCGAAATTGAACTTTTTGGCTCTAAGGTAGACGAGTTATGGGAAGAAGTCTGCAATCGCAGAACGGATGATGGAATTTATGGTTTGCCTTCGAAATTTTCACTTCTTAACGAGTATTTTTCTTATGAACCTACAGAATTAGTCCTTTTAAAAGCACGTATGAAGCGTGGAAAAAGCATGTTCTTTTTAAATGAAGCTGTCCACAAAATCAGAAATGGTGTTCCCACTTTATATATTGATACCGAGATGTCGACCAGAATGTTTTTTGAACGTATGATTGCAAATATCTCAGGAGTTACCATGAGAAAAATAAAAACGGGAAAGTATGATGATCAAGAAGCACGACGCATTGAAGAGGCAAAACAGTTGATGAAATCCGCACCATTTGTACACAAGTACTTGCCGCAGACGACAGAGGATGAGATATATTCCATACACAAAATATTGAAGTACAAAATAGGATTAGAGTTTTCTATTTATGACTATATCAAGATGGACATGCTTTCAAGCTCTGAGCAGTATAACGCACTCGGGCAGAGAACTAATTTTTTGAAAAATAATATTGCAGGTGAGCTTGGAATCGCCGTTTTAGCAGGCGCACAGCTCAATCGAAATAACCAGGTTGCAGATTCCGATAAGATGGAACGTTATGTTTCTACGTCAATTCTTTGGCGTGAAAAAACGTCTGACGAAATTATGAATGACGGCGGTTTAGACTATGGAAATTATGCGTTGAGTGTCTGCTTGAACCGAAACGGGCAACAGATGGAAGAAGACGAATACATATCAATGAATCTTGATGGGGATAGAATGAGAATTGAACAAGCGAAACAACCAGTAAAAAAAGACAATCCATTTGGATAATAAATAAACGAGAGGGGACGGGAAGTGGCAGATAATTACGATCATGACGCATTAATTGAATTATGCAATCAGATAGACTTACTAACGTATGCAAGTGAGAGTATAGACTTTGAAAAACGTGGATCAAATGAATATGCAGCTCATTGTCCCCTTCATACAGATAACACACCATCTCTGATGATCACAGAGAGCAAGGATTTGTTTTACTGTCATAGCTGCCATGTCGGTGGCAATCTGATCAACTGGATGATGAGCTTTGAAGGATTGTCCTTTCAACAGGCAGTAGGGAAAATTGGTCGACTTACAGGAACAGATGTAAGTAATTTAAAACAATGTGATGCATTAAAATTTTACAAAACAATGCGTGACATTCTACAGGAACACAAAGAAAAAGAATTTAATCGTAAAATACTGGATGATTCTGTATTTGAACAATTTGACGATGAAATTCCGCAAGAATGGCTTGACGAGGGAATATCTGAAGATGCTATGAAGAGGTTCAATATTCGAGTCGATAAAAAAAGAAATCGAATTGTATATCCTGTGTATGACAATCAATTTCGTTTAATCGGGTTTAAGGGCAGAACCCGTTATCAAAATTTTAAAAAGATGGGAATAAAAAAATATATGAACTACAGCAAAATAGGGACAACAGACTATTTTGCAGGAATGAAAGAGAATTACAAACGAATCAAAGCAAATGGAAAGGCAATTATATTTGAGGGCATCAAGAGTGTAATGAAAGCATTTGATTGGGGATATGATTATACAATTGCCGCCGAAACCAGTTGTCTGAATGATGATCAGATTCGAATTTTAATTCAGATGCAGGTCAAAGAAGTGATGATTGCTTTCGACTCGGATGTCACATTGAAAAGCATACGGAATAGCACAGAGTTACTTTGCAAGTTTACCAATGTATATGTAATAAAAGATCGCAGATCTAAGAAGGATAGATTGTTAGGAGAAAAAGAAGCTCCAGTTGATCAAGGACGAGAAGTGTTTGAGAAATTGTTGCAAGAAAGGAGGAAACTGTGAAATTTGGAAGAAGATTATGGATTTATTATTGACACAATGAAATGGTCTTTTAGCCGATTAAATTCATTCTACAATTGTCCGTATGAATGGAAACGTGTCTACATAGATTGTGAGCCGCGCGAGGGTGGTTTCTTTGGTGAGTTTGGTAGTTTATGTCACTCCATTCTTGAAGGATATGCTAAAGGCGATATTTCGATTTTTGAAGTAAGCCAGGTATACGAGGAAGAGTTTAACAACGTGGTTGTCCATGATGCGCCACCAAATAAATTTGTGGATATTCGTCAGTTATATTTTGAGAAAGGGCTGGACTATTTCAATAATATGACTCTGAATTTGGATAAGCAGGAAATACTTGGTGTAGAAAAGAAAGTAGAGTTTAAAATTGATAATAAAGATTTTGTAGGATTCATCGATTTATTGTTACGAGATAAGAATACTGGCAAAATTACGATTTTAGATCATAAAAGTGCGTCTTTAAAATTCAAGAAAAATGGTGAAGTTAGCAAGAAAGATGCAGAACATTATAAAGAATTTCAGCGGCAATTATATTTATATTCCGTTCCAGTAATGCGAGAGTATGGCAAGGTGGACAATTTAAAATGGAATATGTTCAAAGATCAGAAAGAGATTGTTATTCCGTGGCAGAAAGAGGATTTTAATGAAGCACAGAAATGGGCGAGTAAAACAATTAATCTGATTGAAAATGAAAAGGAATGGGCACCGAATCCAGATTTCTATTACTGCCACTATCTTTGCTCTCAGAGAAATAACTGTTGTGAATATAAGATGGGGTGATTAGCATAGAAAGCAAAAATGTTACATATATACATCTCCACAGTGATTTAAGTAATGGAGTGACCAATATTGATTCTGTAACAAAGTACGGCGAATATATTAGCCGCGCAAAAGAACTTGGGATGAAAGCTATGGCGTTTACAGAGCATGGCAATGTATTTTCATGGAAAAATAAAAAGCAACATATTGAAGATGCCGGAATGAAATATATTCATGGGATAGAAGCTTATGTGACAGAAAGCTTAGAAGAGAAAGTCAGGGATAATTATCACTGCATTCTGCTTGCTAAGAATTATGATGGCTTTCTGGAAATTAATAGATTGTCATCTGCATCATTCAACAGACATGATGGTCATTACTATTATTCCCCCAGAATCACTTATGATGAATTAGAGAGTACAAGTGATAATATTATTATTTCCACTGCTTGTTTAAACGGCATATTATCAAGAGGCACTGATGAAATAAAGGACAGATTTATTTCTTTCTTGTCGCGTAATAGACATCGTTGCTTTTTAGAAATACAACACCATGATGCCAACGATCAAATCAAATATAATCGATACTTGTATGAATTGAGTAAAACAATAGATGTTCCATTAATTGCAGGAACAGATACCCATGCTTTAAACAAAGATCATTTAGAGGGTAGAAATATACTGCAAAAGTCAAAGAATGTATTTTTTTCTGGAGAAGAAGAACTGGATTTATCATTTAAAACTTATGATGAGTTAATTGCTGCATATGAGAAACAGGATTCACTACCACTGGAAATAGTAGAACAAGCTATTGAAAATACTAATGTTTTGGCGGATATGATAGAAGAGTATACAATTGATACATCCTACAAGTATCCTCATCTTTGGGAAGATCCGCTTGGTACATTTAAGAAAAAAATTTATCAAGGTATAAAGCGGCGTAGTGTTGATAAATATCCGAATTATCAGGAATATCTTGATAGAATTGAATATGAAATGAAAGCCTATATCCATAACGGAGCAATTGATTTTATGCTTCTTATGGAAGATATCATCTCTTGGTGTAGAACACAAAATATTGGTGTTGGTTACGGAAGAGGATCTGTGAATGGAAGTGTAATTGCATGGCTTCTTGGCATAACAGAAATGGATAGCATTAAACATGGATTAAACTTTGACAGATTCATGAACGTAGAAAGGGTTAGTCTGTCTGACGTGGATACAGATTTCCCACCGTCACGTATCGAAGAAGTAAAACAATATATATTCTCAAAACACGGTTTGTACTGTAGTGACATTATTACATTTAATACCATTGCGGACAAAGGTGCTATACGTGATATAGGACGTGCGCTTGGAATTCCGTTGGCCAAGGTATCTTTAATATGCAACAGCGTAGACAGAGAAGAAGAATATAAGAAGCATAGAGAGCAGTATAAAGAATTATTTCGAAACGTTGATATTGTTAAGGGAACCGTTGTTTCCATTGGCATCCACCCTTGCGGATTAATAGTTTCTCCAGTTCCACTAGATGACACAGTAGGACTGTGCACAACATCCACTTCTCAGTATCCTATCAGCCAGATTTATATGAAGGAAATTGATAGTCTTAATTACGTTAAACTGGATCTACTGAAATTGGACACTATTGAAATTATTAATGATACTTGTAAATTAGCTGGAATTGAAAGACTGACCCCAGATAATGTGGACATTACAGATGTAAAAGTGTGGGATGCAATCAGAGATGACACGACGCAAGTGTTCCAGTGGGAGGGCGCAACGGGGCAGGCATATATTAAAAAATTACTGTCGGATGAGAACATAAAAAAAATTAAAACTGTAAATAAAAACGTGGATCGTATGACGTTGTTTTCCATTGGGAATAGTGCCATTCGTCCTGCCGGAGCATCCTACCGTGATGACTTGGCAAGTGGTGTTATCCGCAAGACAGGATCAAAGCCTATTGATGACTTCCTGAGTAACACATTCGGATATTTGGTATTTCAGGAACAGATCATTTCTTTTTTGCACTTATACTGTGGGTTTACAATGGGCGAAGCAGATATTGTACGTAGAGGTTTCGCGAAAAAAACGGGAACTGACCAGTATATACCAGTAATAAAAAATGGCGGATATCTTTCAGATAAGTCGGAGCATCATATCAATGGATACATAGAGACAATGCAAGAAAAATATGGAATATCAGAAGATAAGTCGGAAAAGGATATTGTAGCATTTATACAGGTAATTGAGGATGCAAGTTCATATTTATTTTCTTTAAATCATTCTCAGCCGTATAGTTATGAAGGCTATGTTTCTGGATATCTTCGTACATATTACCCATTAGAGTTTTTGACAACTGCTTTAAATGTAAACAAAGACAAAGAAGAAAAAACCAAAGCACTTACCGCATATGCAAAAAAAGTTGGTATTACATTTAGGCCGCCAAAGTTCAGATATTCCAGGGCTGGATATTTTTGTGATAAAGAAACCAATACAATTTATAAAGGCATAGGTTCTATTAAATATATAGATAAAAAGGTTTCCAATGAATTATTTCGTATGTCGGATATTAGATTTAGAGATTTCGTAGACGTTCTGTATCATTTGAAGACCAATACATCGTTAGACGCAAGACAATTAGATATTCTAATCAAAGTTGATTTCTTTGAAGAATTTGGAGACATTAATCAATTGCTTTATATTACAGAGAAATTCAATATTTTGTTTAAGAAAAGGGAAATACAGAAGAATGGCCAATTAGACAAGATAGGTGTAACAGAAGAACTAGTCAGACCGTTTGCAAAAACAGAAACAGATACGCGAATCGATGAAATAGATTGTTTGGGATTTGCGAAATATATGGAAATACCAGAAGAAGATCTTTCTGACTGTATAAAATACAAAAAAACAGAAAGTGGAGATAGAATTCCTAATGGCTATAGCAGCAAGAAAGTGTTTAAAAAATATCAGGTCACTGATGAACAAAAGAAAATGTTTGCGACTAAAACTGTTATTGGACGTTTTTCCTATATTAATATAAAGGGATTACTAAAAAAAATATTGTCTGTTTCTAATGTCGAAAAGTGTACATTGTCACAAAGAATGAAATACCAGATTGAGCACTTGGGATACATAGAATATAAAAACCCAGATCTAAGCAATAGATATATTGTAATTCTTGATTTAGATACACAATATTCTCCGAAGTTCAAAGCATACTGTATGCAGACAGGGCAGATATGTGAGATGAAAATTCACAATAAACTCGTGAAAAGAGATAAACGAATAAGAACATGTTTTAATGACACACCCGTTCAAAACGGAGACATTGTTTATATGATTCGCTGCGACAAGGAAGCTAAAAAGCGTAAAGTCGAAAATGGGTGGGAGAATGTGCCAGGTGAGTTTGTTTGGTGGATTAATGAATATAGAAAAGTAAACGATGAAGAGGTGAACGCAGATTTTTGATAAATACAAATACACGGACAAAGAGATCGATACAATTATAAAATCAATGGTTGTGCTCATCGATACACGCGAGAAGAAGATGGAGCATATTACAGAATATTTCGATAAGGCAAAAATCCCGTATAAGAAGAAAACTCTTCCGTATGGGGACTATAGTTTTATGATCCTGAAAAATGAGGAACTGTCAATTCCGCGCGACCTTGTATTTTACAATGAGATTATTGTGGAACGCAAAGGCTCATTAGAAGAGCTAAGTGGCAACCTGACGAAGGAGCGTGATCGTCTGGAGAAGGAATTGGCATTGTCCCCACAACGCAAAGTGTTAATTGTCGAGAATGCAAATTATTCTGATATGGTTATTGGTAATTATAAGACGGAATACAACAACAAATCCTACTGGGCCAGTATCCATTCATTTTGGCATAAGTATAATATCCCTATTATTTTTATGCCGGACAATCGATACACAGGTTTCTTTATCCGTGGTTACTTTACATATTATTTGAAAAATTTGTTGAAGTAAAAGGAGCAGATATATACGAAGAAAAAAGAAAATGTTATTGGACAAGAAAAAACGAATAATCAAGGTCTTAAGATGAAAATAACAGAATATCGAAATTATGATGATTTGATAGTTGAATTTGAAGTTGATGGCTATAAAAAGAAAACGAATTATGATTCCTTTAAAAAAGGGTGTGTGAGACATGACAAATTTAAGAAGGCGTATAAAACACTTGCAGATAAACGTATTGGATCCGTTAATAAGAATCGGGTTAGGGAGGAAATGAAAGTAATTGAGTATACTAATGCTCAACATATAGTGATTGAATTTCAAGATTCCTATAAAGCAAAAGTTAATACATCATGGAGTTGCTTCAAAAATGGTAGCATAATAAACCCATATGAAAAAGAAAATGGAATATATAGACACGCAAATAACTTTATAGATATTACGGGGCGAATTTATAATAATTTGCAAGTATTATATTGGGATACATCTGTTCCCAAGAAAAAATACGGAATACTAAAGGAAATGGTTTATGGAAATGTAAATGTCTGATATGCGGAAATGAAAATGTATGGACAACAAAATATATGTTGGAATCCGGAATGAGAAAAGCTTGTCATAAGTGCGTTGAAAAGAATAAAGCAAAAAGGAAATACGAGATAGAATATAATTTGACTGGTCAATTTGGAATCGGATATACATATAACACACACAATCCATTCTATTTTGATTTAGAAGACTACGATAAGATAAAGGATTATTCATGGAAAGAAAACATGAATGGATATGCGGTAGCTGTTAAGGACAATGAATATGTATCAATGCATAGAATTGTAACTGGTGCAAAAGATGGAAATATTGTCGATCATCGATGTCATAATAATATGGATAATCGAAAGAAATAGTTGCGAGTAAGTACGTGTAAGAATAACACAAGAAATGAGAAGTTAGCAAAAAATAATACATCTGGAGTCACTGGTGTATCATGGGATTCAAATATAAATCTTTGGCATTCGTATATATGGGTTGATGGCAAAACGATTCATTTAGGAAGATATTCAGATTTTAACTTGGCCGTTCAAAAAAGAAAAGAAGCAGAGGATATATATTTTGGAGAATGGTCTTATGATAATTCTATGTCAATTATGGAGGACGATATAAATGAATAGTGATGCAAAAATATTTGATTCAGTATTAGACACATTTGAAAACGAAGATATAAAAAAGTTTGCAAAAAATTGTATTGATACAATACCTTCATATTTTTATAAGGTTGGTGCATCTAGCACAGGAAAGTGGCATCCAGCATACGCACTTGGATATCTGGGACTTGCGCGCCACACATGCGCGTTAGTAAGGCTTCTGAACCATATGTTAAACATTGAATGTATAAAGGACGAGTTCACATCCAGAGAAAGAGATTTGATGCGCGTCGCTGGCATTATGCATGATTCAATGAAGAGCGGAACAGATGAAGACTTTGAAAAAAACAAATATACTAAATTTGAACATCCATTGTTAGCTGCGGATAATATCCGAAAAATGAGCGGACTACCAGATGAAGAAATAGAGTTAATTGCGACCACAATTGAGTCACATATGGGGCAATGGTGCGAGAATAAAAGAAGCAAGTTTGTTCTTCCTAAACCAGAGAATAAATATCAGAAACTCGTACATTTGGCAGATTACCTTGCCAGTCGGAAGGATATCGAAGTTCTTTTTGACGGAACTGATACAAAGCCAGAGCTTCCAAAACTTGAAGATTATACTTTTCCGTTTGGAAAACATAAAGGAGAAAAGCTTGTTGATGTTGCTGACTCAGACAAAGGGTACATAGCCTGGGCGAAAAATAATATGACAAGCGAACCACTAAAAAGTTTATTGGGGCAGTTGTAATGACTGCTCCACGTGAGGAGGTATATATGTCATACATTGTATCGATAAACGAGCAATATGCGATATCAAAGGAAATTTCTAGCCAATGTGATTTAGAATTTGTAGACACAGTACCATATCCTTCTTACAAAATAAAATATTATTGGGTGCGCGAAAAGATAACATTTGGAGATGGAAGTATTAGGTACACAACACCTCAATATGTCTTTACACTGAAAGGTTCTCTGTTGTGTGGGATAAAATATTGTTTGAAGAAATTTAAGGAGGATATATTAAAGTGAAGATATATCAAAACAAATTTGCTGTTATAAATCATACTTTTCCGATGAGATTTGTAAGTAGAGATGGATATTTTCAAGATGAACTCAATGAAGAATGTATATTTGGTAATGCTGAATCAGCAAATAAATTTCGTGAGGAATGTGATGAACCTGAAGAATATTGCGTCATAAGAGTGGTGGTGATATATGAATTCTAAAATAATGAAATTCACCAATGGTTCTTCAATAGAAACAATCGAAGGTAATTCCATCAAGCGAAGTAATAGATACGAGGAACAATTGCGGAAACAGATGCAGTACTGGAGACAGCATCCAGAAGAATTCATTGAATATATATCTGGGATAAATTTGCATTTGTATCAGAAACTGTTGATTAAGATGTTATGGAAGGAATGAATGGAATGATTTTTATTACGGGCGATACGCATGGGGACTGGATAAATAGACTGCGCACTAAAGTATTCCCAGAGCAAAAAGAAATGACGAAGGATGATTACGTAATTATCTGTGGAGATTTTGGCATTTGGGATAATTCAAGGCGTGAAAAATATAATTTGGATTGGTTAGAAAAGAAATCGTTTACTACTCTGTTTATTGATGGGAACCACGAATGTTATGATATCCTTGATGAACTGCCAATAAAAGAGTGGAATGGAGGGAAAGTCCATTTTGTTCGTCCGTCTGTGATTCATCTGATGCGCGGACAGGTATTTACTATTGATAATAAAACATTCTTTACCTTTGGCGGTGCACGTAGTCATGATATTAAAGATGGTATTTTAGATGCAGGTGATCCGCGAATTAGAAAATGGAATAAAGATCCATTTAAACTATTCCGCATCAATCACGTATCATGGTGGGAACGCGAAATGCCTTCAGATGCTGAAATGAGTGAGGGAATACGGAATTTGGAAAAGGTTAATTATAAAGTGGATTTCGTAGTGACCCACTGTGGCCCTGCCAGCACGATTGCCCTATACTCTCACGGAGAATTTGAGCCTGATTATTTAACACAATACTTTGAGGATATAAGAAGCCAACTTGATTATAAGAAGTGGTTCATGGGACATTACCATGATAATAAAGCGATAAATAATAAGGAAATTATTCTGTATGATCAAATTATTAGAATAGTGTAGGAGGTGAATATAGTGCCAGTAAACAGCAACAGTTATTATAAACCAGACGATGCTCTCCATGAACTGATGATACAGGAAACGATCCTGAATGTTGCCGTGGATGTACAAGCATTGCTGAGAATTTTAGTTAAAAAAGAAATTATAACCAGAGATGAAGTGAATCAGTACAGGCAGGAAGTACGAAATAGCCCGAAGTATAAATCTGCAATAGAAGCAATTAAAAGAGAAAAACAGGGATTTCAGGTAGCCAAAGATAATCCTAAAGACTACTTAAAAGCCTTGTTTAAGGCAAAACTAAACGGGAAAATACAGTGAATTGAGGTGATCACAGAATTTGGACAAGGTAAAAAGGATAAAAGAATTAGTAAATGAACTTTATACAGCATCCGTGGCATACTATCGTGATGACTTACCAATAATAACAGATAAACAGTATGACGATTTGTACGATGAGCTAGAAAAACTCGAAAAAGAAACAGGAATTATCTTGGCAGGATCGCCAACGCAGAAAGTACAAGGATATATCCTTGATAGTTTTGAAAAAGTAAGACATAGTAAACCAATGCTAAGCGCTGCCAAGACAAAAGATGCTGAAGAAATCAAAAAGTTTCTTGGCAATAAGGATTTCTATTGCTCGTATAAATTGGATGGTCTGACAACCGTAGTTAGATACGAAAACGGTAAATTTGTTCAAGGCATTACTCGCGGTACAGGGGAGATCGGGGAGGATGTGACTGAACAGTGCAGGTATATCAGCAATCTGCCCATGGCAATTCCCGTAGATGGGTATGTAGAGCTTCGCGGTGAAACGGTTATTTCCTATAAAGAATTTCACGCGATTAATCAGAAATTAGACAACCCCTTTTCACATCCGCGCAATGCGGCCGCAGGCACTCTCCGGAATTTGAACTTATATATTGTCAAACAAAGAATTTTATCATTTGTCGTTTTTGAGATTGTAAATCCTGTGTTTCAAAATAAGTGGAATGGGCTTAATACAGTCAAAAGCTGGGGCTTTGAGGTTGTTGGTTGTGCTAGGGGAAGTGTTGATAACTTAATAGAAGGAATGCAACCAGAGTTTTACAGGTATCCTGTTGATGGTTTGATTTTTGAGTTAAATGATTACGATGAATCGAAAAATATGGGGGCAACGGCACATCACGAGGGATGCAGAATGGCGTTCAAATGGGAGGATGATCTATATGAAACCACGTTGACGGATATTGAGTGGCAAACTTCGCGAACAGGCATGATTAACCCCGTAGCAATTTTCAATCCTGTGAATCTGGATGGTGCAATTACAACAAGAGCCACCTTGCATAACATTTCTTATATGGAAGATTTGGAACTTGGAGTCGGAGATGTGATCGAGGTATATAGAGCAAACATGGTAATACCCAAAGTTCACAATAATCTGACGCGGAGTAATACATGGAAATTGCCTGATAAATGCCCTGTCTGCGGTGGAGATGTTAAGATCTACAATGAAAAAGGAAGTAAAACATTGCATTGTATGAATCCATACTGCAAAGCAAAAACACTTTCAAAATTGATCCATGCAGTTTCAAGGAACGCACTGAACATCGATGGACTATCAGAAGCTACTCTTGAAAAATTCATGGAGCGAGGATGGATACAATCAATACAGAACATTTATCATCTGTATAATTACAAGACAGATTTGGAAAATATGGAGGGATTTGGCAAACGTTCTACATCGAAGTTATTGGATTCCATCAATAAAAGTAGAACTACAACATTAGATAGATTTCTATATGCACAGTCAATTCCGCTGATTGGACAGTCTTCCAGTAAAGACATCGCCAGAGCATGTCATTATGACTTAGATGAATTCAGAATGCGAGTAGACATAGAAGGGGAACAGGTATTTCGGGAATTAACAGGATTCGGTGAAGAAATGTGTAAGTCGATTTCACAGTGGTGGCAAAAAGAGAGATACGCATTCTGTGATTTGGCGCGGGAATTTATTTTTGAGAGGCCAGTAGAACAGAATTTAGGCGTTGATCTGTCGGGTATGACATTCGTTATTACTGGATCTCTCGAAAAATTTGCAAACCGCGATTCTTTAAAAACAGAGCTGGAATCTCTTGGAGCTAAAGTCTCCAGTTCTGTGTCGGCAAAAACAAGTTATCTAGTAAACAACGATATCAATTCTAATAGCAGTAAAAATAAAAAAGCGAAGCAACTCAATGTTCCGATTATCGACGAAGATCAACTTCTTAAAATAATGGAACGGTAATAATTCTTTATATTTCCCAAAAATAAAAACTAAATAAGGAGATAAAAAACGTGAAGGTAAAAGTAAAACTTAACACGATGGATGACTGCGCCCTATTTGTGGCAAAGTGCGGGCAATACGAAGAAGACATAGACTATTGCTGCAATAAATATATTGTCGACGCTTGTTCCCTCATGGGTGTTATGAGCGTTGGGTTAGCAAGAGTTTGTGAAGTATATTTGCACACCAATGACTCTGATGTTGCAAATAGATTCAAAGAAGATATGAAAATATGGAGTGTGGAATGAGTTATGAAATTAAAGGAAGTCAGGGATGTGGAGGGGTTATTTGAGGTAATCAAGAAATGTCAGGGACGTGTTGATTTAGTGAATGCCGATATGGTGCTAAATCTAAAATCTGAAATAACACGATACTTTGCCATAAGTGAAATATTCAAAGATGGGAAAGCGAGAAACATGGAATTGGTAATTTATAACGAAGAAGACAGAAAACAAATTGAAAAATATATGATGGAGGAAAAGGAAAATGAAGGTAGAGAACGTAAATGTGTATGGATTGGAGAACGCCATTCGAGTAAGTAAATTTCCAATGGCTGTAGGTACAGAAAACCTCAATTCGGAGATTACCTCGAATACGAAATCCATGGGGAGTTGTAAGCAGGGAACAGCACATGACCAATTTTTAACAGGTGTGATCGTACAGTTTGATTTGACTTTCTCTAATAAAGCGTGGGTGGAAGCGGAACGGTATCACTTTTTCGATTTTATTAGTTCTCAGAGCACAATGCATCGCGCGGCAAAATTTGATGTTGCATCACAATGTAATGAATATGTAACTGAGAATACAATCGCAGAGGTAAATAGACTGAAGGAAATTTATTTGCAGACAAAAAGTAAAGAAGATTATCTGCGTTTGCTTTATAATCTCCCGTCTGGATTTCAATTAACTGCTGGCATGACAACAAATTACAGACAATTAAAGACGATTTATCATCAGAGAAAAACTCATCGTCTTCCAGAGTGGCGTGAGTTTTGCAAATGGATCGAGACGCTTCCTAAATTTAAGGAACTTGTTTTAGTAAATGAGAGTGAGGAATCGGAATGATCATCGTATTAATGGGAAAAACTGCTTCCGGAAAAGATTCTGTTTGCCGAGAGCTTGCGAAACGTGGGGTTACACGAATCATTACATATACGACGCGCCCCATTCGCCCAGGGGAGACAAATGGAATATCTTATCATTTTATCTCGAAAGATGATTTCATAAAAAAGATTAACGAAGGATTTTTTGCTGAATACAAAGAATACCATGTTGCAGATGGCAGCATCTGGTATTACGGATCGGCAGCACAAGATTATGATACGGATGAATTGAGAACGATTATTTTGACTCCTGCCGGATACCGCGACATGAAAGATGTTTTATCTGGAAAATCTTACACGATATACCTCTATGCTAATAGGGCTACTATCCGTAAACGTCTGGCGAAACGGGGCGACGACAAGACAGAAGCAGACCGTCGGTTGGAACAAGACAGAATTGATTTTCGAGGATTAGAGTGTGAGGTCGATCGCATTGTGTATAACAGTGGCGGAAAAACAATTTCTGAAATTGCAGATGAGATTTTGAAATATGTAAAGAGTAAAGAGGGTATGCCAAGGAATGAAAACGTTATACATGGATTTTGATGGAGTGATCGTCGATACAATCAAGGCGATTGTGACTCTATACAATCAAGATTTTCAGTACTATAAGAAGTTCAAACCTGTGAACTGGTGGGAAGTGAACACCTGGGATTTTGAAGAGTGTAATTGTGCGGATAAGAAAATTTTGAATTCATACTTCAATATGCCGAAATTCTTTAATTTACTAGGGTTTATGGAACATGCACCGGAGGCAATTTTTCGAATGAAACATGCCTTTCATTTGGTAGTTGTGAGCATGGGATACCGCCCGAATCTGGTTGGAAAGAAGCTTTGGATGGAGAAAAACCTTCCATTCGTCGAATTTGTCGGCGTGAATATGAAAAAATATGTTGATAAAAGACATATCGATATGAGCGATGGCATTTTCGCTGATGATTCTGCTAAAAACCTGGAGACAAGCAACGCTAAATATAAGATTCTTTTTGGTGATGAGTATCCATGGAACAAGGACTGGAAGGGAAAACGCTGTTATAACTGGATAGAATTAGAAAATTATCTATTAAGAGGTGAATATGTAAAAACGTGATTTTGACAAGTGGGATGTTGCAAAGAGAATTGGGAAAACAGATCGACGATTTCCTGACAGTCGAGATAGACGGTAAGGAATACGTTATCGAAAAAATATGCAGAAGAAAAAACTATACAGATAGTCCACTATCACACATTACGCTGGTATGCCGTGATGGTGGAGCCGGAGAAGTAAAGAGGTGAAAGTTATAAATATTATTCTTTTAATTTTACTCGTGTTGGCAGGCTTTGGCATAGGGATAGGTGTCGGAGTCGTAATGATAAGTTTGTTGGCAACAAAAGACTCTGACGAGGAAGAAAGTTATGACAAAAACGATGAAGGAGGACTTTGATGACAGTACAGGAATGGTTAGGAGAAGACAATCAGTTAGGCATCGATATCTGGAAGAAGAAATATCAGTATAACAATGAGACGTTCGACGAATGGTTAGATCGAGTGTCTGGTGGCGACCAAGATGTGCGGCGGTTGATTAAGGAAAAGAAATTTTTATTTGGGGGCAGGATTTTAGCAAATAGAGGATTAGAACATGAAGGTCGAAAAATCAGTTTTTCGAATTGTTACGTCGTGTCGCCCCCAAAGGATAATATCGAGTCTATCTTTAACTGTGCGAAAAAATTGGCACGTACATACAGTTATGGTGGAGGTTGTGGGGTAGATATTTCAAAACTTAGTCCCCGTGGTGCAAAAATAAATAACGCTGCGAAAGAGACAAGTGGTTCTGTATCATTCATGGATTTATATTCATTGGTTACGGAATTAATCGGTCAATCTGGGAGAAGGGGAGCTTTGATGATTTCTATCTCCTGTGATCATCCGGATCTGGAAGAATTTATTCATATTAAATCCGATCTGGACAAAGTAACAAAGGCAAATATTTCCATCCGTATCACTGACAAATTCATGAAGGCTGTAAAGAATAGAGAGAAGTTCACTTTGTCATTTACACGACAGGAAACAGGAGAAACAATTGCGAAAGAAATAGATGCATATGAATTCTTTCATAAGATCTGTGAAATGAACTGGGATTATGCAGAGCCAGGAATGCTCTTCTGGGACAAAATTGAAAACTGGAATTTACTTAGTTGTGACAATAATTTTCATTATGCCGGAACTAATCCGTTAGCCGATTAAAACGTGCGGATTTAAAACCCCTTCTGATTGACTTGGACGAGGATTACAACTCTACAGGGCGCAAGTTTAAATACAGCGTGAACGACTGAGCGAAGGGGGCTTGGTTACAGTTTTACAAGTGTGCGACAGTCTAGCGCACGATATGAAATGTAATTGATACATATTGTGTGAGGCGCCGAGGAACCCTTACCCCCTGGTGGGAGTTGCCTGCTTGGTAGTATTAATTTATCTGAATTTGTGAATGATGACAAATCTTTTAATTATATGGATTTCCGATCAACTATTAGGAGAGCAGTCAGAGCTTTAAATGATGTTTTAGACGAAGGACTTCCCTTACATCCGCTAAAAGAACAAAGAGATTCTGTGAGAGACTGGAGACAAATTGGACTTGGCATCATGGGACTTGCAGATTGTCTGATTAAAATGGGAATACGCTATGGAAGCGAAGAGTCCATTATTATTTGTAACGAAATAGGATTTGCAATGGCTGATGAAGCAATATTTGAATCTTCTGAACTTGCATATGAACAATCCGGATCTTACCCGAATTATGATTATGATGTGATCAGCAAGTCATCTTTCTTTAATAAAAATACCACATCTTTGACAAAAGAACATGTAAGGAAATATGGTCTGCGGAATTCACAACTTCTGACCATTGCCCCTACAGGAACACTTTCTACAATGATTGGAGTTTCAGGAGGTATTGAACCGATTTATGCAAATTCATATCAGAGAAAAACAGAATCTCTTCATGGACACGATGAATATTACAAGGTCTATACTCCCATTGTACAGAAGTATATGGAAGAGCACGGGCTTACTGACGAATCTGAGTTGCCTGATTATTTTGTGACAGCGGCAGATTTGGATTTCCATGAGCGCATTGATATGCAGTCGATCTGGCAGGAACATATTGACGCATCTATCAGCTCAACCGTTAATGTTCCCAATGAATTTACAGTAGAGGATACAGAAGCCTTGTATATGTATGCTTGGGAAAAAGGGCTGAAGGGAGTCACAATTTACCGAGATGGATGTAAACGTTCTGGTATTTTAAGTACGAATGAAGAAAAAGAAACGGTTAGTGAAGTAGAATCTGTGAAAGAAAATGACAATGTGACAGCTTCAAATGCGCTTCCACGAGGATATATTATTAAAGCAGATGATAATTGTATTGGAAAGAAAAGAACGCTTCATACAGGATGTGGCACGTTGCATTGTGAAGCATTCTTTGATCCTGCTACAGGACAGTTGCTTGAAACATATTTTAGCAAAGGGAGTTCTGGTGGCTGTAATAATTTCATGATTGGTCTTTCACGCATGATTTCATTGTCAGCCCGTGGAGGCGTTGATATTTATTCTATCGTTGATCAGTTAAATAGCAGCGGTACTTGTCCTTCCTACGCTGTCAGAAGAGCAACAAAACACGATACAAGTAGAGGGTCATGTTGTCCTGTTGCTATTGGTCATGCACTTCTTGATATGTACGAAGAAATAAAAGATGACTTGGGATTAGAAGACGAAGTAGATGATGTTGTTGAAATTATAGATACAAAGCAAACAGAAGAAAGGGTTGTCATCGAAGTACAGAATCCGAAATGCCCAGAATGTGGGTCAGATATAAAGTTTGTCGAAGGATGTAACCAATGCACAAACTGCAGTTGGAGTAAATGTGGTTAAGGAGAAAGAATATGGCAGAGATTGTTGAAATTAAATATTTTTCAGATATCGAGCCAGTACAGGTTATTGTGGGCGGGGATTGGATTGATCTCCGCGCCGCAGAAACCGTTGAAATGAAAACTGGCGAGTTTAAATTAATCCCACTGGGTGTAGGAATGAGACTACCGCGAGGATTTGAAGCGCATGTAGTTCCACGTAGCAGTACATTCAAACACTTCGGGGTACTACAGACGAATAGTTGCGGTATCATTGACAATAGTTATTGTGGTGATACGGATCAGTGGATGTTTCCAGCTCTGGCAATGCATGATACGGTTATACATAAAAATGATAGGATATGTCAGTTTCGAATTGTAAAGAACCAGCCACCGATTGAATTTATGGCCGTAGAACATTTAAAAAAAGAAAATCGCGGTGGATTTGGTAGTACAGGCGTGAAATAAAACGTAGAATTGAGAAAGGAGTCGGAGCCGCTGGCCAGTAAAAGGATATCCAGGCTCCTTTTTAAAATATGAAGGAACAGGAATTATTGCAGTATGCTCTTGATCATGGTATGATAAACATGTCATATGTTCAAGAGCAAATTGAAATGAATAAAAGAAAAGAGTTATTAAGAAAACATCCATATGCAATATGGGAAGGAAAGGATGGTAAGTGGAGAACATATCTGCCAGATCAAACTTCAAGAAGGATGATTAAAAGATCAACGAGAAAGAGTATTGAAGATGCAGTCGTTGAATATTATAGGTCCTTAAAAGAAAATCATCCAAGTACTTTTGAAGATGTGTATTGGATGTGGCGAAAAGTTCAAGATAAACTGGTTGATTCTCCCAATACTCCAGTAAGATATGACACAGACTATAAAAGGTATTTCAAACATAACGATTTTTCGGCACAGGAAATTAGCACAATAAACGAAGATGATGTGAAAGTATTCATACATGACACAATAAAAGAATTGAGTCTGTGCAAAAAAGCAGCAAAAACATTATTTGGATATTTGAAGCGAGTTTTTAGATGTGCGAAGATGAATAACTTAGTTGAAACGAATCCAACGGAATATTTAAGTGCTAAAGAATTTTACAAATATTGCACTCCAAGTACTCGTAGTCAAAAAGTGCAAATTGTATCTGATTATGATATGGCTAAGTTAAATCATGAATTTACAAGAGATTATGCAAATAAACCATGGTATATACCAACATATGCAGTTGTGCTTGCATCATTAACTGGAATGCGTGTCGGCGAGTTGTCAGCATTGAGATGGGAAGATATTGAAAATGGAAAAATTATCATAAGGAACTCGGAAAAGTACGATAGAAAAGCAAAAGAATACTTTATAAGTTCAACTAAAAATGATAAAGTACGATCATTCCCTATTACTGAAGAAATAGAAAAGCTTCTTGAAAGTGTGAAAAACGCAGAGATAGAATACGGATATTATTGCGAATGGATTTTTGCAAATGAAAATGGACGTGTACATGCTCCTGTTATCTCATCGTGTATAAAGAACAAATGTAGGATAGCTGGAATTACCGAGAAAGGCATTCACGCGTTAAGAAAAACGGTAAATTCGAAAATGCGCCATAATGGAGTATCTAAGTCTGTAGCTTCATCTCTTTTAGGACACACAGAAGAGGTAAACGAAAAATATTATACCTTTGATGTAAGCAGCATGGAAGAAAAAAAGTGTATTGTTAGCAAGGTGAATCAAGATATGCGGAATTGTGTTTGATTACCTTTTTGATTACTTTTTGATTACTTACTCAAAAAAATGCCTTAAAATAGGCAGATTTCAAAGCGCTTTGAGAGCCGTGAGGTCGCAGGTTCAAATCCTGTTGCCCCGATTATTTTGAATATGTGAAAGACATAAAAAGCTCATATATAAGCTTATCCGCTTTGGTAAGTTTATATATGAGCTTTTTTTCTGTCAATAAAGAAGGTGTCGTGCTGCGATGGAAATGCAAATATTGTTGGCAGAGTTTATGTTCTCTTCTTTTTTGATCGGATGAGATATTTAATATACAAAATGTATACTTTTCTGTGGAAAGACACAAAAGCGAAGGAGGATATTTATAATAAATATACAAAAAGAATATTTTAATTATAAAATTATTGACAAATAGATAGATGTTTTGTATATTTACAGTAAAACAAAATAAGATAATATACATTTTGTATAAAATATATCTATTAAAGGAGGGTTCCAAATGAAAAAAAGAGTTTTGGGGATCTTGTTGGCTACATACCTCGGAGCAGCCATGCTGACGGGATGCAGCCAGACAGAGAGCACGGACGGTGAGAGCACAGCGGCGGCAGCTAAGGACGAAGGGAGCGGGGGCGGCTGGACCGGAGGCTATGTCTGCCATTCGGCGAATGTTTTCTTTGATGCCATCGAGAAAGGTCTGGTAGAGGCAGCGAAGGAGAATGGAGGCACGATTGTCCGCTCCGATTCAGAGTTGGATTTACAGGCGGAGATGTCCATTGTGGAGAATTTTATCTCCCAGGATGTGGATGTGATCTTTCTGACGCCGAATGATCCTTCGGGAAGCATCGAGAGTGTGAAGCTGGCCAACGATGCGGGGATACCGGTGGTGGTCATCAGTTCTGAGCTGGAAGAAGGAGACTATGAAGTCCTGGCCACGGTGAAATCTGACGATTATACCGCAGGAAAGCAGGCGGCAGAGTATGCGATGGAACAGATTGGCCAAAGCGGGGATGTGCTGATCTTAAATGGAATGCAGACTTCTGATGTGATCGACCGTATTCGGGGCTACAAGGACGTGATCGAACAGTATGAGGACGTGAAGATTGCCAATGAGGTGATGGTAAATGAGAATTCTGTGGCAGCTTGCACCTCAGCGATTGAGAATATGCTGATGGCCTGCCCGGACGCGAAGGCGGTTCTGTGTTATAACGGATTCGGAATTCCAGCTGGTTATGCGGCCATGGAGAATCTGGGAAAAGATACGAATTCCATCAGCATTGTGGATGTGGACGGTCTACCGGAAGAGGCAGAGCTACTGGCCGGAGGCAAAATGGGGAAGTCGGCGGCCTATGGCCAGGACACGCCTGGTTTTGGAAAGAAGGCGGTGGAGATTTTCCAGGGATATCAGCAGAACCCGGAAGCCTTTGAAGCAGGGCAACTGTGTGAAATTGAAACCATCGAGATCACCCCGGAGACCGCGGCGGACTACGACGTGTATGATTGAGTAGGCAGGGCTGTCGCACTGTGGATGTGTACGTTGCAATAAGGAAAGGATGAATATGGAAAATACGGAATTTCTTTTGGAAATGAGAGGAATAGACAAAGTTTTTCCAGGGACGCACGCGCTAGATCATGTGGATTTCAATCTGCGCAAGGGAGAAATTCACGCGCTGATCGGACAGAACGGTTCGGGGAAGTCCACCCTGATGAATATTCTGTCCGGCGGCCTGCGGATGGATGCGGGGCAGATTCTGCGAAATGGCCAGGAGGTGAATCTTAGATCTCCCCTTTCCGCGCTGGAACATGGAATCGCGATGATTCACCAGGAGTTAAAGCTTTTTCCAGAGCTGACGGTGGCGGAGAATCTGTATTTTGGAAGGTTTCCCAGAAAGGGAGGATTCATTGACTGGGAACGGCTCTATGAGATGGCAGATGAGAACATGCAGACGGTCAGCAGGAGCATTAGAGGCAGGCAGAGGGTGGGAGAACTCTCTGTGGCGGAGCAGCAGATGGTAGAGATTGTGCGGGCAGTTACAAAGAACACGGAAGTGGTGATTATGGATGAGCCTACCGCTTCTCTTACCGATGAGGAGACCCAGACGCTATTTCGGATGGTGCAGAAGATCAAGGAGACGGGAGTCAGCATCATCTTCATATCTCACAGATTGGATGAGGTTATCCGGATATCGGACCGGGTGACAGTTCTTAGAGATGGCGTGCTCATCGGCTGCCTAGAAAAAGCAGAGATACGGGATAAAGATCAGTTGGTGAACATGATGATTCGTGTCAGACCCAGTGCCACACTGAAAGAGGATGACAAGGAGATCGGCCCGGTGGTGCTGAAGACTCAAAACCTCTGCTATAAAAACCGTTTGAAGAATTTAAATCTGTCTTTGTACCAGGGAGAAGTCCTGGGAATTGCCGGCCTGGTGGGCGCGGGTAGAACGGAACTGCTGAAGACGATCTTTGGCGTGTACACCCCTACAGACGGAGAGATCGTCGTCGGGGAGAAGGTATACCGGAAGCTGGGAATTCGGCAGGCGGTGAAACTGGGAATCGCCTATATGCCGGAAGACCGAAAGGGTGAGGGGCTTCTGCTGAAAATGTCTGTGGCAGACAATGAGATTTATGCGGGACTGGAGTTCTATTGCCGAGGCGGACTGCTGAACACGAAGAGACAGAGGCAGACCGTGGAGGAGATGGGGAGACAGCTTCGCCTGAAAGCAGGCAGCGTGAGAGATCAGGCAGGCTCTTTAAGTGGAGGCAACCAGCAGAAAATCGTGATTGCAAAATGGCTGATCGCTCAGTCGTCCATCATTCTGATGGATGAACCCACCAGAGGGATTGATGTGGGAGCGAAAGGTGAGATCTATAACCTGGTAAGGCAGCTGGCCAGGGAAGGGAAAAGCGTGATCTTTGTGTCCTCAGAGCTGGAAGAGATTCAGACAGTGAGTGACCGGATTCTCGTGATGCGGGAAGGAGAAATCACGAAAGAGCTGCCGATGAATTCTACTGTGGAGGAGATGATGCGTTATGCCGTATGAAAAAAGCAAAAACAACAAAGAGGCCCAGGGTTTTCTGAAATGGATGAGACGGTCTCCATCCACAGGTGCGGCCGTCGCCTTTGTACTGGTTTTAATTGTAATGACGATCTTCGGGAAAGGTGTGTTCTTTTCCACGAACAACATCATCAACATCCTTCGCCAAGGCGCGGTGTTGTCTGTCGTGGCCATCGGGCAGACGTTTGTCATTGTCAGCGGAGGCATTGACTTGTCCGTGGCACCGATGGTAAGTCTCAGTACCGTGGCTGTGTCTGCCTGCATTGTGAACTATGAGATGAACCTGGCGGTGGCCTGCCTGATAGCGGTGGCGATCTGTGCACTGCTGGGCTGCTTGAACGGGGCATTGATTACCTTCGTGAAAATTCCTCCCATTATCGCGACGCTGGCCACGTCCATGGCATTCCAGGGACTGTGCCTGCTGTATTCCGAGGGATATGGAATCAATCTTCCCCAGGGGCATCCGTTGACGGAGGTGCTGGGGAGGGGAAAGATCGCAGGTTTCCCTCTGTCGGGAGTGCTGATGATCGTCATTTATCTGATCTTCTTCGTGGTTTTGAGATATACGAAAATGGGCAGGGTGACTTATGGAATCGGCGGAAATGCTGAGGCAGTCCGCCTCTCAGGAATTTCCCTGAACAAATACAGCATCTATATCTATACCATCTCCGGTTTTACCGCCGGAGTGGCGGGGATTCTTCTGACGGGCCGTCTAAACTGCGGACATCCATATAACGGAGAGGCCATGGACCTGAATTCCATCGCCGCCGTGGTGTTGGGAGGCTCCAGTGTGTCAGGAGGAATCGGAAGTATCTGGGGGACGCTGATCGGCGTATTCATCCTGACGATGATTGAGAACGGTCTGAATATGATGAACATGAACCCGTATTTGCAGCAGATGGTGAAAGGCTTGATCATTGTGATTGCGGTGGGCTTCGGCAGTTTGAGAGAGAGAAAAAAATAAAAGGAGGAAGAGAAAATGGGCAATTTAAAATTATCAATGGAAGTATGGGCGAACATGCCGTGGGGTCGCCTGGAGATCTGTGGGTGTGCGGTGAACAGCTGGGGAAAAATCCCGCTGTATGATCTGGTACATAAGGTGAAAGAACATGGTTATAAAGGTATGGATATTGTATTCTCGAAGATTCAGGAGATTCCACCTGAGCAGTATGAGGAGACTCTGGAAAAAACCAGGAAGGCTCTGGAAGAGACCGGTGTCCATCTGGCTTCCATTGGCGCGCACGCCACCTTTGTGACTCCCCGGCATTTTGACCGCACGGCAGGCTTGAACACTATGAAACAGGCCATCGACGCGGCGGCTTATCTGGGCGCGGATACGGTATGCTCTCTGATCGCACAGGGATTCTATGACCCAGCTTTGTACAACATCATGACCAGGAAGGAAGCCTGGGATATGATCGTCAGCGGCGTGCGGGAATGTGCGGAATATGCCAGAGAGAAGGATATGACCATCAGTGTGGAGATTCTTCAGGGTACGCTGATCAATTCCGTAGACCAGTGGTTCAAGCTGTACGAGGAAGTAGGCATGGACAATGTGTATGTGACGGTGGACACCGGAACTTTCTATACCACGGTGAAGCCGAAGATGCCCATTGCAGACGCTATCCGGAAGCTGGGTAGCCATATCAACTGTGTCCACGTGAAGGATGAGGTGGGCTTCCCGAACATCATTCAGAGCCAGCACGTGTGGTTCGGAGGCGGACTGGTGGACTTCCGGGAGGTTGCCGGATTACTAAAAGAGATTGGCTATCAGGGTTACTGTGCGGTGGAATGGGAAGGCTGGCAAAACGGCGGTCTGAACGGAGTCGGAGATCCTGGCGGATTGGGCCTGGCGGACTTCGACATGGTGGCATCCGAGGCGAAATTGTATTTGGAGGAAGAAGGATTCTGTTAGAAAGGGGAAAGAGACCTATGTTGAAATCACTGAAAGTAGGAATGATCGGAGCAGGAGGCTGGGGCGAAAATGTGATCGGCGCATATCAGCAGAATCCTTTCTCCAGAATCGAAGCATTGACAGATCTGAACCTGAATCGAGCAAAGGAGATGGCCGAGAAATACCAGATACCGAGAGTATACACAGACTACCGAGAGATGCTGGAGAAAGAAGAACTGGACATCGTTTCAGTGGCCACGCCGGATTTCGCTCACAGAGAACCCGTGTGTACCTGTCTGGAACACGGACTCCATGTGTTTCTGGAAAAACCGGTGGCCACCAATATGGAGGACTGCAATGCCATTGCGGAGGCGGTGAAGAAATCCGGGAAGAAGTTCATGACCGACTATTTTATGCGGTTTATCCCCCAGTTTCGGGATGCGAAGCTGGCCATGGAGGCGGGAAAGCTAGGAGACATCATCGAAGGGTATGCGAGAATCGATGATTGCGTTAGCGTTCCCACCAGTATGCTCCGCTGGTCCCAGGACAGCTCCCCGATTTTCTTCATTATGATTCATAACATCGACGCCGTGAGATGGATTCTGGGCGCGGAGGCGGTGGAAGTCTATGCCAAGCAGCAGCATAAGAAACTGAGAGCGGAGGGGAAGAATACGCCGGATGCGGTTCAGGCCATGGTGACCTTCGACAACGGTGCCACGGTGCTGTTCGATTCCAACTGGGTATTGCCCAGGACTTTTGACGGGCTGAACGATCAGTTTGTGCGGCTGGTGGGAACCGAAGGGACTGCCTATATCAATCTGACTTATCAGGGACTTCAGATTTATCGGCCGGAATTCGAGGGAGCTTTTGAACATGCGAACCAGAGTACGGTCTATGTAAATCCCATGTTCTATGATAAGACGACCGGATGTGTGGAGCGGTCAGTGGGCCATTTCATCGACTGTATTTTGCAGGATGTGGAACCGGCTATCACACTTCAGGATGCCATAGAACCCACACGGATTGCCTGTGCGATTGCGAAATCTTTGAGAACCGGTCAGGTGGTAAAGCTCTGAGAATGTATTACGATGGTTTATGATTTCAGGTAACAAGGAAAAGATATGTTGGATATACAGATTCGCAATGGAATCATATATGACGGGACCGGCGGAGCTCCTTACCGGGGCTGTGTAGACATCTTGGGAGATCGTATCGTATCTGTGGGGCAGGGAGATAGAGAAGCGGGCATTGTCATAGATGCCGCTGGAAAATGTGTGTGCCCAGGGTTTGTGGATGCGCACAGTCACTGTGATCTAGCGGCGGTGAGCCTTCGGGAGATGGAAGGCTGTCTCAGACAGGGCGTGACCTCCTGTGTGGCTGGAAACTGCGGGTTTTCTCCGTTTCCACTGACCAAACAGACAAACAAGTCGGTCCTGCATTACAGCGAAGGGATATTGGGCAGCAGTTCCTGGGGCTATGAAGATTTTTGCTCCTACCGGCAGATGCTGAAGAGGGAGAAAACTGCGGTGAATGTGATCTCTCTGGTCGGGCATGGCCCGCTGCACATCAAACATCTGGGATATGCCAGAAGGGAAGCCAGCAGGAGAGAGCTTTTGGCCATGTGTGAAGAGTTGGAACAGCTATTGGAACAGGGGGCGGCAGGCCTGTCTTTTGGATTGATCTATGTACCGGGAGTCTATACGGGTGAGCAGGAAGTCCGCGCGCTGGCCGAGGTTCTGGCCAGGAGAGATCGCATTCTGGCAGTCCACCTGAGAAATGAAGGAGCCGGACTGCTGCAGTCGGTAGAAGAGATGTTAAGGGTGGCAGAAATGACCGGTGTTCGAGTTCAGCTCTCTCATCACAAAGTCATGGGAGAGGCTTACTGGGGCAGAAGTGTACAGACGCTGGCTAAAGTAAGAGAGGCCAAAGAGCGGGGAATCCGGGTGTCTTTGGATGTCTATCCCTATACTGCAGCCTGCTCCACGGCGATGGTTTTACTGCCGCCCTGGGTGCTGGAACACGGAACGCAGGAGGCGATGGAGATTTTGCAGCAGGAGGCGGCATACGAAAGGATTGCAGGAGATCTCCAGGATGGGATTCTTGGCTGGGAAAATCTGGTGAAATCCTGTGGCTACGATCGGTTGGTTGTGGTGAGGACTGGTTCGAGAGATGGGACTGTCCAGGGAAAGACGCTCCGTCAGGTCGCTAAGGAGAGAGGAACCGAGCCGCTGAGAAGTCTACTAGAGCTGCTGGTCCGGGAACAAGGGGAAGTGAATGTGAAGATCATGGGTATGTGTGCGCAAGATGTGCAGCGAATTCTGCTAGACGAGGCCGCGGTGATCGGTTCCGACGGCTTGTACGCGCCGGGAGCCACACATCCCAGGAAAAATGGGACTTTCGGGAGAATCATCCGGGATTTCGTGGGAGAACAAAAGCTTCTTCCGATGGAAAAAGCGATCTGGAAGATGACGGGCAGGACGGCGGAAATTTTCGGAATTTCCCACAGAGGCGTGCTGAAAACGGGAAATTTCGCGGATGTCCTGGCCTTTCATCCGGAAAAATTCCGGGACCGGGCAGATTATGAACATCCAGAACGGTTTGCCGTGGGGATGGACGAGGTTATCCTGAATGGGAAACTGGCAATCCGGGAGGGCATTTTATCGAAAAACAAGTATGGTTGTGTATAAAATTCGCGATCTCACAGGAAAGAGAATCTGAAATCCTTGTTTTCTATTATTTGAGAAAGTATAATAAGACAAAATGGAAAAATATAGATCTCAAATATCGAGTAGAGAAAGCAAGCGTTTAGGAGGAGTTGTGGGAGAGGAAATGGCAAATGGGAGAAAAATGTTGAAATACCAGACGTTAAAGGAAAATCTGAGAGAGAGAATCGAGAGCGGCCGGTACCTGGAAAATAACTGTCTGCCGGCGGAACGGGAGTTATGCGAGGAGTTTTCCGCAAGCCGGATGACGGTGCGCAAAGCTGTGAATGAGCTGGAACAGGAGGGGATTCTGTACAAGGTCCGGGGAAAGGGAACCTTTGTGAAAAATACTGGGAAGATCAACCAGAATTTATCCAAGCTCACCAGTTTTTCCGAGGATATGCGCACAAGGGGAATGGTTCCGGGAGCAAAGATTCTGCTGCTGGACGTGCTCATGGCCAACGAGGTGGTTGCGGACAAGCTGGGAATTCCAGTGGGAGATGATGTAATCATGCTTCGGAGACTTCGTCTGGCGGACGGGGAGCCGATCGCCATCGAGACCACCTATCTGAGATACGCCCTGTTTTCCGGTGTCTTTGACAAGCTGGCGGACGGTAATTCTCTCTACCAGTTTATGAAAGAAGAGCTGGGGATTTTTCCTAAGAAGGCCATTCAGAGTGTAGAGGTGTCCTCTTTGATGGAGTGGGAGGCCAGCCTGCTGGGAAATGAATCGCTGAATGTCTCTTTGCTGATACACAGACAGACCTTTGACGCAGATGGAATGCCGCTGGAATATGTCGAGTCCAAATATCGCAGTGACAAGTACAAATTTTACATTGAACTGTATGACAACGAATAGAAGACAGAGACGGGGGAGACGGCGGTGAAAGCCGCCGGCAGACTCCGAGACGGTATTTGAGGTGATGAGTTGTTTGTCAGAGAATATTATAAGAGCGTACGGGACCTTCTTGAGACAGTCTATGTGAGAGAGTTTGACAAGATTCAGACGGCTGGCCGGATGCTTGCAGAGGTCATGGAGCAGGATGGACTCATCCATGTCTTTGGGTGCGGTCATTCACATATGATTGCGGAGGAGATGTTTTACCGGGCAGGAGGTCTGGTGGCCATTGACCCAATCTTTGAGGAGAGCACAATGTTGCACGACGGGGCTTATAAGAGCAGCCAGATCGAACGGATGTCAGGCTACGCGCCGAAGGTTCTGGAACGGTATCCGTTGGAGAAGGGCGATGTTCTGATCATATCTTCCAGCTCCGGGATTAATCCGTTTCCCATCGAGATGGCGGAGTGCGCCAGGAAAAAAGGAGTGAAGGTGATCGGAATCACGTCCGGGAACTATAAGGATAAGCCTAGCCGGGATAGAAGAGGGCTGCATCTGGAGGACGTGTGTGATCTGTACATTGATAACTATGTACCCCATGGAGATGCGGTGGTAGAGATTGAGGACGGTGGTGTGAAGGCCGGCCCAGTCTCTAGTATCGCAGCCTTTTTTATCGCCAATTCCATGACATTGGCTGCCTGTGAACATATGAGGGCACGGGGGGAACAGCCGCCGGTATATAAGAGTGGAAATGTAGACGGAGGAGACGGTTATAACGAGGACATTGTAAAGAAGTATATCTGTCGTATCAAGCATCTGTGAAAATGGAGAATGTGCGATGGGTAAAGTAGTAGTTGCTGGTTTGTATGGGATGTCGGCCCTGTTTCAGGTCAGGCGCTTTCCGAAAGAGGGGGAGACGGTATCTGCGGTCGGGCTGATCTATGAGCCGGGAGGAAAAGGATATAATCAGGCAGTCGCGGCGAAGCGTGCAGGGGTAGAGGTGTATTTTGCCACGGCAGTGGGCAGGGATTTTTACGGAGAGCAGGCGGCTGGGAGTATGAAACGGGATGGACTTGAACGGTTCGGACTCTTTTCAGATGAAAGGTGGACGACAGCGTTTGCCGCAGTCATCACTGATGAAGAAGGGGAAAATGAAGTTATTGTCCATTCGGGAGCATGTTCAGCCATAGGCGAGGAATTTGCCAATGCCATAGAAGAGGAGATTGCCGAGGCAAATGTGTTGCTGCTTCAGCTGGAGGTGCCGTTGGCTGTGACTGCCAGACTGCTGAAAGCCGCAAAAGCCGCGGGGACGTACACGATTCTGAACCCGGCCCCTGCCTGCTCGCTGCCCCGGGAGATTTTACAAAACGTAAATCTGCTCACCCCCAACTGCGGGGAGGCGCGGATGATCGCGGGGGCGGCAAAAGGAGCGCCGGTGACCGAAATCAGCCAGAGACTCCAGGAGCTGGGATGTGGTGATTTGGTGATCACCATGGGCAGTCAGGGGGCTTTTCTCAGAGAACGCACAGGAGCGTGCAGTCACCAGAAGCCCTTTCCGGTCCAAAGCGTGAATTCGGCTGGAGCAGGAGATACCTTTAACGGTGCTCTGGCAGCCAGGATTGCAGAAGGAATCGGACTTCGGGAGAGCGTGAGATACGCAGCTGCGGCCAGTGCGTTGGCAGTCAGCCGGGACGGGGTGGTCGCTGCCATCCCAAAGAAATGGGAAGTGGAACAGTTTTTGAGAGAGTGGGAGGAATCACCGTGGAGGCGGTGATTCCTTTTTTATATTCCGGGAAAGACATTGTCACGCTAATGCGTGAAAGTTCTTTCCTGGACATAAACGCTCCGTTAAGGATGCGCACACCACAATGAGGAATTTCACCGCAAAGCGGTGTTGTGGCGGTGCGCAAAGTGGGACGCGCCCCTTAAAGATGAAGGGAAAAGGGGAGTTGAAACGGGCATGCCCACTTTGTTTCTAGCATTTCTATCTTTCTATTGCATTTGGATAGATTTTCTCCATCCGGTTGTCGTCAAAATGTTCATCCATGATTCGTTCCCAGGCGCTATCAGCCAGATCGCCGGCTGCCCTTCTCTCATAGCGCACTAAAGCCATCACGGATACAGCCATGTTTACGGCCAGGAATACTGCCAGAGTCCATGTGAGAACATATCCCCATAAGACTGGTATTTTTTCAATCCATCGGGAAAAGTGCGGATAGAGTAGCTTTATCCATAGGACTGCGGCTATTCCCCAGAAAAAGCAGTATAAGAGGTTAATTCTGCCTCCAAGGTTAAAAGGAATTTTGCTGTAATCCCAAAACACTTTACCGAATGCGATCTCCGTGAAAACGCTGCATATGTATTCATAGGCGCCGCCGAGAAGTGTTCCAGCGATAAAGATATGTCTGTCAGGTTTTTCTCGGTCCTTATATAGCAGCACTGTGGCGAAGACGAGCGCCAGCCCCCAGACAATGCTGAAAGGCCCCCAGACAAGGCTGCTGCGGCTCATCCATTCTCCTGCCGTTATCCGACAAAAAATAGTTTCTGTGAAATCGCCTAGAACAGCTCCGATGAAGAATAGCCAGAATAACTTATAAAAACCGCATCCTTCGGCGAAAGTCCCCTGCTTTGCGATTTGCTCCGTCGCTTCAAAAATGACTGGGTATGCCTTTTCCATACGCCGTTCTACTCGGCTTATAATCCATCTGGAAAACCGTTGTGTCCAGACCGCGACACGGTGATTCCACTGCCTTGTCGCAGCCGGTATCTGCCGGCGAATATTGAAAACCGCTGCCAATGACACCGACAGGTCCAATGCCATCAAGACCAACAGAGAAGTCATCAGGATGGTACGAAAGAGTTCTGGAATCCAATCATAAATTTGTACCAGCCATCGGTCTGCAAAACGAACAGTCAGCACACCTAAAATTCCCCACAGGATAGAATATTGTAAACATATGTAGCCGTCGAAATTCCATTTTTTTTCAGAGTAATCCCACCATTTATGTTGGTTTAATCGCTCTAGCAGTTTTCCAGCAAACCATTCGATTATAGTGGCTAGGATTGCACATCCTAGGAACAGGAAAAAAGGGTATTCGATTAATTCCTGCATTGTGGTGGTCATCATCACCGCAGCGATACCATAGATCAGACAAAAGGGACCACTGGAAAAACCACGGTTGACGAATTTTTTCTTTTTTATTGTTCCGGCAATGGTCTCGATGACCCAACCGAAAAACGAATAGGCCAGCAGTAGCCAGACCAGTTCCATTCCTGCGTACTTCATGACATCCTCCTATGAATTCAGGTACTGTGTGACCGTTTCTGCTTTAACAGAATATCGCTCAGTCATCCGAATAGATGGTTGAGCGATATTTGTATGAGATCAGAAACATTTTTTACACGCCTCGTATCCCTGTGTCTGAGCCTCCGTCTGGGAGATCTGTCTTGCGGTGTCTGGATTCATGTTTCCGCAGTCAGGGACACGATGGTATTTTGATCCGGTTGCAGACAGCCAGACGTTGTTTGACTGTGCGGGTGCTTCTGTGACTACAGGAGCGGTAGCGTTTGGAGATGCTGTCTGAGGCTGAGTTCCAGTATCCTGCGAGTCGCCCGGGGTGTAATCGTTGCAGGGCTTGGTATTCCAGTCAATTTTTGTTCCGTCTGAGACGGCAATGACCGTTCCTTGTTTGTCTGTGCGGAAAACTTCGATATCCATATTCTGAAGCTTATCCATGGTGTCCTTGTCAGGATGTCCATATTGGTTCTCCTCGCCGCAGGATATGACTGCATACTCTGGGACGGTTTCTTTTAGAAATTCCCAGCTAGTGGCAGTTGCAGAGCCGTGATGTCCAGGTACTAAGACATCACAGTCCAAGGTGACATCCAAGGCACACATATCGGACTCGCTCCCATGTTCGGCATCTCCTGTAAAAATAAAAGAGTTGTCACCGTTGTCGAGTTTGATTGCCACAGAGTTGTCATTGCTGTTGTCCTCGTCAGTAGTCTCCGGCGAGAGAATTGTGAAATCTCCGGTGCCGAAGCTAAATTCAGTCCCGACTTTTGGATGCTGGACAGTCAGTTCCTGAGCAGAAACCGCGTCCATGAAAGAGCGATAGAGTTTTGAATTGTGTTCATAGTCGGAACCGATTACGTTTTTTACATCAAAGGCATTCAGACATCCGATCAGACCGGCTAAGTGGTCAGAGTCGTAATGGGATGAGATTAAGTAGTCGATGGACTCCACCTTTTGCTTTTTGAGATAAGAGACGACATAGCTGGAGGTCTCCTTATCGCCGCCGTCGTAGACCAGGTTTTTTCCACCTGATTGGACGAGGATGGACAGACCTTGTCCCACATCCATGAAGTGGACGGCCATTTCTTTGACAGTGGATTTGCCAGCTGCTGAGTGTGGAAAAGCGAAGGCTTCTCCGGTGAAAATAAGTGCCCAGATAAGGAGGCAAGTAAAAATACGTTTTGTTTTTCTCATTAGTGGTCCCCTTTTCTTAATTTACCATTCATTATACCATGTCTGTCTCTTAAAAGACAACAGGAAAAGGGAGTCCTTACATAACCTGAGTGCTCTCCAATTTTTGATTAAACTTTGCCATAGCTTTGATCAGAGGGCGGCGGAAGATAAGTCCCAAGGCCAGAGCGAGAAGATAGTAGATCATTAGCTTGCCAAGGTCGAGCCAATAGCTGTTTTGGTAAATTCCGGCCACACATTCACGCAGTGCGTTGACACTGTAAGTAAATGGTAGGGCAGGGTAGACGTTCTGAAAGAATGCAGGCTCCACCTCGATGGGAAAAAGACCGCCCGAGGCGGCAATCTGGATGACAAGGAGGATGACGCAGATCGCCTTGCCGATATCGCCGAAGGATACGGTGAGAGTGTAGATGATGTTGACGTAGACAAAGCTGGAAATCCAACCTGCCAACAGAAAATAGAGGGGATGAAGGCATTGAATTTCCAGGAACCAGAGGTCGCCCATACAGATGATGGTTGCTTGAAGTAGGCCTGCCAGTAAAAATATCAGGTAGCGGCCTAGGTATTTCTGAAAAGGCTTTAGATTTTTCAGAGTCTCGTCCTCGTCCACCTCCACTTTCAGGAGGGCGACCATGACGACGCCACCTACCCAGAATGCCAGGCTGGAATAAAAACAGGCCATGGCAGAGCCGTAGTTTTCTATGGGATAGAGCCGGTGGGTATCTAGCTGAACCGGAGAAGCCAAAAAAGTACCCATTGTGGAAGGACTTGTCTTTAACAGCTCTGAGACTGTCGAATCAGGGCTTTCGTTCTGTGCCCTTTGAAGCTTGGTCAGTGTGTTTTCGATCTGTTCTTGGGTATGGGACAGGAGTGAGCCAGTCTGTTCTAGAGCAGCCTGGGCATCGGACAGGGAGGAATCGGCATTGACCAGCAGGTCACTTAGTTGAGTGAAATTTTCACCAGTGCGGTTTAGGATGGAAGACAGATTATCAGAGGCAGTCTGGATAGAGGTTGAAAGCTCGTCCAACTGGGGCTGAATGGTGTTGTGATAGTCTTCTTTCACATCGCTTAGATCGCTGTTGGTATTTTGTATTAGCGCCTGAAGATCTTTTCTGGTCTGGGAAGAGATTTCAGCTCCGTCTAAGACAGAAGTTGAGAGATCAGTCAGCCTCTGAGACAGAGAATTTTCCCTGTCGATTGCCTGCTGAAGCTTTGCGATCATAGAGTCAATCAGAGAAGTATCCGGAGGCAGAGGCAAGGCTTCCAATTCAACTTTCAATTGTCTTAAGGCGGTCTGATATTCTGCCAGCTTTTCGGTATCTGCCTGGATATCCTCAGAGATATCGCTGAAATGTTCGGCGGCCAGGCTGCTGTCAGAATCTATGGTATCCAATGCGGTGTTGACAGCGGTCAGAACAGAATCAGAGAAGTGACCACTTTGCTCTGCCACGCTAGAGAGGGTGTCTGAGACCAGCTCCATAGAGGCCTGGGCACTGTCCAGGAAAGAGGCATTTTCCAGAGCTGCCTTTCCTTCTTCGCTGACTTGCCCGATGGTAGGGAGCGTTGTCTGGGCAGAGACTAAGAGAGAATCTAACGTTCCAGCCATATGGGAGAAAGCAGTCACTGTGCTTTGGAGGGTTTCTAGATCGCCGGCAGCAGTGTCCAGGGAATCGGTTAGTTTAGAGAGGAATTCCTCACTTGTCTCACCATCCAGATTTTCAGTTAAGATTTCCAATGCTCCTGAGGCAGCTTTTGCAACTGTCTGGGTGAAAGTTTCGTTGATTTGTTGTTGGACGGCGTCTGCACCTTTGTCCGTGATTTTCGGAGCAATTGCATTTTCTTTTTCATTTATGTAATATTCCAATTTTGCGTTGTTGGCGTCCTTAGTAAAGACGCTGAGTAGTTTTTGAGAAAAATCTTCTGGTATGACAATGGCAGCATAGTATTTGCCGGATTTCACCCCATTTTTGGCGTTTTTTACAGAAGTGAATTTCCAGCCGATCTGATCATTTTCTTTTAAAGAGTGAACGATCTGTTCACCGAGATTGAGATTTAGCTGGACGATATTGCTGTCATATCCAGCATCAGCGTTGGCGACTGCTACAGTTAATCCTTCCGTGTTACCGTAGGGGTCCCAGTTTGCAGCGATATTAAACCAGGCATAGCAGGCAGGGACTATGATAATGCCGACCATCACGATGATGGCAATCACATTTTTTCGGATGCGTTTTAGATCTCTGATGAATATTTTAAATATGGTCCGCATGATGGGGTTCCTCCTCAGAAGTAGCAGTTTCTACAATGTTGTTCGTATGCTGGGGTCCAGCATTAGGGCCGAGCCGGTCGTGAATGTAGTCGATTACGATCAGAAAGGCGGCGATGAGTATGATGGATATAATCCATAAGGTCAGGTAGACAAGCTTAGAATTCATGCTGAACATCAGACAGAGAAAAACCAGTGGAATAAGAAAAATGGCCCACAGTCCGATTCGAATCAGCTTAGGGTAATATCTCTCAAATTTTAGGGCCTTCCGGTTTAGGGTATAGTTCCATGTTTCGTTTTCCACCAGTTGGTTCATACCAATCCTGATCAGTGCGTGACAGGCGGCTTCTTCGTGGGAGTGGCCTTCTAGTAGCTCTTTGCGGTACAGGCAGTCCAGGCGTTCTAACAGAGCGTTTTTGGATTCCTGAAATCCGGGTAAGCGGGTATCTCCACTGTAAGTACGTTCAAAATAGTCATTTACATAATTTATGAAATCCTTCATTTTAGTTCCTCCAAAACGTAGTATGACAATTTACATAAGATGAGTCTCAGAGAGCCTGCGGTCGAAAAAACTGTTCAGTGACAGCAGTGGTTTTCTCAAGATTAGTCCGATAAAAAGGGCTATGGGGAGAAAACAAAGCAGGTGCAGCAGGTTTTGCGCGTAAGCGTTTTGGTAGATACCGCCGATGGTCTCGCGCATGGCGTTGACCCCATAGGTAAACGGCAAAAATGGATGCAGATACTGGAAAAAAGCCGGAGTGACTTCGATAGGGTATGAACCGGCTGAGCCGGGAATCTGAATTACGAGCAGCAGTACAGCCATTGCTTTGCCGATATGCTTCCAGGTGATGGACAGCGCGTATATGATGTTTACGTAGATGAAGGAGCATACGAGCCCCGCAAAGACGAACAGGACAGGGGCCTGGCATTGAATATGGATGAGATATAAGTCTCCCAAACAGATGATAAAAGCTTGTAAAAGGCCTATCGCCATAAAAAGCAGATATCTTCCGAAGTATGCAGCTGTGGGAGAAATGCGAGGCTGTCCTTTTTCGGGCTTTACTTCGAATTTGAGGATGGCGATCAGTACAATGCCACCGACCCAGATAGCCAGGTTGGTATAAAAAGCAGCCATTGCTGAACCATAAGTGTCTATTTCGTAGTAAGTTTTCTTCTCCAGCTGGACCGGAGAGGACATAAAAGCGCTTGTCTGTTCCGGGTCGGAAGTGAGTGCTGACAAAAGTTTCTGGTAAAGTTCGCTGCTGCTAGCAGTAGTAATTTCAGTCTCGATTTTTTCCAAGTGTTCTTTTGCCGAGGCGAGAACTTGGGAGGTATCAGCCATTGCTTCACTGATACTGGCAAGGCTGTCCTGCATCTCATCCAGAACAGCGGGCAGGCTGTTCAGAGAAGTTTCGGAGGCTGTCAAAATTCCAGTCAGATTTCCGGCAGTCAGATTAAAATTGTCCAAAGTATTGTTTAGTTGAGGGCTGAGGTTTTCCTGAAGGGTGGAATGCAGTTCTTCTATTTTGCTTTGGCCTTCGCTGGCAAGAGAAGAAAGCTTTTCCCGTGTCTCCTTGGAAGTCTGGGCAGTTGTCTCGACTGCCAGACAGGTCTCTGTGAGATTGTCTAAGATACCTTGTTGACGTTCAGCCTGGGCGGAGAATTCCTCCAGAAGAGTGTCGATAGAATCCAGAGGGATAGGAAGACTGCTGTTTAGCTGTTCTAGTAGGTTGATACATTCTTGATTGATATCCAGGAGGCTTTGAACGGAAGCTAGAATATTCTCGGCCTTTCCGGCAGCAGACATGGAGCTGCTTTCCAACTGGGAGAGTGCAGAGGAGGAGGTCTGGGACAGCCTTCCGAGCAATGAGCTGCTTTGTTCCACGGAAGCGCCAAGGGTTCCGGTAAGAGAAGCGGTAGCGCTGCGGCTGTCTTTCAAAAGGCTCTGTGTATTTGAGACAGCTTCTTTTCCAGAGGAAAGGACTGTTCTAGCTTCGACCAGAACCTGTCTTTGACTATCAACATTCTCGTTTGCATTTTCACAGAGAAGTTGAAAATCTTGAATCGCTGTCTGGTAATCCAGGAGATTTTGTTGCGTTTCCTGTAAAGCAGTAGTGATTGAACCGGAGAGGGAGCCTGTGTTCCTAGACAGGTTGTCTGCTGTAGAATTTAAAGTATCGGATACTGTGCGGGCGACAATTTCTGAGAAGGTGCTGTTTACCTGGGTTTGTAGGGTATCTGCTCCTGTGTTTGTGATCTTAGGTGCAATCGCATTTTTCTTTTCGTTGACGTAGTATTGTATCTTGGGGCTTTGAATTTCTCCAGAGAGAATGGATGCCATATTACTGCTAAAATCTTCCGGAATGATAATGGCAGAATAGTATTTTCCTGAGCGAACTCCATTTATGGCTGTATTTTCATCTGTGAAAGTCCAGCCTAATTGGCTGTCTTTCTGCAAGTTTTGAATGATTTCTTCTCCGGCGTTCAAGGTTATGAAGCTACTGTTGTAACCTTTGTCTTTATTTGAGACAGCCACTTTGATGCCGCTGGTATTGCTGTATGGATCGAAATTGGCAGCAATGTTAAACCAGGCGTAGAGAGCTGGAATAATGCTGATTCCAATGATGACGATGACGGCAACAAAATTGTGTGATAAGCGTTTGACATCCCTTGAAAAGATTTGAAAAATCGTTTTCATTTGGACTGTGAACCTCCTTTGAATTTTGATCAAATACTATCACATTTCTACAATAGACACAATAAACAATAATGAATACTGTGTCTATTAATATGAGAGGAGGAAAAAAGGATTGACAAAAATATTTGAGAATGGTAAGCTTATTCTCAACAATATAAGTAAAATGCGTTGATGAGGAAGAGTACATATGATTTCGGAGCACAGAGAGCTGCTGGTCGGTGGAAAGCAGCGGAAGAGATGTGTGGAACTGCCCTCGGAGC
>UMLF01053650.1_pt1 | contig 72675 bp, 63 predicted proteins | sample 1966501 | NCBI WGS metagenome assembly UMLF01 (sample SAMEA4836194, study PRJEB28245) | human gut metagenome | biome: gut microbiome; material: fecal sample | place: Denmark | collected 2008 | reverse complement strand
GTAGACATCAATTCCTGCATCCAGGATTTCCTCGATATCCTCATACCGCTTTTGATGCCTCAGCCCCTTAGCATTCGTATGGGCCAGTTCATCCACCAAGGCGAGCTGCGGCCGTCTTTTCAATACTGCATCCAAATCCATCTCCCGCAGTTCTATTCCCTTATATTCCACCATCAGCGGCGGCAATACCTCTAAGCCTTCCATCATTGCTCGCGTCTCAGGCCGTGCATGAGGTTCGATGTAACCTGCAACTACATCTATCCCATTTTTCTGTGCCTGATGCGCAGCATCCAACATCGCATAGGTCTTTCCAACACCTGCCGCATATCCCAAAAAGATACTGAATTTGCCTCTCTTTTTTTTCTTCTCCTTTTGTTCTTCCTGTTGAATCTGCCGCAGCAGCTTCTCTGGGTCAGGTCTCATCTCTTCGCTCATATTTTCTCCCCTTTACACAACCGGATAGGAGAGAGCTATCGTCCCCTATCCGCCTCAATACTGCGTACAGCTCGCAGCATAGCTGCTCGCCGTCCGTTGCCCGGCAAATGTCCGCTCGTGCAAGTACGGTTACCACTTGCCGAGCTTATCACGCAAAATTGAGGCCGTCGCAGAAGGTATTCCTTCTGCAGCAACCTCTTAGATTCAGCACAGTGATTTCCTCTCTCACCACGCTGTCCATTATACTTACTCTGCATCTGCTGTGAGTTCTCCGATCTCCTGTGCAATGGCAATGTTGCATTTCAGAACGTTTACTTTTTCCTCACCAAAGACGCCTAGGATCTTGTGACTTGTATTCTCGTCTACAATCTCCCTTACTCTCTCCTCAGAGAGTCCGCTGTTTGCAGCTACAATCGGCACCTGAATCTCTGCTGATGCAGGACTGATGTGTGGGTCCAGACCAGAACCGGATGCTGTCATCAGGTCTGCTGGAATATCCTCTGTCAGTTCCTCGCCAGTAGCGTCTTTATAGCGCTCTTTAAAGTCTGCTACGCTTTCCTTTACTCTGGCTTCCAGATCAGGATTCGTCGCACCATAGTTGAATGAACCTGAACTTACACCACCATAGGTTCCATCTTCCGCTTCCTCTTCTGTATAAGTGTTATAGTTTACAGAAGAAACTCTCCCATGGAAGTATCTGTCATCAGTAAAATTCTGTCCCACCAATTCGGACCCTACTACCTCACCGTTTACCTCGACCAAATTTCCATTCGCCTGTTTTTTGAACATCACCTGGCCTAACCCGGTCAATACCAGCGGATAGATAACGGAACACATTACCATCAACACCAGGGTAAGGATAAAAGCTTTTTTAAAATATGATACAAAATTTTTCATCTTTTCTCTTCTCTCCTTTTATAGTCCTAAAAGAGCAAGCAACGGTGACACAAGCAAGTCAATAATCTTGATTCCGATAAACGGAACAATGATACCGCCAAGTCCATAGATTCCCATGTTTTTCAGCAACATCTTTTCAGAACGCATTGGTTTGTATTTTACACCCTTCATTGCGATAGGAATCAAACAAGGAATGATAATCGCGTTGAAAATAAGTGCTGACAAAATCGCGCTGAACGGAGTAGCCAAATGCATGATGTTCAGTACTTCCATCTGTGGAATAACCAGCGTAAACATTGCCGGGATAATTGCAAAGTATTTTGCCACGTCGTTCGCGATACTGAATGTCGTCAAAGAACCTCTGGTAATCAGAAGCTGTTTACCAATCTCAACGACTTCCAAAATTTTCGTCGGGTCAGAATCCAAATCTACCATGTTTGCTGCTTCTTTTGCCGCTGCTGTACCACTGTTCATAGCCAGACCAACGTCAGCCTGTGCCAGAGCCGGAGCATCGTTCGTACCGTCACCGGTCATAGCCACGATCTTACCTTCTGCCTGCTCTTTCTTGATCTCAACGATCTTGTCTTCTGGTTTACACTCTGCGATAAATCCATCCACACCAGCCTCTTTTGCGATAGTAGCTGCTGTCAGTGGGTTATCACCTGTACACATGATAGTTTTGATACCGATCTCACGGAGTCTTGCAAATCTCTCTACCAGACCCGGTTTTACAGTATCCTTCAGGTAAATGACACCGTAAATCACGTTATCTACACACACTACCAGCGGTGTTCCCCCTAAGCTGGAAATCTCTGTCACGATTCCTTCCAAATCCTCCGGAACCTTTCCGCCTTTTTCTGTCACATAAGTCTTAATTGCATCGTAAGCACCTTTACGTACCTGAGTGCCGTCTTTCAGGTTGACACCACTCATCTTAGTCTGAGCAGTAAACTCTACGAATTCCATCTGCTCTGCTGCTTCCTCGCCGATCTTGGTGCCCATCTCTTTTCCCAATTCCACTACTGATTTACCCTCTGGAGTATTGTCACACAGAGAAGTCATAACACTGTAGTCAATCAGGTCTTCTTTCGATCTTCCTTTTACCGGTTTAAAATCCGCCGCCAGACGGTTACCATAAGTGATGGTACCAGTTTTGTCAAGGATCATGGTATCAACATCACCGCAGGCCTCTACAGCTTTACCTGACATTGCGATGACATTAAATCTGGTTACACGGTCCATACCCGCGATACCGATTGCGGAGAGCAGACCACCGATTGTGGTAGGAATCAGACAAACCAGCAGTGCAATCATTGTTGCTACCGGAATAGCTGTCTCTGAATAATCTGCGAAGCAATACAAAGTTACTACTACAATCAGGAAAATGATTGTTAAACCAACCAACAGGGTATTCAATGCAATTTCGTTTGGAGTTTTCTGTCTGGAAGCTCCCTCTACCAGGGAAATCATCTTATCCAGGAAGGATTTACCAGGTTCAGAAGTAATTCTGACTTTCAGCCAGTCACTGACTACGGTAGTACCTCCTGTGACGGAAGAAAAGTCTCCGCCTGCCTCTCTGGTTACCGGTGCAGACTCACCAGTGATCGCTGATTCATCTACAGAAGCGATACCTTCGATAACCTCACCATCGTTAGGAATTAACTCATTTGTTCTTACAATAACAACATCGCCTTTTTTCAGCTCAGAAGCATTTACCAGCTTCTCTTCGCCATTGTCCAAAAGCAAATGTGCCATGGTATCTTTTTTTGTCTTCTTCAAGGACTCCGCCTGTGCTTTGCCTCGTCCTTCTGCCACAGATTCTGCGAAGTTTGCAAACAAAACTGTGATAAACAGAATCACCGCTACCAAACCATTATATACTCTAAGAGTACTGTCGTCACCAAACACTGTTGGGAAAATGGTAAGAACCAGTGCAATGAAAAATCCGATCTCAACCACGAACATTACGGGGTTCTTTATCATATATCTCGGACTCAGTTTCTGAAAGGCTCCAATTAAGGAGCTTTTCAGAATATCTTTTGTCACAAATTTAGTCTTTTTATTTTCCTTTGACATCTTAGTTGATATCCTTTCTCATTTTAATAGCTACAAATCATGCAGCCCGAACGTCAGTCAGCTGTTACATCCACAAAGTCAAATGCTCTGCGATCGGTCCAAGTGCCAATGCCGGGAAGAATGTCAGTGCTGCAAAAATGTATACAACAACTACAAGAATAATCACAAAGATTGCATTGTCTGTACGCAGTGTACCGACAGTCTCATTCACTTTCTTCTTAGCAAGCATACTTCCTGCGATAGCAAGCTGAGCAATGATTGCAATGTATCTTCCGAAGAACATCGCAAGTCCTGCGGTAATATTCCAGAAGTAAGAGTTATCAGCCAATCCTTCAAATCCAGAACCGTTGTTGGCCGCTGATGAGGAGTACTCATACAGCACCTGGGAAAGTCCATGGAATCCTGGGTTTGTGATTCCCTCAATGCCTCCGGTTGTAGAAACTGCCAAAGCTGAGAAACCAAGAATCAGCAACGGATGTACGATCAGTACAAGCGCAACCAGTTTCATCTCTCGGCCTTCAATTTTCTTTCCTAAGTATTCCGGTGTACGTCCGATCATCAGGCCGCATAAGAAGACTGCCAAGATGACGTACATAACCATATTCATCAAACCAACGCCCTTACCGCCGAATACGCAGTTCAACATCATGTGAAGCAGCGGAACCATACCGCCGAGTGGCGTCAGTGTATCATGCATGTTGTTTACAGTACCGGTTGTAAAGGAAGTCGTAACCGTAGTGAACAGCGCAGATTGATCAATGCCAAATCGCACTTCTTTCCCTTCCATACTTCCCATCGCCTGGCTGACCCCAGCGTCTGCCAGAATCGGGTTGCCGGCTTTCTCAGAGAAGAAGCAGACACAAACACCTACCATAAAGATAATTGCCATAGCTGCAAAAACGGTTCTTCCCTGTTTTCCAAAGATTGAAATCTTCTTTGCTGCCTCAACAGTTTTATTCTCAGATCTTTTTCTCTCCTGTACCATCTTACCAAAGGTAATTACACAGGCACCTGGGAGAATCATCATGGAATACATCTCTACGAGGTCAGAAATAATGGTCGGGTTCTCAAATGGCGTTGTCGAGTTCGCGCCAAAGAAACCACCACCGTTTGTTCCTAAGTGCTTAATAATCTCCAGAGCTGCGACAGGTCCCATCGCTAAGTCCTGAAGCTTGCCTTCAATTGTATGTATCGTCTGGTTAGACAAGAAGTTCTCTGGTGTTCCCTGACTAATCAAAATCAGACCACCGATAATGGAAACTGGAATCAGGATTCTCGTAGTGATACGAATCATATCCTCGTAAAAGTTTCCAAGATCTTTTCTCTTTCCGGCAAGTCCACGGCAGAATGCCATACAAGCCGCATAACCGGAAGCTGCTGATGTGAACATCATGTAAATGATGACCAACATCTGGCTCAAATAAGAAAGACCTGACTCTCCAGAATAATGCTGAAGGTTTGTGTTCGTCATAAAGCTGATGATTGTATTAAAAGAAAGGGTTGGTTCCATTCCTTCGATTCCGTTGGGGTTGTTGAAAAGAACTCCCTGGAATCTCAAAACGAGATAACCTACAAATACCATGACAGCATTGGCCATCAAAAGGTGCAGCGCATACTGTTTCCAGTTCATGCCCTGGCGATTGATTCTGCACAATTTGTAGATTCCGTTGTCAATACGGTTGAAAACCGGATCCGCAAACGTCTTTTTATTAGTCGCGATATGATACATGTAAGTACCCATCGGTATTACCAATACCATATATATCGCCAGCGAGATAAGTATCTGTAACATTTATTTCTCCTCCACTTTTTATAATTTCTCCGGATATACCAGTGCGTATACCAGATATCCTGCTAAAAGTATGATAATCGCTCCAAGTAAAATCATGATTCTTCATCCTCCTTTACTCTCTGAACTTTTACCTGCTTTTCGCACCAGTCAGCAAACAGCTTCATACTTCCAAAGCAGACGAGCAAAACAGCAACCATAATAACATCCATCATATGATTTCTTTGTATGGATTTTCCATACTCTCCTTTCTTCCTGATCTATACTTAGCTGAAATCTGTTGCAAGCTATTCTCTTCTGTAATCATCCATCCGGCCTAAATACCTTAAACATCTTTCATCCCTAACCTTTCCTTTAAGTACCCTAAGAATTTAGCATACCCAAAATAAAATAGGGATTATGAGTTATTCTCATCATGTTAAAATGGGATTAAAACTACTTCATCCATTGTATTTTGCCATAAGTCGAAATCGAATTTATAGACCAGCATGCATCTACATAAACTATTTTTATACTAGATTAAGAAGAAATTTTCATCGACTAATAATTAAAGCTGCCATACTGTAAATCAGTATGGCAGCTTCGACTGCTTCTATTCTCCATAATATACCTTCAATATCAGATTCTGCATCTCCTCACGTGTGGGAGAGATTGGGTTAAACGGCGTAGCTACATCACTCATCGCCTTATCTGTTAATTTCTCCAGCTCTTCTATAAATAATTGCTCGTCCTTCACCACTTCTTTCATACAAATCGGAATATGAATACGTCGATTCAATTCTGTTACTGCCTCCACAAGCGAGGGCTGTCCAACAAAACTTGACAGCTCATCATATTGCTTCTTCACTTCTCTCAACTGACTGTTAAACTCCAAACCATATGGAAGCACAACAGCGTTGGCCAGTCCATGAGGCACTCCATACTCCGCACCAAACGAATGAGCAATTCCGTGTACAATTCCTAGTCCAGAATTTGAAAATGCAATTCCCCCCATACAGGAGGCTGCAAGCATATTTGCCCTCGCTTCCAGATCGTCTCCCCTTTCATAGCAAAGTGCCAGATTTTGATATCCATATAGAAACGACGCGAGTGACATAGCTCTGGAAAATGGATTTGCCGTCGGTGTCACATAAGACTCAATAGCGTGAGTCAAAGCATCCATTCCCGATGCTGCCGTTAAGCTCTTTGGCATTGATACGGTAAATGAAGGGTCCAAAATAGCAACGTCAGGAACTAGGCGGCCATTCATATCCCGCACTGAGTACTTTTTCTTCTGCACAGTATCTTTAATCAATGCAGCCCTCGTCGCCTCACTTCCTGTCCCAGCAGATGTCGGAATACAACATACTCTTGCCTTCTCCCTCAGATGCCTGATCTTATTAGGCGGCATCGTCTCTTCCAATGTCGTATAATCAGGATTCTCATAGAACACCCACATCGCCTTTGCGGCATCCATTGCTGAACCGCCGCCGAAACCGATCACCCAGTCCGGTTCGAATTCATTCATCCTTTCTGCACCTTTTAGAATGGTCTGAAAACTCGGTTCCGGTTCCACCTCCGTATAGGCTTCACATGTAAAACCCGCCTCCGCCAATACATCGGCAACTCTCTTATAAGAACCAACTTCGATCAATATATCTCCACTCATCACGATGAATGCTCTTTTTCCACCCAATGTCTTCAGTGCCTGTACCGCATTCTCGCCACAATACATCTTTTCACAGCCTAATTTAATTGAATACATCTCTTTCCTTCCTTCTTAATACACAATACAGTTCTTTATTACCTTCTGTGCTGCATGTTCTAAGATTGCTTCTTCTAGATGTTCCAGAGGGTATTCATGCTGAATAAAATCATCGCTGGAAATAACTCCCATCTTCAAAAGTTCCAGCGCCGTCTGTACATGTCTCGGCGTCGTGTGAAACACACCTTTTATTGTCACCTGGGAGTAGTGAATGCGTGTCGCGTCCACCTGCAGGACACTTCCTGATTTCGTCCCTCCAAACAAAAGAACAAATCCGCCCTTTCTCGCCATCTCCACGCTCGTCTCCCATACTCCTATCAGACCTGTTGCCTCTATCACCACATCCGCTCCTCTGCCGCCAACGGTCAGTTCTTTGACTGCTGTGACAGTGTCATCCACTCCCGTCATGTTGACTGCCTTGTGAACTCCTATTTTTCTCGCCTGTTCCAGTCTGTTTTCTGCCATGTCCGTCACCAGAACCCTTGCTCCTCTTAGAACAGCAAGCCTCGCAAACATCAGTCCTATAGGCCCTGCCCCATTCACCACCACAGTATCTCCAAGATGAATCGGACATTCCTCAATTCCATATACCGCACAGGAAAACGGTTCCATAAGCGATGCTGTCTTGTGAGAAACACTATCCCCCAATACAAACATGTTCTGTCTGACAATCCTCTCTGGAACCTTTACATATTCCGCATATGAGCCGCGGTTAAACAGCATATCTTCACACATGGAAGACAGGCCTCTCTTGCAGTAATAACACTCATTACAGGGGGCCGTATTATGCACGGCCACTCTGTCTCCTTCTTTAAATCCCTTTACTCGTTTTCCTACTGCGGCGATTACTCCTGAAAATTCATGTCCGAATGGGTGAGGCGGAACAAGAAGAGGATATCCTCGCTTATAAATCTTGACATCTGTTCCACAAGTCGTAGATATCTTGTTTTTGACAAGAACCTCACCGTCACCAATCTCTGGGATAGGACACTCCTCGATTCTCAGTTCCTCCTGCCTGTATAAAACTGCTCTTCTCATTTTCATCGTTTTCTCCTGTGTGGATCAATAACAATTTGGTTCTTTACTCTCCCCGTCCTTCTTCGGCTGACCATATGACTGAAATCTCTCCATGACATTTTCCATCTCGCTATCGCTTAAAATTACCGGGTCCCCCACGCACATTGCACGAAACTGCATCTCTGCGCAGAACTCCATGTTGACTGCCAGACCAAATGCCTTACCGATATTAGGACCACACGTCAGCAGTCCGTGATTCGCAAGAAGAACCGCTTTCCCTTTTCCACACGCCTCTATCGCAGCCTCAGCAAGCTCCGGTGTGCCAAATGTGCGGTAAGGAGCACATGGAACTGTCGCTGTACCTGCTCCGCCGATCACATAATGCAACGCGCGAATCGGTTGATTAAGACACGCAAATGTTGTACAAAATGTAGAATGTGTATGTACCACTGCCTCCACATCCGGCTTATTTAGATAAAATACCGTGTGAAGTCCCCATTCGCTCGAAGGCTTTTTATCCCCTTCTACGATATTCCCGTGGAGATCCATGATGACCACATCCTCCGGCATAGTTTCAAAATATCCAATTCCTGACGGGCTTATGGCCATTAGCTGCTCTTTTCTATTATAGATACTGATATTTCCGCTTGTCCCTTTGCTAAGTCCCGATGAACTCATTTTCTTTCCATATTCAACCACAAGCTCTCTTTCCTTCTGTAATAACATATTAAGCTCTCCTTTTTGTCTTGTTCACTGTTTCAGCATAATCTGCCTGAGATTCACTACCATATCACTCTTTTTGGTCTTCCAGAAATCATTGATTACTCCCACGAGAAGCCTCGGAGATTTTGGAAGGGCGTCCACAACATTGCCGGCATTATGCGGTGTCAGTGTAATGTTATCCAGCTTCAGAATTGGGTCATCCTTGTCCAGAGGTTCATCCCAATATACATCCAATGCCGCTCCACCGATCGCCCTATTCTGAAGTGCTTCTATAAGGGCGTTCTTATCCAGTACCTTGGCTCTGGAAGTATTAATCAGGTAAGCAGTCGGCTTCATAAGGCCGATGATCTCTTTGTTGATACTGTTTTCTGTCTCCGGTGTCACCCGCAAATGAAGAGATACGATATCGGCTTCTTTGAAAACTTGCTCTTTTTCCTTCATCGTCACAGTTAGCCCTCTTTCATCCACAGATTCCTGCGTGACATATGGGTCATAGGCAATCACTTTCATCCCCATTCCGGTAACTTTCTCGGCAACCAGCCTCCCAATGTGACCCAGCCCCACGATTCCTACTGTCATCTCGCGCATTGCTGTTGTATATCCGGAATTCACATATTCTTTTCTCCATATCCCTTCTTTTAACGCTGCATGAGCTCTGGCAATATTTCTCGTCTCTGCAAACATAAGTCCCACCGTAAAATCAGACGTAGCCTCCGCATTTCTGATGACATGGATAACAGGGATATTTTTCTCTGTCGCCGCCTGAACATCTATATGCTCCATACCGCCCCTACACGTCCCGATCAGTTTCAGTTTTTTTCCTGCTTCGATCAGACGCCTTGATACCGGACAGAAATGAACCAGCAATATGTCCGCGTCTCTCACTTCCTCGTACAGCTCATTTGGGATTTCTTCCGCATCTGGTCCATTCATCTCCAAATTCAGTGCTTTCCGCTGAAAATCTTTTCTGTCTCTTGCCGGCCAGAACATTTCTATGATCTCCGCCTTCTCTCCCACATTCAGCGAAGATGCCGCCTGCGCAAGAAGAGCTTCACTTACGATAATATCTCCTACTGCTACAATTTTCATATTGATCCCTTTCCTAAATCCCTATCAAACTGTGTCTCCGCCTGACGCCGCCGCTGTCTTCTGGTATCCTGTCGCATTTCTCTCGAGATAATCCCATACTTTTGTCTTATTCTTCTTGAATAACACAAAACAAACTACATACAATGCCACTACTGGAATAATAATTACTGGATTCATTGTCATAAACGCATACGTAATCAGACCAGCCGTACAATTAGACATGATAAATCCGATAATCATAACAGCACCTTCCGTCACCTCGAATCCAACCCCCACTGCAATCTCAGTGAATACTGCTGCCCAAGAGGATGCCATCAAAAGTTTCGCACAGAATACGATACACGCTGCCACCCAGGATTTAAAGATATTTCCATTCGACAGTGAAACCGGAACTTCCACCATATATGGCAGCGATGGGAGTACCATGACCGGAAGAACAATATTCCCCGGAAGAATAAATGCTAACAGCAGCGCGACCGGAATCACGAGCAAGCCTGTTGTCAGAGTTGCCGCCTCGCCATAACCCAACGCATCATTCACAGCAATGATAAACTCTCTGTCTTTTCCATATTTGGATTTCTTCAAAGTTTTTCTTGAGTAATCTGTGATTGTGGTAAACCCTGACGCAAATAGACCCGCAACCTTTGGAAAGATTGCCATAACTGCCGAACAGGTGACTGCCACATTCGCAATCTGTCCCCAGGACTCCATTGTATTAAGTGTAGTGATATTCCCAACTACACCCAAAATCACTCCGACAATCAAACCGACATACATCGGTTCTCCAAGGAAGCCCATCTTTTTCTTGATAGTCTCCGGCCTCAAATTAATCTTATCTGCACCGAGTTTGCCAAGTACCACATCCAATACAAGGTACATTGGTGCGTCTCCCATATGATGTGGTGCAATCATCGCACAGCCTGGATAATTATAATAGGTAGACCATCTCTTTTGAACTACTTCTGCGATCAGTAGCGTCACCAGATTAATGAAAAGCATCAAGACAAATGCCATTAACATATTTTTCTTAATCTGATAAAACATGGACCCCCATACAATGATAGAATAATTATTCCAGAGATCTGAAGGCTGGAAAATATCAGTAATCTTGACCAAAAAAATAATAATTTGGAAAATCAATCCTACCCCGATGAACATCATTCCAATATTTGTTGAATATGCTACCGACGCAACCGCCTGCCATCCTACATCTAATGCAGGTAGGTTGAGCCCTGTATTCTCGATCAGTTTATTCACCAGCTCCGACAGCACCGAACCAAATGCACTTGTGATAAACGCCATGCCCTTTAACCCTACCCCGATCAGTACGGCTGACATAAATGCTTTTTTCACTGGCGCTTTAAATATCAGACAAATGATAAAGATAATAATTGGAACTGTAATATAGTTTTCAAAAGTATCAAAAAATAGTTTTAATACATCCCACATAACACTACCTTTCCTCTCTCGTATTCACGTTCTAAAAACTTTCCCTTTCCTACAACTGTAGTTTCTCCACGACCTGCATCAGTTCTTCTATAAACTCTTCTTCGTTGATTCCTACCAAAAAACCTGTCGCATTCAGAATTGGAACTCCATAATCACCTTCTACTGGACTTGTATATACGATCATGTCGTAACCACCGCTTTGCATTGCACCAGGAACACCTCCTGGACTCACCTCTGTCGCTTCCATATCATATCCCTTCTCTGCAAATACGTCCTCAAGTTTGGACGATAGCATAGCAGAACTTACTGTTCCTGAACCGCATACTGACAACACTTTAATCGCTCTCATAATTTAGTCTCCTTTTCCTAATTTTATTCTTCCAAAGATTTCAAACACTCTAGTATCACCCGTTTATCCTTTGAATCTCTGATTTTTCTGAGCAGTTCCCCATTCTGTATAATCTTCATCATCTGCCTGAGCATATTGATCTGCATATCAGAATCCTTGATTACAAGCGGAATAACAACTTCACAGTCAAGCCACTGTTCTTTTGTCCCCATCGCGCAGAACTTCACAGGACTACTTGGAATGACAACCCCTATCGCCGGTTTATTCACATATGTATTATTCGTATGAGGAATTGCTATCGCTATGCCTTTTCCGGGAAGCCCTGTGGGATATACTCTCTCACGTTCCACAACTGCTTGTATATAAGGTTCCTTCACATATCCCTTCTGAAGAAACGCCTCTCCCGCAAGACGGATACATTCTTCTGCTGTCCTGACATCCGCATCCAGGATTACCAATTCTTCATCCAGTAATTTCACACCACATCACCTCTTTACTTTTTAGAATTATTATAGTTATCGATAACATAATTTGTAATAATATGATATCATTCTGCTTTTAATGCAAAAAGAACAGATTTTTTCACATTTTCCCAAATTAAATTTACAATTTTTATACCTATTATCGTTGGAAGATCAGAAAATTTTGTCGTTGTTCTATTGACCAAACACCGTAAAAATGATACCCGCAGCAATGATTACATATCCTGCAAGCCTTACATACTTTAATGTCCTCGTAATACCGTATCTTTCATAAGTATGATAATGTGTAAATACAAGAGGCCAAACAGACAGGCAAATGCCTATAATTACAGTGGGGATATACTTCCACCAACGATCGACCTCATTTCCTATCACAAACAGATTCATCCCTACACATACTGCAATGACGATATATGATATCAAACGGTACCTCCTATCCCACTCAATAAATCGTTTTGTATCGTTATAACACTGTACACTGCAACACAAAAGTTTTTCTTTTCTGTCCTTTCCCACCAATACGATCTGAGGTTTCTTCCCCAGTGGTTTCCCACAGTAAATACAAGTTGTCCTCATTGATCTCCCCCTTTATAGGATTTCCTCATAGTCCGCCATTCTTTCTTTCAGATACTGTTCCACCTCATCGGCAGCGTCCATTTCAAAAACCTTTTGGACCGTCTTTTCCGCCTCTTTTTGTGAAATATGCTTAACAATATATTTAATATGTGATGCCTGTGAAGGAACCATACTCAACTCATCAATTCCAAGCCCCAACCATATGTATGTCATTCTTTCATCAGACGCAGCTTCTCCACAAATTCCCACCGGGATTCCTGCCCTATGCGCATTTTCAGCAACCATCCTCACAGCGCGAAGAACTGACAGATTACAGCTTTTGTACAAGTATTGTGTATGTTCATTCATACGGTCCGTTGCGGTAATATATTGAATCAGATCATTAGTTCCAATGCTAAAGAAGTCCGCCTCCTCAGCTAGTTTATCACTCAAAAGTACAGCCGCTGGCGTCTCCACCATAATCCCGACTCTTATCTCCGTGTCATAAGGGATATCCTGCTTGTCCAGTTCCCACTTACACTCCTCTACAAAAGTCTTTGCTCTCCTTAATTCTTCAAGATTTACGATCATAGGAAACATAATCGATACTTTTCCATATGCCGACGCGCGAAGTATTGCCCTTAACTGAGTTTTAAATATCTCTGTCCTGTCCAGAGATATTCTGATAGCACGATATCCCAAAAATGGATTTTGTTCCCTGGGTAGCTTCATATAATCAGCCTGTTTATCTCCTCCTATGTCCAGAGTACGTATAATCACCTCTTTTCCTCCCGCTTTTCTGGCCAATTCCTTGTATACCTCATATTGAAATTCTTCTGTCGGGTAATCATCCTGAGCCATATACAGAAATTCTGTGCGGAACAGCCCCACTCCATCACAGCTTTCCATGTCCAACCCACGTACACTTTCCATATCTCCGGAATTGACACAGATATCTATCCTACGTCCGTCAATTGTAACTGCCCGTTCATTTTTTAACCGTTCGAAAAGCTCCCTTCTTTTCTCAGTTTTCTGTCTCTCTTTTTCATACTGTTTGAGAATCTCATCCTCCGGATTTAAAATTACTCTGCCCCCAGCACCATCAATGCAAATCGTTTCACCATCTCTAGTACGCTGCGTGATACCACTTACCCCTACCACGGCAGGGATACCAAGTGTTTTCGCGAGAATAACCGTGTGAGAAGTCCTGCCGCCTCTTTCTGTCACGAAACCTTTCAAGTATCTTTTATCCAAACGTACGGTATCAATAGGCGTGAGATCTTCCGCCACCAAAATAAAACTCTCTTTGATCTTTTCGATTTTTTCAGCAGGAGACTCTATCCCTTTCATCTTTTTAATCAGAGTATTACATACATTTTCAATATCCGTTCCTCTTTCCTTCATATAAGGATCATCCATACTCATAAACACTGCTGCCACACTTTTTTTCTCTTCTTCCAGCGCAAGCTCAATATTGATACGTTCTTCCCGCACACGTCTGATTGGTCTCTGAAAAAAGATTTCGTCGTTTACCATCTCTTTATACGCCTGAAGAATTGCGGCGGAATCCGCACCCGCATTGATCTTTGTCTCTTCCCACACTTCTTCTAGTTCTCTCCTGTAATCGTCTCTCGCTTTTTCTAATCTCTTCAGTTCTTCTTCCGGATTTTTAACTGTTCTAATTTCGGCAGTGTATTTCTGTTCCTTCAAGATGACGACCTTTCCTACCGCATACCCTACAGCCCCCTCTGAGCCTTTTATCTCAATCATATCGCTCCTCCTCACTAGTCTTTCATGACAGTTTCAAGCAGTTCCCTGCCCTCCCCACTGTCACAGTAATCATATATTTCTTTTAACAATGCAAAATGTGTTCTCTGGTCAATTGTCACGAAAAATATGAATATCTTGCCGGAAATATACTCTGTAATTGGAATAACGGTTTCTGAAACCACAACAGAAAATCCGACTGACCGGTTCATATCTCCTTGCATAGGACAATGAATCAACACGACATTCTTCTGAATTTCATAATATTTCAATCTGTGCCGGCGTATCATATTGTATAGCCTGTCATAAAGCCGTTTCCATGATTTTTCATGGACCGCAGTCTGACAGCCTTTTATAAGAAGTTCCTCCATATCACCGGTCTTTGGAATTTTCACGAAACATCCATCTTCCATATAGCCTCTGAAAGAAATTTGTTCTCCGATACTCTCCCGTTTCCCGTCCTCATATAAAATACGAAGAATATCAAAATATAACTCGTTCTTTTCAATCTGACCTGTTAGATTATCTTCTACGCTCGCTATAATTCTCTGTATTGTTCTATCATATCTGCCGACAATACCGTACTGATTTAATAGCTGAATGATCTTTCTCTTATCTTTATCTTGCAGAACTACTTCCGTAAAAATTGTATTTCTGTGTTGATTCAATATATCCGAATAGCTCGTCGACACGATGAGAGTATAATTATCTAATCTATATTTTTCAGCTTCCGAGACAATCCCGACTTCTATATCAGCGATATTTCCAAGCAATTCCTTTAACTGCTCCTTTACCAGGGTAGACGTAGCCATACCAGCTGCACACAATACTAATATTTTTGACTTATTTTCAACAGTATTCGTCACCACCTGCTTTTTTTCATCACTGATAAAATAAACAGCTAGATACGCAATTTCATCGTCCGTCAACGTCTGCGCCAACTCATCCGGCATGGCACGAACCGATCTTTCTGTGAACTCATATATCTCAGGATACATTCTCATAACATCTTTAAGCAGAGGATTTGTAGACTGCATGCCATATTTCAGACGATAGTACAATGGACGTATATGACCTCTTAGCCTGTTAGCCAATCTCTCTCTGTTTTCAAACGCTATACATGCAATTCTTTCAAAATTCTTTAGCAATGAAGCTGTAAAGCGATAGATATACAGATTCTCTTGATCCTGCGATACAAACTGAGCGATCTTAATTCCCAGCAAAAGAGTCGCAATGTAATAAATCTCCGAGTTTGGTATTTCCAGGTTATATTCCTTCAGCTTCTGAAAACTCTTTTTCAATGACTGATATGGACATGTCACTGCCAGAGCTGCTCTCTCCTCCGCATTGAGAACTACCGTATACCCTTCCATACTTCTTATCCATGATACAAGTATCATGCTACATTCAAATTCCTCATTCTCTGAGACCAATTTAATATTTTCATCTTGTTCATACTGTTTAATCAGACATCTGGCAATCTCCCGGTAATCGTACTCTTCTCCAGATATCTTCGCGAGAGACTCCTGCATCCATTTTCCCAGGACAATTTTAGGTTGAAAATTCTCTAGCTTTTTTATCTGTTTTCCGATCATTTTTCTTATAGTGAATTCTTCACCTTGAAGCACATACCCTACTTTTATCGTACTCACAATAGAAATATCCAGTCCAATTAAGGCTGCTTTCCACTCTTTGATGTCCGTTAATATGGTATTTTTACTGACATCGAAGATTTTCTGCATTTTTTCAATCGTCACGACCTCCGTGGACAGTGATATAAAGATTAGTTCTAGTATTCTTCGTTCTTCTATCGAATAAAAATAACTCTCATTTCTTTTTATTCTATTAACCAGCTCATCCCTCCTATCGGAATCTATCGTGACCATTCGAGATTTAATCACCAGTTTTCCGAGTCCCTCACTGCTGAGCCAATCATTAATCTGCTCCACATCGTAATAAAATGTTCTGCGTGTAATATTTAGTTTTTCTGTAATCTGTTTTATCGAGCTACTTTCCGGGTTTTCTAATATAAACTTCAAAATATACGCCGACCTGCTTTTTAGTTCCACATCTACCATCCCCTTGCCGCGTCACGTTTTACATAGTAAGTTTTTATTCTTTCAGCTCTTCGATAAATCTACTGATCTGTTCTCCTGCTTCTTCTTCATCAACTCCTTCTACACGAAGCCTGATCGTCGTTCCTTGACTAACTCCTCCTGCCAAAATACTGATAATGCTCTTTGGATTGATCTCTGTATCTGGTGTTATAATTAATATATCGCTATCAAATTTTTGACATAGAACTGTCAAATCAGATGCCGGTCTAGCGTGAAGCCCTGTTTTGTTACTTACTTTAATCTGTCTTTCAAACATATATCGTTCCCTCCAAATAGATAAATTATCAATTCTAAATTCACTATAACATCTTTAGAAGCTCTGAAATATAGCATATGTTAGCACAGAAATTCTCTTAAATTTGTGAAAAAAACAGACTTCATCTATATTCCTAATTCCGAAAAGATCACTTCGATTACCTAAGAAATCTCAAATATTTTATCGTAGATAACGGCCGCACATTGACAATAACCCTTGCACAAATATTATCTTATGATCTATAAAACAAAACTGAACAAAGTGAGCAAGCCCACTTCAGCTCCTTCATCCCTTCAATCTTGAAGTACACATCCTTGTAAAGCGTTTATATTATAAGGAAATACTTTTTTCACGCTAATTTGAAAAAGTATTTCCATTAACATAAAAAATCCAAAGGCTAGGCAACATAATATTATGTTGCCTAGCCTTTGGACATAAATAAGAATACATTTTATGATATTATAAAACTTTATCGTCTTTTCTTACTACTAGAAAACGCCATAAATCTTCTGATTCATGGCGTTTTTACGTTCCTGACTGGAGTCGAACCAGCGGCCTATTGCTTAGGAGGCAATCGCTCTATCCTGCTGAGCTACAGGAACCCATCTATATTATAACGATCTTATACAATCGTTACAACCCAATTATTCAATTTAAATCCTAATGAAACACTATTTTGGCATTCATCGCTCCATTCAACTGAGCTATGCTAAATTCCAAAAAACTGTCTTCTTGAATTAGACATAATCTGTCTAATTCAGCTAAAACATTATATCACAATTATTCCTATTTGAGAAGACTTTTTTCAATTTTATTCTTCTATTCTTTTACTGTCCACTTCATTTTCAATGGCAATTCTCACAATATTTTTATATGTCTTTTTTTTCACAACTTTTCAAAATCATATAGACTCTTTTTTCTTAAATTTTTAATGGCATATGTCAAATATTCATTGAGTTGTTTTAAAAATTAGCACAACAAGGCAAATTTTTTTCTCCTCTCAGCAGCTTGTCAGGCTAATTTTTTAAAACACTCTGCATTAAATAAACAAAAATCCTATTTTTTCGTTAAAAAATAAATATAATTTGTTAAGAATTAATAAATAGTTTTTTTATTTTTACCCTATTGACTTTTGCGCCTCGTCGGATTAGACTAAGTTTAGGTGAATGAATTGGGGCGTTCACAGCAGATTAACTAAAGCATTTTTAAGGAGGTATTTTTAACATGAATGCTTATATGCAAAGAGTTCTTGATACTGTAAAACAACGCGATGGAAATGAGCCAGAATTTATCCAGACTGTAGAAGAAGTTTTCAAATCTCTGGAAGTAGTTATTGAAAAACATCCAGAATACGAAAAAGCTGCTCTGTTAGAGAGAATGGTTGAACCTGATAGAATGTTCTCCTTCCGCGTTACCTGGACAGATGACAATGGGGTACCACATGTTAACCGTGGATATAGATGCCAGTTTAATGGCGCTATTGGACCTTACAAAGGTGGTTTAAGATTCCATCCTTCTGTGTATTCTGGAATCATCAAATTCCTCGGTTTTGAGCAGACTTTCAAAAACAGCTTGACCGGTCTTCCAATCGGCGGCGGCAAAGGTGGTTCTGACTTTGACCCAAGAGGAAAATCTGACGCAGAGATCATGCGTTTCTGTCAGGCATTTATGACTGAGCTCTACAAATACATTGGACCAGATGTAGACGTTCCTGCTGGTGATATTGGCGTAGGTGGACGTGAAATCGGTTATCTGTTTGGACAGTACAAGAGAATCAGAAGCGCTTTTGAAAATGGCGTTCTGACTGGTAAAGGATTAAGCTACGGTGGATCTCTGATTCGTCCAGAAGCTACCGGATTCGGCGCTGTATATTATGTAGTTGAAGTTCTGAAACACTTTGGAGAGGATATCAAAGGAAAGACTATCGCAGTTTCTGGCTTTGGTAATGTATCTTGGGGCGTTTGTAAAAAAGTTGCTGAGTTGGGCGGAAAAGTTGTTACCCTGTCTGGTCCAGACGGATACATCTATGATCCAGATGGTGTTACTACCCCTGAAAAGATCAACTACTTAGTGGAAATGCGTAACTCCGGACGTGATAAAGTTCAGGATTATGCTGATAAATTTGGTTGTGAATTCCATGCTGGTGAAAAACCATGGGGCGTTAAAGTTGATTTGATTATGCCTTGTGCTACTCAGAATGATGTCAACATGGAATGGGCAGAGAAGATCGTTGCAAATGGTGTTCCATACTACATCGAAGTAGCTAATATGCCTACCACCAATGACGCTCTGGAATATCTGCAGAAAAATTGTAAAGTGGTTGCTCCTTCTAAGGCAGTTAACGCCGGTGGTGTTGCAACATCAGCTCTGGAGATGTCTCAGAACTCCATGAGATATTCTTGGACAGAAGAAGAAGTAGACGCAAAATTAAAACAGATTATGAAAAATATCCATGATATGTCTGCATCCGCAGCTGAAGAGTATGGTCTTGGCTATGATTTGGTAGCTGGAGCAAATATTGCTGGATTTAAGAAAGTTGCTGATGCTATGATGTCAGAAGGATTAATCTAACAAAATTATATTGCAATCATCTCATTATACATAAGAGGCTGTCGCTTCAATATTTGAAGCGACAGTTTTCTTTTTGGTCTTTTCTCAAAATTTGTATAAATAAATTCATCGCAGGCGTTATCCATTTATTTTTATGGGGCGTATAAACAGTTTCGATCATTTTATTTTGGATACCTGTGGGAATCTCTCGAACAATTTCATTCTTTAGTTCTTGCTCTACTATAAACAAGGCAGATATGCAATCCCTAGATTCTCTCTTACAAGTTGTTTTATCGCCTCTGTACTGAAAAGATTGATTTCGCTTTCCAAAAGGATTTTTTTGTGCGTAGATACTCAATGATCTTTCTGTAATAACAGCTACCTTAATCGGCCAACAGGCATAATTTTTTCCGCTGGTCTCGAAAAATGAAATCTGTATCAATTACTTCAAGTTCTGTACTACAAATCAAAACAAATTCATCCTGTTGTAAACTTTCTGCTACAATTGTATCCCCATAACCTCCGATATTATAATGAATTCCAAGATCAGCGACCACTCATTGCTTTTATTCGTATGTCATAACAATCGGTAGCGTTTATGGACAATTCCACTTAGTACCATCTTGGCAAAAATTTTTCAAAATCTGAGGCATTTGATTTGTGAACCACTTCAATCACATTATCAATATATGGAATCAGCCCTTTACCCGCTTTTGTGAGCTTCATCATACGTCCAAGCTTTTCAAACAATTTGATAGAAAATTCCTGTTCTAGCTGATGCATTTGCGGAGTTACGGTGGACTGTGCATAGTTAAGATGTTCTGCCGCTTTTTGAAAGCTTCCAATTTCCAATATCGTCTTAATAGGATTTCTCTTCACGTGTATTGGAGTTGCACTTATATAAGGACAAAATTGGGAATTAGATGTATAGAATAGTGTTTTTGCTGGCTTAGAGCCGATCACACTCCTTTTTCTTTCGATTTGTGGTATATTGCTATTCAAGGCTTATTCTTGCTCACAGCTACAGTTCTCAACCCCAAAATGGAATGGCTTTGTATCCTTTCTTGCACGCCCGTTTGTCTCAATAGACAATCAGCCAGAATTGCTGTACATCAAAGTAAACTATATAGATAAGGATGGAAATTTGGAGGTTGCAAAAGATCAAGGAAAAGTTACAGGCTCTATTGGACTAATGGTATGCGGCAATGGCCTTGCCATCTTATAAAAGTTTCACGTATACAAACCTAACGAGGAAGTCCTCATTACTTAGGAAGTAAATTATATGAGACACTTTTAAACTTTGCAAAAAAGAATGGTATAAAAAGAATCATATTAGACACACCTAAAAATACAGACTGGCACATAGGTTCTAAGAAAAAGTAGGCTTTCAAAAAATCACCAAAGAAGAACTACCCATAGAACATGACTACCCATACAAGAACAGTGATTTCTTTTCTATAAATACTACTTCATAAAATAGCAAAATATAAAATTATCCACCTTTTCTAAATGAAAAGACATTAGCAAAGGTGGATAATTCTATATACTTACTTTTACATGAAAAATTCCAACATCACACGATAAAACTCTAAATTCATGGAAAAACCATATCCTTTACTATACCTAAGCATAACTGCAAAACTGTATCTGCCCTTGCAGCCATATGATTCCTTTAAATCTTCTCCCCACCTTCGGTTCTCCCAACAAATCAGACTCATTAATACAGATATCAAACTGCATATCATTGCATTCTATAGTCATCTGATAAATCTTTTCGCCTGTCAGGATATTCCGAAAATCAACACAATCAATAATTTCTCCCATTACATTATACTTATCGCACTCAATTCCATAAGGCATAAAATAGGAATCTACAATTGTAAACACGTCTTCTTTTACAATTCTTCTAGAAATCATAGAGTATGTGTCGATATCATCCATAGTGAGGTTTTCCATTGCTGCTTCATCCCCATTTCGGGCTGCCGCTATCAGTGTCGATCTGTTTTTCGCAAGCTCTTTTTCCTTCGCAACCTGCTTCTGATCTTTCTTGACTGGAAGAAGAATTTTCCCTTCCTTCGCTAGCCCTGATAGAGTCAACGGCATATGATTTTGATCAAAATTATTCTTTTGCATCTCACTCACATACTCTGTACAATTCTGGAGATAGAAAATCATCGTCACCCCTATTCTAAGGTCATCACAGGCGCCTGCATAAGATTCTTTATCCGCATGTTTCTCGACAATCACACTTTCCTGAGTGGTGATTCCTGTGCCGCGAAAAAACGGATAATAGTACTCCATGTGGAACTGATTCTCTTCATCATATTCTCCACACACAGTAATTCCACAGTCACATCCGTAATTTTTAGAAAACTCAGCATACAAATGTTCTGGATGAGACTCTGCAACATATTTCTCATCATAGTTCTTTACTACTTCTTCCAAAATCTCATTCAACTCAGCTTTGCTTAAGCTGGAGAATCCTATGGTCTTCAGATAGCTATGCAAATCTATCACCTCCCGGAAATATTTAAGATTTCCTTAATTCTTCTTCTCGATTTTCTTCATACCGCCCATATATGGCTGCAACGCCACTGGGATACTCACAGAACCATCCTCATTCAAGTTATTCTCCAAAAATGCAATTAGCATTCTAGGAGGTGCAACTACGGTATTATTTAGTGTATGCGCCAAATACTTGCCTTTCTCACCATTTACACGAATTTTCAGACGGCGTGCCTGAGCATCCCCCAAATTTGAGCAGCTGCCCACCTCAAAATATTTTTTCTGTCTCGGAGACCAGGCTTCTACATCTACAGATTTAACTTTTAAATCTGCCAAATCACCCGAACAGCATTCTAAAGTCCGTACAGGAATATCCAAAGAGCGGAACAGATCTACCGTATTCTGCCACAATTTATCAAACCACATTGGGCTTTCTTCAGGTTTACATACTACAATCATCTCCTGCTTCTCAAATTGATGAATACGATACACTCCCCTCTCTTCAAGACCATGTGCACCTTTTTCTTTTCTAAAACAAGGAGAATAACTAGTTAAGGTCTGAGGAAGCGTATTCTCAGGTATGATTGTATCAATAAATTTTCCTATCATGGAGTGTTCGCTAGTCCCAATGAGATATAAATCCTCACCCTCTATCTTATACATCATTGCGTCCATCTCAGCAAAACTCATGACACCAGTGACCACGTTACTGCGAATCATAAATGGTGGCACACAATAAGTAAAACCTCTATCAATCATAAAATCACGTGCATAAGAAATCACTGCCGAATGAAGTCTAGCAATATCTCCCATCAAATAGTAAAATCCGTTTCCAGCAACCCTTCTGGCACTGTCCAAATCTATTCCCTGAAAACTTTCCATTATTTCAGTGTGATAAGGAATCTCAAATTCTGGTACTATCGGCTCCCCAAATTTCTCAACTTCCACATTTTCACTGTCATCTTTGCCAATCGGAACAGAAGGGTCAATGATATTTGGAATCACCATCATATTTCGGAGAAGCTTTTCTTCCACTTCTTTTTCTTTAGTAGAAAGCTCCTCAATACGATTTCCCGATTCAGCTACCTGTTTTTTGACTTCCTCCGCCTCTTCTTTCTTCCCTTGTCCCATTAATGCTCCGATTTGCTTAGAAATTTTATTTCTCTGGGCTCTCAGCGCTTCTACTTCCTGTTTAATCTCTCTATTCTGCTTGTCCAGCTCCAAAACCTCATCTACCAGCGGCAGCTTGCTGTCCTGAAACTTATTTTTGATGTTTTGTTTTACAAGCTCTGGATTTTCCCTTACAAATTTTATATCTAACATTTTATATCCTCCTTCGGAATTTATCCTTTTTTCATTTGGTTTGATGAAACGTCTTTTTTACTTTTCTCTGTAACTTCCTCTAAATCTTCAATTCCATAATTAACAGCTCTTCGAAGTGCTTCCACTTCTTCCTGACTGAGCATCACATAAGATTCTCCCTTTACAATCTCTTTGAGATACAAAAAGCAGTTATCTCTACTGTGCACAGCATTTAAAACCAATCCAGAATTATTTTTATCTAACATCGCCAGTGCAAAGCTTAGCTTTCCTCCGACATCGTCAAAGGCATCATACTTCTCAACTCCATATTTGCTGAAAATTCTCTGAAAATTTTTTTGCAGTTGATTGTTTTCTTTCATATATCTTTCTGTCAATTCTGAAAGCTTATCAATCTGCGCCATCTTTCTGGCGAAAGTAATTTCCAGAGATTTTGCATCCTTACCTTTCATAAATATCTTATATTTATGTTCCAACCTTGACAAACGCAAGTTTGTACTAATCAGACATACCAAGAGTATAACCACCAGAACCATTAATATAATCACAACGATTCCAGTATCAATCCCCATTGAACTAAAAAGATCACTCATTCTTTGAACCTCCCTACCCTATGGTTTCGAAAAGCTCAATAATACGCTCTAATTCGTCTCTAGAATAGTATTCGATTTCGATCTTTCCTTTATTATTTTTTTTACGATTTATGATTACTTTTGTCCCCATAATCCCTTTCATTTTTTCTTCCAGACTTTCATAGATCGCATCTTCTGCTGTATCCTTTTTCATAGGTTTTTCTTTTTTAGGTTCTAAAATGGATTTTACCAGCTTTTCAGTCTCACGTACACTCAATTTTTCATCGAATACCTTATTCGCTATTTTTATCTGAAGCTCTCTGTCTGATATCCCTAAAAGTGCTCTTGCATGACCTGCCGTAATCATTTCGTCAATCAGCATCTGCTGTACTTCACTTTCCAACTTTAGCAGACGCATTACATTTGTAACGGCAGTGCGACTCTTTGACACGCGGTCTGCAACTTCATCCTGCTTTAAATGAAATTCATCTAAAAGCCGTTTGAAAGCCATAGCCTCCTCAATGGGATTCAAATCTTCTCTCTGAATATTCTCAATTAAAGATATCTCCACTGTCTCCTGCTTGCTAAGCTCTTTTATAATTACTGGAACTTCTTTTAATCCGGCAAGCTTAGCCGCGCGCCATCTTCTCTCCCCTGCAATTATCTCATAATAATCCTTTTTATCGGACACAACTAGCGGCTGCAAAACTCCGTACTGTTTAATGGACTCTGAAAGTTCCAAAAGTGAATCTTCATCAAATTGTTTCCTTGGTTGTTCTCTATTTGGTTCCACCTTGGAAATCTTTACTTTCACCTCACCAGTTGGAACCACATAATCTCTTACATTCTTTTCACTTTCTTGCTCCATGGAGACTATCGTCTTGGTTGTCCTACTACTCTTTTTTGTCGTTCCAGTATGATTGTCTGGAATCATAACATCCAGACCTCTGCCAAGACCTCTCTTCATAGCCATTATTCACCACCCTCTCTATTTATCACTTCTTCTGCTAATAACCTATAGCTCTCTGCTCCTGTAGATTTAGGATCATACATATTAATGGGCAATCCATAACTTGGTGCTTCTGCTAACCGCACATTTCGCGGTATAATTGTCTTATAAATATTTTGATTCAAATTTTCTTTAACATTTTCTACGACTTCCAATGACAAATTTGTTCTAGCATCATACATAGTAAACACTACGCCCTCTATCTCTAACTTCTTATTCAGCCTCTCTTGAACCAATTCAATTGTATGAATAAGCTGTGAAAGACCTTCCAATGCATAATATTCACACTGTATGGGAACTAACACCGAATCGGCTGCTGTTAACGCATTAATTGTTAACATACTCAATGAAGGCGGACAGTCCATAATAATATAGTCATAGCCTTCTTTAATTCTCTCCAAAACATTTTTTAGAATATACTCACGCTCTTCTATTCCGACTAATTCAATTTCCGCCCCAGAAAGGTTCACATTTGAAGGAATCAAGTCCACACGCTCTACTACATTTTCAATAATACAATCTTTTGGATCACAATCACCCAACAATAATTCATATAACGTATATTCTACTCCATTTTTATCCGTTCCCAAACCGCTGGTTGTATTGCCCTGCGGATCAATATCAACTGTGAGAACTCTTTTACCAGCTTCAGCCAGACACGCGGACAAATTAATTGCCGTTGTCGATTTACCGACCCCGCCTTTCTGATTTGCTATTGCAATCGTTCTACCCACTACTATTCCTCCAATTTTTTATAAGGATAGTAGTATTATAGCACTTTTCATTTTCTATATCTACAAAATCGAAAAAATGTTTCACGTGAAACATGAAAGAAAAACTCTATTTATTTTGTTCTAAAATTATGCATTTTCACGAAACACTTGGTATGTTTCACGTGAAACATTCTACCTTTTATTTTACCTATGTATTTATGCACTCTAAATTTATTTTATAACTTAATTCTAAATTTTATATATCTAACATATATGGTTTATTCCTTTCCCAAATATAAACTGTGCTTAACCGAACAAAAGATACTATATCACGTTTCTTTGATATTTCACTTGCATATTTATCTATCAATTATTTTAGTACAAATCCTCATAACAATACACATAATTTGCTTTCTGTGTTACCATATACCACGTTTACTATAAATACAGATTTTTTATACTGATATTGATTACATGCTCTTAGTTTAACCTGCTCTTTTTTTACTCTATCAAATTTTTCTGTCCATATCATCCACAAAATATTACAATATCAATTAAATTCCCTACCATCATTTTCTCTATCCCTTCGTAAATTTTTACGATTCAAAGCTCTCAAAACTGTAAATCTTCTTTACTTTTTATAGATCTGTTTCACTGACCTTGAGATCTACAGATGAAAAAGTCCCCCTACATACCTCTAACTCTTTTACTGAAATATAAGACACACCGGACAAAAAATATGCTCTATAATTAAGAAAGATTTTCATTTCTAATTGTCTTTGGGAAAAGTTGTGAATACTTCCATAAATCTCAAATCTTTATAAACTTATTGTATATTAAGTCTCAATGACGTATAATAATAATAATAATAATAATATAATTTATTACATAACGGAGGCGCCTAAATGAAAAAACACAAACGTAAACTTATCACTTTAGGAATTCTTTTTACATCCGCCACTGCCATTATTCATATTATCAATCGCATCATTGCAGCATCCTCTATTTTGAAAGATACGCTTCACGTATATAATAAGAACTATTTTGATTGGAGATTTGGTCAAATTTATTATACAAAACATGGTCAGGGTTCTCCTGTCCTATTAATTCATGATCTGACTCCTGGCGGTTCTGCGTATGAATGGCACAAAATTGAAAAAGATTTGTCACAAAACCATACTGTTTACACCCTCGATTTACTGGGATGTGGACGTTCAGACAAACCTAAAATCACTTACACAAATTTCATCTATGTACAACTAATCAATGACTTTATTAAAAAAGTTATAGGTGAAAAGACAACTGTAATAGCCAGCGGTTATTCTGGATCTTTTACTATTATGGCCTGTCACAGCGAAAAATCTCTTTTTAATAAGATTTTTTTAGTAAATCCGCCCAGCCTATACTGCTTAAATCAATCTCCCGATAAGAAAAGTAAACTTAGAAAATTTGCTATAGAAATTCCTATTTTTGGTACACTCATCTACAATATGCTAACTTCCAGAGAAAACGTGACAACACTATTTATGGAAAATTATTATTTTAATCCATTCCATGTAACCTCTGAAAATGTGGACGCATACTATGAGGCAGCTCACCGGGAAAAAGAAGGAAGCTCTAAATACTTATTTGCAAGTATAACTGGAAAATTCTTGAATTTAAATATTGTTCACGGACTTCGCTCTATCAATCAGAGTATTGTAATTCTAGAAGGCGAAGAAGAACCAGGTGGAAAGGAAATCTCTGAAAACTACGTGGAATACAACCCTGCCATCGAAACCACTATCATAGGCTATTCAAAACATTTTCCACACCTTGAAAATCCATCTGAGTTTTTAAATACTCTAAAAATCTATAGCAAAAGCGAATAAAAAAGAATCCTGCTTGCAGGATTTCTCCGCCTATGGCAAGGCACAAATCACCATCTTCCATTCCGCCGCATTGCGGCTCGTGCGAAGCCTTTATGTGCATTGCCGCAACACCGTTTTACGGTAAAAATCGTCATTGTGGCGTGCATATCCTCTTAGTGAAGTGTTATGGTATATTTCCAAAAAGGAAAGCTGCCTTATGGCAGCTTTCCTTTACCAATATGTTTCACGTGAAACATTTCCCCAAATTCATTAGTTCTCTTTTATTGCTCTTCTCCACCATCTCCTCCATTCTTTAATACCTTCAGTAAATTATCCAAATTTGTAACATCTAATTTGTTGATAAGGTAAGAGGTACCATTATCCTTAACAGCAACATAAAAATTTTCATCAAATATATAGTATGATACTTCTTCTCTCGCGTCTTCGTTTTCAAATATAAACTTCCATTCAGGCTCCCCGTCTGCTTGATAAGTTTCTTCTAATCTTTCTTTGGCTGAAATATTCACTACGCCGTTGAAAAAGTTTTTAAAACTGTCCTCTTCGGCTTCTTCTCCATTCACATAATAGAGCTCCTCTCCTTCTCCATCTTCATCAGTCTTCTTCTCTATTGAGAGAACATCTTTTACCCCTCCATGCTCAACACTCATAGATTTGAGATCCGTAATTGAATAATAATTTACTTTTAGATTCCAATAGTCGGAGACTGTTTTTCCCAATAAGTTTTCCAGTGAATCATTACTCATCGTATAGATTTCTCTCGATCCATCTACACATACATAATAATTGTTATCCTCCTTATTTCCAATCTTCAACAGAATCTCCTTGTTTTCCATTTTGGTCTCTTCATCATCCGATTCACTATCTTCTTCCTCTAACTCGACTTCCTGATGATATTTTACTAAAATTTCAGCTTCTGGATTCTCCAATCCATATTTTGAATAATCCTCACAATTATAATCAATAAAGTCCAAATAAGAGAGACTATTGATAGAAGTTGCAGCTTGCGAAGCCGCTGAAGAATCTGCCTCCTCATTTACGTTTTCTGTCTCAATCATCCAACCGCTTGACACTTCTGAAGATATTTTCAGGGTATATGAAGAATCACTCTTCTTTACCTGTATCTCATCAATTTCATTTGAAGATATCACTGGAAATGTTCCAGCCTCTGCATAGTCATAAAGTTTTCCATCATAGAGAGATACAAAACTAGATTCAATCATATATACCGTATCCTTTATGTCATCGATGATTGCATAGTAACTTTGAGTAGTCGTATTCATGTCTCCTATCTGAATAGTCCTTTTTTCACCTTCCGTAGTATAGATTTCAATTTTCCTACCAGAATTATCTTTCAGTCCGTACTCACTCAAGTCATCTACGTCTTTTAATTCTTTATCAGAAGTAATCGACTCTAATCCATCCACAGTCTCCTGTAATTTCTCTTCATCGACTGGAAAATTCTTATCATCGGCATATATCCATTTATCATCCTGCTTCTCAAAGGTTACTGTCTGTTCATCTAAAGAAAAAGATATTTTTTCCACGTTTTCGGCTGGTATTGATAATATTTCTTCTGCCGTCTTCTCTTCATTCTTCTTTTTTTCATTGATATTTTTCAGAGAAACATACGTTATTATCAGCAAAACCAATGCCAAGACAGAGAAAACAATTTTTAAAACATTCTTCCTTTTCACTGTTTTCTCCTCCTCATCCATATAACAACACCTAAAATCAAAATTGCTCCAGGAATTACTAGAATGAGACAGATGCTCCAGCTTCCGTCCGCATGACCAGTCCAAGTCAAATATGAAACTGTCAGATCTTTTGCCTGTACAGATACAGTATTCTCGCTCTTACACATCCAGCTTAGACAGTCCATGACCAAGTCAATATTTCCGCCCGACACCATCTGATTTACCTGTTCCTGTAGTATCGCAGAAGTTGAAAAATACACAATCTGAGTTTCTGTATCTTCATCCACTTCCTCCCGAATAGAAACTGCCGTGTCAAAGGGTCCATCTATGTCACCTTCCTCCTTTTCCAGTGTCTCACTGTTCATGTTCACCTTAGAATAAGAAGAAGTCGTTGTAGAGAGTAATGACTGTATATCCAGACTGTCTCTATATTTATCTATCTTTTTAATTCCTTGCGCAACCGGAACAAGAACATACGTTCCCTTTTCTTTCAAATCCTGTGTAATATCTGTGCTATTTATATCAGGAACTAAATAATATGGCATCTGTGATAAATAATGCTGGCTGTCACCCTCAAAAATAATTCCATCTTCTCTTTCCACACCGTATGTTCTGAGAATCTCATCAAAATTTTTCATGTCCTCCGCAGTATAATCGGAAAAGATTAACGCTTTTCCACCATCTTCCAGGTACTCAATCACTGCATTTTTTTCATCTTCTGAAAAATCACTTGTCGGAGAATTTATAAGGATACAGTCAGCATCCTCCGGAACCTTTCCCTCTGTCAGCAAATTTAAGCTTTGTACATCTATGTTACCCTTTTTAATGGACGATTCTAGAGATGAACTCAAGCTACTCTCTCCATGCCCCTCTATATTGTACATCATCGGTAAATCATTTGAAGTTACATAAGAAATCGCACTCGTGAGTTGCCCTTCCCCATCAAATCCTGTCGTTTCATAGGACATGCTATATGAATTCATTTCCTGCTGGTACATAGAGCTGTAGTCTACTATTTTGCTCTTATCTTCGCATACCACAATCACACTGTTTTCCGCCAACTCTTCAGACGTATATTTATCTGTAAAGCTAGGATGAAGAACAGGGTCCATCTGCTTTACTTTGATATGCGAAGAAGCATCCTCATATCGTTCCAGCAATTTTTCCACAGTTCCATCCTTGTTATCGGACTGTACAATAAAGTACATGGTGACATCTTCATCCAAAGATTTCAACAATTTCTGTGTATCATCTGATATTGTATATAACTTCTGTTCACTGACATCAACCTGTGTATATTGAGAGGGAATCTCTGCCATAACTAAATTCGCAGCTATCACTATCGCAATCACGATAGCTGTAATTGCAATACTATAAGACCCTTTTTTCATCTGTTTCTTATTGATTGTCCCCACAAGTCCTTTTCCATTTATCTTAAATTTTTTCATAACTTGGGCCCTCCTAATTCCAGCGTCTCTTTGCAATGGACTGTACTGTCAAAAAGATACATACAATTACCACTGACAAGAAATATATAATTCCCTGTATGTCCAGAATTCCATTGATAAAATTATCAAAATGGCCGCTAATATTGAATATATTTAAAACCTTTTGAATTGCCCCCTCAAATATACTCGCTTTAGTCAGATATGCAATCAAAAGCGCTACCTCTGCTGCTACACCGATTGTCACCGATATAAATGTATTATGAATCATCGTATACAATCCCCATGTAAGGACAGCCAACACCACGACAAAAGCCGCATAGGAGGTAAATGCTGTCTCTGAAAAAAAGGAAGAAATTCCTTCTGTCACATGGCAGGCAAACAACACTAAAAACGTAAGCACCGCCGCGATTACCTGGCTCTCTGTCACCGCAGACATAAATACACCTATTGCCAGATTCGCGCATCCCAACAGAAAAAATCCTAAAATAGCAGAGTATGCCGACCCTAAAGTCACCTCTCCATACTGTCTGAGTATCAAAGGATAAAAGCACAATATAACAATGGGAACTAAGTAGATTGTCACCAACGCTAAATACTTACCCATTACAATTCTTCCTATAGAAACCGGAGAGGTAAAAAGAAGCTGGTCTGTCTTCTGTCGCCTCTCTTCTGCAAGTATCCTCATCGTCAAAATTGGAACTGCAATTAGAAAGACAAAGGTTCCCGCGCTTAAAGTAACCTCAAACTTGGGATAAGCTGCTCCGATGTTATAGCTTGTAAAGTATATACCTATCAGTACAAGAATGAAGGATATAAAAAGATATCCGATCACAGAAGTAAAATAAGTCTTTAATTCTTTTTTATAAACTGCCAGCATCTTCGTCATCCCCCTTTTCCAGAATCTCTTCCTCTTCTAATTCCTTTTTTTCCAGGAATCCTTCACGCTTTTTTTTAAAAAAGGATTTTCTCTCCGGTTTCTCCTCCTCTTTGTCTGAATCCTCTGTCAGCTCCAGGAAAATATTTTCCAGAGATACCTGATTCATCTGCATTTGGAGTATTGGGCACCGAACTTCAGACATTTTATAAAAAACATCCTCTCTCACATCTGTCTTCTCCACAGTCTTGATTGTGACATCCACTGCGTCTGTCTCGTTTGAGGACTCTTTGATCTGATATTCTTCTAAATTTTCCATCTCTTTTAAGGCAGCTTCTACCGTCTCCTTGGTCCCTTTCACCGTAATTTTCAACGTATTCGAACCCAAAGCCAACTGACTGAGATTATCCGGCGTATCACTGGCCACAAGCTTTCCATGGGAAATAATTAAAATATAATCACACACCGCACTCACTTCTGAGAGAATATGCGAACTTAAAATTACAGTATGTTTTTCTTTTAAACTCTTAATCAAATCCCTGATTTCAATAATCTGCTTTGGGTCCAGGCCGACTGTAGGCTCATCTAAAATAATGACTTCCGGATATCCCAAGATTGCCTGTGCCAGCCCTACACGTTGGCGATAACCTTTGGAAAGGTTTTTAATCAGTCGATGGGACATATCCGTTATTTTCACTAACTCCATAACCTCAGATATATCTGACATTCTTCTTTCCTTTGGAATTTTCTTTAACTCCGAAACAAATTTCAGATATTCTTCCACTGTCATGTCCCCATAAACCGGCGGCTGTTCCGGCAGATAGCCAATACACTTTTTCGCCTGCTCCGGTTCCTCCAGGATATTGTGCCCGTCAATGAAAATATCACCGCTTGTAGATGCGATATACCCTGTTATCATATTCATTGTCGTCGATTTTCCTGCTCCATTTGGCCCCAAAAAGCCATAAATCTTTCCTTCTTCGATTGTAAAACTGAGATCATCCACCGCCAAATGATCTCCATATCTCTTGACTAAATTTTTTACCTCAATCAAATAATCTCTCCTCCTTCAAACTTAGATTTAAAAACAGAGAACCCTCACGGTTACAGTTCATGCCTCCAATATTCCGCGAGGTGTTTTGTACATTTGTACAAAAATCCCGAGACGTATTTGCACCAAACTGCTGTAAACAGCAGTTTGTGTGCATCACGAAGCATGTTACTGCTCACGAACTGTAAGTGAGTAAACCGTAACACCTCACAGTCACAGATCAATTCTACGATTTTTTTGTGATGGAAATGGGGTAGAAATGTGTTTATAATGTGAAAGAAGCAGAGACATCTCCATATCTCTGCTTCTCAATAAATGCTTCATTTGTTGTTAGATCAAAGGCTCCTTCGTCGGCATTCCGGCCTTTCTCGGATATCTTTTCAAGGTATTTTTCGCCTTCTCCACAATTACCAAAGAACGGTCAATATCACTGTCAGGCAGCTGAAAGAAAACAACTTCTTTTTTTCTACCTCCCAGCAATTCCATCGCCTTTTTCGAGTTTTCCAGCTCTTCCTGTATCTTTCCTGACTTATATGGAACAAACCAACCACCTACCTTCACGTAAGGAAGACAGTATTCCGACAAAGATGCTAGATTCGCAACGGCCCTAGAGACACACAAATCATACTGTTCCCTGTATTCTTTCCTGCGAGCGTATTCCTCTGCCCTTCCATGAATCGCCTCTATATCCTTCAGACACAATCTCCCTATCACTTCATTTAAAAATTTAATTCTCTTTTGCAACGAATCCAACAATGTAATCTTCAATTCTGGAAATACAATTTTCAGTGGAATTCCTGGAAATCCAGCACCAGTACCCACATCAATCACCCTGCTTATCTTTGTCAAATCTACTACTTTCTTCACTGATAGGCTGTCCACAAAATGCTTTTGCAGCACTTCTTCAAACTCTGTGATTCCCGTGAGATTCATCACTTTATTCCACTCAATCAACAGTTTATAATATTGAACAAATTGATCTCTCTGTCTTTGTTCAAGCTGTATTCCCAATTCTGCGCATCCTCTGTCCAAAACTGTGAGATCGTACATCTTATTCCCCCTCTCTTTTTTTATAAAATCTAGGCATATATACAAGGAGCACAGATACATCCGCAGGAGACACACCTGCTATTCTCGAAGCTTGACCAATAGACATTGGACGATATAATTTCAGTTTTTGCTTCGCCTCAATTCTTAGTCCGCTGATCTCATCATAATCAATATTCTCAGGTATCTTTTTCTCCTCTAATTTTTTGAACTGTTCCACCTGTTTTTTCTGCCTTCTGATATATCCATCATATTTTATGTTGATATTGACCTGTTCTTTTACATCCCAAGGAAGCTGCGGACGTTCTGGGTCTATTTCAGCTAAGATTTCATAATTCAGCTCCGGACGCCTAATCAGCTCTGCAAGCGTTGTTCCACTCTTTAAGGCCGTACTTTGATACCTTTCTAGTACGTTCTGAACCGCTTCTGAAGCTCCTAAAGTCACATGTTCTATCCTCTTAATCTCCCTTTCGATTAATCGCTCTTTTTCCAAAGTTCTTTGATAAACCTCTTCGTCGATCAATCCCACTTCATATCCTTTTTTTCTAAGCCTCAAATCCGCGTTATCTTGTCTTAAAAGCAGCCTGTACTCCGCCCGGCTAGTCATCATTCGATAGGGTTCATGATTTTCTTTCGTGACCAGATCATCAATCAACACTCCTATATAAGCCTCCGATCTGTCCAATACCATGAAATCTCTACCCTGAATCTTTAAAGCGGCATTGATTCCAGCCACCAGTCCCTGAGCGGCCGCCTCCTCATAGCCGGAGCTTCCATTGAACTGTCCCGCGCTGAACAACCCCTTTATATTTTTAAACTCTAAAGTCGCATTTAGCTGTCTCGCATCGATACAATCATATTCAATCGCATAGGCACTCTTCACAATTCTGGCGTTTTCCAGTCCTGCCACAGATCTGTACATCTGATACTGGACATCCTCAGGAAGAGAGCTGGACATTCCACCTATATACATCTCGTTCGTATACAGTCCTTCTGGTTCGATAAACACCTGATGTCTATTTTTATCTGCAAAACGTACCACTTTATCTTCAATAGACGGACAGTATCTAGGACCTGTTCCTTCAATCATACCTGAAAACAACGGAGACCTGTCCAGATTCTCCCGGATAATCTCATGCGTTCTCTCATTGGTATAAGTCAACCAACAGGAAATTTGCGGAATCTGTACACTTTCCGGATCTGTAGAAAAAGAAAATGGTACAATCTTCTCATCCCCGAACTGTTCTTCCATCTTACTGTAATCTATGGAATTTCCCGCAATTCTGGCCGGTGTCCCCGTCTTAAAGCGATACATCCTTATTCCCAATTCTCTCAGAGAATCTGTCAGATGGTTTGCCGCCTGAAGACCGTTCGGCCCCGTATCACTGCTCACATTGCCGTAAATACATCTCGCTTTCAAATAGGTACCCGTACACAGAATCACCGCTTTACAGTCATAGACAGCTCCTGAATAAGTCTCCACTCCTGTAATCTTTCCGTCTTTCACAAGAAGCTTCGTTACCTCACCCTGCTTTATGGTCAGATTCGGAGTATTTTCCAGAGTCTTTCTCATTTCATTACTGTATCTTTGTTTATCCGCCTGAGCACGCAGAGAATGTACTGCCGGTCCCTTTGAGCGATTCAGCATTTTGGACTGCAAAAAAGTCTTATCTATATTTTTTCCCATCTCCCCGCCAAGTGCATCCACTTCCCTTACCAAGTGTCCTTTTGAACTTCCTCCTATATTGGGATTGCACGGCATCATTGCAATACTGTCCACACTCACAGTAAACATCACGGTGGAAAACCCAAGCCGTGCACCAGCAAGAGCCGCCTCACATCCGGCGTGTCCTGCTCCAACTACTACGATATCATACGATTCCATCAGCCGTTTCATGATTTCTCCTTTCTCACTTTCCTGTACAAAATTTGCTGAAAATCTCATTCACCAGATCTTCTCCCACAGATTCACCCAGAATTCTTCCCAGTGCCTCATATGCATTCATGAGATCTATAGAAAAAAAGTCCTCCGGCATTCCCATAGATATACTTTGTTCCACTAATTCCAAGCTGTGATAGGCTTCTTCTAAAGCTTCCTTCTGACGAACATTTGTGATATACACTTCATCATTAAAAGTAATATTTCCATCAAAAAACATCTCTTTAATTTTTTCCACCAGATCTTGAATTCCTGTTTCCTCTTTTGCGGAAATTGGTAAAACAAAATGTCCTGTTTTCACCTTCAACTCTTCTTCTTCTACAACTGACTCTAAATCCGTTTTATTTAAAAGAACAATCGCCTGTTTTCCTTCCATCATTTCTATAATTTTCTCATCATTTTCATCCAATGGAACAGAAGAATCCACAACATACAGGATTAAGTCCGCTTCTTTCCCCATTTCCTTTGCTTTATCCACACCGATCTGTTCAACCAAATCCTCTGTATCCCGAATCCCGGCTGTGTCAATAATTTTCAATGAAATACCTGACAGAGTAATACATTCTTCCAATACATCCCTAGTAGTACCCGCAATGTCTGTCACAATCGCTTTATTTTCCCCTATTAAAAGGTTGAGAAGAGAGGATTTTCCGGCATTTGGCTTTCCGAGAATGACTGTCTGAATTCCCTCTCTTATCATTTTGCCTTCTCTTACAGTACTCAAAAGCCGGTATATTTTTTCTTTTTCCTGAGTCGTCGTCATTTTCAGTTCCTCCCCATATCCATCTATACTGATATGTTCCGGATCGTCCAAAGCCGATTCTATATAGGCGATGTGATAAATCAGAGAAGACCTGATCTTCTCGATTTCCCTTTTCACAGAACCTTTAAGCTGACTCATAGAACTTTTCAGAGCAAACTCATTCTTAGAATTTATCACATCTATAACAGCCTCCGCCTGTGACAAATCCAGTTTTCCGTTCAAAAAAGCTCGTTTCGTAAATTCTCCGGGCTCTGCTGTTTTCGCTCCGTGCTTCAAAACCGTATCCAAGACTCTTCTCATTGCGCAGACTCCGCCATGACAATCAATTTCTACGGTATCTTCCCCTGTGTACGTCCTTGGAGCTCTCATGACCATCACTAATACCTCATCGATCATTTCCTCTTCATCATAGATATAACCATAATGAATGGTATGGGATGGCACTTGGTCTAACTGCTTTTTTCCGTTTTTCGATCGATATATCTTTTTTATCACATCCACCGAATGCTCACCGCTAATTCTAACAATTCCTATCCCTGAAGCACTCATAGCTGTGGATATCGCTGCAATCGTTGTATTCATAACCGATACCTCCCCAATATTTTATACCTTAGTATAATAAGTTTTTCTTATATAGGAAAGGACTTTCATGCATTAGCATGACAATGCCTTTCCTATTACATAAAAAAATGTTATTCTAGGTTCGCACACGTACAAGTCGTGTTATTCACGCTTTCACCTAGAATAACATTTTTCTGTTCATTCATACAACTTTAAAGTTTTTCAAATACTGATATTCTTTAGATTATCTTTCCCTTTTGAGTTTTACGACTACATGACGGTAGGGCTCCTCTCCCTCACTTGTCGTCTCCACATAGCGATTTCCCTGAAGCGCTGAATGGATAATTCTTCTCTCATAAGGATTCATTGGCTCTAATACCACGGCTTTTCTGGTCTTTTTAACCTTATAAGCGATACCCCTGGCCAAGTTTTCGAGAGTTTCTTTTCTCCGCCTTCTATAATCTTCCGTATCTAATTTCACACGGATGTATCCCTGTCTGTTTTTATTTACTACCAAGCTCGTTAGATACTGAAGAGAATCCAGAGTCTGTCCTCTTTTACCAATCAGAATTCCCATATCGTCGCCAAGAAACTCCGCTTCTAGACAGCCGTCCTCTTTATTGTAGACAATCTTAATCTCCACATCAAGACTCATCGCCGCAAAAACTTCATCTAAGAATTTTTTTGCTCTGTTTTCGATTTCCTTTATTTCTTCTGGATTCGTGAGTATCTCTGTCTGTTTTGCTGGTTTTTCCTTCACTACTTTTTCTTTGACAGGTTTTTCTTTGATAGGCTTTTCCTTCGCTATCTTTTCTTTACCTGTCTTCTCTTTAACCTCAGCTTTTACTATATCTTGTCTTTCTTCTTTCTTATGAGTATTCTTGGTGTTTTTCTCCCTGGCAGGTCTCTCTACCTGGGGTTTCTTTGAGACCTTTTCCTGCTTCAATTCTACTGTAGGATTTACAGTCTCCACAACTTCTTTCTCCAATTCCTTCAGGGATTCTTCTTCTATAATCTCTTCTGCCTTTTTTCTAGCTTTAATAATAGCTGGCTTACTGCCTATACCAAAAAATCCTGAACTTCCTTCACTTACTACAATAATATCCAATTCATCACTGGCAGTTCCCAGCTCAATAGCCGCCTTGGTAATCGCTTCATTTTTTGTCTTTGCAGAAACCTGAATATACTCTTCCATTTGTAATCCCCTCCAATTCGATTACTTTTTCTTCTTATTCCTCTCATCAAATTCTCGAACCATATTAGCTTTCGCCGCCAAACTTCCAGGTTTTGCGTACTGTGCATTCTGATAAGACTGTTCTACCTTCTTCTCTCTTTCGGAACTTCCTGCTCCTTTAGTATTTTTATCAATATTTCTCGCATTCTGATGAGCCTGACTTGTAATTTTCTGTGGGGGAAGACCTTGCTTTTCTCGTTTCTTTTCGGCCTTCTTCATATTTTCTTCAATCAGAACTTGCATATCAATTTTGCTCATATGACGATTGATAATCACCTGTTGAACACTACGGATAACAGCACCAGAAATCCAGTATATACCGATACCAACTGGCAATGTTAGACACATTACTGCCGAAAATACAGGCATAATTGTATTCATAGTCTTCATAGAATTCATCATAGGATTATCTTTATTGTTATTATTATTCTGACTCGCAGTAGGCATTAAACGGAAATTCAGCCACTGAGTCAGCCATGCCAGCAGTGGTACTAGCACTGCTGCTGCCAATACCAACCAAGAACCGCTTCCAAAAGCTGATTTAATAATCGTCAAAGGCTGGTCTGCGATATTCAACACACCAAAAATCTGCATATCAGACAGACTACTGGCTGTACTTTGTATTATATCAGAAAAACCGGCAAATTCCTTGATATCGGCAAAACTTCTCCACTGATCTGGAGAAAAACTATATAACACATCAATGACAGAATCCTTTGTGGCATTTGCCCCATCCATGATAAGCTTTGCACGGGTTACATGGTTGTCTGTCATAAAATTCTGAATTAAATCACTATAACCGCTGACACCGACAATCTGATTTACTACATCAGTAAATACACCTTTCACGCTTCCTACATATCCAGGTATTTTATAAATTACCTGCCACAACGCCATCAATATTGGAAACTGGATAGCTAACTGCACACAACTTCCTGTCGGTGAAACGCCATATTTTTGATAAACCAGAGAAGTTTCTTCCTGCATTTTCTGCATGGAAATCTGGTCTCTTTTTCCTTGATATTTCTTTTGAATCTTTGTGATCTCCGGCTGCATAACCGCACTTAATTTAGAAAATTTCTGCTGCTTAATCTGCAGAGGAGTCATCAGTAAATACATGAGAATTGTAAAAATGATAATACAAAGACCAATATTCTCTATTCCAAACATACTGTTCAAAACTTTGAAAATACCGTCCATGATCCAACCCAAGACAGAACCTATTTGTCCAATGATGGGGATCCCATTTTTTGTCGCTATTAATAATTCCAAAACTATTTCCTCCTGAACTTAGGGTACCGGATCATATCCACCTTTGGAAAATGGATTACATCTTAAAATCCTCCAAATTGCCAGCAATCCGCCCTTTATTGCTCCATATTTCTGTATTGCCTCCAAGCCATACTGTGAACAGCTTGGAAAATACGGACATCTTGTTCTCTTCATCGGAGACAGATATTTTTGATAAAATTTTATAATTTTTATCATAAATTTCTTTAACATCTTACCTACCTGATTGAATTTTATGGTTTTCTCCTAAATGAAGAAGCGCTTGTTCGATCTTCTTATAATTTTGATCTTTTGCAGATACTCTGGCAATTACCACAATATCATACCCTACCTGAAATCTGCTTTCATTCAGACGATAACACTCTCTTATCAATCTGGTCAGCCTGTGTCTTACTACACTGTTGCCGACCTTTTTGCTTACTGATATTCCCAAACGATTTTTTTTTAACTCATTTTCCAGCACATACATAACTAGATAACGGTTTGCAAGTGATGTTCCACAACGATAGACGATTTGAAAATCTCTATTTTTTTTTAACGACTCCGAAAATTCCATAAATTTTTCCTTCTCTTTACTCTCTAGGACTCCTGTCCCTTCTTATTTATATATGCCGTCTAAATTTACCAAGAGAAGAAAAGACCACATAAATGCGGTCTTATGCTGATAATTTCTTTCTTCCTTTTAATCTTCTGGCAGCTAATACTTTACGTCCGCCTTTTGTACTCATTCTTGCTCTGAATCCATGAACTTTTGCTCTGGATCTCTTCTTCGGCTGAAAAGTCATTTTCATAGGTCAGCACCTCCTTTATCTATTCTTAAATTCTGCTATTTTTCTTCATAGAACATCATTTCCATTATATTCATAAACATTGTCTACGTCAAGTATAAAGTAGAAAATAAAAGTTTTTTCTGTAACTATTCAGCCATCAGCGAAGATTCCGCCGCATGTGCGACGTAAAAGCATAGACCACTGCGAATCTGAGTTTAAACGGCTGAATAGTTATTTTTTTCTCTTATTCCGGTTTACGTAATATTATCCACAAATTGTGGATAACTTGTGGATAACTTTACTTTTTTCCGTGGATTATACGTGGATTTATTGTGTATGACTGGTTTTACTATCCACTATTTCTACACATTTTTACCTTAAACCCCTTGATTTTACAAGATTTTTCATTTTTCGCTCACTTATACACATTTTTAAAGCTTTTCATTTATTATGGTAACTTTTTATCCCCATATCCACATAGAAATCTTTAGATTTCCACCATGATATCCCCATTTTAGGATTGCGAAATACACATATTTATTATAATATATATACGGGTAAGTGTTGTCTTTTGCCAGAAAATTTTTTTCATATTTGTACATACCTCAATAAGTATGTCGTATTGGACAAGCTCAATAAGTATAGATTAGGAGATGCAAGATGAACATAGTAGCTGAAAAATGGGATGAAATACTACAAACCATAAAAATTGACCATGACCTGTCAGATATTTCTTTTGACACCTGGCTAAAACCACTTAAAGTCTACAGTGTGGAAGGAAACATTGTTACTATTTTAGTTCCTTCCGAACAGGTAGGACTAAATTATATCAACAAAAAGTACAAACTTCCTCTACAAGTAACAATTAGTGAACTTACTGGAATCGACAGGTGTGAAGTTCAATTCATTCTTTCTGACGATGTCAAGAAAATAACTTCAAAGAATTTAATATCCAACGATACCCGTTTTGAAGAGGCAAACTTAAATCCCAGATATACTTTCGGTACTTTTGTAGTCGGTAGTAATAACAAATTCGCTCACGCCGCATCTCTCGCAGTAGCCGAATCACCAGGAGAGATTTACAATCCACTCTTTATTTACGGAGGTGTTGGTCTTGGAAAGACACACTTAATGCATTCCATTGCCCGTTTTATATTAGAACATAATCCTGACAGTAAAGTACTTTACGTCACCAGTGAAGAGTTCACCAATGAACTGATTGAAGCAATTCGAAATGGCAATAACACTGCAATGACTCAATTTCGAGACAAATACCGCAATATCGACGTACTTTTAGTCGATGACGTACAGTTTATTATAGGAAAAGACGCAACACAGGAAGAATTTTTCCATACTTTCAATTCCTTGCACAGCGCCAAGAAACAGATTATCATATCCTCAGATAAACCTCCGAAAGATATGGAGATCCTGGAAGACCGAATCCGTTCCCGTTTCGAATGGGGGTTAATCGCAGATATTTCCTCTCCCGATTATGAGACAAGGGTAGCTATCTTAAAGAAAAAAGAGGAAATGGACGGATACGACATCAACGAAGATGTCATAAAATATATCGCCACAAACATTAAATCAAACATTCGTGAACTGGAAGGATCTCTAAATAAAGTAATGGCTTTCGCCAACCTAGAAAAACGTGAAGTCACAGTAGAACTGGCAGAACAGGTACTGAAAGATATTATTTCACCAGATCAACAAAAAATAATTACACCAGAATACATTATTAGTATGGTGGCAGAACATTATGACATCACAATAGACGAAATTAAGGGAAATAAGCGAAACTCTAAAATTGTCATTCCCAGACAAATTGCCATGTATCTTTGTAGAGAAATGATCGACATTCCTCTGAAATCTGTAGGTAAATGTCTAGGAAACCGAGATCACACCACAATCATGCATGGCTGCGAAAAGATAGAACACGAACTCCAGACTTCAGACACAATGAAAAATACCATTGAAGTATTAATGAAAAAAATTAATCCACACCGTTGAACAAGTTATCCACTTTATAGGCTGTATAAAACGTTCATAACTCAAAATAACTGTGTATAAGTTTACTTTCCAATTTTTCATCAAAATTTAGATGAACCCTTTTACACAAACCATTCACAAACTTAAAAATGTTTTTACACACAGTTATCCAAGCCTCAAAAACCCTATTTTTCAGGCTTAAATTGAGTTTTTCACAAATTCACAGCCCCTACGGCGAGGACTACGAACTTCTTCTTTTATATATTATAAAAAAACCCACTTTTTTTCTCAGAAGGGAGTTATTCACACTATGAAAATTATTTGTTCAAAAAGTAACTTATCAAAAGGAGTAAATATAGCACTCAAAGCAGTACCTTCAAAGACAACTATGCCTATTCTAGAGTGTATCTTAATTGATGCAACTGCCAACCAAATTAAATTTGTCACAAATGACATGGAACTTGGAATTGAGACTATGGTAGATGGAACCATTTCTGAAAAAGGAATGATTGCCTTAGATGCCAAGATCTTCTCTGAGATTATACGAAAACTCCCAGATAATGATGTCACAATTCAAACAGATGATAAGTTAAATACTCTGATAACTTGCGAAAAAGCAAAATTTAATATACCTGGTAAATCAGGAGAAGATTTTGTTTATCTTCCGATGATTGAAAGAGATGCTAGCATAACGTTGTCTCAATTCACTCTAAAAGAAATGATTCGTCAGACAATATTTTCAATTGCAGTCAATGAAAACAACAAATTAATGACTGGAGAATTGTTTGAAATCAAAGATAATTATCTAAAAATAGTGTCTTTGGATGGTCACCGTATAGCGATCAGGCGAATGGAACTGGCAAAAGACTATGAAGATAGAAAAATTATAGTGCCTGGAAAAACGTTGAATGAAATCAGTAAAATTCTCTCTGGAGAAGTAGATGATCAAGTAACGATATATTTTACTAAGAATCACATATTGTTTGAGTTTGATCAAACCTTAGTTCTTTCCAGGTTGATTGAGGGAGAGTATTTCAGAATTGATCAGATGTTGTCTAGTGATTATGAGACGAAGCTAAAGATTAATAAGAAAGAGTTTTTAAGCTGTATTGATCGTGCAACACTTTTGGTTCGTGAAGGAGATAAAAAACCAATTATTATAAACATCACAGATACTTCCATGGTGCTTACCATAGATTCTGCTATGGGTTCTATGGATGAAGAAATTGATATTGTAAAAGAGGGAAAAGATATCTTGATCGGATTCAATCCGAAATTTTTGATTGATGCGCTGAGAGTAATTGATGACGAAGAAATCACCATTTATCTGGTGAATCCAAAAGCCCCATGTTTTATTAAAGATGATAAAGGGTCTTATACGTATCTGATTCTCCCGGTAAATTTTAGCCAAGCCAGGTGAAGAACCGCTTGATTTTAGGAGGAAATGATGGAAATTAAGTTGAGAGAAGAATTTATAAAATTGGGACAGGCAATCAAAGCGGCTGGTTTAGTGGAAGATGGAGTCGAAGCAAAGTATGTGATTCAAGAAGGTCTGGTGAAAGTAAACCAGGAGGTGGAAACTCGAAGAGGCAGAAAATTAGTTGAAGGCGATGTGGTTTCATTTGAAGATAATGAGATTAGAATTGTCAGGTGATCTATGTATATTGAATCTGTTCAATTAAAAAATTTCAGAAATTATCAGTCCCTTGAATTGGAATTTGATCAAGGGACTAATATCTTATTTGGAGATAATGCCCAGGGTAAGACAAATGTTTTGGAGGCTGTCTATCTGTGTGGTACGACAAAGTCACACAAAGGAAGCAAAGATAGAGAGATGATTCATTTTGATGAGGAGGAATCCCATATCAGAATGATCGTAAAAAAGGAGCATATTTCTTATAAAATTGATATGCATCTGAAGAAGAATAAGGCAAAAGGCATTGCGATCAATGGAATCCCGATCAAAAAGGCGAGAGAATTATTTGGAATTGTAAATTTTGTATTTTTTTCTCCCGAGGATTTGAATATCATAAAAAATGGTCCGGGCGAGAGAAGAAGATTCTTAGATATGGAATTATGCCAATTGGATAGGATTTATTTGAATGATTTGGCAAATTATAATCGGATAGTAAATCAGAGAAATAAGTTGCTGAAAGATTTGGCGTTTCAGCCTGAGCTTCAGGATACCATGGATATTTGGAACCAGCAGTTAGCTAGTCACGGGAAGAAGATTATAGAAAAGCGTTATTCTTTTGTGAAAGAGTTGAATGAACTGATTCAAAAAATTCATCAAAATCTGACTGGCGGAACAGAAAAATTAGAGGTTACTTATGAGCCAAATGTAGAAAGTAATAATTTTGAAGGAGAGTTGCAGCGTCAAAACAGGAGAGATATGCAGCTTAGAACGACCACAGTCGGCCCTCACAGAGATGATCTGTGTGTGACAGTCAACGGAATTGATATTCGCAGATATGGTTCTCAGGGACAGCAGAGAACTGCAGCGCTTTCTCTGAAATTGGCGGAAATTTATCTGGTTAAAAAGTTGATAAAGGATACGCCAGTACTTCTATTGGACGATGTCTTGTCAGAGCTTGACCGTAATAGACAGAATTACCTTTTAGACAGTATCCATGATATACAGACTTTGATAACTTGTACTGGACTGGATGATTTTGTAAACCATCAATTCCAGATAAATAAAGTTTTTAAAGTAATAAAGGGAAATGTTTATCTGTTTCATTAATCCAATAAAAACTATAAATATAGTTGTGTGGATGGGCGCCTTTTCATGAGTAAAACGGTGGAGCCAGGCATAATAAGCGTGCAGTACAGTTTTACAAAAAGCGCTGGCTGAACTGTTACTAATTGGGAGATTAAGGAAGAGAAAGAATTTTGACAAGGGTAATGGCGTATGATAAACTGGGTTTAATTATGGAAAGTTGGTGAATGCGTTGGACAAAGAAGAATTTCGGATAAAACTAGAAGAAATCAATAAGCTGATTGAAAAAAAAGATTATGAGAGTGCCATGGATATTGTGGATAGTATTGATTGGCGTAAAGTGAAAAATATCCGTACGCTCTGTGTCGTGGGTGAGATTTATGCTGCCAATAAAAGATATGAGGAAAGTAAGGAAATCTTTCTCCTTGCTTACCATCGTGCGCCCATAGGAAAAACGATACTGTACCGTCTGATAGAAGTGTCGCTGAGGATGGGAGATGTAAAAGAGGCAGAAGAATTTTATGAGGAGTACAAAAATATTGCTCCAAAAGATACAAGCTGTTATGTCCTTCAATATAAAATTCTGAGAGTGAAGAAAGCTCCGATAGAAAAGCAGATTGAAATTCTTGAGGAGTATAAAGAAAAAGAATTTACAGAGAAGTGGTCATTTGAACTTGCAAAGCTCTATTATAAAATCGGAGAGAGAGAAAAGAGTTTGGAAGTTTGTGATGATTTAATACTCTGGTTTAGTGAAGGAAAATATGTGACAAAGGCCTTAGATCTGAAATTAAGGATGGGGGCTATTTCTCAGAGTGAGAGAGAAAAATATGAGAAACAATTTATACCAAAACTGATTACTCCAGAGGAGGCAGCGGTGGTCAAAGAGGAAGTGCAGGATGCTCAGAGTGAAAATTCTGAGGAAGAGCTTTCTGTGAAGGCCGGCGAGATTGAAAAAATCAAGATCAAACAAGAGGCTGCCAATGCAGGAGTTGGAGGAATTGTTGAGACTACGGGAGTTCTTCAAGAAAAGATTGCCAAAGGCATCAAGGATATTTTCTCAGGAATCCATAAAGAAAGAAAAGAAGAAGAGCTTTTTGATCAGAGGTTGGAAGAAGATAGTCAGGTAAGTGATGAAACTTCTGAACTTGAACAGGAGATGAAGCCACAGGAAGTAGTCGACGATATTGAAAAATCCGTAGATGTTGAAGAAGCACCGCCGCTGGAATCAGAAAAACTTCTGGAAGAACAGCAAAAAGAGGAAGAAAATTTCATAGAAAAAACAGAAGATTCTGAGGAGAAGCCTGATATATGGAATGAGCCATTAAAGATGCCGGAGTTAAAAATTCCGGATAGGATAAAGCTTTCGAATCAAATCGAAGCGCCGAAGGCCAAAGTGATTCCAGAATTTGTTCTTCCTACGGATGAGGAATTAGCAAAGCAGCAGGAAGAACAAAAAGAAGAAGAGAGTAAAGACTTAAATCTTGAGGATATGATTCTTGCAGCAGCCAGCGAACAGGGAATTGAGGTTCCAGAGGACTATGAAGATGCTGTGAAGAAAGAGACTGTGGATGAGGAAGAATTGTCAGAGTTCTCTGACATGGATTCTTCTGAAGAAGAGACAGTAGAAGAAACGGTAGAGGCAGATGTTGAACCGGAACAAGGAGTGTTTGCAGGGCGTGAAAAAGAGAGTTATGCGGATAAGCCAGAAACTGAGGATTATGAAGAATCAGATTTAGAAGACGACGGACTCGAACTGGAGCAATTTAACTTAGATGAAGAATTGAGTAGAGAGAGAGAAGAATTTGTGGCTTCTCTGGAAGTTGATGACAGTGAGGAAGAAACCGAAAAAGAGGATTCTCTGGTAGTTGAAGCCTCAAACCAAGATTTAAAAAGGGAGCCTCAAGACTGGGAAAATGAAAATAACAGGGAAGAAGATATCGAGGTTCTAGATGACATTCTTGTAGATACAGATACGGAGATTGTGCCAAGAAAGATGGCTTTTGATGATGAGGAAGAGAAACTGTTCACGTATTTTGTAAAAATACCGGGAATGAAGGAACAGATTTTGGATGCATTGTTGGATGTACAGCTTTCAGCAGCCGATAAGACTTCTAAGAGTGGAAATGTCATTGTCATGGGAAACAGGGGCTGTGGTAAGACCAGATTAATTCAAGGGTTTGTGCCTGCGGCTTGTAGGGAGCTGAATTTAAAGGCCGTAAAAGTAGCTTATGTCTTTGGTGATGAATTAAATGGGCAGGATATTGCAAAAGTAGTGGACAAATTATCCGGTGGATTTTTGGTAATTGAGCAGGCAAATCAGCTGAGTGCAGATACCGTAGAGCAGTTGAATAAGGCAATGGAATTTAGGACAGACGGTCTGACAGTTATCATTGAGGATGAAAAGATTGGCATGCGCAAACTGATAGCAAAGTATCCGAAGTTCGCGGCAAAGTTTACTTCTATGGTCAATATTCCGGTGTTTACAAATGATGAATTGGTGGCTTTTGCAAAGATTTATACGAAAGAAAATGGGTATGTGATCGATCAGATGGGAATTTTGGCGTTGTATAATCTGATTGGTGATAATCAAAAAGAAGATGAGCCGATGACGATTCAGGCTGTGAAAAAAATGGTGGATGCTGCGATTGAGAAAGCTGAGAGTGGAGCGAGGAAGCTGACAAGGAATCTTTCAAAGAAACGGACGGATGTAGAAGGAATGATTGTCCTGTATGAAAAAGATTTTAGCTGAAAAAGTTTCTTAAATTTCGTGATAGCAGAATGATACATAAAACGAAAAAAGAGGGGAAAATTTATGACCAAGCCTTATTTGGGAGATCCGAAAAATACAATTGAGATATTAAAAAAGTATGATTTTGTCTTTCAAAAAAGGTTTGGTCAAAATTTTTTGATTGATACTCATGTTTTGGACAAGATTATACGGGCATCAGATATTCAGAAAAGTGATTTTGTCTTGGAGATAGGTCCTGGGATAGGAACAATGACTCAGTACTTAGCAGACGCAGCCAGAGAAGTAGTGGCGGTGGAAATTGATAAATCTCTGATTCCGATTTTGAAAGATACTCTGAGTAGTTACAGCAATGTGACTGTCATCAATGAGGATGTTCTCAAAGTAGATATCAGAAAAATTGCAGAAGAACGAAATGAGGGAAAGCCCATAAAAGTTGTCGCGAATCTCCCGTATTACATTACAACTCCGATAATTATGGGATTGTTTGAGAAAAAAGTGCCCATTGAGTCTATCACGATTATGGTGCAGAAGGAAGTAGCTGACCGGATGAAGGTTGGTCCTGGTACGAAGGACTATGGGGCTTTATCCTTGGCAGTACAGTATTATGCGGAACCTAAAATGATTGCAAATGTGCCACCCAACTGTTTTATGCCCAGGCCAAAGGTGGGAAGTGCTGTGATACAATTACTTCGGCATGAGAAGCCTCCTGTAGAAGTGGACGACGAATCTCAGATGTTTGCAATGATCAGAGCATCCTTCAACCAAAGAAGAAAAACCTTGGTAAATGGACTAAAGAATAGCAGAGAGTTGAACTTGCAGAAGGAAGAGATTGAGGAGGCATTGACAGCTTGTGGGCTTTCATTGAATGTGAGAGGAGAAATGCTGACCCTGAAGGAATTCAGCGATCTGAGCAATTTTTTAGTGAGAAAACGTAATGTTTCAACATAGAAATAGAAAAAGAGACTGCTGTATGCGATGGTCTAGGCAGTCTCTTTTTCTATACGTTTCTATATTTTTAAAGGAAGGAGAGTCGGTTGTTTTAAACAACCGACATATGAAAAAGAAATTATAAAAATAATTGGTTGTTATTATTTTTATGGTCTTAGTATATCCATAAATTATGTTTAAATAATGATGAACTTGTAAAGAAAAGATGAACGAATGGAGAAAAAATTGTGAATCGTAAAAAATATATAAAATTGTAAAAAAAATAGTGATTTTAAACAAAAAAATTAGAAAATTTTTAGATTTTATTTAGAGCTTATGGGGGTATAGTGTGATAGAATAAGAGATAATTTGAAAAATCTAAGAGTTACAGAGAGGAATGGAAACTATGTTATAATCATTCAGTACAAAAAAATCAAATATACTATGAATAATCTTATTGAGAAAAGAGGAATGACTATGAAAAGAAAAAGATGGTTGTCTGCATTGATAGCGGTAATCATGGTTATGATGCTTCCATGTTCTGTAATGGCAGCACAGGAAACCAAACCGTATCTTTCTTTAGGAGCAGATTTAAATGCTACGGAAAAATCAGCAGTTTTGGAACTATTAGGTGTAAAAGAGTCTGAGTTGGGAAACTATACAGTCATTAATGTCACGAATGCAGATGAACACAAGTACTTGGACGCTTATTTGGACAAAAAAATAATCGGAAGCAGGGCACTCTCCTCGGTGAAAGTAGAACAGACTGCTGAGGGAAACGGTATTCGAGTGACTACAAAAAATATATCATATTGTACCACTGAGATGTATCAAAATGCATTGGCTACAGCTGGAATAAAAAATGCGGATATTATAGTTGCAGGTCCTTTCAGTATATCGGGAACAGCGGGGTTAGTCGGAGCGATTAAGGCATATGAGACAATGACTGGACAGAAGGTAGACAGCGACAATGTCGATACAGCGACCAATGAGCTTGTAGTGACTAGTAATTTAGGAGAGACTTTAGAGGATCCGGAGAAAGCTGCGGAATTGATTGCGTTTATCAAGAATGAAGTAGCTTCTCAGAATTTGACGGATGATCAGATCTCAGAGTTGATCAATCAGGCATCAGAAGAATTTGGAGTAACTCTCTCAGAAGAAAATAAACAGAGTATTTTGGAGCTGATGAAAAAGATAGATGATCTTGACCTGGATGTGAATCAGCTGAAAGATCAGATTAGTAATCTATATGATAAATTGGACAGCATGGGAATACATATAGATTTAGACAGTGAAGAAGTACAGGGATTTTTTTCAAAAATTGTGGAATTTATTAAAGACTTTTTAAATCGTTTGGGATAGAAAGACGAATACTATATCAAAAAGTGGAGTGTTTTATGAAAAAAATTGTGTAATTAAACTAAAATTAATACTTTTTTTATGAATTATTCATATATTATTGTTATAATAAATTTGTTTTAAATATTTAATTTTGTTTAGCGTAATGTTTCATTACACATATAAATTTTTTCATAATAATTGCCCTGGCAGGTAACTGCCAGGGCACTCCTCATTTATAGGGGATTTAGGGTATGCGAACCAGATAATATGTGCTAGAATATATGTACAATATTGTTAAAATTTGAAAGGTCGGGTGTATGATATGACAGAGACAATGAAAGATTATGAGAAAGAACTAGAAACCTCCTTTCAGGAGATTGAAGAGGGAGAGATTTTAACCGGAACAGTAATCGGGATCACAGACAAAGAGGTTACTCTGGATTTAAAGTATTACACAGAAGGAGTCATCCATGTGGAGGATTTTAGTCGTGAGCCGGGATTCCATGTAAAAGATGAGGTACATACAGGTGATGAGGTATCAGCTATGGTGATGAGTAAAGATGATGGAAATGGAAATATTTTATTGTCAAAGGTCGAAGCAGACGATGTATTGGCATGGGAAAAACTGAACACATTAAAAGAAGAACAGACAGTTTTGGATGTTGTGATAAAAGGTGTCGTTAAGTCTGGAGTTGTAGCTTATGTGGAGGGAGTGAGAGGCTTTATTCCTGCTTCAAAGCTGAGCTTAAGTTATGTGGATAATTTGGAGGAGTATCTGAATAAGCCAATTCAGGTGAGAGTGTTTGAGGTAGATAAAGAAAAGAAACGGCTGATTTTATCCGCCAGAGAAATACTGAAGGAAAAAGCAGACGAGGAGAGAAAAGCTAAAATCTCCAATGTGGAGGTTGGTCTGGTGACAGAGGGGATAGTGGAAAGTCTTCAACCATATGGAGCTTTTATAGATCTGGGAAATGGATTGTCCGGTCTGGTTCACATCTCACAGATCAGCGAAAAGAGAATTAAGAGTTGTTCTCAGGTTCTTGCGGTGGGTGATAAAGTAAAAGTAAAGGTTATCGCGATTAAGGACGGAAAACTGAGTTTGAGTATGAAGGCTTTGGCTGATGTCGCTGCAAAAGAGATTGAAGAAGAGGTTTATGAACTTCCAAAAGCTGGAGAGGCGACTACTTCTTTAGGAGCGCTGTTTGCAAATATCAAGTTAGATCAGTAAAAAGGAAATAGTATGAGAGGTCAGAAGAGAGTATATATTATTGGGCATAAAAACCCCGATACAGATTCTATTTGTTCTGCGATTGCTTATGCAGATATCAAGAACAGGACCACGTCCGGCAAAGTGAAATATGTAGCCAGAAGAGCAGGGCAAATCAACGAGGAGACACAGTATGTTTTAAATCGTTTTGGAATTGAGGCGCCTCCCTATCTTGGAAATGTGGGAACACAAGTAAAAGATATGGATATTAGGACGAGTCCTGATGTAAATAAACATATGCCTGTGAGAAATGCATGGAATCTGATGAGAGAGAATGGGATTGTGACGCTTCCAATCAAGGATGAAAACGGTACATTGGAAGGGCTTATCACCATTGGGGACATTGCACAGAGTCTTATGTGTGCGGACAATTATACTCTAGGAAAAGCAAGGACACAGTATTTGCAGATTGCACAGACTTTGGATGCAAGGGTCGTTGCTGGGGATGAAGAAGGTTACTTCGAGAATGGAAAGGTCTTGGTGGGAGCTCTCCATCCAGACAGAATGAAGGAGTATATAGGTGCTGGTGATTTGGTCATCTTAGGAAACAGAGAAGAAGATCATCTGAAAGCACTGGAAGAAAAAGCCAGTTGTCTGGTTATTTGTTTGGATTCAGAGGTGAGTGAAAGAGTTCTGAAAGTTGCTAGGCAGCAGAAAGTGACAATTATTGTGACTCCTTTTGATACGTTTGCAGTGGCTAGAACCATTAATCAGAGCATCCCTTTGAGGTACTTGATGAGGACTGAGAATCTGGTTACGTTTCATACTGAGGATTTCACAGATAGTATCCAGGACGTGATGGTTAAGAATAGACACCGTGCCTTTCCAGTCATCAGTAAACATGGAAAGTGTATTGGTACGATTTCTAGGAGAAATTTCCTGGGAATGCACAAGAAAGAAGTGATTTTGGTAGACCACAATGAGAGAAGTCAAGCGGTAGATAATATTGATAGTGCTCAGATTTTGGAAATTATTGATCATCACAAGTTAGGAAATATTGAGACAATGGCTCCGGTTATGTTTCGAAATCTGCCGGTGGGATGTACGGGTACGATTATGTACCAGATGTACAATGAAGCGAGATTAGAGATTACTCCTCAGATAGCGGGACTTTTATGTGCAGCTATCATCTCAGATACGTTGATGTTCCGATCACCGACTTGTACGATACATGACAAGATGGCAGCAGGTGCTTTGGCTCTGATCGCAGATATTGAGATTGAAAGTTTCGCAAAAGAGATGTTCCATGCTGGTAGCAGTCTGAAAGATAAATCGTCAGAGGAAATTTTCTATCAGGATTACAAGAAATTTATCTCAGGAGAACAGACTTTTGGGGTTGGACAGATCAGTTCCATGGAAGCGGAAGAGCTTGGAAGAATCAAAGAAAAATTGATTCCATTTATGAAAAGTGAATATGGTCGAAATGGGGTATCCAGTGTGTACTTTATGCTGACCAATATTTTGGAGGAATCTACAGAATTAATATTCTACGGGGAAAACTGCGATAACCTGCTAGAAGAGGCTTTTCATGTGAAGGCCCAAAATAGAAGCGTAATATTGCCAGGTGTTGTCTCCAGAAAGAAACAGTTGATTCCGGCTTTGATGGAAGCAATGCAGGATATTTATTCTTGATGCTGTGAAAAAAGAGAAGTCAGAGGAGTATTTATGGGAAAACAGACTTGGAAACCTGGAAATATGCTGTATCCTCTTCCAGCAGTGATGGTTACTGTGGCAGATTCTGAGGGCAAAGATAATATTATAACTGTTGCGTGGGCGGGAACCGTGTGTACAAACCCGCCCATGGTGTCTATTTCTGTGCGCCCTGAGAGATTTTCTTATGCTATGTTAAGGCAGACAGGGGAATTTGTTATAAATTTGACGACAGAAAAGCTTGCCTATGCCACAGATTACTGTGGTGTAAAATCTGGAAGAGATGTAGATAAATTTGAAAAATTAAAATTGACAAGAGAAAAAGCTGATTTTGTTAAGGCTCCTATGATTGCGGAATCTCCCGTATCAATAGAATGCCGTGTAGCAAAAGTGGAAGAGTTAGGTTCACATCATCTTTTTTTGGCTGAAGTGGTGGCAGTTCATGCAGATGAGGAATATCTCGATGAGACGGGAAAATTTCAATGGAATAAGACAAGGCCTTTAGCTTATTCTCATGGAGAGTACTTTGGTTTAGGAAAAAAGATAGGAAAATTTGGCTATAGTGTGCGCAAAAGAAGGAAAAAAGAGAGGGATAAGAGATAACAGAGAGATTTAATAGTTGAAAAGAAGAATTCAAAATGCTATAATGCTACATTGAACTTAAAGAAATTTGTTTAAATTAAGGGAACATAGGATTCTATGAACAATATTATACTAATTGGAATGCCAGGTGTAGGAAAAAGTACACTTGGAGTCGTTCTGGCTAAAGTTCTTGGTTTTCAATTCATAGATGCAGATCTATTGATTCAAGAACAAGAAAGAAAGAAACTTCATCAGATTATCAAAGAGGTCGGAATCAATGGATTTATGGAAATTGAGAATCAAGTTAACGCTTCTATTGAAGCAGAGAGGTCTGTGATCGCCACAGGAGGGAGTGTGGTGTATTGCCGGCAAGCTATGAGTCACCTCAAAGAGATTGGAACGGTTGTTTATCTGAAAGTTTCCTTGAGTACCTTGGAGAAGAGGCTTGGAAATCTAAAAAGGAGAGGCGTTATTCTAAAAAAAGGACAGACATTGAAGGATTTATACGAGGAAAGAGTACCACTCTATGAGAAGTATGCGGATGTTGTTGTGGATGAAAAAGGAAGAGATCTAGAGGAATGTCTACAGTTACTTTTGGAGAAATTAGATACTGAAGTTGAAGGGTAGAACGTTACTGTGAACGGAGTGAACAGTAACACAAAAATGAGGCTCGTGTAAGTAGAACAGTTGTTTTGATTTACAAATGTAAAAAAATGTTATAGAATATTCCAAAAAGTAAATATTTTATGACATGGCTGTAAACAAGTTGAGACTGAATTATTAAGCGTTTTTTATAAAATCAGCCAGGTGAAAATTAGACGATGCCTTCAGAGGAGTTAATAAATAAACTTAGAGGTGTGTTATGGAACAGTATGTAATTAAAGGCGGAAATCCTTTAGTTGGTGAAGTAGAGATTGCCGGAGCTAAAAATGCAGCGTTGGGAATTCTTTCAGCAGCTATTATGACAGACGAGACTATTTTGATTGAGAATCTCCCGGACGTCAGAGATATCAATGTGTTATTGGAAGCTATTTCTGGAATTGGCGCACAGGTGGAGAGAATCAATAGTTCTACAGTAAAAATTAACGGTTCGACGATTTCAGATGTCAGTGTTGACTATGAATACATCAAAAAAATTCGTGCTTCTTATTATTTGTTGGGAGCTCTGCTGGGAAAATATAAACACGCAGAGGTACCTCTTCCGGGAGGCTGCAACATTGGAAGCCGTCCGATTGATCAACATTTAAAAGGTTTTCGTGCTCTAGGTGCGACCGTGGAGATTAAGCATGGAGCGATTGTGGCCAGAGCTGAGAATATGCATGGAAGTCATATCTTTTTGGATATGGTATCAGTGGGAGCTACGATCAATATTATGATGGCAGCAGCTATGGCTCCGGGCAGAACAATTATTGAGAATGCGGCGAGAGAGCCTCATGTCGTGGATGTCGCAAACTTTTTGAACAGTATGGGTGCGAACATCAAAGGTGCGGGTACCGACATTATACGTATTAAGGGTGTAGAAAAACTACATCGTACGGAATACGCAATTATACCAGATCAGATTGAAGCAGGCACTTTCATGTTTGCGGCGGCGGCTACAAAAGGCGATGTGACGGTTAAAAACGTGATTCCAAAACATCTGGAGGCGACGACTGCGAAGTTAGAAGAGATTGGATGTCAAGTGGAAGAATTCGATGACGCGGTTCGCATCGTGGCGAACAAAAGATTGACTCGTACTCACGTGAAGACTCTTCCATATCCGGGATATCCCACAGATATGCAGCCACAGATAGCGGTCACACTAGCTTTGGCCAAGGGTACAAGTATTGTGACAGAAAGTATTTTTGAAAATAGATTCAAATATGTTGACGAGCTGTCCAGAATGGGCGCCAATATAAAAGTGGAGGGCAACAGTGCAATTATTGATGGAGTGGAAGGATTGACTGGTGCCAGAGTTAGCGCTCCGGACTTGCGAGCAGGAGCGGCTCTTGTGATTGCAGGATTGGCAGCAGAGGGCATAACGGTAGTGGATGATATTGTGTATATTCAGAGAGGCTACGAGAGATTTGAGGAGAAGCTGAAGAGTCTTGGGGCGGAAATCGAGAGGGTTACTACAGAAAAAGAAATTCAGAAATTCTGCCTTCAAGTAGGATAACATATTTGGGAATAATGATAGTTTTTCTCTTATTCAGAGTGGTGGAGATATTAAGGATCAGTGAAACCACGGCAACCCCTGACAAAAGGAAGGTGCCAACCTGAGCGAAGAAATTCGAACAATAAGAGGATTTGATAAGATAATCTATTGAGTCCATCTTATGATGGACTCAATTTTTATTTACTAGGAAAATCCGTTGGATTTCCTAGTAAATAAAAGCCCTCCGGGCAGGATGCGCAGGCCGCAATAGGGTAGTTCACCGCAAAGCGGTGTTGCGGCGGCGAACAAAGTGAACTGCACCCTTCAAAAACGGAAGGGATGGGGGAGCTGAAGTGGGCTTGCCTACTTTGTTACTAGGAAAATCCGTTGAATTTCCTAAGATCAAAAAAAACTGAAAAATATCAAGAGGAGAAAGAAAGATGGAAAAAATTTTATTTACTTCTGAATCTGTGACCGAGGGACATCCAGATAAAATGTGCGATCAGATTTCTGACGCAATCTTAGATGCATTGATGGAACAGGACCCTATGAGTCGTGTGGCGTGTGAGACTTGTACCACTACAGGATTAGTACTTGTTATGGGTGAGATCACAACGAAAGCCTATGTAGACATTCAAAAAATAGTCCGTGATACAGTACGAGAAATTGGCTATACCAGAGGGAAATTTGGTTTTGATGCAGATACCTGTGGTGTGATCACTGCCATTGATGAGCAGTCCTCAGACATTGCTATGGGTGTGGATAAAGCTTTAGAGGCAAAAGAAAACCAGATGACAGATACGGATTTGGATGCGATTGGGGCAGGAGATCAAGGAATGATGTTTGGATATGCCTCTAATGAGACAGAAGAATACATGCCTTATGCGATTAATATGGCACATAAGCTTGCGCGTCAGCTGACAAAGGTACGTAAGGATGGTACTCTGTCGTACTTAAGGCCTGATGGTAAGACTCAGGTGACTGTGGAATACAGTGAGGATGGAAAGCCGATTCGTCTGGATGCAGTGGTATGTTCTACCCAGCATGACCCTGATGTGACACAGGAACAAATTCACAGGGATATTAAAAAGTATGTATTTGACCCAATCATTCCAGAAGAAATGATTGACAGTGAGACAAAACTGTTTATCAATCCCACGGGCCGTTTTGTAATTGGCGGACCTCATGGAGACAGCGGTTTGACAGGCAGAAAGATTATTGTGGACAGTTACGGTGGATATGGACGTCACGGAGGCGGAGCATTTTCTGGAAAAGACTGCACAAAGGTAGACCGTTCTGCGGCGTATGCAGCTCGGTATGTGGCTAAAAATATTGTTGCAGCTGGACTGGCAGATAAGTGTGAGATTCAGCTCTCTTATGCGATAGGAGTGGCACATCCGACTTCTATCAGCGTGGAGACTTTTGGAACAGGAAAATTAGAGAGTACAAAATTAGTTGAAATTATCCGTGAGAATTTTGACTTGAGACCTGCTGGAATTATCAAAATGTTGAATCTGAGAAGACCGATCTATAAACAGACAGCCGCATATGGCCATTTTGGAAGAAACGATTTAGATCTTCCATGGGAAAAATTGGATAAGGTTGATATTCTTAAAAAGTATTTATAAAAAATTAAGAGACTCCAAATACCGTATATGTTATAATAAATACAAATATCGACATAGGACGGGATTGGAATGAAACTAAGGACAAAGATTATAGTGGGTTTTCTCATGATTATTCTGGTGCCACTGCTGCTGTTTGCTGCTACTTTGTACGGTTTGGGAGAGTATCAGGCGCAGCAGCACGTGACAGAAGAAATGAGTGAGGAACCCACCTATGATATCAGCATATTAGATAGCGCTTCAAGAACAGCAAGAGTACAGTTAATGACGAAAGATTTATTCTTTTCTGCATTTATGATTTTAGTTATTACTGGCCTTTCTGTAGGATCTTGGATTTATCGGAGTGTCGCAGGACCTTTGGTAAAATTAAAAAAAGCAACTCATAATATCAAAGCAGGAAATTTAGATTTTGTTTTGGATGTAGAGGGAACGGATGAATTCTCGGAACTTTGTAAAGACTTTGAGGACATGAGAAAGAGACTCAAGGAATCTGCAGAGGAGAGAGTTGTGCTGGATAAAGAAAATAAGGAATTAATCAGCAATATTTCTCATGATTTGAAGACACCTATGACGGCAATTAAGGGATATGTGGAAGGTATTATGGATGGCATTGCAGATACCCCTGAAAAAATGGAGAGGTATATCCGGACAATTTACAATAAAACAAATGAAATGGATCATCTTATCAATGAGTTGACTTTCTATTCTAAAATTGATACGAATCGCATTCCCTATACTTTTAGCAAATTAAATGTAGAGGACTATTTCAATGACTGTGCGGAAGAACTGAGTGTGGAGATGGAAACACGCAATATTGAATTGGTCTACGCAAATTATGTTGATAATAAGGTTCAGATTATTGCCGACGGCGAACAGATTAGAAGAGTGATACATAATATTATCAGCAATTCCATTAAATATATGGATAAGAAAAAAGGAATCATCCAGATCAGGGTTAAAGATGTGGGAGATTTTATTCAGATTGAGATTGAGGATAATGGAAAAGGAATAGCTGCCAAAGATTTAACGAATATTTTTGATCGTTTTTATCGTACAGATGTGTCCAGAAATTCTTCAAAAGGTGGAAGCGGAATCGGCTTATCTATTGTGAAGAAGATCATGGAAGATCATGGGGGCAAAGTGTGGGCCACTAGCCGGGAAGGAATAGGGACAATCATGTACTTTGTGTTAAGAAAATACCAGGAGGTGCCAGCAGAATGAGTAAGATTTTAATTGTAGAAGATGAAGAAGCGATTGCAGATTTGGAAAGAGATTATCTGGAGATCAGCGGCTTCGAGGTGGAGATTGCTCATCGTGGCGATATTGGACTAAAGAGAGCTATGGAAGAAGATTTTGATTTAATTATCCTAGATCTGATGCTTCCAGAAGTAGATGGGTTTGATATTTGCCGACAGGTGAGAGAGATTAAAAATACGCCGATTATCATGGTATCGGCAAAGAAGGATGATATTGATAAGATAAGAGGACTTGGTCTCGGAGCAGACGACTATATGACGAAGCCTTTTAGTCCCAGCGAATTGGTAGCCAGAGTAAAGGCACATTTGGACCGTTATGAGAGATTGGTGGGTAGCGGAATGCCTAAAAATGATGTGGTTGAGATTCGTGGAATTAAGATAGATAAAACGGCTAGAAGAGTGTGGGTAAATGGTGAGGAGACAACATTTACAACGAAAGAATTTGATTTGCTTACTTTTCTTGCAGAAAATCCGAACCGCGTGTTTACAAAAGAAGAGTTGTTCCGAGAAATCTGGGATATGGAATCAGTGGGGGATATTGCTACTGTGACGGTTCATATCAAAAAAATCCGTGAGAAAATAGAATTTAATACAGCGAAACCTCAGTATATTGAGACGATCTGGGGCGTAGGCTATCGATTTAAAGTGTAAAATGCGGGAATTATATCATCAGTTAAAAAGTTATAGCAAAAAGGATTACTATCCCTTTCATATGCCGGGACATAAACGTAATCCTTTTTCTTTGGAAAAAAACATACCATGGGAAATGGATATCACAGAGATCGACGGTTTTGACAATTTGCATCATCCAGAAGGAATTTTGGCGGAGGTTCAAAAAAATGCTGCAAAACTATATGGCGTTCTGGAGAGTTTTCTCAGTGTCAACGGTAGTACAGCAGCTTTGCTGACGGCAGTTTCAGCGGCGATGGAGCCAGGGAAAAAGATACTGATGTCTAGAAATTGTCATAAGGCTGTATATCATGGAATTTACCTCAGAAATTTGATTCCAGTCTATCTATATCCAGAAGTATTCAGAGAGTATGAAATCAATGGGGGCGTCGATCCAGAGGAAGTGGCGAGAGCTTTGGATGAAGACAGAGATATAAAAGCTGTGTTAATCACGTCGCCGACTTATGACGGTATTGTCTCTGATATAAAAAAAATCAGTGAGATTGTACACAGACATGGAATTCCTCTGATTGTGGATGAAGCTCATGGGGCACATTTTAGGTTTTCTGAATTTTTTCCAAATTCTGCTGTGGACGAAGGTGCAGATCTGGTTATTCAAAGTATGCACAAGACGCTTCCGGCATTGACTCAGACAGCACTTTTGCACAGATGCAGTGACAGGGTAGAAAGAGACCGTCTGCAAAGATTTATGGGAATCTATCAAAGCAGCAGTCCGTCCTATTTATTAATGGCCAGTATTGACTGGTGCGTAGGATTTCTGGCGGAAGAGGCGGCTTTGTATTGGGAGGCTTATGTCCAGCTTCTGAAAAGTACGAGAGCAGATTTAAAAAAATTAAAAAATATACGTCTCGTAGGAGAAGAACTGATAGGAAAAAAAAATGTGAAGGATGTGGATTTGTCTAAGCTTCTTTTTTGTCTCCCAGAAGGAATAGGAAATGGACACTGGCTGAATCACAAACTGAGAGAAGACTACCATTTGGAGATGGAGATGGAAGCGGAGAGATACGTGTTAGGAATCTCTTCTGTATGTGACAGTCAGAATGGAATGAGACGGCTGATAAAAGCTATGGGTGAGATAGATGCTCAGGTTCCGTCAGAAAAACGAAGAGAATGGGAAAAAAGATTCGTTATAGATAAAGAGGATATGCCTGTGCAGAAAATTACTATTGCAGAAGCTTTGGAAAAATCCACAAAGAAAGTTCTTTTAAATCAGAGCGAGGGAGAAATATCTGCGGAATTTGTTTATCTCTACCCGCCTGGAATTCCTCTGCTTACGCCAGGGGAAAAGATATCTAAAAGCCTTTTGAGGGCTTTGGACAGATATAGGAAACAGGGAATTGAGATCCAAGGATTGGCGGACTTAGAGGGAAAATGGATAAAAACAGTGGTATGAGGAGTAAGTTGGGAGAAAATGGGAAGAATTTTCTATATCATGGGAAAAAGCGCATCGGGGAAAGACAAAATTTATAAGTCTCTTTTGGAAAAGACAGATTTGAAGCTTCATCGCCTGATTTTATACACAACGAGGCCTATTCGATGTGGAGAAGTAAATGGAAATGAGTACTTCTTTGTGGACAATGCTTATTTTGAGAAGATGCTTTTAGAAGGAAAAATTATTGAGTACCGTTCCTACGAAACTGTGCATGGAAAATGGACGTATTTTACAGGGGATGATGAGCAGTTGGATTTGAAGCATTGGAACTATCTGGGAATAGGGACGCTGGAGTCTTATAAAAAGCTGAAAGATTATTTTGGCCAGGATAAAATTTGTCCAATCTATATAGAGGTCGAGGACGGAGAGAGATTGTCCAGAGCTCTGATTCGTGAAGGAAAACAGAAAATTCCTCAGTATGCGGAGATGTGTAGACGTTTTTTGGCCGACTGTGAAGACTTTTCAGAGGAAAAGCTACAGAAAGTTCAGATCGACAGACGGTTCGAGAATGACGATCTCTCTCTTTGTATTGGAGAGATTGAGGATTATATCAGATTAGAAATGAACGGTGTGAACAGTGATGAAAATAGAACTTTAAATTAAATGTTATTTGTGTTAACATAAATATAAAAATGACACATGATCAGGGAGGTGATTTTTGTGAGCGGTTTTGATTCAATTATTGGTCATGAAGATGTAGTGGAACATCTGAAAAACGCCATAGAGACAGGAAAAGTATCCCATTCTTATATATTCTATGGAGATAAGGGTGCAGGCAAGAAATTAATGGCATCTACATTTGCCATGGCGCTTCAATGTGAAAAAGATGGATTTGAACCTTGTCAGACTTGTGATTCGTGTAAAAAAGCACTGGGCAAAAATCATCCAGATATCATTCAAGTGACCCATGAAAAGCCTAATTCCATAAGTATTGATGAAATACGTCAGCAGTTGATTTTGGATGTCGATAGAAAACCTTATAACAGTGAATATAAGATTTATATTATTCCAGAGGCAGATAAGATGACGCCACAGGCACAGAATGCCCTGCTGAAGACTATCGAAGAGCCACCAAGCTATGCGGTGATTATACTCTTAACAGAAAACGTTGATGGGCTTTTACCGACGATTCAATCCAGATGTATACGTTTGGATATGAAGGTAGTGGATGATGCGCTTGTGAAGGACTATCTGATGGAACATCTTCAGGTACCGGATTATCAGGCGGAGGTGGATGCATCGTACGCCCAGGGAAGTATAGGGAAAGCAAAAGAAGCGGCTACCTCAGAAGACTTTGCGAAGATGACTGAGAATGTGCTGCACATTTTAAAAAATGTAAATCGCATGGAAGTCTTTGAGTTGGTGGATGCGATCAAAGAGATTTCTCAGGACAAACAAAATGTCAATGACTATTTGGATATGATGATGTTTTGGTTTAGAGATGTGCTGATGTTTAAGGCTACCAGAGAGATTGACAATCTGGTATTTAAACAGGAAATTAATTATATTAGGGAACAGGCAAGTGAGAGGTCCTATGAGGGATTGGAAAAAATTTTGGAAGCCTTAGAGAAGACCAAGACCCGTCTGAGAGCGAATGTCAATTTCGATCTTGCTATGGAATTGCTGTTCCTGACAATCAGGGAGAAATGACATGATAAGAGTTGTTGGTGTTCGATTTCGAAACGTGGGAAAAATATATTATTTCAGCCCCAAGAACCTGCAAATTGAAGCAGACGATCACGTAATTGTGGAGACAGCTAGAGGAGTGGAGTACGGAAAGGTAGTTCTGGCTCCTAGAGATGTGGAAGATGAAAAAGTGATTCAGCCTTTGAAAGAGGTAATCCGCATTGCAACGCCGAAGGACGATGAGAGAGAAGAACAGAACCGAAAAAAGGAAAAAGAAGCGTTTCGGATATGTTTGAAGAAAATACAGGAGCATGGCTTAGCCATGAAACTGATCGATGCGGAGTATACTTTTGACAACAATAAAGTATTGTTCTATTTTACCGCAGACGGAAGAATTGATTTTCGGCAGTTAGTTAAGGATTTGGCTTCCATTTTTAAGACCCGGATTGAGCTTCGCCAGATCGGTGTAAGGGATGAGACGAAAATTTTGGGAGGAATGGGAATCTGTGGCAGGGAGCTTTGTTGTCACACATATTTGTCAGAGTTTGTTCCTGTTTCTATTAAGATGGCAAAGGAGCAGAATTTATCTCTGAATCAGACGAAGATATCGGGAGTCTGCGGGCGATTGATGTGCTGTCTGAAAAACGAACAAGAGACTTATGAGGAGCTGAATAAAAAGCTTCCGGCTATTGGAGATGTTGTCACGACTCCTGAGGGACTGCAGGGAAATGTACACAGTGTGAATGTGCTTCGTCAACAAGTAAAGGTAGTCGTAGATATTAACGATGAGAAAGAAATTCGGGAATATAAGGCGGAAGAATTGAAATTCCGTCCACGTAAGAAAAAAGTAAAGCTGACAGAACAAGAGCTGAGAGAGCTGAAAGCCCTAGAAGATGAGGGAGGAAAATCCAAGTTAGAATGAGAGATGTATTGTTGGAAGGAGAACGCCTGGACGATCTTCAAAATGGATATTGTCTGATACAGGACCCGCAGAAGTTTTGTTTTGGAATGGACGCAGTTCTGTTGTCTGGTTTTGCAAGAGTAAGGCCGGAAGAAAAAGTGTTGGATATGTGCTGCGGGACAGGAATCATACCGATTTTGCTGAGAGCAAAAACAGAAGGTAGAGACTTTACTGGCTTGGAGATACAGGAAATGTGTGCTGATATGGCCAGGCGAAGTGTTTCTTACAATCATCTGGAAAAAGAAATTCGGATTGTAACAGGAGATGTGAAAGAAGCTTCTGCCATTTTTGGCAGGGCTTCTTTTGACGTAGTTACCTGTAATCCGCCTTATATGATAGGACAGCATGGCTTAGTCAATCCCCATATGCCAAAGGCAATTGCGCGCCATGAAGTTTTATGTACTTTGGAGGATGTGGTAAGCCAGGCGGCCAATGTATTAAAATCAAAGGGCAGATTTTATCTGGTACACCGGCCGTTTCGCCTGACTGAGATATTGGGAACGCTTCATGAGCATAAGTTAGAGCCGAAAAGAATGCGCCTGGTCTATCCTTATGTGGACAGGGAGCCTAATATGGTGCTGATTGAAGCGCTGTACGGAGGAAGGTCCAGAATTACCGTGGAGAAACCGTTAATCGTATATGAAAAACCGGGTGTGTATACCCGTGAAATACTCGAAACCTATGGAATGGGCTAGAGTTTTGGAAAGGAGCGTAAGATGAGCGGAAAATTATATCTGTGCGCGACACCCATTGGAAATCTGGAGGATATCACCTTTCGGGTATTGAGAACATTAAAAGAAGTGGATTTGATTGCCGCGGAAGATACGAGAAACAGCATAAAGCTCTTGAATCATTTTCAGATTTCAACACCTATGACCAGTTATCACGAGTACAATAAAATTGAGAAAGGCCGAAAGCTCGTAGAAAAGCTATTGAGCGGAAAAAACATTGCGCTGATTACGGATGCAGGGACGCCGGGAATATCAGACCCGGGAGAAGAACTGGTAGACATGTGTTATCAGGAAGAAATAGAAGTCACCTCTCTGCCAGGTCCGGCAGCTTGTATCACAGCTTTGACTATGTCAGGGCTTCCGACCCGTAGGTTTGCATTTGAGGCATTTCTGCCCGCAGATAAAAAAGAACGGAAAAAGGTGTTGGATGAATTGATTCAAGAGACGCGGACCATTGTTTTGTATGAGGCACCCCATCGACTGATAAAAACGCTGAAAGAGCTTAGGGAGTTTCTTGGAGACCGCAGGGCAACTCTGTGCAGAGAAATCACGAAAAAACATGAGACAGCTTTTGTGTCCAGTTTAGATGGACTGCTTGAATATTACCAGACTCAGGAACCAAAGGGAGAATGTGTTTTAGTGATCGAGGGAAAAAGCCAAGCAGAGAAGGAAGAAGAAAGTCGTAAGGAATGGATGAAAATGACTTTGGAAGAACACATGAAATATTACGAAGAACAGGGAATGGAGAGAAAGAACGCCATGAAACAGGTGGCGAAGGATCGGGGAACTACCAAAAGAGAAATTTATCAGAAACTGCTCACAGATTAAATTCTGTGGGCAGTTTTCTGTTATAGGAAATGATTTGCTAAGGATGTGCACGTTTTAGGGGTAGAAACAGTTCAGCCAACGCCATTCGTAAAATCGTACTACGTATTTATTGTGGCTGACGCCACCATTTTGCTCATGAAAAGGCGCTTAGTTCATACAAATGTTCTCTCACAAAAACATACAAGTATGTTTTATGCTTCCCGTACACTGTATGGATGAACTGTTGTTGCTGTCCACTCACCTGCGGTTCGTGATGCACGCAAACTGTTACAGAAGCCAAATAGTATATCGTAAAATAGCTGGAAAATCAAGTGATTTTATGATATACTAGATTAGTATAAGTGTGTCTAGTTATTATTCAATATTGACCACAAACCCTCGGTTTACAAGAGCAGCACAGATATTGTTTTGAAGGAAATCAGATGCAACCAATTGTTTTTCCAGGGCACTGTGTGTTCTTGTAAATTGAGGGACTTCGTTGGCACTTGTGGAGTTGGATGATAGCATCTAAAAATGAACGGGAGGAATAAGATGGGTACAGAAAATTTGGAAGAATACGGGGCCGATCAAATCCAGATTCTGGAAGGACTGGAAGCTGTACGTAAGAGACCCGGAATGTATATAGGAAGTACATCCAGCCGTGGGCTGCATCATTTGGTCTATGAGATTGTAGACAATGCAGTGGATGAAGCTCTGGCTGGATTTTGTGATGAAATACAGGTGACGATAAATTCGGGAGATTCCATTACGGTCATTGACAATGGACGGGGGATTCCTGTGGGAATCAATCACAAGGCAGGAATACCGGCTGTGGAGGTTGTATTTACAATACTACATGCAGGCGGTAAATTTGGTGGCGGAGGATACAAGGTGTCCGGAGGACTGCACGGAGTAGGTGCGTCAGTGGTAAATGCACTGTCAGAATGGCTGGAAGTTACGATTTATCATGAGGGAAAGGTTTACCGCCAGCGATATGAGAGAGGAAACACAGTCTACAAATTAAAGATCGTGGGAGAATGTGAGCCAGAGAAGACAGGGACTATGGTAAGCTTTCTGCCGGATAAAAAAATTTTTGAGGAGACAGTGTACGACTATGATATTTTAAAGCAGAGATTCCGTGAAATGGCCTTTTTGACAAAAGGTCTGAAAATTGTGCTGACGGATGAGAGAACAGATGAGAGAATCAGTCATACTTTTCACTACGAAGGCGGAATCAAAGAATTTGTCAAATATCTGAATCGTAGTAAGACGGAACTCTATCCTGAGGTTATTTATTGTGAGGGAGAAAAAGACGGAGTGTTTGTGGAAGTAGCCATGCAGCACAATGATTCCTATACAGAGAACACCTATGGATTTGTAAATAATATCACAACCCCTGAAGGGGGAACCCATGTGGTAGGTTTTCGAAACGCTCTGACAAAGACATTTAATGACTATGCGAGAAAGAATAAGCTGTTAAAGGACAGTGAGCCGAATCTCAGCGGTGAAGATATTAGAGAAGGGCTGGCAGCCATTGTCAGCGTTAAGATCGAGGAACCACAGTTTGAGGGTCAGACGAAGCAGAAGTTGGGTAATAGTGAAGCTAGAGGTGCGGTGGACAATATTGTGAGTAAACAACTGGAGCTGTTTTTGGAACAGAATCCATCTGTTGCTAAGGTGATTGTAGAGAAATCTCTGCTGGCACAAAGAGCCAGAGATGCGGCGAGAAAGGCCAGAGATCTGACTCGCAGAAAATCTGCGCTGGATGGAATGTCCCTGCCAGGAAAACTGGCTGATTGTTCTGATAAAAATCCGGAAAACTGCGAGATTTACATTGTGGAGGGAGATTCTGCCGGAGGTTCAGCAAAGACTGCCAGAAGCCGCGCTACTCAGGCAATTCTTCCATTAAGAGGTAAAATCCTCAATGTGGAGAAGGCAAGGCTGGATAAAATTTATGCAAATAAAGAGATCAAAGCGATGATTACAGCTTTTGGAACCGGAATCCATGAGGATTTTGACATTACGAAACTGAGATATCACAAGATTATCATTATGACGGATGCCGATGTGGATGGGGCGCATATTGCGACTTTGCTCTTGACATTTCTCTATCGTTTTATGCCAGAATTGATAAAACAGGGGTATGTATATTTGGCGCAGCCGCCTCTCTATAAAGTGGAGAAGAATAAGAAAGTATGGTATGCGTACAGCGATGATGAGCTGAATCGGATTTTGACAGAGATAGGTCGTGATGGGAATAATAAAATTCAGCGATATAAAGGTTTGGGAGAGATGGATGCGGACCAATTGTGGGAGACTACTATGGACCCAGAAAAGCGTATATTGCTGCGTGTCACCATGGATGAGGAATCTTCAGCGGAAATTGACTTAACATTTACAACTCTGATGGGAGACAAGGTCGAGCCGCGGCGGGAGTTCATCGAAGAAAATGCACGGTTTGTAAAAAATCTGGATATTTAACCAGACGAACTGAAGCTCAGTTAGCAGGAGGAAGATAATGGAAGACAATATTTTTGACAAAGTCCATGATGTTGATCTGAAGAAGACCATGGAGACTTCTTATATCGATTACGCGATGAGTGTAATTGCTGCCCGTGCGCTGCCCGATGTAAGAGATGGATTAAAACCAGTACAGAGAAGAGTTCTGTACTCAATGATAGAATTGAACAATGGTCCTGACAAACCGCACAGAAAATGCGCGCGTATTGTCGGAGATACCATGGGTAAATACCATCCCCATGGGGACAGTTCCATCTATGGAGCACTGGTAAATATGGCCCAAGAGTGGTCTACGAGATATCCTCTGGTGGATGGACATGGAAATTTTGGCTCTGTGGACGGAGATGGAGCGGCTGCTATGCGTTACACAGAGGCACGTCTGAGTAAAATTTCTATGGAAATGTTGGCGGACATCAATAAGAATACAGTTGATTTTGTCCCCAACTTTGACGAGACTGAGAGAGAACCGGTGGTTCTGCCCTCGCGCTATCCTAATTTGCTGGTGAATGGAACTTCCGGTATTGCAGTGGGAATGGCTACAAATATTCCACCTCACAATCTAAAAGAAGTGATCGACGGAGTAGTAAAAATTATTGATAATATCATCGAGGAGGACAGAGATACCAGCCTGGAAGAAATTCTCCAAGTGATAAAAGGGCCTGATTTTCCGACAGGGGCTACGATACTGGGTACTCGCGGAATTGAGGAGGCATACCGCACAGGAAGAGGAAAAATCCGTGTTCGGGCAGTGACAGATATTGAGAGCCTGCCCAATGGAAAGAGCCGTATTATAGTCACAGAGCTTCCATACTTGGTAAACAAAGCACGTCTAATCGAAAAAATTGCCGAGCTGGTAAGAGATAAAAAGGTTGAAGGGATTACAGATCTTAATGACCATTCTAACCGGGAAGGTATGAGAATATGCATTGATCTGAAAAAAGATGCCAATGCCAATGTAGTTTTAAATCAATTATATAAACATACGCAGCTTCAAGATACCTTTGGAGTGATTATGCTGGCGCTGATTAATAATCAGCCAAAGATTATGAATCTCTTAGAGATGTTGAAGCATTATCTGGCGCATCAGGAAGAGGTTGTTACCAGGAGAACGCAGTATGAACTGAACAAAGCGCAGGAGAGAGCACATATCTTAGAAGGACTTTTAAAGGCATTGGATAATATTGATGAGGTAATTCGTATTATCCGAGGGGCCAGAACTCCTCAAACGGCAAAAGAGCAATTGATGGAGAGGTTTGGATTGACGGAGGTTCAAGCTCAGGCAATCATTGATATGCGATTGAGAGCGCTGACAGGTCTGGAAAGAGAGAAACTGGAAGCAGAATATGCGGAGTTAATGGAAAAGATTCGAAAATATAAAGCAATTTTGGCCGATAGAAATTTGCTGTTAAGAGTTGTGCGCGAAGAGATTCTGCTGATTTCAGAAAAGTATGGAGATGACAGGAGGACACAGATCGGATTTGATGAGTTTGATATTTCCATGGAAGATCTGATACCAAAACAGAACACGGTTATTACTATGACTAAATTAGGGTATATCAAGAGAATGACCGTAGATAATTTCCGCAGCCAGAATCGAGGCGGAAAAGGGATTAAAGGAATGCAGACCATCGAGAACGATTATATTGAAGAACTCTTGATGACTACCACTCATCATTATCTGATGTTTTTTACAAACACAGGAAAAGTCTATCGTTTGAAAGCCTATGAGATTCCAGAGGCTGGACGTACGGCCAGGGGAACTGCGATCATCAATCTTCTTCAGCTTGCGCCAGAAGAAAAGATCACAGCAGTAATTCCGCTCAACAAGTTTGAAGAGGGAAAATATTTGATGATGGTCACCAAGAAAGGGTTAGTGAAACGGACTCCTATTTTGGATTATGAACATGTACGGAAGACAGGATTAGCCGCGATTGTGCTAAGAGATGAAGATGAGCTGATAGAGGTAAAATATACGGATAACAAGAAACATATTATATTGGTTACGAAAGAAGGCATGTGTATCCGATTTAAAGAAAATGATGTCAGAAGCACAGGAAGAGTGTCCATGGGAGTAAGAGGTATGAATCTGTCAGACAGCGACGAAGTTGTAGGTATGCAGCTAGATACGCAAGGGGATTGTCTGCTGTTTGTATCAGAAAAAGGAATGGGAAAGAGAACATCTATAAGCGAGTTTACCTGTCAGAACCGTGGTGGAAAAGGAGTGAAGTGTTATAAAATCACTGAGAAGACTGGAAATGTGATTGGTGTCAAGGCAGTGAATGAAGAAAATGAGGTGATGATGATTACTACAGAGGGAATCATCATACGCCTTCAGTGTTCAGACATTTCAATGCTGGGAAGAATTACTTCAGGTGTAAAATTAATTAATCTGGATGAAGGGGTAAAGGTCGCCAGTGTTGCAAAAGTAAGAGAAAAAGTAGAGGAAAGTGCACAGGTATTAACAAGTAATTTGTCGCAAGAGAGTACAAAAGGGGAAGAATAGTTATTATGAAAAAGGGAGTTCGTTTACTTTTAGTATGCTTAATGTTTATAGTGGTCGCCAGCGGCTGTGGGGTTAGTCACAAATCGCCGGAAGGAGTGGTGAAATCTCTGATCAAAGCCTATGACAAAGAAAAAGAAAAGACAATCTTGGAGTGCTATGGAATTGATGAAAAAGCAGATAAAACTACGCAGGCGGAGATTGATGGGACCATAAAATATTTTAAAGCACATGATGCAAAAAGTATCGAAGTGATTAAATGCGACACAATAAAAGAATACAAAAAATATGCATTGGTATATGTATATTATGAGCTAAATCTTGGAAATAAGAAAGCGTATCCTTGTATTTCAACGTATATGACCAGAAAGAAAGATGGGAAATATTATATAATGCCTTCTGATGATATCACTGAGAAAATGAGTCGACAGGCGGCGACCGACTATGCTGCTTTTATGAACACAGATGTATATAAAGACTACACGAAAGCTTATGAGGTGTTTATAAAGAAAAATCCAGGATACGAGGATAAAATAAGCAGTAAGTTATTATAAAAAATTCTGCAAAGCATTTACATTATAGGAAAGAACTTTCACATATAAATGTGACAGGGTCTTTCCTATAAGTGAAAGAGATAATGTCAGAGGGAGCTTCTGACAGTTTAATCTCTATGGGAATGTAGAGAAAATTCTTTTATAAAGAGATTGAAAAAGGAAGAGGCGCAAGTCCTCTTTGTTTTATGAGGAGATAGAAAATGAGGACAGTACAAGTTCAAGAAATCACAGAACAGATTAGAGAAATGTGTATTCTGGTAAATCATGAACTCTCACAGGATATGCAGGAAAAATTGGCAGAGGCGAAAAGCTGCGAGGAGTCTGTTTTGGGAAAGCAGATTTTGGAACAGCTGGAAGACAATCTGAAAATTGCGAAAGAGGACCGGATTCCTATCTGTCAGGATACGGGGATGGCAGTAATCTTTTTGGAAATTGGCCAAGATGTACACCTAGAAGGTGGAAATGTAGAAGAGGCTATAAATGAGGGAGTGCGACAGGGATATGTGCAGGGATATCTGAGAAAATCTGTGGTAAAAGACCCTCTGATCAGGGAAAATACGAAAGATAATACACCGGCAGTCATTCACTATTCCATTGTTCCGGGAGAACAAATAAAAATTACTCTTGCTCCAAAAGGATTTGGAAGCGAAAACATGAGCCGTGTCTTTATGCTGAAACCGGCAGATGGAATAGAAGGAGTGAAAAAGGCAATCTTACAAGCGGTAGACGATGCAGGACCGAATGCCTGTCCGCCGATGGTAGTCGGAGTAGGGATCGGTGGTACTTTTGAAAAGTGTGCGTTGATGGCAAAACAAGCGTTGACCAGACCGGCAAACGAAAGTTCCCCAATTCCTTACATAAGAGATTTGGAAAAAGAGATGCTGGAAAAAATCAATAGTTTGGGTATTGGGCCAGGTGGATTGGGAGGAACAGTGACAGCTTTTGCAGTCAATATCAATACCTATCCTACACATATCGCAGGGCTGCCAGTGGCAGTTAATATATGTTGTCATGTGAACAGACATATAGTAAGAACAATATAAAAGGAGAAAAGGTATGGAGAAACAGATATATCTGCCTTTAGAAACAGAAGTAATCGAAGAACTGCGAGCAGGTGATTATGTAAAATTAACTGGAACTATTTATACAGCGAGAGATGCTGCTCATAAGAGAATGTCAGAGACTTTGGATAGAGGAGATGAACTTCCAATTAATATAGAAGGGACAATAATCTACTATATGGGACCTTCCCCGGCCAGAGAAGGCCGCCCTATTGGGTCAGCAGGTCCTACTACGGCCAGCCGGATGGACAAATACGCACCTAGACTGATGGATTTAGGAATGAGAGGTATGATTGGAAAAGGAAAAAGGACAGAAGAAGTCAAAAATGCGATTGTCAGGAATAAAGGAGTATATTTTGCAGCCGTAGGAGGAGCGGGAGCTCTGTTGTCAAAAAAAATTCTCTCATCTAAAATAGTGGCTTATGAAGATTTAGGTACAGAAGCGATTCGCGAGTTAGAGGTAGAAGATTTTCCAGTTATTGTAGTGATTGATTCACAGGGAAATAATTTATATGAGACAGCGACGGAAGAATGGAGAAGACTGCCATGAAAAGAATATTGATGATGGTATTTCGAAACTTGATTTTTGTACCTTTTGGCTGGATAAGACTCTGCTATTATGCAAGTCATGTAGACAAATATACAGAAGAGCAAAGATATGCAATGTTGAAAAAAATTGTATACAGGGCCAATTGGGGAGGAAAAATTACGATTGACGCCCATGGGGTGGAGAATATACCGAAGGAAAAAGGATTTATTTTTTATCCAAATCATCAAGGATTATATGATGTATTGGCAATCATTGATGCGTGTCCAATACCGTTTGCAGTGGTTATGAAAAAAGAACTGCAAAATATCCAATTCTTAAAACAAGTGTTTGCATGTATGAAAGCATACGCTATGGACAGAGAAGATGTAAAACAGTCCATGCAGGTAATTTTAAATGTCACAAAAGAAGTGAAACAAGGAAGAAATTTCCTCATTTTTGCTGAGGGAACTAGAAGCAGGCAGGGAAATAAGCTTTTAGATTTCAAAGGCGGTAGTTTTAAGGCGGCCACAAAGGCAAGATGCCCTATTGTACCTATAGCATTGGTGGATTCTTATAAGGCTTTTGATACAGGATCTGTGGAGAAAATGACAGTACATATTCATTTTCTGCCTCCACTTACCTATGAGGAATATCGAGATATGAAAACCACCGAAATTGCAGATGAGGTGAAAAGGCGTATTGAAACTGCTATTTCGGAATATGAGAAATAGAAAAAATGTAACTATTCAGCCATAACAGCTCGGATTAACTGCTGTGCAGCTTATATCGCCGCATATGCGGCCAAATCCTCGCATATGACTAAGTGCCATATGCCTGATAAGAGACAAACTTCTCTGCAAGTAAGCTTGCTCCGGATTTTTGTTCTCATCAATCGCATGGCTGAATAGTTACAAAAAAATATAAAAAATGGAAAAAAACCGTTGACAAGGCGGTTTTTTTTATATATAATTCAATATGCGCTTGTGATTGGCGCATAAAAAAATTGCAGATTTTATATAAATCAGGCATTGGAGAAGTACTCAAGTGGCTGAAGAGGCGCCCCTGCTAA
>UMLF01015667.1_pt1 | contig 72950 bp, 62 predicted proteins | sample 1966501 | NCBI WGS metagenome assembly UMLF01 (sample SAMEA4836194, study PRJEB28245) | human gut metagenome | biome: gut microbiome; material: fecal sample | place: Denmark | collected 2008 | reverse complement strand
TTAAGAGGGTAGAAACCGCAGGTGTCTACCCTCTTGCCCCCGCCGCCGAGCGCGGCAAATCCTCTCGCTGAGGTTCAGCGAAAAACACCCCGCCCGTTCGGGCGAACCGCCTGCGCGGTTCGTGTGCCCCAGAAAGCCGGTGCCGAATATCTGAACGCAAAAAAGACAGACCGCAACAGTGATCTGTCTTTTATTTCGGTTTGCTTTATCAGCCGCCCAGACCCAGAGGAGAGAACAGCACATAAATGCCTGCCAGCAGGATGAACGTAACTGCGATAACCGGCTTGCGGTACTTCCACGGGGTCATATCAACAACCTCGAGGTCAGGCAGTACATACGCTTCCTTGCGCGGTGCAGCCTTGGTCAGAATCGCCATCAGGATCAGGTCAATTACGAATGCGCCTACTTCAAAGTACAGGAAGTGGAACGGCAGAAGGTTCATCATCAGGCCATAGCATACGATATGGACAATGATGGCAACCTTCGGTGCAAAGCTCGGCATGCGCGGAGCCAGAATACCCATAACAACGATGGCCAGAACCGGAACGCCGTAGTAGCCCCACATCTGATTGAGGAAGGTGCTGATGCCGGCCGGCAGATACAGCAGGAACGGTGCGATAATAATGGATGCCAGACACAGCACGATGCCGAAACGCTTTGCAATGGTGATCAGCTGTGCATCCGTGCGCTTCCTCTTGGAGATAACCGGAAGGATGTCCAGGGTGAACAGCGTCATGGAGCTGTTCAGTACCGAGTTAAAGGAGGACAGGATCGCACCGAACATGACTGCTGCAAAGAAACCCAGTACCGGAGTCGGCAGGATGTCCTTGATCAGAGACGGGTACGCCATATCGAAGTCGGTCAGTACGCCGCCGTCACGGATGAACTGGATCACGCCGGGCGCTACCAGAAAGATCGGGCAGAATACGCAGGTAAGACCGGTCAGCAGCGAGCCTTTCTGCGCTTCCTTCAGGTTCTTCGCGCCGAGTACGCGCTGCATGATGGACTGGTTGGTGCACCAGTAAGAGATATGGTTGATACCACAGCCAAGTACGATCATCGGCCACGGAATGTACGGCGGCTGTGCGTTGGCAGGCTGGATCGCATTCAGGTGCTCCGGAGAGGAGGTAGCGAAAAGACGGATGCCTTCTGCGATGCTGCCGTCGCCCAGCGCGATAAATGCCAGAACCGGGATCAGGATGACCGCGCCGATGATAAAGATGATGCCGTTCAGAGAGTCTGATACGGCTACGGCCTTCAGGCCGCCGAAGATTGCATAGATACCGCCGATTATGCCGAGTGCGACGCACATTACGGTGGTTGCCATGAAACGGTTGCCGCCCATCAGTGCGGTAATACCGAAGATACGCTCCATCGCTACCGAGCCTGCGTACAGCACCAGCGGCAGCATGGTTACAATATAAGCGACAAGGAAAATGAACGATACAATGACGCGGGTTGCGCGGTCAAAGCGGCTTTCCAGAAATTCCGGGATAGTGGAAATGCCTAGCTTGAAATACTTCGGGATGAAGAACAGTGCCATCAGCGTCAATGCGATTGGGCACATGGTCTCCCAGCCCATTGCAGTCATGCCGGCTGCATAACCCTGACCGTTGCGGCCTACCAGCTGCTCCGCGGACAGGTTGGTCATCATCAGAGAACCAAAGATAACCAGACCGCTCAGGCTTCGGCCTCCAAGGAAGTAACCGTCTTTGCTGGTCTCGTCCGTTCCCTTGGTTTTAAGCCAGCTTACGAATGCCACTGCTACAGTGACAAGCACAAATGAACCCAGTGTAAATACCATTTTCTTGAAACCCCTCTTGTTTGCTGTGTAAATACGCTGCCACGGGTATTTGCAGCAGCGTGTCCCTCTTTTTCTCTGCAGCCTACAGGATAATCTGTACGGAATTGCTAATTTTGTATATCTCATCCAACTTCATTCCATAGCAATGCCCCCTAATCCTGCTTGGGCAGGAGCAGGGGGCACCACCATATAGAGAAATAGAATGAGAGAAAGGATCTTTGAAATTTGCGTTATATCCATATCGGATTGGCAGAACGTTGGAGCGTTTTCCTGCCGATCCGGAGAGAGGATCTTACGCGTGAACATTATCGCACAATCTGCGTTTGTGCGAAATGCAGTTTTCTTAGTGGAGCTGCGTCTTCAGGGTATCCAGACGCTCCTGCGCGTTGTCCGGGGTAACTACGTCAGAACCGGAGTCAACGAACTCGTCAACGGTCTCGCCGTCCAGAACCTGAACCATGGTCTCAACAGCCTTGTAGCCCATCTCGTAAGCCATCTGGGCAACAGACATCGTCATCTGACCGTCCAGGATTGCTTCACAAGCAGCGCGGTCACCATTGAAGCCGAGGAAGATGGTGTTCTTATATGCGTCATGGCCCTGCGCTGCACGGGCTGCTGCCATAGCCATATCGTCGTTGTTTGCGCAAATGATTGCGATGCCTTCCGGATGTGTCTGCATGATAGCTTCCATAGCGGTGGTAGCGCGGTCAGCAGTTGCATCTGCGTACTGTACTTCATCGCTCAGGAAGGTGCCGCCTGCTTCTTCAACGCCAGCCTTGTAGCCGTTCATACGAGCGGTGTTGGTCTGGTCGCCCTGTACGCCTGCGATCTCAATGCACTTGATGTCGGTCCATCCGGCAGCCTTGGCAGCCTCTACAGCAGCCTCGCCGCCCTTCTTGGCAGCAGCTTCGTTACCGGTACCTACGAAGGACTTAACCTCCGGTGCCGTGAAGTTGGTGTCGATAGCAACAATCGGCAGCTTGGTGCCGCTGACCAGCTGCGCTGCCGTATCCGACTGCAGCGGAGAAATAACAATGCCGTCATACGTGCCGGAGCTGAGGTCGGTCTCGATCATGTTCTGCATTTCATCGAATGCGGTCTCAGAACTTGGGCCCTTAACCTCTACCGTAACCTTGTCCGAATGCTCGGAAGCATAATCCTCAGCGCCCGACTTTACATACTGCCAGTACTCGGCAGCCAGAGTCTTCAGGATAACGCTGACCTTGTAGCTGCCGCCGGAAGCGGATGCGCCACCGTCATTACTGCTGCCATCGGTCGAGGCAGAATTGCCGCCGCCGCATGCGGTCATCGACAATGCCATCGCGCCTGCCAGCAACATCGCTAACACTCTCTTCTTGTTCATAATTTCTTCTCCTCTCTTTTTTCCGGGCCCTGCTCTCTCAGCGCCCTTTTACGCTTGTGTATTTCACACTTGCGTGTACTCTTTATCAGCAGTCCCTCTTGATTTTCTGTTGGATGAAATTCAAGAGGGACCGGATAACAAAATAATGAAAACGGGAATAGTGTAGATGCGATTGTAAAATGGGTATGTGATTACTATTTCATTAGAAGCCTGCCTTGCGCAGGTTCTCACGACCGATGGTAGCCTTTTCGAGCGGTACGTCGAAGGACTTAACCGGGAACAGATCCTGCTCTACGACGCACCAGCCGTCGTAGCCGCACTCGTCGAGTGCCTTATGCATTGCAGTGAAGTCGATGCTGCCCTTGCCCGGCTCAACCATGATATCCTCGGTTACAGCCTTAGCGAAGGACCACTTGTTCTCGTCCATCTTAGCCTTAACAGCCAGATCGCAGTCTTTGAAGTGGATGTACGGGATGCGCTTTGCCCACTTCTTGTAGAAGGAGATCGGCTCGCCGCCGCCGTATACATGGTGGCCGGTATCAAAGCACAGATCTACATTGGTGTCGTTCAGGAAGCGCTCGATCTGCTCCTCAGTCTGAACGTGGCTGTCAACGTGCGGGTGGAACAGGCCAACAAAGCCGTTCGCAGCGCAGCGGTCAGCGCACTTCTGTACATTCTTGCAGTAGGTAGCCCACTCCTCGTCGGTCAGCTCCGGATTCATCTCCAGCTCGCCGGTAGCGAGGTTGGTGTACATCGGAGGCAGCAGAACGATATACTTAGCGGACGGGAAAGCCTTCAGCAGCTTGGAAATATCGTCGATATCCTTCAGCATACCCTCAACAGCAGCGTCGTCGAGGAAGTTGCCGCCCTCGGTAGCGCCTACCAGAGTCAGGCCGCGCGCATCCATAGCGTTCTTGAGAACCTTGGGATCGTCGTTCGGCATGTAGCCCCAGGGACCGATCTCGCAGCCCTCGTAGCCGGCAACCTTCATTTCGTCCAGGCAGCGCCACCACTGGGGCTGTTTTGCGTTGTTCGGATCGCTTGCCGGGAACCATACACCCCAGGAGTCCGGTGCAATACCAATCTTGATAGCCATAATTATATCCTCCCTGTCAAATTATTCAGGAAACTGTCAGCCTTTTCGGTCTCGGCGGGATCGCTCCCGCCGGAGACCGTTTCGGCATTATGTTTTAATTGATGTAAGCGGACAACTTACTTAACGTCAACCCACTCGTGAGTCTTGGAGGACTCGATAACAGCAGCTACGGTGCGGTCGATCTTGTAGCCGAACTCGAAGTCGGTTACATAGTCAGCGCCATTGGTGATAGCGTCGAACAGAGCGTGAACCTCGAGGATCTTCATGTCGTTGTAAGCGATGGAGATACCAGCAGCCGGCTGGAATGCGGAGTAGCCCTTCATCAGCGGGTTGAGCAGTACGGTGCGGAAGCCGCGGTCGCGCTCGTTATCAGACTGGAAGTAAACCTGAACTTCGCCCATGCGCTCCAGATCGTAACGAACAGAACCCTTGGTGCCCTGAATCTCGTAGGTCAGGTAGTTCTTGCGGCCGGTAGCAACACGAGAGCAAGCGATCTGACCGATAGCGCCGTTAGCGTACTCAGCCATGAAGGTCATGATGTCTTCGTTCTCAACGTCAGCCATCTCAGTGGAGCCTGCAGCCTTCGGACGCTTCGGGAATACGGTGGTAGCAACTGCGTTTACCTTGGTGATATCGCCCATGATGAACTGGGAGATGGACAGCAGGTGGGAACCGAGGTCGCCCAGAGCGCCGCAGCCAGCCAGCTTGTTGATGTGGCGCCAGGTGATCGGGAGGGACTCGTCGAGCAGCTGGTCCTGATCGTAAGTGCCGGTGAAGCGCATGATCTTGCCGAGAGCGCCGGACTGAACGAGCTCACGAACGTAAGCATTTGCCGGGTTCTGGGTGTTGTTAAAGCCAACGTAGTTAACTACGCCCTTCTCGGCAGCCAGCTCAGCCAGCTCTCTGGACTCCTCAGCGGAGATGGACAGCGGCTTCTCGCAGTATACGTTCTTGCCGTTCTCCAGAGCAGCCTTAGCAACTACATAGTGGAAAGCGTTCGGGGTAGCGATATCAACCAGGTCTACGTTCGGGTCGGTAACTACATCGTGCCAGTCGGTGGAGATGCGCTTGAAGCCGATCTTCTTCTGTGCGGACTTTGCAGCCTCTTCGTTAGCGTCAGCTACGATCTCGAAGGATGCGGTGCCGTAGTCAGGACCAAACAGCATCTCAGCGTCAGCCAGTGCAGAGGAATGAGCCTTGCCCATCCAGCCGGAACCTACCAGACCAATACGGATTTCTTTCATGATAATTTCCTCCTTGACATTTAAATCTTAGACATACTCTTTTCACGATTTACCGGAAGTTTTTTTGTTTTGTTTTAACTTTCGGTGTTTTCGTTTGTTTGACTATATTATAGCTGCGGAAGAGTTATATCGCAATGCACTGTATAACTCTGTTCTATACAAAAATTACTCTTTTCATTCTGGCATTGTATGGATTGCACACATAAAAGCACAGACGTTTGAGCACCTTGCTGAATATCAATTTCATTCCGAAAAACATCAAAAAACCGGCGGAAATTCTTACCCGATTTTATCGTGCGAATATGCCCGTGCACACATTTTGCGAAAATAAGAAAGGGAACTTTTCATGAGAAAACCCGCAGGATTTTCCGCATGCGAAGCGAACCGAACTTGCCTGCCCGGCAGGGGCACAAGAGGGTAGAAACCGCAGGTGTCTACCCTCTTGCCCCCCGCCGCGGGGCGCGGCGAATCCCCCCGCTGAGGTTCAGCGAAAAACGCCCCGCCCGTTCGGGCGAACCGCCTGCGCACCTCGTGCCCCCCGCACAATCGGTGCAGAAAAGAACTGCCGTCCGGATAGAACGAACACGCTGACGCAGTTCGTGTACCCCGGTCAACCGGTGCTGAGTAAAACAAAAAGAGGCTCACTCTCGTGAACCTCTTCCGCAAATCGTATCAAATTGTACTTATTTTGCTTTCACTGCGCCGTCCTTGATCAAATCCCAGTTCTTCTTGAGATAATCATAGCCGGAGTAAATGGTAACAAGCGTTACCACCCAGCCGACAATGGTCAGCAGCAGCGGCATACCATCCGCATGAGGGATGAACATAACAGCGGTAACACCATCGCCGTCCGCGAAGGCGATACCGTTTGCCAGCGCACCCACGATGATATAATACAGATAAATGATGATGATGCCGCCAATCTGCACACAGGTTTTGACCTTACCCGTCCACGTTGCGGCGAGCACGCGGCCCTTATTGGCTGCAACCACGCGCAGAGACGTGATGATCAGCTCACGCGCGAGGATAACGCAGACCATCCAGCCTGCCATCGCCTTCTGCTCTACGAACAGGATGAGCGCGGACGCTACGAGCAGCTTATCGGCCAGCGGATCGACAAATTTGCCGAAATCCGTCACCTGATTGTACTTTCGCGCCACATAGCCGTCCAGAAAATCCGTGAACGATGCCACGCAGAACAGAATAAGCGCAATCAGCGTGCAGGTCGGAAAGCTGAAAATACCGACCTTATATTCTTCGACATTCAGCATAGGCTGCGCCGCAAAATAGATGAAAAACGGAATCATCGCAATGCGGGTCAGCGTGATTTTATTTGCGGTTGTCATAGGAAATTATGCCTCCTTCTGACGGACACCGAGTAGGTCGGGTCCAAGGCTTTCGGTGATGAGAACGGACACGAACTCGCCTTCCGCCGGTTCGTTATCCGCCGCGTCAAAGTAGACGTGGCCGTCTACCTCGACCGAATCCGCGTAGGTACGGCCATACCACAGGCCCTGCTCCTCGTCAAAGCCCTCGCAGAGCACCTGCATGACCTCACCGTGGCGGGAGGTATTGTAGTCGTCGAGCACACCGGACTGCAGCTCTTCGACGATCAGACGGCGGTTCTGCTTGGTCTCGTCGTCGATCTGGTCGGGCAGCTCTGCGGCCTCCGTGCCTTCCTCCGGCGAATACTCGAACACACCGACACGCTCAATGCCGACATTCTGCAGGAACTCACACAGCTCGGCAAACTCGTCCTCGGTCTCGCCCGGCAGACCGACGATCAGGCTTGTACGCAGTACAAGACCCGGAATACGCTCGCGCATATCCTCGATCAGCCTGGTAAATTCCGCGCCGTCACCCGGACGGTGCATAGCACGCAGAATGCGCTTAGAGACATGCTGCAGCGGAATATCCAGATACTTTACGATTTTCGGCTCATCCGCAATCACGTCGATCAGCTCGTCCGTAATCTGGTCGGGATAGAGATAGTGCAGACGAATCCAGGTAAAGTCCATCTTGCACAGCTCGCGGAGCAGCTCGGGCAGCAGGCGCTTATGCTCGGGCAGGTCCATACCGTACTTGGTGATGTCCTGCGCGATGACGATCAGCTCCTTAACGCCTGCGTCAGAGAGCACACGCGCTTCCTCAAGCAGCGATGCCATCTCACGGCTGCGGTAACGACCGCGCAGCTTGGGGATGATACAGTACGCGCAAGTGTTCGAGCAGCCCTCCGCAATCTTAAAGTATGCGGTGTACGAGGGTGTCAGGCGGTCACGGCTGCCGTCGAGTGCAGCAGAGGTCATATCGGCCATGTACGCCGCCTGCTGCCCCTTGAGCGCCGCATTGGCCGCGTCCACGATGTCATCATAGCTGCCCGTTCCGCAGAATACGTCGATCTCGGGCAGCTCAGCGCGCATCTCGTCAGCATAGCGCTGCACCAGACAGCCGGTCACAACCAGACCCTTCATATTGCCGGTCTGCTTGTTCTGGGCGGTCTCCAGAATGGTTTCGATAGCCTCTGTCTTAGCGGCCTCGATGAAGCCGCAGGTGTTGACAACGCCAACGTCTGCTTCGGTCATATCCTCGGTGATCTCCCAGCCTGCGTCCCGCAGCCGGGCCAGCATGTGCTCGCTGTCCACGAGGTTTTTCGCGCAGCCGAGCGAAATAAGTCCTAATTTCGGCATGAGATTCTCCTTCTTGTCCACATTATTATTCTATTTTATTATACCGCACAATTTCGGGTTTGTCACCACCGACTGACGGAAAATTTGGCATAGAAAAAGACGCAGAGCAAACACTCTGCGTCTTTGGAATTGCTTGATTGCAAGCAGTTGGTTCGGTAAGAAAACCTTACTTCAGCTCAACCTTAGCGCCAGCAGCCTCGAGCTTCTCCTTGATCTCGTTAGCCTCAGCCTCCGGAGCAGCCTCCTTGATGGTCTGCGGAGCGGAGTCAACCTTCTCCTTAGCTTCCTTCAGGCCCAGGCCGGTGATCTCGCGAACAGCCTTGATAACGCCGATCTTGGAAGAGCCAGCGTCAACCAGAACTACGTCGAAGTCGGTCTTAGCGTCAGCAGCAGCTGCGCCGTCGCCGCCTGCTACAGCACCTGCAACAGCTACCGGCGTAGCGGATACACCAAATTCTTCCTCGAGAGCCTTTACCAGCTCAGAGAGCTCCATAACCTTGAGCTCTTTTACAGCTTCCATAATCTCAGCAACAGTCATGGGATTAAACCTCCAATTTTAGATAATTTTTAAGTTAAAATGTGTTCCTGACCGAATAAATCAGTCAGTGCGGGGAAATTACTCAGCAGCTTCTTCTGCTGCAGCTTCCTTCGGGACTACCAGTTCAGCAACCTTCATTTCCTCATTGCCCTCTGCCTTCTTAACGATAGCATCGCAAGCAATAGCGAGCTGCATAATGGGGTAGTTGAAGCTGTACAGTACCTGAGCGATAAGGGTTTCCTTGCTCGGCATAGCAGCCAGCTTCTTGACCTCGTCCTCACCGATGGCCTTACCTTCCAGGTAACCAGCCTTCAGGGTGAAGTTCTCGTGGGTCTTAGCAAAGTCAGCCAGGATCTTCGCCGGAGCGACAACGTCGTCGGTGGTGGAGATTGCCAGAGCGGTGGTACCGTGCAGGCACGCATCCAGCTCGTCAAAACCCAGTTCCTTAGCTGCAAAGCGGATCAGAGTGTTCTTGATGACAGCATACTCAACGCCAGCTTCACGGAGCTGCTTGCGGAGCTTGGTATCATCCTCTACGTTGATGCCCTTGTAGTCGACCAGTACACCTGCCGGAGAATTCTTGATCTTCTCTACCAGGGAAGCGACCAGAGCCTTCTTCTCTTCCAGAATCTTTGCGTTCGGCATCATTTTCACCTCCTGTAAAATAAAAGTACCCTCCCGGTGCAAAGACACAGGGAGGGTACACAGAAAACATAATCAAATATGATAATAAACATGTCTGTGTTGACCTCGGCGGGCGGCGAACAAATCGCCATTTAAGCCTTGCGGCGCCAGCTGTCTTTGACCAAGCTCATTTAGTATAACGCATATAGAGCAGGTTGTCAACACTTTTTTCAAAAAAACTAAAAATTAAAAAATCAGTCGTTAATCGGACCGTCATTCCGCTCATCAATATTGACGTACTCGATATTCTTCGCAACAGGCTTATACGCCGGACGGATGATCTTACCGCCGGTGGTAACTTCCTCAAGGCGGTGTGCCATCCAGCCGACGATACGCGCGGTAGCGAACAGCGGCGTATACAGCGACTTGGGCAGTCCGAGCATTTTGTAAACAAAGCCGGAATACATATCGACGTTCGCACACATCGGCTTGTCGCTGCCCTTGATTTCGGCAAAGACACCCGGCGTCAGCTTTTCTACCAGCTCGATCAGGTCCATCTCGTCCGAATAGCCGGTCTTTTCCGCCAGCGGACGAGCAGCCTTTTTCAGTGCAACGGCACGCGGGTCGCTCAAGGTGTAAATTGCATGACCCATGCCGTAGATCAGGCCGGAGCCGTCGCCTGCTTCCTTATTCAAAATCTTGCGCAGATAATTGCCGACCTCGGTCTCGTCCTTCCAGTTGTGGATATTCTCCTTCATCTCCTCAAACTGCTTGACGACGCGCAGGTTTGCACCGCCGTGGCGCGGGCCCTTCAGTGAGGAAACCGCAGCCGCGATCGCCGAATAGGTATCCGTACCGGACGAAGAAGTAACACGCACGGTGAAAGACGAGTTGTTACCGCCGCCATGCTCGGCGTGCAGGATCAGACAGCGGTCGAGCAGCTTAGCCTCGTCATCGTTGAATTCGCCGGTCGGACGGATGAGGTGCAGAATATTCTCTGCAGTCGAACGGTTCGGATCCGGCACATGCAGGAACATGGAATCATTATCAAAGTAGCGGCGTTTTGCCTGATACGCATGCGAAATGATAACCGGGAACTTGGCCATCAGGCTGATGCCCTGACGCATAATGTTCTCGACCGTGGTTTCATCCGGGTTCGCATCATAGGAATACAGTGCCAGCGTTGCGCTTGCCAGCTTGTTCATGATGTCGCGGCTCGGCGCACGCATGATCATATCCTCGGTGAAGTTGTCCGGCAGGGCACGCTCCAGACCGATGGTGTGCTGAAATTCCGCCAGCTGACGGCGGCTCGGCAGCTTGCCGCACATAAGCAGATAACCGATCTCCTCAAAGCCGAAGCGGTTTTCCTGCTCCAGACCGTGAATCAGATCGTATACATTATATCCGCGATAGGTCAGGCGGCCTTCGATCGGCTCGCGCTCGCCCTCGTTCAGAATATAGCCGTGTACGTTGCCCAGATGAGAAGCACCGACCAGAACACCGGTACCGTCCGCGTTACGCAAGCCGCGCTTGATGCGGTAACGCGTAAACAGATCAGGTGGGAGCTGGTTGTGCATACAAAAGCTCTCACTCAGTTCATGCAAAAGTTCTTCCTTTACATAATCAGGCTGAATCGTCATTCCGCCTTCTCCTTTCCGTTCCAATAAATCAGATAATGAATATATTGTACCGCAATCCTGCAAAAATGTCAATCAACGACACTTGTATAAACCGACAAAAACCGCTTTTTCGCAGGTTTTCCGCTTGTTCATCCTGATATCACGCAAGTTTTTTGTGTGCAGCGTGCAAAGATTTTATCAATTTGAAGCGAAAAAGTCATCAGCAGCGTTCCTTAGTACCGGTTGACCGGCACATGCGGGCTGCGTCAGCAAGATGCCCTGCCAGTGCAGAAAATACGCAAAAAGTCCCCTATTCGCACACGAACAGAGGACTTTCTCTATCAAATAGTCGGGATTCGCAATTTAATTGCGGCTCCACTGCGTGCCCTGGCGGGTATCCTTAATGGTAACGCCCATATCAGCCAGCACACCGCGGATACGGTCTGCCTCAGCGAAGTTCTTCTCCTTCTTGGCTGCGGCGCGCTGCGCGATCAGCTCCTCGATCTTCTCGGCATCCGGATCAGCCGCATCGTCGCGGTTCTGCACCAGATTGAGCACACCGGTCAGCTCCATGAACAGGTCATGCGCTGCGGTCAGGAATGCCTTAGTTGCGTCCTGATGCGAGCCGTTGTACGCGTTGATCTCGCGGGTCAGCTCGAAGATGGCGGACAGTGCGTCTGCGGTGTTCAGGTCGTCGTCCATTGCGTCGATGAACTTCTGCTTGTAGCCCTTCAGAGCCTCCAGCTTCTCGGTCTCCTCGGCGGTCATGGTGTCGCCGGATGCCTTTTCGATGCGGAACTCCATATTATTGCGGGCCTCGTACAGACGGGCAAGGGAGGCCTTGTTCATCTCAAGCGACTCAGCAGAGTAGTTAAGCGGAGTGCGGTAGTGCGCGCTCAGCATAAACATGCGGATGGTCTCATAGCCGAACTGCTTTGCTGCGTCGCGGACCATGAAGAAGTTGCCCTTGGACTTGGACATTTTCTCATTGTCGATGGTCAGGAAGCCGTTGTGCAGCCAGTAATGCGCGAAGGTGCAGCCGTTTGCACACTCGGACTGTGCGATCTCGTTCTCGTGATGCGGGAAAATCAGATCAAGACCGCCGGAATGGATGTCGATGGTCTTGCCGAGGTACTTGTTCGCCATAGCCGAGCACTCAATGTGCCAGCCTGGACGACCCTTGCTGCCCCACGGCGTATCCCAAGCCGGCTCACCCGGCTTTGCAGCCTTCCAGACCGCGAAGTCCATCGGATCTTCCTTCACCTCACCGACAGAAATGCGGGCGCCGGCCTGCAGCTCCTCCATCGGCTGGTGGCACAGCTTGCCATACTCCGGGAAGGACTTGGTGCGGAAGTAAACGTCACCGTTCTCAGCAACGTAAGCGTGGCCGTTCTCGATCAGGCGCTCAACAATATCGATAATAGCGTCCATGGTCTCGGTTGCACGCGGGTGCACGGTCGCCTTCTTGACGCCCAGGCCCTGTGCGTCAACAAAGTATTCCTTAATATAACGCTCGGCGATGGTATTGAAGTCCACGCCTTCCTCGTTCGCCTTGTTGATTACCTTGTCGTCAATGTCAGTGAAGTTCTGCACGAACTCAACCTTGTAGCCGCGGTACTCGAAGTAACGGCGCAGCAGATCGAAAATGATGAACGGACGTGCGTTGCCGACATGGAAGTAGTTGTACACAGTCGGGCCGCAGGAATACATCTTTACCTCGCCCGGCGTGATCGGAACGAATTCCTCCTTCTGACGGGTCAGCGTGTTGTAGAGTTTCATGATTTTTATCTCCTTTTGATGGTTTTCAGGAAAGCTATGCGGAGTTTCGGGAACAAAAAAGCCTCCCAGGGGATATTCTTCCCTCGGGAGGCGTACAAACGCGGTTCCACTCCGATTTTTCGCTCGTGCAGTGCGGTAACGGGCACTTCCCGCAAGGCGTTTGACCCTGTTGCTCGGCAGGCGCACTTCACCGTTTCCCGCGCAAAGCCCTTTCAGCCGAGGAGCCTCTCTCTTTCGCGCAAGGCGAGCCGGTTACTTTTCCTGCGTCATCGCATAAATAACGATTATAATGGTTCTATTATAACCATTTTGTGAGGAGAAGTCAAGCCGACCGGTGCAGAAGGCGTTCTTACCTGTTCACCTATATAGACAAAGTTCGACAATTCATGCTATAATGAACTCGTGGAATGCTTGTCATTCCACAGGACGCTGTTGCAACGGCGGTCAGCCCTTCTCCCTCCCCACAGTCTGTGGGTGAAAGGAGGTGAGCGCAGATGAAGAGGAAAGCACTCCAGCTTTTTATTTGTGCGGTCATCGTACTGTACATCTTCTTTATAAAAGCGCGATGACCGTCCGGCGGCCACCGAACGGTCATCCAAAAAGTTGACCAAGTAAAGGGCTGACTGCTAAAACAGCGTCCTTTTTGTACCTTTATTATATGCGCCTGACCGCTCATTTGTCAAGGCATACTCGTCTTACACATGATGAAACGCAGTCAGAAAATCATACGCATCGAGCAGATTGCCGATATGGAAATCCATAACCTGTGCATCCACCGGCGAGCACCGGCAGTAATCCTTGAGGTTTTCCGGTGCGGTAAGGCCGTGCGCGGTCAGCCGCTCTATGCTTTTCTCACCCGGTGCCGGATTGGAGTCCATATTGCACAGCGCCGCCAGCTCACCGCACATTTTAGCAAGCAGCTGCTCACAGCCGCGCAGATAAGCCGCCTCCTGCCGTCGGGCCGCCACGCGGACTGCATGCTGCCACAGCGCTACCGGCTGCTTCTCGAAAATACGCAGCTCGGACGCAAGCGAGGTCATTCTCTCGGTCAGCGGCGTCAGATCCGGATAACGATGCTCGAGCACGCGCGACTGCAGCAGCGGCAGAAACATTTTCTGAATCTCGTTCATCATATTGATGATCTTCTGACGGTTGTTATACGGCCGGATTACCACATTGACGAGCAGCGCCACGACCAGACCGACCAGTGTATCGGTAAATCGGTGGAAGCCGTACACAATTGAATCTCCGCCGGTGTACAGGCACACATCCGCAAACACAATGCTCGCCAACGGAATCGCAAAATTCAGCTTGAGACCGATACACAGTGAAATCACACACAGCACGCCGAGCGCCATCCACACGAAAAACGTTGGATTGGGCAGCACGGTAACAAACACACATGCGATCAGATAGCCGAGAAATGTACCCGCTATCTGATTAAGGCTCTCCTTGAGTGAATCCACCCAGGTACGGCTCATCACTGAGATTGCACCAATAGCTGCAAAAATAGGCAGGCTGGAACCCAGCACCATCGCCAGTGCAAGCGCCAGACCGACCGATATCGCAGTCTTGATGGCGCGCTGGCCTACCCGAAACCGTTTGATAAACTGCAACGTCCTATCCCCTTTACCCCTGAATACCGTATGTTTTTAAGTGTACCACATTCTATCGGTAAAAGCCAACACAATCCTGTCACACAAAGAAAAAGGCCTCCCGGCCATCTGTTCCGGGAAGCCTTTATAAATTCGGTTTGATTACCGCTTACTTAGCAGTGCGCTCAGCCTTGCGAGCCTTAGCGAAAGAACGGCTGCTATCCAGCTCCATCATGCGTGCGCTTACCAGACCATTAAAGAAATCCTTCATCATGATATATACAACTCCTTAAAAGTTAATGACTAAATTACGTTTTTGTGTTTGGATCATTTCCTGATCACAGGTATTATAATACACGATAACCGCCTCTGTTACAAGAGCCATATTTTATGAACCTTCACCAATCGAATCACAATCTTTTTGTGCATATTTAACAGCGTCTGTTTGCGAAGTGTACAAATCATACCATTTCAGCTTGTGCGCTTTACATAACAAAGCTGGCAAATTCTCCAAATCGAGCATCCTCCCCTCGAATTTCCCTGCTTTTTTGCGAGCAGAATCTGCGTATCACCTTGACTTTTACGGCATTTCCCTATACTATTTATATGATAAAAATTATTTGCTGCAATATAGATATAGAGCAACCCCAAACAGAGCCTGACCCGCTCGGTTTGGGGCTGCTACCTGTTTGGGGAGAGTGATGAGGATTGAATCAAAATCTGGTCGATCTGCAAAACCTGAAAAAAGAATTTGACGGAACGCCTGTGCTGCGCGGCATTTCGCTGTCCATCAAGCGCCGCGAGTTCGTGACCCTGCTCGGTCCGTCCGGCTGCGGCAAAACGACCACACTGCGCATCATCGGCGGCTTTGAGCAGCCGGATTCCGGCGATGTATTCTTCGACGGCAAGCGCCTGAACGATGTTCCGCCGTATCAGCGCGAGATCAACACCGTATTCCAGCGTTATGCGCTGTTCCCACACCTGAATGTTGCGGAGAATATTGCATTCGGTCTGCACATCAAAAAGCTGGACCGCGCAGACATCAAGCGCAAAACCGCAGAAATGCTCGAGCTGGTTGGTCTGCGCGGCTTTGAAAACCGCGATGTGACCAGTCTTTCCGGCGGTCAGCAGCAGCGTGTCGCCATCGCGCGTGCGCTGGTGTGCGAGCCGCGCGTTCTGCTGCTCGACGAGCCGCTCGGCGCCCTCGACCTCAAGCTGCGCAAGGACATGCAGATCGAGCTGAAGCGCATTCAGCAGCGTACCGGCATCACCTTTATCTACGTCACCCACGATCAGGAAGAGGCGCTCACCATGAGCGACCGCGTGGTTGTCATGAACCACGGCGTTATCCAGCAGGTCGGCAGCCCGACCGATATCTACAACGAGCCGGTCAACGCCTTTGTCGCGGATTTCATCGGCGAATCCAATATCATCGACGGCGTGATGCTCGAGGACTGCAAGGTCGAGTTCTGCGGCCGCACCTTCGAGTGCGTGGACAAGGGCTTCGGCCGGAATACGCCGGTCGATGTCGTTATCCGTCCGGAGGATCTCAAGATCGTCTACGCCGGCGACGGCCTGCTGCAGGGCGTTGTTGAGTCCATCGTATTCAAGGGCGTGCACTACGAGATGATGGTTCGCACCCAGTTCTTCACCTTCATGGTGCATTCCACCATGGCGGAGTCGGTCGGCAAGACGGTCGGTCTGTCCGTCATTCCGTTTGACATCCACATCATGCACAAAAGTGCGGAGGCGGAAGCGTGAAAAAATCCTTTGCCTATCCCTACGGCGTGTGGCTGGCGGTGTTCATCCTCGCGCCCATACTCATGGTCGTTGTCTATGCGTTCCTTAACGCAGACGGCGGCTTCACCCTGCATAATTTCAGCTATCTGCCCGGCTTCCTGCCGATTTTCGGACGGTCATTCTGGTTGGCGTTTCTCTCTACCGTGGTGTGCCTCGTGCTCGGCTACCCGATGGCGTATCTGATGAGCCGCCTGTCCGCCAGCCGCCAAAGCCTGTGCATGATGCTCATCATGCTCCCGATGTGGATCAACTTTCTGCTCCGCACCTACGCATGGATGTCCATTCTGGAGAACAACGGCTTTATCAACCAGTTTTTCCGCTCCATCGGCTTAATATCCTTCCTGCAAAGCCATTTCGGCTATTCGCTGGATTATATCCCGCTCATCAACACGCAGGGCGCGATCGTGCTCGGCATGGTGTACAACTTTCTGCCGTTCATGGTGCTGCCGATCTACACCGTGCTCATCAAGCTCGACCGCAAGCTGATCGAAGCCGCACAGGATCTCGGCGCGCCGACCCATCTGGTGTTCCGCCGCGTTATCTTCCCGCTGAGCATTCCCGGTGTGATTTCCGGCATTACAATGGTATTTGTGCCGTCTGTCTCCACCTTCGTTATTTCGCAGATGCTCGGCAGCGGCAAAAACCTGCTCGTCGGCGACCTGATCGACCTTCAGTTCATGGGCGGTGCGTACAACCCGCATCTCGGCTCAGCCATCGCGCTTGTGATGATCATTCTCATCTTCATCTGTATGTGGATCATGAACAAGTTCGATGACGGCTCCTCTGAGGAAGGAGGTCTGCTGCTGTGAAAAAGTTTTTCAAGAACTTCTATCTGCTGCTGATTTTCCTCTTTCTGTACGCGCCTATCGTTGTGCTAATGATTTTTTCGTTCAACGACTCCAAGTCGCGCCGCCTGTGGAACGGCTTTACCACCCGCTGGTATGTCGAGCTGTTTCAGGATGCGGACATTCTGCACTCGCTGTATGTAACGCTGCTGGTGGCCGTCATTGCCGCCGCCATCGCGACTTTCCTCGGCACGATCGCCGCCATCGGCATTCACAACATGGGCCGCAGAGCCAAGGCAGCCTATCTGACCGTCAACAACATCCCGATGTCCTCGTCGGATACCATCATGGGCGTAACGTTCATGCTGCTGTTTGCCGCCATCGGTCTGGACAAGGGCTACCTGACCCTTATCCTCGCGCACGTTACGTTCTGCACACCGTATGTCGTGCTCAACGTCATGCCCAAGCTGCGCCAGCTCGACAAGAACGCCTATGAGGCCGCGCTCGACCTCGGCGCTACACCGCATCAGGCGCTCCACCAGGTCATCCTGCCCGAAATTATGCCGGGCATCGTCACGGGCGCTATCATGGCATTCACCATGTCAATCGACGATTTCGTGGTGTCCTACTTTACCGCCGGCACGACCAGTCAGCCGCTGTCGGTCGTGATCTACTCGATGACCCGCCACCGCATGACACCGAAGATCAACGCTGTATCGACCATTCTGTTTCTGATCGTGCTGGCGCTGCTCATTGTCATCAATATGCGCCAGTCCCGCGACGAGAAGCGCCGCGAAGCCGCCCGCCGGAAAGGAGCGATGCAGCCGTGAAAAAACGCATGCTTTCCCTGCTGCTGTGCGGCGCAATGTGCGCCGGGCTGCTCTCCGGCTGCGGCAATGCCTCCTCGGCAGAGGTGCTCAACGTATACAACTGGGGTGAGTACATCGACACCGACCTCATCGACCAGTTCGAAGAGGAAACCGGCATCAAGGTTATCTACAACACCTTCGATTCCAACGAAAACCTGTATTCGCGCATCCAGACCACGAGCTACGACGTTATCATCCCGTCCGACTACGCGATTTCGCGCTTTATCGACGAGGATATGCTCCAGCCGCTCAACTACGACAATATCCCCAATATGAAGCTCATCGATGAGAAATACACCCATCTGGACTTCGACCCGGAGCAGAAGTATTCCGTGCCCTATACCTGGGGCGTGGTCGGCATCGTGTACAACACCAAGTACGTTGATGAAGCGGATATCGGCTCGTGGGATTTGCTGTGGAACCCCAAATACACCAATCGCACCGCGATGTTCAACAACTCGCGTGATGCGCTCGGCATTGCGCTGATGTACCTCGGCTATTCGCTCAACACCACCGACAAGGACGAGCTGCGCGAGGCGGCTGACCTTATCATCGCCGGAAAACCGGTATATCAGGGCATCTGGATGGACCAGATTCTCGAAAAGCTGCCGAGTGAGGAAATTGTGGCTGCACCGTACTATAACGGCGATGCCGTCACCATGATCGACGAAAATCCCGACCTCGCATTCTACGTTCCGAAGGAGGGTACCAACCTGTTTGTCGATGCCATGTGCATCCCGAAGAACGCGAAGAACGTTTCGGGTGCGGAGAAGTTCATCAACTTCATGTGCTCTACTGAGGCGGCGATGGCAAACTGGGAGTATGTCGGCTATTCCAGTCCGCAGACCGAGGTTTATAAGGAACTGGACGAGGAAATCACCAGCGACCCGCTGTATTTCCCGGATATTACGCAGTATCCGACCGAGGCCTATACCAACCTGCCGACGGAAATCAACCAATACTATAATGATTTGTGGGTTGATATCTTAACGTGATCGGATATGCACCAACGCAACGTGCAGGGCGAGGTGACCTCCCCCCGCCGTTCCCCCAATAAACTACACCGTTTATGCGAATGATGCACCAGTGACGGATAGTGATTTACGCAGTATGCGTAGTCGTTAACAAAGCGAATGCTGTTATGTGCGGTAGGATGAGGTCATCCCGCCCTACAAATATCACACTCAGCTAACCCAAAGAAAAAGAACGTATCCAATGAACAGCGCTGATAACGAAGCAATTCAAAATCAGCGCACAAGGGCCGTAAAGACACGAATCCCCTGCTGAGAATATTTCTCGGCAGGGGATTTTTCGTACATCGCCTATTTGAGCCATCGGCGCTATCTTCGTCAGAACAAACGCTGCTTGTATCCGTATCTGTTCTTGACCGTTAAGCTGGACGCGCTTTGCGTGAGATTGACCATGCCGCCAACGCGATGTTCGCTCAGCTTACCAAACAGATGACGGCAGCCGAAGGTGTCACCGAAGCACTCAAAGCAGCCGGCCGGATGGAATGGGTGCGCCGCACGAACAGCATCCGAAGCCGCGTCAGAGAAATCGTCAATTCAGAACTGATTTACAACTGAGTAGAACCCGGAGTTCAGACTGCCGTTTGCGGCCTGAACTCCGGGTTCGCTTTAGGGCAAAATCGTGCAGTATCGGTCTAACAAGCAACGGATTTGCCCCAGCAAATCCAACCCGCAGGGAAATCCCTGTGCCCCTTATTTTATCATTTACCTGTGTGCAATCTCCACAGGAAAGTCATAATCCGCGCTCTGATGCAGCTTGCGTTCATACCGCTGACAACACACAGTCGCTCAGAGGACAGCGTCTTCGCGGTAAGCATCAGCAGACACATCGACAAAAGCGGAGCTGTGATGGCCTGAAGATGCCTTATCCTCCGTAAGGATACTATACCTGCAGTCACTTCTGCCACGCCGTTCGCCGCGTTGTAAACCTGCCGTTTGCAATTTTACTCGAACCATTGTTGTCCAGCACGTGCAGCAGACGAACGTTTTTGTCAGTAACACTCTGACCGATAGCCAGCGTGAATCCGTATTCTCGGGTACAACTGCACCGGTCGGCGTGATCTTATTGCCTTTGCCGCCAATTACTATCGCTGCAACGTATCTCAGAGGTTCCGTGTTCATTCGTTGGCGTTACATTTGCATTTTTGTTTGTAGAAAACCGTGTTTTCTCGTCTTTTACTCCATGCGGAGCGGCTGGAGCACTTCATTCATGCGCTGAATATTCTGCACAACGCTATCCTTGCGGCGAACAGCAAGGCTGACATACAGCGAATCGATCAGCGAGAACTGTGCAACACGCGGCGAAACGAAAAGCTGTTCCGGAGAATACAGTTCCAGGCAGATATCACACACCTGCTTCAGTGGCGTATCCGGGAAGCCGGTGATGCCGATGGTCTGCGCGCCGTGCTCTTTCGCCGTACGGACGGCGGAAACGATCTCACATGTCTTGCCGGTGTGCGAGATAGCGATCACGGCGGTATTCGGCATACACAGGCTCGCTTGAATCTGCATCAGATGCGAGTCGGTCAGCGACACCGCACGGAAGCCGATGCGCATCAGACGGATGTAGAAGTCCTCTGCGATGGTGCCGGATGCGCCGACACCGAGAATGAGGATGTTTTCGGCGCGACTAAGCACATCAACCGCCTGCTCGATCTTCTGGAAGTCAAGCAGCTGGAGCGCACGCTCGAGCGTGTCGATGTTGCGGCCAAACACACTCTCGGAAATGGTCTGAATACTGTCGGTTTCAGACAAATCTTCGAATATTGTTCGAACTGATTTGGGCGAATACTTCGCGAGCAGCAGCTTCATCTCGCTGAACCCGGTGCAGCCGAGGATCTTGCAAAATCGAATAATACTTGATTCTGCGATGCCCAGCTCGGCGGCCATCTGCTGAATGCTGATCGAGGTAATATGTACCGGATCGGCTATGATATGGTCGGCAATCCGCTTTCCAACCTTGGAAAAAGTCGCATATTGCGACTGAATTGCAGCATAAACGTTTTTATCCATACGCTCACCTTGTATCGTGTCATATTATGCTTTCATTGTAACACAATTCTTCCAGTTTGTGAATAATGTACAAAAATGAACATTATTCTTTTTGCAAGATGAATTATTGAATTTTATTTCACGCAGTGCTATACTTGATTATAGTCAATGGATTGGAGTTCCATTGAAAGGGTAAAAGCTGAAGCAAGAGATTACGTCCGGACAACTTCTCAAACTGCGGTTCCCCGAAAAAGCACGTTCGTTGCTCGATAAAGGGCCGCGCAGCTCCAACTGGCAGAAAAGAAAAATTAAAAAGGACTGAGCAAAACCATGGGCAAATCCAGCAACCCGACTTTCGCGGGTGATAAGGAATTTGAGAAGATCCACCTCAAAGAAAAGTTTTCCTACGGCCTCGGCGACGTTGCCTGCAACGTTGTCTTCGCCTTGACAACCTCGCTGCTGATTTACTTCTACACCAACGTAGTCGGCATCTCTGCAGCCATGATCGGTACCATCATGCTGATCTCGCGTTTCTTCGATGGTATTTCCGATGTACTGATCGGTCACCTGGTTGACCGCACACATTCCAAGTACGGCAAGTCCCGTGCATGGATCCTCTGGATGATGATTCCGTACGGTATCGCAGCAATCCTGCTGTTCACCGTTCCGCCTGCAACGCAGATCGTAAAGGGCATTTACGTTTTCATCACCTATAACTTCTGCACTACCGTTGTTTACACCGCACTGAACCTCCCGTACGCAACGCTGGCAACCCTGATGACCCGCGACACCGACCAGCGCGCCGTTGTCAACCTGTTCCGTACCGGTATGTCTGCCCTCGGCAACATGGTCATCTCCGCAGTAACCTTCCCGCTGGTTACCCGTCTGGGTGACACCCAGCAGGCATGGATCGAGGTTTCCATCCTCTACGCCATCATTTCCATCATCATGCTGTTCATCTGCTTCAAGAACTGCCATGAGCGCGTCAAGGAAGAGACCAAGACCAAGGACGGCAAGAACGTTCCGCTTTGGATGGGCATCAAGCTCTGCGTCACCAACAAGTACTTCATCATGTTCTTCTTCCTTGCTGTGTTCCTGTCCTTCTATGAGGCAGTTACCGGCACCTGCAACGCATACTACGCACAGTACATTCTCGGCAACCGCGACCTGCTCGGCGCACTCGCATCGTTCGAGTCCATTCCGCAGATCGTTACCGTTCTTGTTCTGTCTCCGTTCATCGCAAAGTTCGGTAAGCGCAACGTAGCGCTGATCGGTGCAGTTGTCGCCGTTATCGGCACGGTCTCCCTGTTCATCAACCCGAGCGCCCTCAATCTTGCACTGTTTGCCTGCGTCATGCGCGGCATCGGCAAGGGCTGCTTCCGCGGCGTCAAGTACTCCATGCTCGCTGACGTTATCGAGTACGGCGCATGGAAGCGCGGCATCCGCGTACAGGGTCTGATGGTTTCTGCCACCACAGCTGGCCAGAAATTCGGCTCCGGTATAACGACCGCTATTTTCGGCGCCCTGATGAGCCTCGTAGGTTTCGCCGGCACCGCGACTATCAACGCAGCACAGTCTCAGATGCTGATCGGTATCTACATCATCGGCAACATCATTGCCTGGGGCGGCATCGGCGTTCTGCTGATCTTCTACAAGCTCGATAAGATCTATCCGCGCATTATTACCGAGATGAAGCAGCGCGAGGCTGCTGAGGCAGAAAAGGCCGCTGCAAACGCATAACTCAGACATACTCTGACACTCATTAATCATCTTTTTCTTCCCTTATATGGCAACAGCCGGCGGAGTCATGTATTCTGCCGGCTGCCCCCTTATTACGCATGGCCCTATCCCGGCGCATAACAAACTTGAAAGGCGTGTAACAAACAAATGGAAACTATGTCCTATGAAAACCGTATCGCCCTCGGCAATCTGGTACCGACGATCGGTCAGTTCAAGGTAATGGATAAAATTCCGCAGTACCAGCAGTGCGAGGTGCACAATCTGGTCGAGGCACCGGCTGAGGTGCCCGAGGTGCTGCGCCATGTCGTGTTCAACATCGAACGTGGTCAGACGCTGCATGAGACCATCGACTTCCTCAACATGTGTCCGGACTTCAAGAACATGGACATCATCTACGCGAACGAGCTCGATGACGGCGCGGTCCGCTCGGGCAACTGCAACGTGGCGTATGAGATCGCCAAGTCCATCGGCATGAACTATGCCTATGGTCTGGAGTTCATCGAGCTGGTCAACCCGAACGACAACAAGGGTTTCCACGGCAACGCCCTGTTCTCGCGCTGGCCGATCCGCTGGGCGAAGGTCGTTCACATGCCCGAGCAGTACAACTGGTACTATGACCGTCAGAAGCGCATCGGCGCGCGCGTTGCCATTGTCTGCTCGCTCGACATCGGCGGCCGTGAAGTCGGCGCGGTTAGCGTCCATCTGGAGAACCGCGCGGACAGCGAGGGCCGCGAAGCCCAGATGGCCGTCGTGTATGATGAGATCAAAAAGTCGTTCGCGCCGGACACGCCGGTCATGATCGGCGGCGACCTGAACACCAATACGTTTGACGGCAACGACATCCCGGGCTTCACCAAGCTGTTCAACGACCCGGAGCGCCTTGCCAAGCACATGGCGGCGGTCGAAAAGTACGAGCGCGTCCTGCCGCAGGCAGAGGAGAACGGCTTCTCCTACCGCGAGTTCAGCAGCACCGAAGGCACGCGCCGCAAGCCGATGCCGGGCGGCAAGAGTATGCTGCTCAAGCTGGACTGGCTGATGGCGCGCGGCATGGAATGCGTCGACCACGGCACGGTCTCGACTGAGACGAAGGACTGCACCTGGGCCGAGCCGGGCAGCGCGCTGGCGAAGTTCACAGGTCCCGAGCTGTCCGACCACAACGCCTGCTGGGCAGACTGTCGATTCGCAAAATAAATACTAAAATCTATTGTAGAAAGCTGCACACGCTGCATACATATTGACAGCGTGTGCACTTTTTATCGAGTGAGGAGAACCTACATCAAATGAGTGGAATGATACAATACCTGCGCGAACTTCATTTCGCCTCGGTCGTAGTGCGGCTCGCCCTTGCGATGCTGCTCGGCGGCTGCATCGGTCTGGAGCGCGGACGCAAGCGCCGTCCGGCCGGTTTCCGCACCTATATGCTCGTCTGTCTCGGCGCGGCGCTGACCGTGCTGCTCAGCCTGTACGAATTTACCATGGTGACAGGGCCGTGGTCGGATATTTGCGCAGAGATCGGCATAAAAACCGACGTTTCGCGTTTCGGCGCACAGGTCATCAACGGCATCGGCTTTCTGGGCGCAGGAACCATTCTTGTTACCGGCCGCCAGCAGGTCAAGGGCCTGACCACTGCCGCTGGTCTGTGGGCGTCGGCCTGCACCGGCCTTGCGGTCGGCGCAGGATTTTACGAGTGCGTGCTCATCGCATTTGCGATGATATTTCTCAGCATCCGCCTGTTCCCAATTGTGGATGCGTACATACAGGAGAACGCGCGTGACATCAATCTGTACATGGAGTTCTATTCGCTCGGGGACATCAGTACCATCATCAATCAGCTGAAATCGCAGAACGTGCAGATCTACGACATCGATATCGAGCGGAACAAAAGTGGCGAGGCGCTGCACCCAAGTGCGATCTTCTCGATCCGCCTCAATGAAAAAATACCGCACACGCAGCTTCTCTCCGATCTGGCGGAGTTGGACTGCTTTTGCGTGATCGAAGAGCTGTAAGGAGTGGACTGCTATGTTATCTGTTTTTGACGGCCTGCGCGACGTGACGACGCTTTCCGTGTTCGTGCGTCTGGCCTGCGCGCTCATCTGCGGCGGCATTATCGGTATCGAGCGCTCGTACAAGCGCCGCCCGGCCGGCTTCCGCACGCACATCCTCATCTGCATCGGCGCGGCCATCACCACGCTGACGAGTCAGTATCTGTATCTGAATATGCACTATTTTACAGATATGGCGCGCCTCGGTGCACAAGTTGTTGCGGGTATTGGCTTCATCGGTGCGGGCACCATCATCGTTACCAAGCGGCAGCGCGTCAAGGGTCTGACCACGGCGGCTGGTCTCTGGACCTCGGCCATCATCGGCCTCACCTTTGGCGGCGGCTTCTACGAGGGCGGCATTCTCGCGACCGTGTTCATCATGCTCGCCGAGCTTGTGTTCTCGCGTATCGAGTACCGCGTGCTCGAAAATGTGCCGGAGATCAATCTGTATATGGAATACGAGGACAAGCACTGTCTGGATGATGTGCTTCAGCTCTACCGCAGCTGCAATATTAAAGTGCTGAACATCCAGATTACGCGCTCGGCAGAAAACGGTGAGCATAACGCCTGCGCTATCTTTTCGCTGCGCCTGCCGCGCAGCTGCGGCGTAGAAAAGCTGCTGACACTTGTCGGCAGGCGAGAGGGAATTGTGTCGGTGGAAGAGCTGTAAACCACACCGAATTTCAAAAAAACAGAAAACCAAAGCGGTGATGCGCCTCGTATTTGGAGGCTGCATTGCTGCTTTCTTTCGTTTTTGCCCGATGTGCCGTCGCGCAAGATGCATCACGTTGTATTCGTCCTGGTGAAGCCCTATAGCCTGCGTTGTCGGCTTGCGGCGAGTCTTAAATTATGGGATACTATATCAAAAACGGCCTGCCAAGAGGAAATGAAGAAAAATATCAAGTCGCTGCAAAAAGACAGTAAGGGGCACAGGGATTTTTCCCTGCAGGGCTGGATTTGAAGAATCAAATCCGTTGCTTGTTGCGACATCTTCTACGCAAAAAACGCAATATTGGTACCATCAAAACAAACCGGAGCGCACAGCTGAATTTCAGGCTGTACGCTCCGGTTTTTGCTGCTTAGATTGGCGTTCATAAAAATTTCTAAAAAGTTTTTGTCAGTTTTTAAGGGCAAAGAAGGCCTGTGAACATTATCGGAAATTTCAGCGGCGGCGCGAACAGGAACGATGAGGTGCAGCATGAACGAGTTATGGACTGAGCAGGAAAACAATTTCCGAATGAATATCAGCGGCACCGAATACGAGGTGAGCACGCATTTTGACAGCAGCGGCAGGCAAAGCCTGTTTGCAGGTTTGCTTTACTGTCCGGACTGCGGCGCAAAACTTCATTTCTGTGCGGCGAAAAGCCTGAAACCCAATCAGGAATTTTATCGCTGCGCCAACTGCAATTCCGGACGCGGAACATACAAAATCCACTACATCTGCAACGTGGTGCTTGAAGAAATCGTTCTGGAAGCGGTCAGCAGTCTGGCGGATTATGTGCGCTGCTATGAGCCGGTGTTTCTGTATTTCCTCGCTATGCAGAATAACGCGGAGCATCAAATAAATTTGAAAGTGCTCCGGCAGTCCATTGACAAAGGTGAGCAGCGTATCCGGCAGATCGACAAGGCTATCGAAGAACTGTTTGAGGCCAATATCTGTGGAAAAATCACGGATGAGCGCTTTATCAAGATGACCGCAAGTTACGAAAAAGAGCAGAAGAATCTGACTGCATCGGTGGAGAACTGGAAGTTAGAGCTTGAAAACGCTCAGCAGCAGAAGGTAAACGGACGCAACCGAGTGAAGGTGGACATTTACTTTACTGCCGTTGGGATGGTAAATATTACGACCGAAACCGAGATGAAAGCCGCTATAGAGGAAATCCAGCGCAGCCGCAAGCAGGCAATCACCACATAAAAACAGCAGCGGCACAGTCCACAAATGTGAAACTGTGCCACTGCTTATATAATACTTCGTTATGGGCGCCGAGCTAATCGGATACGTCCCTTTTTCATGCTTATTTCTTCTCCAGCGCTGCCATCGCAATCTTTTCCGGCGTAATGGGCAGCTCATAGAACCGCTTGCCTACGGCATTTCGGATTGCATCCGAAATCGCCGGCAGCGGTGTATTGATAACAACCTCGCCGATGGATTTCGCACCGAACGGGCCTTCGCCCTCGTAGCTGTTCTCGAACTCCACGCGGATCTTGCCGATGTCCACGCGTGCGGGAATCTTGTACTGGAAAAGCGAATTTTCCATCGGATAGCCGCGGTCGTCGTAGGTGACGCTCTCGGTCAGCGTCATGCCAATGCCCTGCGCAATGCCGCCCTCGGCCTGCACGCGCGTCAGATTCGGATTGATGGGCGTACCGCAGTCCACTGCCGCAGCGTAATCCAGCAGGGTTACCTCGCCGGTTTCGGTATCCACCTCGATTTCAGCCGCACCGACCATATACGGCGGAGGCGAAATCTCGGACGAATGCGTAACCGTCGCCTGCAGCTCGATGCTGTTGCCGTTCATGGAAGCCGTCGCAATATCACTCAGGCTAATGGTCTTGCCTGCATTTTCGCCTTCCTCTACGCGGACTTCCCTGCCGTCGAAGCTGACCTGCTCCTTATCGCAGCCGAGCAGCTTTGCACCGAGCGCACAGATTTTGCCGCGCAGCACGAGCGCGCACTTCTCGGTCGCCTTGCCGGTGACGTAGGTCGTACTCGAGGCATACGAGCCGGAATCATACGGCGACCAGTCGGTGTCCGCACTCAGCGTGGTAATGTTGTCAAGCGGACACTCAAGCACCTCTGCCGCGATCTGCGCAAGCGTGGTATCACAGCCGGTGCCCATGTCAGCTGCGCCGATGAGCAGCGTGTAAAAGCCCTCATCGTTGACCTTGAGCGTCGCACTGCCGACGTCCATGCTCGTGATGCCCGAGCCCTGCATCGCCATGCCCATGCCGACCGCACGAATCTTGCCGTTGCCCATGTCCCGGCACGGATACTTGTTATCCCAGTCGATCATGTCGTGCACGCGCGCCAGACAGCGGTCGAGCGCACAGCTTGTGTTCAGCTGACCGTAGTACGCGGGCATAATCTCACCCTCGTGCGTAATATTCATCTCACGGATTTTGAACGGGTCCATGCCGAGGATATTCGCCAGCTCGTTTACCGCGCTCTCGACTGCGAACAGGCCCTGTGTTGCGCCGTAGCCGCGGTACGCGCCCGCCGACATGTGATTGGTGTACACAACATCACTCGTAAAGCGGAACGCCTCGGCCTTGCCGTACAGCGGAATCGACTTATGACCGGACAGACCGACCGTTGTCGGGCCGTGTTCGCCATACGCGCCGGTGTTGGACAGCGTGTGCAGGTCGATGCCGCGCACGATGCCGTCCTTGTTTGCGCCCAGACGGACGTGCATTTCCATCTCGTGGCGCGGCGAAGATGCAATCTGGCTCTCCACGCGGCTGAAGATGATCTTGGACGGCTTTTTCGTCATCCAGGTGACAAACGCCGGATACACTGCGCTGACCGCGGTCTGCTTGGCGCCGAAGCCGCCGCCGATGCGCGGCTTGGTGACGCGCACCTTGCTTTTCGGGATATGCAGTGCGTTCGCCACAATTCGGCGGGTGTGGAACACGATCTGCGTTGAGCTGATGATATGCAGACGGCCGTAGGTGTCAATCTCGCAGTAGGTGCGGAAGGTTTCCATCATCGCCTGCTGGCATGCCTGCGTGTGATACACGCGGTCGATAACGACATCGCAGTCCGCGAGGACCGCATCGATATCGCCGTTGCCGCATTCATCGTGCGCGCACAAGTTGCGCCTGTTGTCCGCGCCGACCGGTGCAAGGCTCTCCCAGTTGTCCTCCGGATGCACGAGCACCGGATTGTCCTTCGCGGTGTGGAAATCGAGCACCGGCTCGAGCACCTCGTACTCCACCTTGACCAGCTTCATCGCCTTATCAACGCATTTTTCGTCCGCACCGGCGAGAATCGCCACCACATCGCCCACAAAGCGCACATGGCGGTCGATAACAAGGCGGTCATACGGACTCGCCTCCGGATAGGTCTGGCCGGCCTGCGTGTAGCGGCGGCCGTCCTGGTCTACGTCCTCCCATGTGAAGATGGCCTCCATGCCGGGGACTTTCATCGCGGCGGTCTTGTTGATAGACTTGACGATGGCGTTCGCGTGCGGCGAACGCAGCAGCTTGACGCACAGGCAGTCGCGCGGCGTTACATCGTCCACATACACCGGCTGACCGGTGACGAGCTGCATCGCATCCTTTTTGCGGAGCGGCTGATTGACTACCTTCACTGTGCGTCCTCCTCTCTCTGCTTTTTCCAGTCAAGATAGGCGCGGATACCGCGCAGCTGTCCCTCATAACCCGAGCAGCGACACAGATTGCCCGCCAGATATTCCTTGATCTCCTCATCGGTCGGGTCCTGCTTTTCGCGGAACAGCGCGATCGCGTTCATCATAAAGCCGGGATTGCAGAAGCCGCACTGCTCCGCACCCTGATCCGCGATGAACGCGCCGAATTCGGCAGCTTCGCCCTGCAAGCCCTCCAAGGTCGTGATCGTATGTCCGCTTGCACGCGCTGCCAGCACCGAGCAGGACAGCACCGGCTTTTCGTCCATAAATACGGTGCACAGACCGCAGTTCGCAGTCTCGCAGCCGCGCTTGACGCTCAGGCAGCCATGTCGCCGTACAAAGTCGATGAGCAGCGTGTCCGCCGCCACATCGTCTGCTACTTTCTTTCCATTCAATGTCATTGTGATCAGCATATCCGTTCTCCCTTACTCTGCATCGAGTGCGTGTGCCGCGCGGCGCACCAGCACACCCGCGAGGTGTCTGCGATATTCCGCACTGCCGCGCAGACTGCTGCCGGTCTTGATTTCCGCCCGAACGGCTTCCGCCATCTGCTCCGCCGTTTTATCCACAGGCTGTGCATAAATCTGTGCGCGCGCCGGACGGGCACCGATGGCGAACCGATAGCCGTTCTCATCCTTAACGGACGCGCAGGTCAGCACCGGAATGTCGGTCTGGCTGATGCGCACGGACTGGTAGTTGAATTTCGCATTTTTCTTGGGCACGATAATGCGCACCAGAATATCGCGGTCCTTGGGGCTTTCGGCGTACTTGGAAAGCGGCACAATGCCGCCCTTGTACAGCTCTACCTGTGCGTCCAGCACGAGGAACATGGTCAGCACATCGGAAAAGCCGAACCGGCTGTACAGGCTGCCGCCGACGGTCGCCAGATTGCGAAGCTGCACGCCGACAATGTGGCGCACGGATTCGCGCATAGCACCGTTCGTGTAGGCTGCCAGTCCTTCGTGCAGCTCCAGCGCGCGCAGCGAGGCCATCGCACCGATCCGGAACTCGGTTTCGGTCTCCTCGATGGTGTCCAATCCCAGACCGGACAGGTCGATTGCCGTGCCGACATTCAGCGTCTCCATTTTGAGCCAGATCATGCCGCCGATCACGCGGTTGGACTTTTTCTGGTTGAGCGTATACGCTTCCTCGAGCGACTCGGCTTTTTTGTATTCCCGTATCGTCAACATACGTTATATCCTCTCTCTTTCAGGGGAATGTGTTATCTTTTCAGTATACTACTTTTATTTTACCACAAAATCTGCTATAATGCCGTTGTGAATATCAAAATACAACGAAAAGAAAAAGTTGTGGGAAAGGAGCCGCCATGCAGCCAAATATCCGCGTGACGCTGTTTGATGAGGACGGCGAGCGCTTTTTCGGTGAGGGACCGTGCCGTCTGCTGCATGCCATCGAGCAGACCGGATCGCTTCGCGCCGCCGCGCAGTCCATGCAGATGGCATATACCAAGGCACTCGGACTCGTCCGTCATGCCGAGCAGGTGCTCGGTTTTGCACTCACCGAGCGCAAAATCGGCGGCAAAGGCGGCGGCGGCAGCGTACTCACCGACGAGGCAAAGGAGTTTCTCTATCGCTATGAGCAGTATCGTGACGCCTGCAAACAGGCAGGAAAACAGCTCTATCCGCAGTTTTTCCCCGATGAAAAGTGAAATCGGATGTGTGATCATGGCATCCGGCCTGGCAAAGCGGTTTGGCTCCAACAAGCTGCTCGCCGAATTTGACGAAAAACCGCTGCTCTGCCGTGCGTTTGCCGTGACAGAGGGGTTGCACCGCGTGGTCGTTACCCGCTCGACCGAGGTGCGGGCATTGTGTGAAAAATACGGCATTCCCGTCCTGCACCATGCCCATCCACTTCGCAGCGACACCGTGCGGCTTGGACTGGAGTACCTGCTGCCGCGGTTTCCTGCCATGTCCGGCTGCGTGTTTCTGCCGGGTGATCAGCCGCTGCTGACAAGGAAAACGCTCTGCGGTATGGTGTCGGCATTCTGCGCGGAACCCGACCGGAAATCGCAGATTTTCCGTCTATGCGAGCCGCAAAGCGGTACGCCGGGCAGTCCGGTGCTGTTCGGCGCGGATTATTTTGAGGAACTGCGTTCTCTTCCCGAGGGCAAGGGCGGCGGCGCGGTCGTCAAACGGCATGCGGAAAAGGTAACGCTGTTTCCTGTAAGGCATCCGGCGGAATTGATGGACGCGGATACACCGGACGTTCTCGCAGAATTAAAAATGATTTTTCAAAACGATTCATTTTATCGGTAATGCCAACCATTTGATGTGGCGTTATGCGGGTGCACCTTGTGCGCCCCTGCGGTTACGTTTGTACAGTCGGTTTACACGGTGCGCCGAGGTCGTCGCACCCTACAGTATCATTTTACGCCTCTCTCAATCGGAATGGAGAATGGTTGACCGTTACGATCATTTTCCATCCTCAATTCTCAATTAAAAACCCCGGAAAGAACTTCTTTCCGGGGTTTTGCATTATGCTTCGGTTTTCTTATCCTTCGGGAGCACGATATTGAGCAGAATCGCAACAAATGCTGCCGGTACAATACCAGAACCGCCAAAAATCAGCTGAACCGCCTGCGGCGCCTGTGCCAGAATGGTCATATTGGCACCCATGCCGTAGCCGACACCCAGAGCAACCGACACGATGGTCAGATTACGCGGCGTCATCTCCTCCTTGGTGATCAGCTGGATACCGCTGATAACGATGGACGAGAACATCATAACAGCCGCACCGCCGAGCACGGACTGCGGCATAATGGACACGATCGCGCCCAGCTTCGGAATCAGACCGCACAGAATGAGGAAGATTGCACCGACGGACAGGGCACCGCGGTTGACAACCTTGGTCATGGTAACAAGGCCTACGTTCTGGCTGAACGAGGTATTCGGCAGTACGCCGAACAGCGCCGCAAACGAGGAACCCAGACCGTCGCAGGCTACGCCGCCGGACAGCTCCTTGTCGGTTGCCTCACGGCCCATGCCGCCTTCCATAACGCCCGAAATATCGCCGACGGTCTCGACTGCGGTAACAATAAACATAACCAGCACCGGCAGGATGGCGCGCAGATCAAACACCGGCTTTACCGGCATCAGCTTCGGGATGGCAAACCAGCTGGCCTGTGCTACCTTGTCCCAGTTGAGTACCCATGCCTTGGTAAATTCTACACCGTCCGCGTCAACTGCGGTGGTCGGCAGAACAAAACCCATGATGATTGCCGCAATGTAGCCTGCAATAATGCCGACAAAGATCGCGGACGAGCCAAGGAAGCCCTTGCAGCCGTGCTTGACGACCAGAATAACCACCAGCACGAACAGCGCCAGCAGCAGATTTTCCATCGAGCCGAAATCCTTCGCGGAGTTGCCGCCGCCGAAGGAATTGATGCCGACCGAGATCAGCGACAGACCGATACTCAGCACGACCGTGCCGGTAACGACCGCCGGAAAGAATTTGCGCAGCGGCTTGAGGAAAAAGCCAAGTACCGTCTCAAACAGGCCGCCGAGAATGGACGCGCCCATAATCGCGCCATACGCAATCACACCGCCGCCCATGGTAGCCGCAACGCTGTTGAACACGCCGATAAAGCCCGAGCTTGTACCCATGATGATCGGCACCTTGCCGCCGATCGGGCCGATGGAAAACAGCTGCACCAGCGTTACCACGCCGGCCACGAACATCGCGTTCTGCAGAACGCTTACCTGCAGGTCCGCGAACTCGCCGCCTGCAATGCCGCACGCACCCATGATGATGAGCAGCGGCGTCAGGTTGCCGACGAACATCGCAAAAACGTGCTGCAGTCCCAGCGGAATCTTGCGCGACAAAGGCATTTTTGCCTCAAAATCGTGCGCTGCGTCCATAGAAATTTTCTCTTGCATACCCACACTCCTTTGTGTTGTCCTGTAAAGTGCCGTGCCATTCATTCCCCTTAGCAAAACACTTTCTGATTTCATGCAAATAAATTATAACAAAAACAAATTCCTATGTAAATGGATTGCGCGGACAGACGCAGGATTTTGGAGGTATGCGCAAAAATTTACGTTCTGCGGCCTGTTTCCTTAACAATTTCCCGAATCCGCGCAAAAGGAAAGGAACAACGCACACAGGCATTGTCCCTTTTCGTATCGTTTCGAATTTCTGATTAACCCAGTCTTTCCTTGCGCTCGCGTCCGTCTCTCAGCAGAATGGTCAGTTTCTCGCGGTCTCCTGCACGGATGGCCTTGCGGTATTCGTCAAGGTGCTTGATGACCTCGTCAATCTCCTGCGCGAGCGGCTCTGCGTTGCACAGGAACAGCTCGCTCCACATGGTCTCATTCAGCTTGGCAACACGCGTCAGATCCTTGTAGCTGCCCGCCGAGTAGCCGTTGTGCTTGTCCGCCTCCGGACTTTTGATGTACGCCGAGGAAACCACATGCGCCAGCTGCGAGGTAAACGCGATCATGTGATCGTGCTGCTGCGCGGTACAGCGCACGGTCTGACCGAAGCCGAGCGACATGAAGTACGCCTCCAGCTGTTCAAGCACACGCTCGGTGCTGCTCTTGGTCGGCACAAAGATCATGCTCGCACCGTCAAACAGGGTCGGCAGGGCAAAATCCAGACCGGAGAACTCACGGCCCGCCATCGGGTGACCGCCGACGTAGTGCACACCGGCGTCAAGCGCCGCCTGTTCCAGATGATCGACCATAAACTGCTTGACGCCGACCATATCGACGATCACGCAGCCCTTTTTCATCTTCGGCATGTTCTCGAGCAGCCAGTCCACCGTTGCCTGCGGGTACAGACCAATGATAACAAGGTCAGCCTCCTTGTACAGCGCTTCGGTCGCAATCGCGTCAATCGAGCCGTCAGCCAGTGCCTGCTCTGCGGTCGCGCGCGTGCGGTTCCAGCCTAAAACGCGGCTGAGTGTGCGCGCCTTGATGGTTTTCGCCATCGAGCCGCCCATCAGGCCCAGACCGGCGATGAGTACGGTATCAAACATGAATGGGTTCCCCCTGTCTTTTGTTTTTTATTCAGTTAAAGTTTATAACGGCAGACAGGGTTTGTCAAATAAAATTGAGAATTGAAGATGGAGAATTGAAAATGAATGTTGAGATAAAAACTTATCACAAAGAGATGAAGCCATCGCGTTCATTCTCCATTTTCCATTCTCAATTCTCCATTATTTTTTGGGTCTTGGATTAACGCTGCAAATCCGGTGCCAAAGCGGTGTCACTCTGCACACGATAAAAACGAGCAGCGCACCCGCGAGATTGAGGATAAGATCATCCACATCGCACGAGCCCGTTCCGGTGTACACCTGCAGCACCTCCACCGCCGTGATGCTCAGCGTGAGCGACGCCGTGAAGAAGAAAATGCTTCTCTGCCAGCGGAACAGTGCGGGCAGAAATACGCCCATCGGCGCAAACGCGATCAGGTTGCCTGCCAGATTGAGCACCACAAGCCGCAGCGAGATATTGCCGTAGCCGTAGGCCAGCAGGTAATTTTTCACCGTGCGGAGCGGCTCCAGATTCACCATATCGAGCGAGGTATGACCAAATCCGCGGCCGAACGCGTTATCGAAAAACAGCACATTCAGCAGCACCCATATGTAATACAGAAACAGCGCCAGCATGTACAGCCGCCGCCGTATCGGACGCGTATTGTCCGGCACGCCGCAGAACAGCGCAGCACGCAAAAGTACCGCAAAAATCGCTGCAAACACGAATTTCTGCTCGGGTGCAACGGTGATTCCGGGTGCTAACTCATAATAGATGTTGAAGCACAGAAATACCGCTGTCAGCAGTACCGCTATGCCGCGAATCAAATTCTTCAAAAGGAGATTCTCCTTTGTATTGGAATATCATAGGGCGGGAGTACCCGCCCTATGTCATAAATTCTGTTACAGACTCTCCGCTTCCTTGAGCCACAGCGCGGACACTGCGTCCGACGGCATACGCCAGTCGCCGCGCGGCGAAAGCGTTACGGTACCGACCTTCGGGCCGTCCGGCAGGCAGGAGCGCTTGAACTGCTGCGTAAAGAAGCGGCGCATGAAGGTCGTCAGCCACTTTTTGATGGTCGCATCGTCATACACGCCTGCAAAGGTCTTGTGCGCGGCGCGGAAGATTTTGCGCGGCGGATAACCGAAGCGCAGCATATAATACAAGAAAAAGTCATGCAGCTCATACGGGCCGACCAGGTCCTCGGTCTTCTGGCTGATCTCGCCGTCCTTGGGCGGCAGCAGCTCGGGCGATACCGGGGTATCGAGCACATCCTGCAAAACGTCGGACAGCTCGCCGAGCGTGCGGTCTGCCTCATAGGCCACCAGGTAGCGCACCAGCGTTTTCGGGATAGAGCCGTTCACGCCGTACATACTCATGTGGTCGCCGTTGTAGGTCGCCCAGCCGAGCGCCAGCTCGGACAGGTCGCCCGTGCCGACCACCATGCCGCCGTTCTTGTTGGCGAGGTTCATCAGCACCAGCGTGCGCATGCGCGCCTGACCGTTCTCAAAGGTGACAGACAGATCGTCCTTGGACTGGCCGATATCCATGAAATGCTGATCGACCGCCGCCTTGATATCCACGGTCTTGAGCGTAACGCCGTAGGCTTCCGCCAACTTTTCTGCGTTGCCCTTGGTGCGGGCGGTTGTGCCGAAGCACGGCATGGTGACAGCCAGAATGCCCTTGCGGTCGAGCTCCAGCATATCAAACGCATGTACGAGCACGATGAGCGCGAGTGTCGAATCCAGGCCGCCGGACAGACCAACAACCGCCGTTTTCGCGTGCGTATGGCGCAGACGGGTGGCAAGGCCGGTTGCCTGCAACGTCAGGATCTCCTCGCAGCGTTCATCGCGGAGTGCCTTGTTCGCCGGAACGAACGGCGTGCGCGGGAATGTACGGTCAGCAAGGTCGTTCTCCACCGGCTCGAGCGAGAACGAGAACACACCGCCCTCGATAGACTCGAACGTGTTCATGCGCTGACGCTCGTGTGCAAGGCGCTGGAGGTCGATATCCGCGTAAATGATGCCCTGCGAGAACATTTTGCTCTCGGCCAGCAGTGCGCCGTTCTCCGCGATCAAATCGTGACCCGCGAACACAAGATCCTGCGTGGACTCACCGAAACCGGCATCCGCATACAGATACGCGCACAGCAGTCGGCCGGACTGCTGACGAACAAGGTCGCGGCGGTAGCCCGCCTTGCCGATGATCTCATCCGAGGCAGACAGGTTGACGATAATGTGCGCGCCCATCTGCGCCAGCGCGGTGGACGGCGGGTTTGGCACCCACAGATCCTCGCAAATTTCTACGCCGAAGGTGAACAGCGGCTGCTCATCGCACTGAAAAATGCTGTCAGTCACAATCGGTACATAGCGCGGCTCACCGGCTGTATCAGTAAGCGTTACGCTCTCGATCGAACCTAGCGCATCTGCCGATACGAAATGGCGCTGCTCGTAGAACTCCGAGTAGTTCGGAAGATGGGTTTTCGGCACGAACGCCAGCACGTCACCGGCATTGACGACAGCGGCCACATTATACAGCTTGCCGCGCACGCGTAGCGGCAGACCGACTACGATGACAGCCGCAAGCTCTGCGGTCTCGCGGCAGACCGTGTTCAGTGCGTCCAGTGCGCCCTCGAGCAGCGTTTCCTGCAGGAACAGGTCGCCGCAGGTATAGCCGGTCAGGCACAGCTCGGGGAATGTGATAAGCTTCGCGCCTTTGGCAGCGGCCTCCTTCGCCAGCTTTACGATCTCAGAGGTATTATATGCACAGTCCGCGACGTGCAGATCAGGCGTTGCCGCGGCAATTTTGATAAATCCATCTCGCATCGGTGATGCTCCTTCCAGTGGAATAGTCCAGATAGAGTTAGTATACCTCTTTTTGCGCGTTTACGCAAGGGAAATGCCCTCAGAAGAAAACTTGTGCACCCACAAGACTGGGTACGCGAAGCGCGCAAGCGGTATGTTGTTTCCGAGCGAAGAGTTACCGCCTGCGGGCGGCGGGAGTTCGCCGTACCCACGGCGTGGGGGCAAAAGGGTAGACACCTACGGTTTCTACCCTCTTGACTCCCGTTTCCCTTTATTTCTTAATCTGGCGCAGACCAGAGACCGGCGACCGCTTCGAAATGGGGAACGGCAGTCGGGGTACCGTTTCGTGTCTTTCGTAAAATATTCGCAGTTCACAGATACCTTACTGCTACACATGCGGGTTACTCTACGCAGGGCGCGACATACCCGTGTCGCGCAACTCGTTTATCTGGATATTACAGACGGCATCTGCGCATTTCACTTGTTTACTGCATTCATCTGTATATCTGGTCAACGAAAACAAATCGTTAAATGAAAAAATGGAGAATGAAGCCATCTCGCGCATAGATAGCGCAATTCTCCATTCTCCATTTTCCATTCTCAATTACTTACCGATCGACAACCGGAATCTCAGACTCATCCTTTTCATCCAGATGCTTCAGATAATGCTTTGTCTCTGCCGCGATCACGCCGGAGAGCAGCAGCACAGCGATCAGGTTCGGGATGGCCATGAATGCATTCAGCACGTCCGCAATAGTCCACACAAGGTCGAGCGCAAGCACGGGGGCGCACACAACGACCGCGATAAACAGCACCTTATACGGCAGAATTGCCTTTTGGCCGAGCAGATACTCAGCGGCACGCTCGCCGTAGTACGACCATCCGAGGATGGTGGAGTACGCGAACGTAATGATGCTGACCATCAAAATCAGCGGACCGATATACGGAATCTGTGCGAATGCCGCCGTGGTCATCTGACCGCCGTTTGCCATGTTTTCCACGCTGACCGCCGGATTTTTCATCATCGAGGAAACGAGCACCAGACCGGTCATCAGGCACACGACAACCGTCGTCCAGAAGGTGCCGGTCGCAGAAACGAGCGCCTGCCGCACCGGATTGCGCGTCTGCGCCGCGCTGGCAACCAGCGGCGCCGAGCCCATGCCGGACTCATTCGAGAACAGGCCGCGTGCCACGCCGTACTGCAGCGCCAGACGGATACCGCCGCCGACCAGTCCGCCGGTCACCGCGCCCGGCTTGAACGCCAGCACGAAAATGGCCTTGAGAGCCGGCAGCAGAAAATCGTAGTTGGCGCACAGAATAACGATGCAGCCGACCACATAGAACAGGGCCATCAGCGGCACCAGTTTTTCGCACACAACTGCGATGGATTCAATGCCGCCAATAATGATAATCGCGGTGATAATGCCGAAAATAATGCCGATTGCGATACGCGGCAGGCTGATGGGGAGGTTGGTCTCCAGCACCTCGGCAATCGCGTTGATCTGCGTGCCGCAGCCGATGCCGAACGAGGCGAGCATGGCGAACAGCGCAAACAGCACCGCCATCACCTTGCCGAACTTCTTCCACTTGAGGCCGCGCTCAAGCGCGTACATCGCGCCGCCCATCATGCGGCCGTCCGCGGTCTGCACGCGGTACTTGACCGCGATCAGGCTCTCCGCGTACTTAGTGGCAATGCCGAACACGCCGGTCAGCCAGCACCACAGCACGGCACCCGGTCCGCCGAGATAGATGGCCGTGCCGACACCGATGATGTTGCCCGTGCCGATGGTCGATGCGAGTGCAGTCGTCAGCGCCTGAAACTGACTGACGTCACCCGGCGAATCCGGGTCCTTTGTCACCGACAGGCGGATGCCGGTTAAGGTCTTGCGCTGGATGAAGCCCGTGCGGAACGTCATAAAAATATGCGTACCGCACAGCAGCACCAGCATGGGCAGACCCCAGATCCAGCTGTCGATTTTGTTCATTAACGCAGCAAATACTTCCATGTATCCGATTCCTTCCTCACTTTTCTTCTCTTTCGGACAAGAGAAGGCGCTTACCCGCCATTTTTTGTTCGGATAAGTGTCGCAGATCTATATTATATCGAATTTTTCGAAAATATGCAAGCATATTCGTGCATATTCGACACTTTTTCGGCATTTGACGCGATATTGCGCGTTCTCCTATCGTATGCTATAATCGTATCGAATTAAAAACTATCGAGGTGTTCCCTATGAACTCTGTGAATTATAAACGGCTGGAAAAGAGCCTGACCGATGTCATCCAGGAAGCACAGCTCAAGATTGGCTACGACCACCACCCGATCACGCTGTATTATCCCACGGAATCCGTGGCGCGTCTGCTCGGCACACCGGAGGAGGACGCGGACAACACTGAGCATGCGCTCGCTTCCCTTTCCGCGCACACCGCCGACACGCTTGGCGCAATCCAAGTCACCCGCGATGACAAGCGCTTCTGTTTCCACATTTCCGCAGAAGGCACACAGTATGTGCATGAACAGCTGCCGGATCCCGCGTTTCTGCGTGCATTTCTGCAGGTAATGCGCGGTCTGACGGTCAGCTTTGACGATATTCTTGCGGTGTTCCATCAGTTTTCCGACAAAGTGCACTGTGAGAAGCTCGAGGGCAACGAGGAGTTTGACTACCTCGTATACTTCGAGGACGGCACACCGGACAGCTACCGCTACTGCATCAAGCTGGATGATGACGGTGACGCCGTCTATCACCGCTTTACGCCGGAGGATTATGCGGCGTTTGGGTTCTAAATCCCCATATAAGCATGAAAAAAGGACGCTCAAGGAGCGTCCTTTCTGTTTTGCGGTTTTACTGAGCGGACTCGGTAGTAGCCGTCTGGGCCTTGTCCGTCGAGGACTGGCTATCGGTTGCGGACTGGTCTTCGCTCTGCGCGTCCTCAGTCTGTGCATTACCGTCATCATCCGATGTATCGCTGTTCAGAACAGTCTGCACGTCAGCCGGCAGATAGTCCTTGGTGTTATCATAGGTGATCTCGTCGTAAGCCTCGGTGGTCTGGATGTCAGCCTCGTCGATCCACTGCTGCATCATCTCGTCGATCGAGCCAGCAGTACCCTTTTCGGAAGCAACCGCTGCGATGATCGCGTCGCGCATGTTCTCGAACTCATCCTGATTCAGCTCGCAGCGCTTGATGATATGGTAGCCGTACTGGCTCTTGACCAGGCCGGAAACTTCGCCTTCCTGCAGAGCCTTGGCAGCGTTGTAGAACTCGTCTACCATCTGACCCTCGGTGAAGGTATAGCCCTTGGCATACTGTGCTTCGCCTGCATCCTCGTTCTTCTCGGTCAGCAGCGCGTCAAAGTCCTCGCCGTTGTTCAGGCGATCCAGAACAGCCTGTGCTTCCTTCTTTGCTTCCTCATCGGTGCGGGTGGTCTCGCCGGTGGACGGATTCTTAGTCAGAATGAGGATGTGCTTTGCAGTGATGTAGTTGTCATCGAAATACTTCTGCAGCTCGTCATCGCTCGGAACACTTACGCCGTTCTCGCCGAAGTAGTAATCCTTCAGCACCTGTGCGCATGCGCTGACATACTGGTAGTTATTGTAGTTGTCCATATCAAAGCCGATCGAAGCCAGGCGCTGCAGATAAGCGTCCTCGCCGCCGAGCTGCTCCGCATTCTGCTTGTTTGCCGTAACAATGTTCTTCTTCTGGCTGTACGACAGGGACAGGCCCAGCTCATCCATCTTCTGCTTAACGATATGGATCAGAGCGACCTGCTGCTTTGCGGACTCCTTTGCGGCATCGCCGAATGTAGATGCCATATTCTTCTCAGAGAGACCGTACATAGCGTACATCTGCTGATAATTGATGATCTGGCTCATCATATAGCTTGCATACTCATCTGCGTGGATTTCCTCGCCGTTGACCGTCATAACGACCGGTGCATCGCTTTTCAGCTCCTGATAATCCACCACAAAGGTGGATGCGCCGTATGCGGTTGCGCTCATAACGACAGCCAGCATAACGACCAGCGCAACGATGCGCTGCACTAACTTGCTCATATTACTATGCTCCCTTTTCTGTATTTTACGAACGCTATCAGTATAACACTATTTCGGAACAGGCACAAGCGAAAACACAGAAACATCACAAATTTCGCTGCCCGCTGGGGACGGCGTACCCACGCCGTGGGGGCAAAAGGGTAGACACCTGCGGTTTCTACCCTCTTGACTCCCGTTTCCCTTTGTTTCTTAGCCCGGCGCAGACCGGAGACCGGCGACCGCTTCGAGAAGAAGAACGGCAGTCGGGTTACTCTTGCGTATCTTTCGTGAAATATTCGCAGTTCACAGATAGCTTACTGCTACACAGGCGGTTTACTCTCCGCAGGCGCGACACAATAGTGTCGCGCAACTCATTGGCCTGGTAGCTACAGACAGCACCTGCGAATTTCATCTGATGATAAATGTTATACTGTAGGGTGCGCCGACTCGGCGCACCTTTTCTAACGAAAAAACACCCGTAAAATGCAAAAATGGAGAATGAAAACCATCTGGTCAATTCTCCATTTTCCATTTTCCATTCTCAATTACTGCAAACAAAAAGAGAACCGCTTCCGCGGTTCTCTTTGCTCATTTCGCGTCAAACCCTTGACAGATAACCTCAAACAGCTCATTGATACGCTCATAGCGTCCCTTGAGGTACAGCCAGCCGAACAGCGCCTCGAGTGCGGTCGCGTAGGCATACTCTGCCACGGAGGCCGACTTCGGCACGGATTTCGGCTTTGCGTTGCGTCCATGACGCAGAACGGTCTGCTCGTCTTCATCGAGCATAGGCTGAATGCGCTTTACCGCTTCCGCCTGCGCGGACGCACGAACGAGCTGGATCGTACGGCTGTGCAGGTTTTTCGCGGTCTGAGTGCCGCCGCACGCCAGATGCGTGCGCACGAGTATCTCATAAACAGCGTCGCCCACATGGGCGAGTGCAAGACTCGTCATGCGGGCGATCGCAGCGTCATCCAGCACAGGGTGCAGATGATCGGTCATTACTTGTCCTCAGCAGCCTTTGCTTCAGCGGCCTGCTTTGCAGCCTCAGCCTTAGCCTTGGCAGCAGCAGCCTGCTTAGCCTGCATTTCCTTGAACTTGGCCTTCTCTTCCTCGGTCGGAACCGGCTCGATGCAGCCCTTCGGGCATGCCTTGGTGCACATCTTGCAGTTCTTGCACTTGTCGTAGTCGATCTTGGCAACGCCGTCTACTACGTGAATTGCATCGAACTTACAGGTCTTCTCGCACATCTTACAGCCGATACAGCCGTTGGAGCAAACCTTCATTACTTCCGGACCCTTGTCCTTGTTCACGCAGTTAACGTGAACCTTCTTGACCTCGGATACCAGGTTGATGATCTTCTTCGGGCAGGTGGAAACACACTTGCCGCAGGCAACACACTTGTCGGTGTCAACCTTTGCAACGCCGTCCACAATGTGGATTGCGTCAAACGCACAGGCCTTTACGCAGGAGCCGAGACCCATGCAGCCAAAGGAGCAAGCCTTCGGGCCGCTTGCTACACGCATTGCAGCGTTGCAGTCCTGCAGACCCTCGTAGTTTGCCTTGTCCTTTGCGTTGCAGCCGCCGTTGCAGTAAACGTGTGCAACCTGACGGTCGCCGGCAGCAACCTCAACGCCGAGTACCTTTGCGATCTTCTCAGCCGCAGCAGCACCGCCGACCGGGCAGCCGTTTACCGGCGCACGGCCCTCTACGATTGCGGCAGCCAGACCGTCACAGCCCGGGAAGCCGCAGCCGCCGCAGTTAGCACCCGGCAGGCACTCGCGTACCAGCGGGACGCGCTCGTCAACCTCTACGGCGAAAACCTTAGCGGCAACGCCGAGCAGGATTGCGAAAACGATACCCATGATGAACAGTACCGCTACCGCGTAAATAACATTTTGCATATCCATTTCTTGTGTCCTCCCTTACCAAATCGACAGGCCGGAGAAGCCCATGAAGGACATAGCCAGCAGCGCTGCTGCAACCAGCGAGATCGGGAAGCCTTCAAAGCACTTCGGGCACTTGGAAGTAGCGTCCAGACGCTCACGGATGGAAGCGAACAGCACGATTGCCAGCGTGTAGCCGACACCGGCTGCAACGCCGTATACCAGAGAGCCGATGAAAGAATAGCTGTTGGAAATGTTGGTCTTAGCAGCACCGAGCACCGCACAGTTGGTGGTGATCAGCGGCAGGAAGATACCGAGCGCAGAGTACAGCGACGGCATAGCCTTCTTCATGAACATCTCGACGAACTGAACCAGCGTTGCAATTACGAGAATGAACGCGATGGTCTGCATGTAGCCCAGACCCAGGGGTTCGAGAATGAAGTACTGTACAGCCCAGGATGCTGCGGAAGCGATCGCCATAACGAAGATAACCGCCATGCCCATGCCAAGCGCGGTGTCGGTCTTCTTGGATACGCCGAAGAACGAGCAGCAGCCGAGGAACTGAACGAGAATGTAGTTGTTGACCAGGATTGCCGCGATTGCGAGCGACAGGATATCGGTCAAACCCATAGAGGCAGGTAAATTAAACACTTACTTGTCCTCCTTTCGAGCCATGATCTTCTGGATCGCAGCCAGGATGAAGCCCATCATGAGGAAGCCGCCTGCCGGCAGGATCATCATTACCATCGGGTTGGAGTGGAAGAACGGAACTGCGATACCGTTTACGCCGTTAACGTAACCGGACAGGATGGTGCCTGCGCCGAGCAGCTCACGGAAGAAGCCCATGAGTACCAGAGCGAAGGTGAAGCCCAGACCCATTACAACACCGTCGAGTGCGGACGGCAGAACCTTGTTCTTGGAAGCATACGCCTCGGCACGGCCGAGGATGATGCAGTTTACTACGATCAGCGGCAGGAACAGACCAAGGGACGATGCCAGCGACGGCAGGAATGCCTGCATGGACAGGTCGATCATGGTTACGAAGGTTGCGATGATCGTGATGAATGCTGCGATACGGATCTTATCCGGGATAATTCTGCGCATCGCGGAAATAACGATATTGGAGCAGATGAGAACGACGGTAGCCGCCGCGCCCATGCCGATCGCATTCTGCAGAGAAGTGGTGGTTGCCAGCGTCGGGCAAAGACCGATCGTCTGCATGAAAACCGGGTTATCGAGGATAACGCCCGATTTCAGCTGTTCAGAAAATTTCATTTGGCTTTTCCTCCTTAACCCAGAGTAGCGACATATGCTGCCGCAGTATTAACGCCGTCGGTTACCGCACGGGAGGTGATGGTAGCGCCGGTGATCGCATTGATCGTGCCGCCGTCCTTGGTCACCTTGAGCTGACCGTCAGCAGTCTGACCTGCAAACTGGGTGATCCAGTTCGGGTCTGCCTGGCTCTTCGCACCGAGGCCCGGGGTCTCAGCGTGAGAGGTTACCTTTGCGCCTGCAACGGTGCCGTCCGCATTGATGCCGACGATCATCGTCAGGTTGCCGCCGAAGCCCTTCGGCTCAACCTGTACGCAGTAGCCGATCTCTTCGCCGTCCTTGGTTGCCTTGTAAACGCCGTCGATCTGAGCAGCGGTACGGCCTGCCGGCAGGGTTACGCCAGCGGCTGCAACGTCCTCAGCGGACAGTGCGGTGTCGAGATCCTCGAAATCAGCGTCCGGGATGATCTCTGCCATTGCTGCGTTGCGGGTTTCGATACCGTTCTGGGTGATCTTATCCGCGGTTACACCGTTGATAACGCCCAGCAGCAGTGCACAGATGAACGTGATGAGGCCCAGTACGACGACAAGCTGTACGATGCCGCCTTCCTTTTTGCTGTTATCCATGATTTACTGCGCCTCCTTCTTAGCCTTGTCAAGCTGATAGCCGAACTTGCGCGGATGGGTCTTCTTGTCGATTGCCCAAACTAGCGTGTTCATGATCAGGATGGAGTAGGATACGCCCTCCGGCAGACCGCCGAAGTAGCGGATGAATACCGTCAGCAGACCGCAGCCAACGCCGAAGATGATCTGGCCCTTCGGGGTAACCGGGCTGGTAACGTAGTCGGTAGCCATGAAGATCGCGCCGAGCATCAGGCCGCCAGACAGTACCTGGCTGAGCATCCACTGTACGCGGGAAACATCGCCGGACAGCGGGAACAGGAAGGTGATGACAGCAACAGTAAGGATGTAAGCTGCCGGAATGTTGATGGTGATAACCTTGCGCCACAGCAGGTAAACGCCGCCTGCCAGCAGAGCCAGCGCGGAGGTCTCACCGATAACGCCGCCGGTCTGACCGAGCAGCATCTCCAGCAGGCCGGTATCAGCCGGTACAGCACCGGTCTTAAGGGTAGCCAGCGGAGTTGCGGTGGAGATTGCGTCGGTAACGGTTACGTTGCCGAACAGCGGCAGGTTTGCATGCGGAGCAGTCCAGGTGGTCATGAAACCGGCCCAGGATGCCATCATGAACGCACGGGCACCGAGTGCCGGGTTCATAAAGTTCTTGCCGATGCCGCCGAACAGCATCTTAACAACGATGATGCCGAACAGAGCACCGAAAGCGCTCAGCCACAGCGGAGCTGCAACCGGAATGTTGAATGCGATAAGTACGCCCGTAACCAGGCAGGACAGGTCGCCTACGGTGTTCGGGTGATGAACGATTTTGTTGTAAATGGTCTCAAACACAAGGCTTGCCACCATTGCAATAACAACATGGATCAGCGCACGAGCGCCGAAGGTGTAAACTGCAACCGCCAGTGCCGGAACAAGTGCGATGAGCACATCGAGCATAAGGCTCCGGGTGTCATCATCCGCCTTGATATGCGGCGAGGAGGTTACGACTACTTTGCTAAGATCATAAGCCATTTTCGTTTTCCTCCTTACTTGTTCTCTGCGGGCTTTTCAGCCTCTGCCTTTGCAGCAGCCTCCGCCTCGGCCTTTTTCTTCTCAGCCTCAGCCTTGGCGCGCTCTGCAGCACGCTTAGCCTGGATCTTGCCCTTGGTCAGACGGAACTGTGCAACCAGCGGGATACGAGCCGGGCAGACGTAAGCGCAGGAGCCGCACTCGATGCAGTCCATCATGCCGCAGTCAACGGCGTTGTCCAGATCCTCCTGCTTGCCGTATACATTCATGTAGATCGGCAGGAGATGCATCGGGCAGGCGTTGATGCACTTGCCGCAGCGGATACACTGGGGATCCTTAACGCGCTTATCCTCATTGCCTGCAAAGGCGAGGAATGCGTTGGTGCCCTTGACAACCGGGGCATCCAGAGAGAACTGGGCGTTGCCCATCATCGGGCCGCCGGCAAGGAGCTTGTTCGGAGCTTCCTTGAAGCCGCCGCAGGCATCGATCAGCTTTTCGATCGGGGTGCCGATGCGTGCTTCGAGGTTCTTCGGCTCGGCAACAGCGGAACCGGAGATGGTAACGATACGGCGGATGACCGGCATGCCGGTGGTGAAGCGGCGGTAAACCGCACCTGCGGTATCTACGTTGAATACCGCGCAGCCGGCGTCTGCCGGCAGCTTGCCGGACGGAACTTCACGGCCGGTGCAGGCATTGATCAGCTGCTTCTCAGCACCCTGCGGGTACTTGCAGGTCAGCGGATACAGCTTGAGGCGCGGATCATCCGCGATCAGCTCTTCGATCTTGGCGAAGGTATCCTTCTTGTTTTCCTCGATCGCAATGATCGCGGTCTGTACGCCCATGATGTCGGCCAGCATCTTCAGGCCGCCGATGGTCTCTTCCGGACGCTCGAGCAGCAGGCGATGGTCGGACGTAATGTACGGCTCACACTCTGCAGCGTTGATGATGACCGTGTCGCACTTGCCGATACCGGACTGGATCTTGACATGGGTCGGGAAGGTTGCACCGCCATGGCCGACGATGCCGGCAGAACGGATGCACTCGATACGCTCCTCATTGCTCATGGAAGCGAAGTCGTAGGGATGCACGGACTCGTGCTTGCGGTCCTCGCCATCATTTTCAATTACGATGGACAGAACCTTGCTGCCATTCGGATGCAGGCGAGGCTCGATTGCCTTTACCTTGCCGGAAACGGTAGCATGGACAGGAGCGCTGACAAAGCCGCCGGCTTCCGCGATAGGCTGTCCCAGGTCCACGGTATCGCCAACCGAAACGATTGGCTTTGCCGGTGCGCCGATGTGCATGGAAACCGGCAGGATTACCTCATCAGGCAATGCCAGCTTCTCGATCGGCTTGGTGTTTGTCGCGGATTTATAGCCCGGGTCTGCGTGAGTACCCGGGTGTATGCCGCCACGGAACGAATACGCCATTTCTTTCACCTCTCTAATATTTTGCGCAAGAAGAACCGGACGCGCGCCCGGCTTCCTCTTCTTCAGAAATTGGCTGGCTATGCGTGGAGTATAGCCTTACAGTATAGATTATACTGTTTTTTGTACAGTATTGGCAAGACCAAAAGCAAAAAAAAATCGAATAAAATACAGATAAACTTTGTACATCTTGTTAAGTCTATCATTTTTATCCGCTTTTTCTTTGTGAATAACGCTCGGGTTCGGTCAGTTTAAACGGATGCAGGTATTCCCTTTCCGGCTTGCATTTTTCGCAAAACCGGCTGAACTGCGCGCAAAATGCGAAGTTTTGCCCTCTGCCTTTTGTGCACATTTTTCGTATACTGCTATTGACTTTCCCTTTCTTCGGTTATAATATGAATATATGAACATATGAGCAATCGTTCATATATTATCAACCATCACCGACAGGAGGCGATCCGAAATGGCAGACGAACACAAGCATGAGGATACCTTATTAAATGAAGAAGTGCATGAGCACGAACATCATCATCACGAACACGATGAAGATGAATGCGACTGCGGCTGTGGACACCATCACCACCACGATGAGGATGAGGAGCATGAGCACCACCACCATCATCACGACGATGACTGCGACTGCGGCTGCGGACACCATCACCACCACGATGAGGATGAACACGAGCACCACCACCATCATGACGATGACTGCGACTGCGGCTGCGAACACCATCATCACCACGATGAGGACGAGGAGCACGAGCACCACCATCATCATGACGATGAATGCGACTGCGGCTGCGGACACCATCACCACCACGATGAGGATGAGGACACGAGCACCACCACCATCATGACGATGACTGCGACTGCGGCTGCGAACATCATCATCACCACGATGAGGATGAACACGAGCACCACCATCATCATGACGATGACTGCGACTGCGGCTGCGGACACCATCACCACCATGATGAGGACGAGGAGCACGAGCACCACCACCACGAACATTCTGCAGGCGCGCACAGCGTCAAGCGCGTTTACACGCTGCAAAATGTCGGCTGTGCACACTGCGCGGCAAAAATGGAGCAGCGCATCAGCGAACTCGAGGGCGTGGAGGACTGCGTTCTCGTATTTGAGACCAAGCAGCTGCGCGTAACCGGCGAAAATCCGGATGCGCTCCTGCCGAAAATCCGTGAGATCTGCTCGTCCATCGAGAGCGAAGCCAAGGTCATTGCACCCAAGTCCAAGCACTACGGCAAGGACAGTCAGCGCGTTTACACGCTCGAAAACCTCGGCTGCGCACACTGCGCTGCGAAAATGCAGCACCAGATCAGCCAGCTGGACGGCATCGACGATTGCGTGCTGGTCTACGAGACCAAGCAGCTGCGCGTCAAGGGCGACAATCCTGATGCACTGCTCCCCGAAATCCGTAAAATCTGCTCAAATATCGAGAGCGAAGTCAAGGTAATCGCTCCCGAGGAGGAAAAGGAAGAGAGCAGCAGCCATCCGCTTGCCGAAATGCTCATCGGTGCAGCGCTGTTCGTTGCCGGTCTGCTCATTCCGGTCATGGCTGTCAAGCTGGTGCTGCTCATCGCGGCGTACCTGCTGCTCGGCCGCCACGTCCTGCTGACGGCTGTGAAGAACATCGGCCGCGGTCAGGTATTTGATGAAAACTTCCTGATGGCCGTTGCAACCATCGGCGCATGGGCGGTCGGCTCGTTCGACGAGGCTGTCGGCGTTATGCTGTTCTACCGAGTCGGCGAATACTTTGAGGACCGTGCGGTTGACCGTTCGCGCAAGCAGATCATGGACGCGATCGACCTGCGTCCCGAGACGGTAAATCTGGTCAAGGACAACGGCAAAATCGAAGTTATTCCCGCTGAGGACGCACAGGAGGGCGACATTGTTCTGGTGCGCCCGGGCGACCGCGTTCCGCTGGACGGCGAGGTTGTCGAAGGCGAAAGCCGTCTGGATACCTCGGCTGTCACCGGTGAGCCGGTTCCGGTTCGTGTCGCTGCCGGCGACAAGGCAACCTCCGGCTGTGTCAACACCGACGGCGCGATCAAGCTGCGTGTCACCCACATTCTCGCTGAGAGCATGGTACAGCGCATTCTCGACAGCGTGGAGAATGCAGCGGCCCGCAAGCCGAAGATCGACCGCTTTATCACCCGTTTCTCCCGCGTTTACACCCCGGCTGTTGTTGCGATTGCCCTGCTGACCGCCATTATCCCGAGCCTTGTTACCGGCGAGTGGCACAAGTGGGTCTACACCGCGATGACCTTCCTTGTAATCTCCTGCCCGTGCGCACTGGTGCTCAGCGTACCGCTGACCTACTTTTCCGGCATCGGCGCAGGCTCCAGACGCGGTATCCTGTTCAAGGGCGGCGCTTCTCTGGAAGCACTGAATAACGTTAAGACCATCGTTATGGATAAGACTGGCACCATCACCAAGGGCAACTTTGTGGTACAGAAGGTCGTTCCGGCGCAGGGCGTTCCGCTCGATGAGAATGAGCTTCTGTGGCTGGCTGCCGCCTGTGAGGGCGCTTCCACCCACCCGATCGCCAAGTCCATCATCAACTCCTACGAGGAGCGCAAAACGTCCGCAGCAAAAGCCGGCGACTTTTCTCTTGTTGCCGTTGGTGCAACGGTTGAGAACATCCGCGAACAGGCCGGCGAAGGCGTTTTCGCCGAGCTTGAAGGCAAAACTATACTCTGCGGCAACGTAAAGCTGATGGAGCGCAATAATATCGACCTTTCCGGCTACCACGGCACCCCGGGCAGCACGGAAGTGCTGCTGGCGATGGACGGTCACTTCCTCGGTCATGTTGACATTTCCGATACCATCAAGGCAGATGCCAACTCCGCAATCAGCCGCATGAAGGCGCAGGGACTCACCACCGCCATGCTGACCGGTGACGGTCAGGCCAGTGCGGACGCGGTTGCGCAGGAAGTCGGCATTGACGAAGTGCGTGCCCGCCTGCTCCCGCAGGATAAGCTGTCGGCGCTGACCGATATCCGCGAGAAGTGCGGTGCGGTTATGTTCGTCGGTGACGGCATCAACGATGCTCCCGTACTCGCCGGTGCAGACGTCGGCGCGGCAATGGGCAGCGGCGCAGACGCGGCAATCGAGGCCGCAGATGTGGTGTTCATGAAGGCCGACCTGACTTCCATCCCGATCTCGGTCAAGATCGCCCGCAAGGCGAATATCGTCTCCAAGGAGAACATCGTGTTTGCACTCGCGGTCAAGATTCTCGTTATGATCCTCGGTCTGTTCGGTATCGCATCCATGTGGCTGGCCGTATTCGCCGATACCGGCGTGGCTATGCTGTGCGTGCTCAATTCGATCCGCATGCTGTATATGAAGACCGAATAACACATACTCTTTGCACCTCTTATATAGAAAGGCTTCCGTTCCGGTTGGAATGGGAGCCTTTTGTATATCATATAGTCTGTGCCGATACACAGGGTTTCCGCCTGAAAGGCGAACGGAACTCGCCTGCGCGGCAGTGCGCACAAGAGGATAGAAACCGCAGGTGTCTATCCTCTTGCCCACCGCCGTGGGTATGGCGGTTACTTATGGAAAACATACTCTTTTCTGAAAGTCCTCGGCGCCATACCAACCGCCTTGGAAAACTGCGCATTGAAATGGCTCGGGTTGTCATACCCCACCTGCGATGCAATCCGCGTTACCGGCAAATCAGTTGTGATGAGCAGCGTCTGCGCTTCGCCAATCCTGCGGCGCAGAACATACTGCAGCGGCGAATATCCGGTCACTTCCTTGCAGATATGCGCCAGATAGTACGGACTGACGTGCAGCACATCCGCCATCTGCTGCAGAGAAAATTCGTCCGCAAAATGCTTGTCGATGTAATCCTTGATGCGCTGTGCAAAGGCATTGCCGCTGTGCGTACTGCCCTCGGCTGCGGTCGCGCGGAACTGCTGCACGAGCGTCAGGATCGCAAGCAGAAGATGATGTGCACCGTCGTCGTTGCCCTCGGTCAGCTCATTATAAAGCACGTCATACAGACGCTCCAGCCGCACGGTCTGCGGCTCGGTCAGGCGGCACACTGGACACGAATCCTCCGCGATCAGCGTATTTTCGCGCAGTCCGGGCACAGCCAGTCCGCCAAGCGCCAGACTCGAGGTTGCCACCGGACGATCCGGTCCGGACGGCTCATCGTGCACGACGCGGCTGTTGAAAATGAACAGATCGCCGCGGCGTGCCTCATACGGCGTGCCGCCGACAAAATAGCGGCTCTCGCCGCCTCGCACGAGTACAATTTCCACTAAATCGTCATGCGCGTGCATAACACGCGGATGCGCCGACGCCTTCTCATCTGTGCGGCTGACCGAAAACAGACGCGGCATCTGCGTCAGGCCGAATGGCGCTTCATATTCCTTTTTCACAAAGCATTGAATCATAAAAACGTTCCTTTTCCATCAATTCCGCGGCAAAAGCGCCCTTCTGCGGCGGAGATAGCATCCGCGAAAAACAGCCGGTCGGGATAGCAATCCGGCTACCGACCTCACCGACCGGCCCTGTCAGCGCAAACCAGATCAAACCTTTGGCGATACTGCCTTTTGTCAGATCGCGGTACATATAATCAGATAAACTCATTATAGCGCTCCTGCGATGAAAACTCAATGCAGCGCTTCGCCCGCTGCGGTCCGGCAGGGCTGCGGATAACAGAAAGCCTGCCACCTATGGTGACAGGCTTTCTCTATGCTGATTTTATCGAATCGGCAGCATCTTGCCGGTCTCGAAGGATTCCTTGCAGCGGTAAGCAGCCTCGGAAACGGCGGTGCCGTCATAAACGGTGAGGTCAGCCGGCTTGGTGTTGTCGCGGACATGGCCGGTGAAGGCAGCCATCTCGGCTACGAAAGCCTCGTGCCAGCGGCTCATGAAGTCCGGATAATACTCCTCGCGGGAGCCGTGCTCATCCACGATATTCAGCAGGTTCTTTGCGCCGACGTTTGCAATGCGCAGCGTGCCGTGGGTGCCGATGATCTCGGTCTCGACATTGCAGCCTGCAGCATGGGTGCGGTTGGTGAACATGAAGCCCATTGCGCCGTTCTCCATCTGAATGGTAGCAGCTGCGTTGTCCGCATCGTTCAGCTTCTTGTACAGGTCGAACTCGAATACGCCGCCGATTGCCCATACATTCTTGACATCCGAGCCGGTGAACCAGCGGATGAGGTCGATATCATGTACGCACATATCGAGGTACTGACCGCCGGAGTGCGGTGCAAACTTGAGGGTAGACTCGATGGTGGAACGCGGGTCCTGCGTGTAGGAGCGAACCAGAACAACCTTGCCGATATCGCCGTTGTCAATCTTGCGCTTTGCCTCGGCGTAGGACTTGTCAAAGCGGCGCATGAAGCCAAGCTGGAAAATCAGGTCAGGATGTGCCTCGATGACCTTCTCGGCAGCCTTGCACTGTGCAACATCCGTGCCGAGCGGCTTCTCGCAGAACACATGCTTGCCGTGGTTCATGGCAATTTCAATCTGCTGGCAGTGCAGGAAGGACGGGGAAACGATAACGATCGCGTCCAGCTCCGGATTCTTGCACATTTCCTCAAAATCGGTGTAAGTATTCGGCACGCCGAGCTCTGCGGCAACTTCCTTTACGCGGTTCTCGTCAACATCGCAGATGGCAGCCAGCTCACAGCCCGGAACCTGCGTTGCAAGGTTCTTCGCGTGCTCATAACCCAGACGACCCAGACCTACCGAACCAACCTTAACAGTTTTCATGGTATATTCTCTCCTTTTATATGTAACTCTCTCTCTTACGCGGCGGTTTTGCCGCTCTCCATTTGATGATTCTATTGTAGCGTTTCGGGGGCTGAAAAAACAGAGCATTCTTGCGAAAAGAACGCCCCTATTTGCAGGATATGAGCGGGGCTCTCGGGCAAACTTTCAAATTCTTGCGGTCGATGTAAAAAGGCAGACCCGACGGTCTGCCTTTACGCTTACGTTCTCAGCTGACATGAATGACGGCCACCGGACAGCTGCCTGCGGCCTCCTGCGCACCCGCCTGCTCCTCTGCGGTCTCCGGCTGATGATGGACTTCGGCAAGGCCGTCCTCCGCAATGCGGAACACAGAAGGACAGGTTCCTTCACACAGGCCGCAGGAAATACAGCCGTCTCGTTCGATTGTAATGTGCATACCGATACACTCCTTTCGGAGATTCAGTTTGCCCCGTTTCCGATGATTTATGCGTGCCTGCGCAGAAATTCCCGTACTTCGTCTGCTGTCGGCACCGAGGGAGCCGCGCCTGTGCGCGAGACTGCGAGAGCGGATGCCGCCGAAGCCTCCTGCAGCGCGGTCTGCACCGATTTCCCTGCGCTGACCGCCGCAAGAAAGTATCCGCAGAAGGTATCTCCGGCAGCGGTGGTGTCCACGGCCTTTACCTTAAATGCAGGAAGCTGAAACCGACCTTCCTCTCCATCATACAGCACACCGTCCGCGCCGACGGTCATAACGACCGACGCATTCGGGTATTTTGCCCGCAAAGCCGTCAGCGTATCCTCGAAATCTGCATTTGCATCCGTTCCCGCAAGCTGTGCCGCTTCGATTTCATTCACCATAAACAGGCTGACGCACGCAAGCGGCAGCTTTTCGGTATTCTCCGGCACGGGAGACGGATTGAACACCACCCGCAGTCCCTTTTCATGCGCACGGCGGATGATCTCCGGCACGAGGTTGACCTCATTCTGCAGCAGCACCCAGTCGTCCGGCTGCGCGGTGTCGAGCACCCGCTCGATATACTCGCGCGTCTCTCTGCGGTTTGCGCCGCCGAACACGATAATCCGGTTCTGACCGGCGGCGTTTATCTCGATAACGGCATGTCCGGACGGCCCGTCCACCTCGCGCAGCAGCGAGGTATCCGCACCGGATTCCCGCAGCAGATCGGCCATAAAGCGGCCTTCCGCGCCGATCGCGCCCGCGTGCAGCACCTCTGCGCCCGCTCGAGCCGCCGCCAGTGACTGGTTGAGCCCCTTGCCGCCCGCAGCCACGGCATAGTCCTTCGCGGTGATGGTCTGTCCCGGCCGTACAAACTGCTCCACCTGATATACCTTATCTATATTCAGCGAACCGAAATTGATGATGCGCATAGCTTCGCTCTCCTTCTCTTTTTCTGTCAGTATAGCATATCCGTCCTCCAGCCGCCACTATAAGCATCTTTTTATTGGTATTTTCTCCAAAATCGCTGAGTTACAATTGACTTACCTGTCAAAAAGTTCTATTATTTTAATATGTTTCTACAAGAAAGGGAGGGGACTTTTTTGAGTCGTTTATCCATTGAAACGCCGGGCAAGGCTGAGACCGTCATTGCCGGCTTGTACCGCGATATCGAGCGGCGCATCAGCGCCAGTCCTCCGGGTCTGTGTCCGGTGGATATGTCGCTGTCGTTCCTGCGTCTGTGCCATGCACAGACCTGCGGCAAATGTGTTCCGTGCCGCATCGGTCTGGGGCAGCTGACCACTCTGCTCGAGCAGGTGCTGGATTCCACCGCAACACCGGAGACCATTGACCTGATCGAGAAAACCGCCCGTGTTATTCAGGATACGGCGGACTGCGCCATCGGCTATGAGGCTGCCCGCATGGTTCTGCAGGGCGTGCAGGGCTTTCGCGATGACTACCTCTCCCATGTGGAGAGCGGCCGCTGCCTGTTCGGCTGGGATCATCCGGTGCCGTGTGTGGCACTGTGCCCGGCCGGAGTGGATATTCCGGGCTACATTGCACTCGTGCGTGCCGGCCGTTACAATGACGCCGTGCGCCTGATCCGCAAGGACAACCCCTTCCCGACCGTATGCGGCTATGTCTGCGAGCACCCGTGCGAGGCACACTGCCGCCGCAGCATGGTGGACGATGCGGTCAACATCTGCGGCATCAAGCGTTTCGCGTGCGACCACGCAGACAACACCACGCCGCCGGATTCCGCACCTTCGACCGGCAAGCGCATCGGCATCATCGGCGGCGGACCGGGCGGTCTGTCGGCGGCGTATTTCCTGTCGCTGATGGGTCACCAGGTCGTAGTCTATGACCAGCGTCCCAAGCTCGGCGGCATGCTGCGCTACGGCATTCCGGATTATCGTCTGCCGCAGGACAAGCTGGATGCGGATATCGACTTCATCCTGTCCACCGGCATTGAGGTGCACACCGGCGTTTCCATCGGCCGCGATATTTCGTTCGCCGAGATTGAGAACCAGTACGACGCGGTTTACATCTCCATCGGTGCGCATAACGACAAGAAGATCGGCATTCCCGGCGAGGACGCAGTCGGCGTACACTCCGCAGTGCAGCTGCTCCGCGACATTGGCGAGGGCCGCGTGCCGGACTTCAAGGGCAAGCGCGTCTGCGTCATCGGCGGCGGCAACGTGTCGATGGATGCAACCCGAACCGCAATCCGTCTCGGTGCCTCCGCAGTAACGTGCGTCTACCGCCGGCGCGTGACCGATATGACCGCACTCGCAGAGGAGATCGAGGAAGCACAGAGCGAAGGCTGCCAGATTCTCTCGCTGCAGGCGCCCGATCACATTGAGACCGATGAAACAGGCCGCGTTACCGCTCTGTGGACGCGTCCGCAGGTCATCGGCGCCTACGGCAAGGACGGTCGTCCGCGTCCCTACGATGCCGATCAGCCGCTGCTCCGCACACCGTGCGATGTCGTTATCGTAGCCATCGGCCAGTCCATCGACGCAAAGCCGTTCGAGCAGATCGCTCCGGTCGTGCGCGGCAAGATTCAGGCTGAATCCGACGCATTTGTGCCGAACACCCCGCATGTATTCGCGGGCGGCGATGCCGTTACCGGTCCGGCGACCGTTATCCGCGCGGTAGCCGCCGGCAAGGTGGCTGCGGCCAACATTGACGCACACCTCGGCTTCCGTCACGTTATCAAGAGCGATGTTGAGATTCCGGCACCGCATCTGACCAACATGCCGGCCTGCGGCCGCATCGAGCTGCGCAGCAGACCCGCCGAGGAGTGCGTCGGCAACTTTGATCTGGTAAAGTGCGGCATGACCGAGCAGGAGGTTCATCAGGAGACCTCCCGCTGTCTGCGCTGCGACCACTTCGGCTACGGTATTTTCAAGGGAGGGCGTTCTTCTAAATGGTAAATCTGACGATCAATTCTATCCCGGTGACTGTACCGGAAGGCACCACCATTCTGGATGCCGCCGCCTCTGTCGATATCGAAATCCCCAGCCTGTGCTACCTAAAAGAGCTGAACGAAATCTCCGCCTGCCGCGTCTGCTGTGTCGAGGTAGAGGGCGAAGGCAAGCTGGTTCCCTCGTGCAACAACGTTGTGCGTGAAGGCATGGTCATCCGCACCAATTCTCCGCGTGCACTCGAGGCGCGCCGCGTCAATATGGAGCTTATCCTCTCGCAGCACGACAACAAGTGCGCGACCTGTATCCGCTCGGGCACCTGCCAGCTGCAGAAGATTGCAAACGATATGGGCATTCTGGGTGTTTCCTACCCCACCGACCTTGCACGCGGCAAAAAGGCCGACTGGACGACCACGTTCCCGCTCTACCGCGATGTAAACAAGTGCATCAAGTGCATGCGCTGCATTCAGGTATGCGACAAGGTGCAGTCGCTGTCCGTCTGGGATATCAGCGGCTCAGGTGCGCGCACCACCATTGATGTTTCGGGAAACCGCGTGATCAAGCAGGCGGACTGCTCGCTGTGCGGTCAGTGCATCACGCACTGCCCGACCGGCGCTCTGCGCGAACGCGATGACACGCAGAAGGCATATGCTGCGCTCGGTGATCCGGACCGCGTGACCATTGTGCAGATTGCTCCGGCCGTGCGTGCTGCATGGGGCGAAGCCTTCGGCATGCCGACCGGCAAGGCAACCGTCGGTCAGCTGGTGTCCGTTCTGCGCAAGCTGGGCGCAGATTATGTGTTCGACACCACGTTTTCCGCCGATCTAACCATCATGGAGGAGGGCACCGAGCTGCTCCAGCGTCTTCAGGCGGGCGATCTGGACAATCAGCCGATGTTTACCTCGTGCTGCCCGGGCTGGGTTCGCTTTTTGAAGTCGCAGTTCCCGGAAATGACCGGCCGTCTGTCCACCGCCAAGTCGCCGCAGCAGATGTTCGGCGCGGTCGGCAAGACCTGGCTGGCACACAACCTCGGCGTGGATGCGGACAAAATTTACAGCATCTCCATCATGCCGTGCATCGCAAAAAAGGCCGAGCGCGAGCTGCCGAGCATGGATTCGGCCGGTCACGGCAGCGATGTCGATCTGGTCATCACCACCCGAGAGCTGGCGCGCATGGCGCGTGCCGAGCACCTCGATGTGGAAAACATCGCGGAATCCGCGTTTGATTCTCCGCTGGGCGACGGCACCGGCGCAGGCGTTATTTTCGGCGCGACCGGCGGCGTTATGGAGGCCGCGCTGCGTTCGGCGTACTTCCTCACCACCGGCGAAAATCCGTCGCCGGATGCATTCCGCGAGGTGCGTGACGACGGCACGATTTCTCCGCTGCCGTGGCGCGAAGCGACGTTCGAGCTGGCAGGCCGGACTGTGCGCTGCGCGGTAGCAAGCGGACTGGGCAACGCACGTCAGCTTCTGCACTCGCTGCAGCGCCGTGAGGTACACTATGAGTTTGTGGAGATCATGGCATGCCCGGGCGGCTGTGCAGGCGGCGGCGGTCAGCCGGTGGACGGCACCGACCGCGAAAAGGCCGCCGACCGCGGCAAGGTTCTGTTCCGACTCGATCAGAATGCACCGCTGCGTTTTTCGCATGAAAATCCGGCGGTTCAGGCGCTGTACCGTGAGTATCTGGATGAGCCGTGCTCGCACAGAGCAGAGGAATTGCTGCATTGCGACCATTTCGCATGGCAGATGGACGCTGCCCGCTGAGGGCACACTGTGCTCCCCTACAGTAGAAAAGATCCTCTGCCGTTCCCCTTTTTCGAAGCGGTCACCGCTCTCCGATTTTCGCCAAACTATCTAACAAGGGAAAGGCAGGAGTTCAAAGAAGAAGGGAAACCGCAGGTGTCCCTTCCTTTTTGCCCCTGCGGCGGGTGCCGCACTCTCCCGCGCTCCGCAGAGCGCAACTCTTTCGCTGAGATTCAGCGAAAAACTCCCCGCCCGTTAGGAACGAACACGCCTGCGCAGTTCGCGCACCCCATCTATTCGGTGCAAAAAGAGACAGAAAAACGGCACAGCCAACGCTGTGCCGTTTCGCTTATTTATTCGATATTCTGTGCGCAGATAATGGAAATTTCCGAACCCTTATTACTGTTTTCCGGCTGAATATTCTTCTGCAGCAGGTCTGCGAGCAGGCGCAGCGGCTGGCTGCCCTGCCGGAACAGATCCTGCGTGATGGTCAGATCAAGCGAGCCGTCGAGCAGCATTTGCTTGCGGCGCGGCGACATATCATGTGCGATCACACGCACCTGCTGATCCATGCCTGCGGCTTTGAGCGCGTCCACGCAGCCGGTAACGCTGCGGTTTGCCATATAGATGGCTGCCGGCGGATTGTCTGACTGCAGCGCCGCCGTGACGCGGTTATAGGTCAAACGGTAGTCGTTATAGGTCTCCTCAATCTCGATCTGCGAGGAAGAGAAGCCCTTTTTCTTTAGATGCTCGCAGAAGCCGTCTAAACGGGTGCGGTGGCCATCGTACTCCAGATTACCCGCCATCGCCAGCACACGCGCGTTTTTCGGCACGCACTTGCTGAGCAGCTCGGCGGCAATACGGCCGCTTTGTGTGTAATTTTGACCTACAAAGCACAGACGGCGGCTGTTCGGCAGATCCGAGTTGAACGTGATGCACGGAATGCCCTGTTCGGCCAATTCTCCGATGCGTGCTTCGATCGAAATATCATTTAATGCACACAGTGCGATGCCCTGCGCACCCCAGTTTACCAGCTCGTCCAGCAGCTCGATCGTCTCGCGCGGAATATCTGTTTCACAAGTGCACACACGCACCTCAACATCGCGCTTTTCCAGCTCGGAACGCGCAGCCTGAATGCCTCTCGGGACATCCTCGTGGAACGGACCGCTCCAGTTTGGCAAAAGCACACCCAAACGCACAGGTTTGAGCGGCAGCTTTGCCTCTGCGGCCTGCCGATGCGCCTCCTTCGGAGAAAGATAACCGGTCTCCTGAATGGCATTCAGCACACGCGCACGCACATCCGCGCGCACATACGAACGATTATTTAATACACGGTCTACCGTGCCGCGGGAGACACCCGCAAGCTCAGCAATCGTTTGAATAGTTGGTCTCTTGTTCATAGTCCTTCACCTTTTCGTAATTACTCTTTATATTATCCTGCATCTCTGTGATGTTTCTTTCCTCTGTGCTTATTATACCATATTTCTGTGCTTTGTGAATACAAAATCTGTGCTTTCCTTCTTTCTGTGCGTTTGCACACACCGCTTTTAGCACAAGTTTTCCGATATATCCGGTGCTTTATGCTCTATTTTTCATTTTTTTCAAACCTATGTGCGATATTCTGTGTTTTTCACAGAATGTGTGCTTTGTACGACATATACAATTACACACATCAAACCTTGTGACCGCCCTTGTTTCCCGCATATTTGTTTTGTATTTCTCGGTTTATACGCATTTACGCGCATTTTATCCGCTTATTTTGACGTTATTTCCATTTGAACGATTTCCACACCGGCAAATTGCCTGTTGACACTTCCGTACCCGCTCGCTATAATAAGCACATAAACAGCACAGAGCACACAATCGCACAGTGCTGAGAGAGAGACAAGAGAAGAAAAACGAGAAAAGAAAGGGAGACACACTATGAAAAAGAGACTGTTAGCAGCCCTGCTCACCAGCGCCCTCGCACTCAGCCTGACCGCTTGCGGCGGCGGCACCGATTCTTCCGCAACCGACGGCGGCGACACCGCCTCCACCCATGACGGCCCGTACAAGATCAGCATGGTGCTCAAGACCAACGCTGCCGAGTTCTGGAACATTGTTCAGGCAGGCGCTGAGGCATATGAGGATGAGCACCCGGATCAGGTCAGCCTGGACATCAAGGGTCCTCCGGCTGAGACCTACTACGAGGAGCAGCTCAACACCATCCAGACCGACCTTGCGGTTGAGTCCTATGATGGTTACCTGATCGCTCCGCTGCAGTCCGAGGCTGTTGCAACCGCTATCGCAAACACCGACAAGCCGGTCGTAGCATACGATACCCGCATTGATTCCGACAAGTGCCTCGCATTCGTCGGCACCGGCAACAAGGAAGCAGCCAAGGAGGGCGGCAAGGCCGCTGTTGAAGCTGCAAAGGCAGCCGGCTGGACCGATATCAAGTGCATCGAGATCGCAGGCGTTCAGGGTGACGCAACCAATACCGCCCGCATGGAAGGCTACCGCGAAGGCGTAAACGAAGCCGGCGGCGAGTTCCTTGATGCAGAGACCCAGTACGCTAACGCAACCGCTGACCTCGCTGTAACCGCGATGGAAGGCATCATGAGCAAGTATCCGGAAGGCGTTGCCATCATCTGCTCCAACAACGACGATATGGCGCTGGCAGCTGCCCGTACCGCAAAGGACAATCCGAACTATGCAAAAACCATCTTCCTCGGCTTTGACGGCCAGAAGTCCGCAGTGGAAGCCGTTCTGAACGGTGAGCTGACCATGACCGCTGCACAGAACAACTTCGACATCGGCTACAAGGCAGTTGAGACTATCGTGAAGATCCTGAACGGCGAGGAGTACGGCGACGTAGACACCGGCACCGAGATCATCACCAAGGACAACGCACAGGCTCGTCTGGATAACTTCGCAAACTGGCTGAAATAATTCCTTGAAATGCACGCATTTCAAGGAGATGGGAAACACCGCGGCTTTGCCGCGGATGATTCCCGGGCGAAAATCAGCGTGTCGCACAGCGGCACACCGATTTTCTTACTTGTAAAAAAACGCAGATACATGCTCCGCGTTTTTTTGTGAAGGCAACGCCTTCACGATTTAATACCGCCTGCGGCGGAAACTATGTATGGAAACGCGCTCCAACGCTTCATACAAACCTCTCTTTTTATTCCAAATGTTCATTTAAGGAGGAACACCCATGAAAGTAGGTATTATCGGTGCGGGTCGTATCGGTAAGGTACATGCGAAGAATATTTCCATGTTCGTACCGGAGATGGAGATCAAGACCATCGCTGACCCGTTTATGAATGAGCAGACCGAGGCTTTTGCCAAGTCCTGCGGCATTCCGAACACCACCAAGGACGCAAACGACATTCTGAACGATCCCGAGATCGATGCAGTTCTGATTTGCTCCTCTACCGACACCCATTCCAAGTACATCATCGAGGCTGCTCACGCAGGCAAGAACATCTTCTGCGAGAAGCCGATCGATTATGATCTGGAGAAGGTTCACGCTGCCATCAACGCAGCCAAGGAAGCCGGCGTTAAGCTGCAGATCGGTTTCTGCCGCCGCTTCGACCACAACCACCGCGCAGTTTACGACATGGTTCGTGACGGCAAGGTCGGCAAGGTCAATATCATCAAGATTTCCTCCCGCGATCCGGAGCCGCCTCCGGTATCCTATGTTAAGGTTTCCGGCGGTATCTTCTACGATATGATGATCCACGACTTCGATATGGCCCGCTTCCTCGCAGGCAGCGAAGTTACCGAGGTAAATGCAGTTGGTTCCGTTCTGGTCGATCCGGGCATCGGTGAGGCCGGCGACGTTGATACCGCGCTCGTTACCCTCAAGTTCGCAAACGGCGCTATCGGCGTGATCGACAACAGCCGCAAGGCAGTTTACGGTTACGACCAGCGCGTTGAGGTATTCGGCTCCGAAGGCTGTGCCGAGGACCAGAACGACACCCCGAACACCGCTGTTCTGTCCACCGCAGACGGCGCTGTACATGGCGTAGCCTACAAGGTAATGTGGGACCGCTACACCGGCGCATTCGTTGCCGAGATGCAGGCGTTCGCAGATGCCGTTATCAATGACAAGGAGACTCCGGTTACCGGCGAGGACGGTCTGTATCCGGTACTGATGGCAGCTGCTGCTACCAAGTCTCTGCATGAGGGCCGTCCGGTCAAGATCTCTGAGATCGAGGCTTAATCACAACTTAATTTTCACACCACGCACACAGTCTAAGCAATGTGCTAAAACCGTTGGTGCGCTATGCACCAACGGTTTTTCTATGCAAATTTGAGGGAGTTAGAACAGAGAAAATGTTATTCACTTGCGTAACCTTTGTATTTTTACGATTTTAGTTGCGGTCATCTCCTATGTTAAGACCAAGGGCGATGACCAGACCACCGCTGACGGCTACTTTCTGGCAGGCCGCGGTCTGCCGGGTGTCGTTATCGCAGGCTCGCTGCTGCTGACCAACCTTTCTGCAGAGCAGCTTGTCGGCACAAATGGCCAGACCTGGGCGATTGGCATGAGTCCGATGGCGTTCGAAGTAATGGCAGCGACCGCACTCATCGTGCTGGCGTTGTTTGCCGCGCCGCGCTACCTGAAAAGCGGCATCACCACCATCCCGCAGCTGCTCGGTGAGCGCTATGACAGACCCACTAAGCTGTGGTTCTCCATCGCATACATCATTCTGTACCTGTTCGTGCAGATTCCGGTAATCCTGTACTCTGGTTCGCTGGTGTTTGAAAACATTTTCAACCTGTCCGGAATCCTTGGCATTACCAAGTTCCAGTCCATCGTTATCCTGTGTATCCTTATCACTATCATCGGCTCGATTTACGCTATCTTCGGCGGTCTGAAGGCTGTTGCAGTATCGGATACCATCAACGGCGTGGGCCTGCTGATCGGCGGTCTGATGATCCCGTTTCTGGCACTCAACGTGCTCGGTCATGCCTCCGGCAGTGAAAGCAGCGTTGCCATCCTGGACGGCGTGCGCTACCTCGTTCACAACCACGCAGACATGCTCAACTCCATCGCTCCCGCACAGAGCGAAGCACCGGCGGTTCCGTGGCCGACCGTATTCCTCGGTCTGGTATTCCTCGGCTTCCAGTCCTGGTGCACCCACCAGTCGTTCATCCAGCGCGTACTCGCCGCTGAAAACCTCAAGGAAGCACAGAAGGGCGCACTCTACTGTGCATTCCTGAAAATCCTCGGCTTTATGTTCCTCGCTCTGCCGGGTGTTATCGCTTACGCGATCTTCAACATCGAGGGCACGCAGGTTTCCATGATGGACGATGCCTACCCGGCACTCATCACCCGCGTTGTACCGCAGCCGGTCATGGGCTTCTTTGCCGCGGTTATGTTCGGCGCGATCCTGTCCTCGTTTAACTCGGTTCTCAACTCGGTCAACACCATGTTCACCATGGATATCTACAAGGAGTTCATCAACAAGAACGCCAGCGAGAGCAAGCTGGTTTCGGTCGGCAAGAACATCGGCATCGTGTTCGCCATCTTCTCCGTGATCGTCGGTCCGATGGTTTACTTCTTCCCTGCCGGTCTCAAGACCTTCCTCGACTCGTTCGTCATGCTGGTTGGCCTGCCGGTTCTGTCCGGCGTATTCGGCGGCTTCTTCTTCAACTGCCTGCCGAAGTACAGCGCGCGCTTCATCATGGTGTTCCACATCATCTGCTACGGCGGCTTCATGCTGCTGTCCCCGAGCTACTCGCTGTTCGGCGGCAATGAGGGCAGCATCCACTACCTGTACGCCGTATCTATCCTGTGGCCGCTCGAGATGCTCATCATGTACCTCATGCACCGCCGCAACAAGAGCAAGGGCGCTGAGGTTTGGGTGCAGCAGGATGTCGGCGCGGTAGACCTGACCCCGTGGAAGTACAGCAAGCTGGTCAGCGTGATCGTTATCGTGTGCGTGCTGCTGGTTTATCTGGCATTCTCTCCGCTCGGCATCGGAGCATAATTTTGGGAAAACAGCGTTGCATATCCGCTGCGCTTGATGTATCATCAATTTAAAAGAGTAAGACAACCGAAACAAGAAAATTTGGAGGTAATTTATTATGGCACTGAGAAAATGCGCTTGCATCGACACCCTTTACACCGAGCTGAACTGGCTCGACCGTTTTCAGGCTGCAAAGAACGACGGCTTTGAGGCCGTAGAGTTCTGGGACTGGCGCATCCGCGATCTGGATGCGACCCGCGAGGCTGCTGAAAAGGCCGGCATTGCAATTTCCGGCTTCAACGGCGACGCGGACTACTCGCTCGTAGACCCGACCCACAAGCAGAAGTATCTGGACTACCTGAAGGAGTCCATCGCGGCGGCTAAGAAGGTTGGCGCAGCCAGCGTTACCATCCACTCCAACGCACTGGGCGACGGCGGCATTGTAGTAAACCACTACGACAACCTGTCCCACACCGTAAAGCTGTGCTCGATGTACGACACGCTGCTCGCCTGCGCTGAGCTGGCCGAGAAGGAAGAGATCAACCTCAACCTCGAGGCGCTGAACATCACCACCGACCACGTCGGCAACTTCCTCGCTACCACCCAGATGGGCGCTGAAATCGTTCGTCTGATCGGCTCTCCGCGTCTCAAGCTGCTGTATGATGTATACCACATGCAGATCAACGAGGGCTGCATCTGCGATACCATCTCCAACTACGGCGACACCTTCGGCCACATTCACGTTGCCGATGCTCCGGGCCGTCATGAGCCGGGCACCGGTGAGATCAACTATAAGAAGGTTATCCGTCACCTCGAGGAGTGCGGCTACACCGGCCGTGTCGGCTATGAGCTGTTCCCGCTGACCGATACCGCAACCGCCGTTAAGGCCATCATGGAAAACGCCTAAATCTCTCTTTCTTTCAAGTCCCTGTGCTGTATGGTACAGGGACTTCTGTTATGCTATGAGGCAGGCATATCGAACCTGCAAATCAAAATCTTCAACCGCATCCTGCATTTCCATGCTATAATAAAACTGCAAAGATAAAAACGCAACGTGCACTCCGTGCACCAGAGCCGGTAGGTAGCCCGGCCGTCCTGCTTTTGCAGGGTAAGTAACCTGCCCCTCCGGGTTGTCCATTCTTTGTTCATTTATTTTTCAGGAGGGAAAAACAATGGACAAAGTAATTGGCAGACTGACCGTATTTTTTGAGGACCCGTTCTGGGTCGGTGTATTCGAGCGGATCGAAAACGGCAGGTTATCCGCGGCAAAGGTAACCTTCGGCGCAGAGCCGAAGGAGCCGGAGCTGCTGATTTATCTGCTGCAGCACTACTACCGATTGCAATTCAGTCCGGCTGTTGAGACTGCCGTAAAGCCTGCACACCGCAATCCCAAACGGGCGCAGCGGGAAGCCGGACGGCAGACCGCGCAAGTCGGCATCGGCACCAAATCGCAGCAGGCGCTGCAGCTCCAGCAGGAGCAGAACAAGCAGGTGCGCAAGCGCCGGAGCCGTGCGCGCAAACAGGCCGATGCCAAACGGCTTTATGCACTCAAACAGCAGCAAAAACGCGAAAAGCACAAAGGACATTAGTCCTTTGTGCTTTTTTTCGCTTAGAGGAAACCGAGCAAGTGCTGCATCGCGATGCTGACGCACGCGATAGCGACCCAGCAGCAGAAGCCCATGAAAATCGGCTTGCCGCCGGTCTTGACCAGCTTTACGATATTGGTATTCATGCCGATAGCCGCCATCGCCATAACGATAAAGAACTTGGACAGCGTCTTGAGCGGCGTAAACACGCCTGCCGGTACGCCGACCGTGGCGCACACCGTGGTGATGATGGACGCGAGCACGAAGTACAGGATAAACATCGGGAACGCGCGCTTGAGCGAGAAGGCTTCGCCGCCCCGGCTCTGCTCGGTCTTAGCCTTGTGGGTGCGCCACAGCGCCAGTACGAGCGTGATCGGGATGATCGCCAGCGTGCGCGTCAGCTTGACGATGGTCGCAATCTCCAGCGTGTTGCTGCCGTGGATGCCGTCCCACGCGGAGGCCGCCGCCGTCACGGACGAGGTATCGTTTACCGCTGTGCCCGCGAACAGGCCGAAGCCGTGGTCAGTCATGCCGAGCATGCCGCCGAGCGTCGGGAAGGTCAGCGCCGCGATGACGTTGAACAGAAAAATAACCGAAATCGCCTGCGCGATCTCCTCATCGTCCGCGCCGATGACCGGAGCGGTTGCCGCGATCGCCGAACCGCCGCAGATGGACGAGCCGACACCGACCAGCGTCGAGATGTTGGACGGTACCTTCATTGCCTTGCACAGCACGAACGATACGATCAGCGAGGTGCTGATGGTCGAAACGATGATCGGCAGCGACTGTGCGCCGACCTTTGCAATCTCGGACAGGTTAAGACCGAAGCCGAGCAGGATAACCGCGTACTGCAGCACCTTTTTCGATGTAAAACCGATGCCCGGCTGCACCTTGGTCTTGTTCTTCCAGAACAGCGTGAGCACCATGCCGATCAGGATGGAGAATACCGGTCCGCCGACAACCGGCACCGCCTGTCCCAGCAGCCACGCCGGAATCGCAATGCACAGGCACAGCAGCAGTCCGGCACCGTTTTTCTTGATAAAATCCATTGTTTTACCCCCTTAATGTAAGCTAGATATTAGTATACATCGACAGGGTACATTGGTTCAATGGTTAGTTTGTATTTACGCATAAAATAGTTGTTTTGTAATATTGTGCTTCTATACTCTTGCGCCGCAGCGCATATTCAATAGCATTTGCTCTGCAAATGCAAGAAAACCGTGGACATGCGCCTCGGTTTTCTTACTTATAGAGGGAGAAAGTTTCTGTATAGGAACTTTCGGACGACTTTGGAACGGCCCACGGTCCGTTCCTCTTGTCGGCGAAACCGTGGTTTCGCGACAGGAATTAAAACTGATACGGCGGATTTCCGGAGAAATCAGCGATACTGCCGTGTGCATCCTCGAGATAGAACACCTCAAAGATCGGGTTGGTCGCCTCGCCGTACTGGCTCTTGACGATCGGGTTCTGGATGCACATCTCCTTGGCAGCCATGTTGTTCTCGAAAACAGCCTTGCCGTGCAGGCGAATCCATGCGTACTCCGGGCTGGAAACCGAGATTTCGATCTCCGGGTTGCTCTGTATGTCCTTGTAAACGTCTTTAGTGTTGTTCGTGCAGAACCACAGCTTGCCGTCCATCTCGCCCGAGAACATGAACGGACGACACTTTGCCTTACCGTCACAGCCTACGGTTGCCAGATACTGTACCGGATTTGCCTGCAGAAATTCTACGACCTTGCTCATGATAAATACCTCCATGAAAATTTTATTTTCTTTTTCTATATTGGGATTGCTTTTCCCTTTCGGTGATTCTATAATAAAGCCGTAGTGACAATCTGTAAAGTAAGCACAATATTGTGGTATAGTTACCCAAAAGATACTATTGGCGCAAATCGCGTTAACAAGGAGGTTTTTCTCATGGAACTGACCGAATCGACCGCAAAACAGGAGCTGCCCGCCTGCCCTGTCGAGACCACGCTGACGCTCATCAGCGATAAATGGAAGGTGCTCATCCTGCGTGACCTGATGAACGGCACCCTGCGTTTCGGCGAACTGAAAAAATCCATCGGGCACGTCACGCAGAAGGTTCTGACCGCACAGCTGCGCCAGATGGAGGCCAACGGTCTGCTGACACGCAAGGTCTATGCCGAGGTGCCGCCGCGTGTGGAATACACGCTGACCGAACTCGGGTACAGCCTGAAACCCGTGATGGACGCCCTGTGGAAATGGGGAGAAAATTATCAGGCGCAGTGCCGTTAATCCGGCTTTCTATCCGTAAAAACAACTTTCAGGAGGAAAATCATGCCTCATATTTTAATGATCGCCACCGGCGGCACGATTGCATGCTGTGAGACCGCACACGGTCTTTCCCCCGCTCTGGACAGCGCCGCACTGCTCGGCGCACTGCCCGAACTGTCTGCGCTGTGCACAGTTGAAACGCTCGATCTCATGCAGCTGGACTCGACCGACGTGACCGCCGCCGACCGTCAGCGCATGGCCCAGGCGGTCTGGCAAAACCGTGAGAAATTCGACGGCTTTGTGCTCACGCACGGCACGGATACGCTTGCGTACACCGCCGCGCTGCTCACCCACCTGCTGCCGCATTTCGATAAGCCGCTCGTGCTGACCGGCTCCATGCTGCCGATGGGCGTGCCGGACTCGGATGCGCCGCGCAATCTGCTGGATGCGTTCCGCACTGCGGCAGACGGACGCGCAGGCGTGTACGCCGTGATGAACGGGCAAATTCTGCACGGCAGCCACGTTTTCAAGCAGCATTCGACTGAGATTGACGCATTTCTCTCGGCAAATGCCGCACCGGCAGGCGAAATTCGTGAGAGTGAAGTACACTGGAACACACCTGCGTCTGTCCCCTCCGGTGAACCGAAACTCATAGAACAAATCGACACCCACATCCTTCCGGTGCGCCTGACCCCCGATCTCGACCCGTCATTCTTCTCCGTGCTGCTCGGCTACCCCAAGGTCGTACTCGAAGCCTTCGGTGCAGGCGGCGTACCCGCCCGTCTGGAATCCGCCGTGCGCGACCTGATCCAAAGCGGTACGCGCGTGTATATCACCACGCAGTGCCCGGAAGGCGGCGTGCACCTGCACAAATACGAGGTTGGACGCCGTGCCGAAGCACTCGGTGCGATTTCTCTCGGCAGCCGTACCTTCGAGGACGCGCTCGGCGCACTCATGTGCGGTGAATTGTAAGATGTTCTGCCCGCAAAGTACAATAGAGTCAGAATAGCCAGCCGTATAGAAGGACTTCGCCTGTCCAACGGGGCAGCCTGTCCGAAATCACGCAAAAATCCCGCCTTCTCACGCGAGAAAGCGGGATTTTTCTTTACTGTGCATTCTCCTTGCTGAACGGCAGAATGTGCATCCGATACTTATGCTTATCGACCAGCAGCGTTCTATCCGCGATCGGCATGATATCCGAAACCTTATCCGGCGGGGTGCAGATGATCGCCTGTAGACCCATTTTGCGCAGCAGACGCACGCTTTCGATGATGCGTTCGCTATCCATCTTGTTGAACGCCTCATCGAACACGACCAGACGCACGGTGTTGCCAAAGCTGGACGTATCGCTCACGCGGTACAGCTGTGCAAACGACGCCAGAACCGCGATATAGAACGGCGTCTGCGTCTCGCCGCCCGACTTGGTGTTGAGCGTCTGCGACAGCAGCTGCTTGGAGCCGTTCTGATCGGTGGTCTCCAGATCGAACTTCAGATAGGTGCGGAAGTCGGTGTACCGCTCGATGTTCTCCTGCAGCTCACTCTGCTTGCGGGCGTTGAGCTGGGTATCGTCTGCCATGGTGATCTGGCTGAACAGCTTGTCGATCAGCGGACCGTATTTCTCCTGAAACTGTGCGGAAAACAACGTAATATCGCCTTCCATCAGCTCCGGCGCCATAATCATGTCGTAATATTCGGCGTAATCCGGATTGCGGTCCACGCGGAACTGGTAGCTGTCCGTGCCGAACTGCGCCTGCCGCAGTGCCCGATTGAGGTTCTTAACCTGATCCTGCACCTGCTCGATGCTGCTTTTCAGCCTGGACAGGAAGTCGTTCTGGAACTGCTCCATCGCACTCTCGCGTGCGGCACAGATTTTGGTGCGATACTGCGGCAGCTCGCTTTCCTCGAGCACACGGCGTTCCGCATCGAACTCCGCATTGTCATCTGCCTCCACGCGGAACGAGCACGGTCCAAACCGCTCGACATATTCTCGGCGCGCCCGCAAGAGTGCCGCGCGGGCGTTCTCCATCTCGTTGACAACCTGTGCATGGTGGCTGCTGAAATTGCGGTACACGATATCCGGCCGGTGCAGACGCTCCAGCTCCTGCCGGTAGCGCGGCAGACCGATATCGTCGCGGTAGGTCTCCGAGAAGGTTTCCGCCAGCCTGCGCTCCATTTCGGTGCGGCTGCGGTACTGCTCGGGCAGGATTTCCTCGTCCAGCTGACGAATACGCTCCTCCAGTTTGGCCTTGTGTGCGATCTGCACCTCGCGCTGATGACTCAGCGCCGCAATCTCGTCGCTGATCTCGGCGATCAGCTGCTTCTGCTGATCCAGCCACAGCAGGTCGAGATGGGAAACCTGCTCGTCGATCGCGTTGATCTCCTCCTCCAGTTCCGCGCGGTACAGAAAATCCGCCTGCCGCTGCGGTACGATGTTTCGCACATAATATGGTGTCAGCATGGGCGCTTTCTGCTGAGAAACTGCCTGCCAGATGGGTTTCCAGTGCGAAATCTCGGTCTGCAGACCGGCGGCCTCCTCCTCCAGACGAGCGATACGCAGCGTGACCGCATGACGGCCGATGAACGCATCCTCCATACGGTCTCTGCGAAGCGCACGCGCCACATAGCCCTGATACAGCATGCCCTCATCCGTGATGGCGGTCCGATACCCGCGCAGCTGCTCAACCGTGTCGCAGCACATCACGCGCCCGAGCAGATAATCCATGTAGGTTCGCGCAAGCGCGTTCCCGGTCTCCACCTTTTCCGCAAGACTGCCGCTCTGCGGGTCGATATGCTCACGCTCGCGCAGCGTGCCGATATCGACCAGACCGTAGGCGTTCAGGCTCTTTTCCCACTTGAGTTTGTTGTAAATACGCAAAGCCTGCTCGTAATATGCCGGTTCAACCAGAAAATAAAACTTCTGGTTGTTGAGATAGCCTTCCACGGCACCGCGCCAGCGCTCATCTTCAATTTCCAGCACATCCGCGAGAATATCTACCGCAACCGGCGTTCCCGCCTGCTGCTCCAGTTCCTCCGCCAGCTTGGCACGGAACGGCAGCAGTCCGCGCGGATAGTCCTTGATGTTTCTGCGCAGATCGGCAAGTGCAGTCTGCTTTTCGGCCAGCTGCTGCTGCAGCTCTGCAACCTTATCGCCAAGCTGATGTGCCGCCTTCGCCAGCGCGTCCGACAGGGCCGCTGCCGCCTGCCGGGCGTCCTCGAATACGGTCTGCTCCTGCGAGAAGATTGCGCATTCGCCGCTCGATAGCCGTGCGTAGGTACGCTGCACCTGCTCTGCCGCCTGCTGCACCGGAATAAGCACCTCCTCGGCGTCCCATGCAAGCGCGGTCTCGCACAGGTGCGTCAGCCGCAGCGCCTCCCGCTTGATCTCAAGTGCGTCGCGCTCCATCTCCTGCACCAGCTTGCTCTGCTCGGTCAGCAGTGACTGCTTCTGGTTGCCCAGCCGCTCGCGCTCCTGATAGGTGTCGCTCTGTGCATAATCGCGGTCCATCTGACGGCGGCGTTCCTCCTTCGCCTGCACCTGCCCGGCCAAATCCTCAATCGCGGTGTCCGCCGCGGTCAGCTCGGACAGGCAGTTTCGCTTTTCCTGCTCGCGGCTGTCGATCTGCGCCTGCATGTCCTCCTTCTGCGCCCACTGCACAAGGAAGGACTGCACGCGCCAGCGGTCCACCGAGCGCGTCATTTCGCGGTACAGAGTGCTGATCTCCTGCAGCGCGGTCAGCTTTTCCTCCTGCTGCTGCGCCAGCTGCTCGTGCCGCTTGTAGTTGCGGATGTTCTGCTGCATGGCTTCGATGTCCGGCTTATCCGGAATATCGCAGATATTTTCGGTGATAAACTGCTGAATATCCACGATTGGGCGGAACGACACCGCCTTTTTCATCATGCGGAGCACCTGCTCGTTGTGCACGTTCCACCGCGAGAGCATATTGCGGCGGTACTCCCACTGGGTATCGTACACCTCGGCGCGGGAGAAATTCTGCTTGAGGAATTTGCGCAGGTCGTGAATATCCATCGCCTCGCTGTCCTCGATAAAGCAGTTTTCCGGCAGTTTTCCGACATAGATAAAGAAATGATCGTGCTTACTGCCGTCACTGCGGCAATCGAACATCACGCCGCACACGAAACTATTGTGCTCCACATCGTCCTCAAATTCACAGACAATATAGGTCGAAAAGTCCTTGCCTCTGCGGGAATACGGGTTATTCTCGTCCATATCGGCACGCAGATAGCCGTCCAGCGTGCGCTGTGAGCGCTCATTGGCCGCCAGATTGAAGTTGCGCGCATTGGTCTCACCAAGCAGAACGATCTGCAGCGCATCAATTACCGTGGACTTGCCGGCGCCGTTTTTGCCGGTCAGGAAGTTCACGTCACCGACCTCGATGACCTCCTTGCTGAAATACAGCCAGTTAATCAGCAGAATCTTCTTCAGTTTCTTCATCGGTGGTCTCCTCCTTTCGCAGCACGGCTGCGACCTCATTCAATCGTTCGCTCGAAACGGCAGTCTGAATGGTCGGCAGGATGGCAAATCTGCAGTCAGCCTGATTAAATTTTCCCTCGATGCGCTGCAGAATCGAGTGGTTTTCAAACACGGTCAGCGCCCGCTTGACCTCCTCCATATTCGGCTTAGCCGGCAGGATGGCGTAGTCGGTCACGATCTTTTCGAGCACCTCGCGCACGGTGCAGAGCGCGTCCTGCTCGAGTCCCAGGCGCTCCTGGCTTTCGTCGTACAGCATGCGCAGGGCGAGCAGAATCGCGGTCTCGCGCTTGGACAGGATGCACCGGTTGGCTTCATCTGTGTTCAGCACATAAAAGTAGCCGTTTATGTCGTCGCGCCGCAAATCCCAGTCAAGCAGGCTGAGATACTCGCGCACGGACTCATAATGAATGGACAAAAAGGTGTAGTCCGGGTTGCTCACCCGTCCCCTGCCCGGACGGTACAGCGTGCGCACCACATAGGTGCGGCTGAGCAGCTGATTGCACACCGCTTTGAACTGCTCCAGCTCCTTTGCGGTAGCGGTATTCAGAAATTCCAAATTCATTCGTTGTTCTCCTTCCGGCTGATCTGCAGCTCCGGAATAGCATAGCCGTTTTCCCGGCGTTCGCCGTCCAGCTCCTGCACCGTGAAATCCGCCGAGCGGTCGCCGCCGGTCAGCACCGCCAGCAGGCTCATCACATAGTCCTTATCATTCTCGAGCGGAATATCCTCCGAGCGGCACACATCGCTTTCACCGAGCCAGCCCTGCACATACGCCGCGATGGCGCCGCG
>UMLF01018410.1_pt1 | contig 73980 bp, 74 predicted proteins | sample 1966501 | NCBI WGS metagenome assembly UMLF01 (sample SAMEA4836194, study PRJEB28245) | human gut metagenome | biome: gut microbiome; material: fecal sample | place: Denmark | collected 2008 | reverse complement strand
TATGATATATTAATTACTTACACACTTTTCTTGACAAACCCCGTTAGAAAATCTAACGGTTTTATGCTGTGACTTTATCAAAATCTATAAAAAATTCTTTATACCATACTAAGAATACATAGACAGTCCAAATTTTACGACAATTATTTTTCTTGCCTTTATAATGTTCATCTAGCATTTTAAGTAAAGCTTTTTGGTCGAAGAATTCTTTGGTAAAATCTTGCTTGAACATTTCTTTAGCAATATTATAATATTTTTCTTCTCTAAACCATTTAATAATTGGAACAGGGAAACCTTTTTTTCTTCTTTTATACCATGCTTCTGGAATTCGTTTGGAAGCTGCCTGTCTTAAAACATATTTTGTTGTATCGTGAGATATTTTATATTCAGTTGGAATGGTACTTGCTAATTTAAATACTTCTTTATCTAGTATTGGTACTCGTAGTTCTAGAGAGTTAGCCATACTCATTTTATCAGCTTTAAGTAAAATGTCATTTGGAAGCCAGAAATGCATGTCTAAGTATTGCATTTTTGTGACATCATCTTTATCTTTAACTTTATCAAAATATGGCTTGGTGATATCTTGATATTTTAGATCACTTTTGTAGTTATCATTTAATATTTTGTTAGCTTCTTTATTATTAAAGATGAAAGCATCACCAACATAATAATCTTCAAGTTTACTACCGCCTTTAGTTAAGAAATTTTTACCGTGAAAACTTGGAAGAGGTGAGACAATTGTTTTAATAAATTTTCTCAAAAACATTGGTAGTTTACGATATTTTTTTAATGTTTTATCTTCGTTATAACTTGGATATCCTCCAAATAATTCATCGGCTCCTTCACCTGATAAAACAACTTTTACATCTTTAACAGCTAGTTTTGATAAGAAATATAGGGGAACAGCTGATAGGTTAGCGGTTGGTTCATCAGCATAATACTGAACTTTATCAATGCTTTCAAAGAAGTGGTCGGCATTTATTAATTCGTTTTTATTTTGAATGTGTAAAAGGTCTGATAAGTCTTTAGCAAGTGGTACTTCGTTAAAGTCTTTATAATCAAAGCCAACAGAGAATGTTTTATCTGGTTTTAGATAACTTACAACATATGATGAATCAATACCACCTGATAAATAAGATCCAACCGGAACATCACTAATAGTGTGATAATCGATAGATTTAGTAATGGTGTTATCTATTTCATTTACTAAAGTATCAAAATCTTGATTTTTAGGCTCAAACTTTATTTCATAATATTCTTGAATTTCCATCTTTTCAGTATTAAAGTCATAAGTGAAGTAATGACCAGGTTTTAATTTATAGACATTTTTGAAAAATGTTTCATTTAAGACTGATGTTTGGAATGTTAGATATGGTTTTAAAGCTTCTTTGTTGACTTTTTTTAGAAAATCTGGATGTTTTAAGAAACTTTTTATTTCAGAACCATACATAAATGTTCCTTGCATTGTGCAGTAGTAGAAGGGTTTTTGACCAAAGTGATCTCTTGCCCCAAATAATTTTTTAGTATTTTTATCCCATATTACGAAAGCAAACATGCCTCTTAATTTATCTAATATTTTTTCTTGGTATTCTTCATACCCATGTAATATAACTTCGGTATCGGTGTTTGTTTTAAAGATGTGCCCTTTATTTATTAAGTCTTCTTTGATTTCTTTAAAGTTATATATTTCACCATTGAATGTTATATACATTGTATCATCTTCGTTAGACATTGGCTGTCTTCCACCTTTTAAATCGATGATACTAAGTCTTCTAAAGCCCATAGCTATTTCATTATCGGTATAATAAGATTCATCATCTGGGCCACGGTGAGCAATCATATCATTCATGGCTTTGATATGGCTTTTTTCTTTTCTATTTATATATCCGCAAAATCCGCACATATTTTTACTTCCTTTCTAGTATTTCCAATATCCATTTTTGTAATCTTTATAGTATCTAAAGTGTTTCCTAATTAAAAAGATAATTCTTTTTAAAGGTAAATCTTTTTTATAAATTAAAGGATTTACGACTTTTTTCTGTTTATAAAGTTTCATAGCTTCTTTTTTGAATTTTTCATTTACGACATATTTTTTGATTATTTTTTTAGGTACATAAGTTAATAATAATTCTTTATCAGCAATTTTAAATTCTTTTTCTTTACCATAAATTAAGTCATCGACAAATAGTTTGACAATGTTATAGCCAGCAGCGGTGACATAGTAACTACATCTTCCTTGACGAGCATTGATTTCTAATATTTTGTATTTTTTGTCACGGTAATCATATTTTATGTCTAATTCAGCGATACCTTTGAAATTTATTTTTTCCATAAATTGTTTAAACTCTAAAATTATGTTTTCATTATAACCATTAGTATTAAAATGATTGATTAAACAGGCGGCGTTACCAACCATGTTTGCAGTGTGCTCTTGAAGACCAATTTGAGCAAAAGCAAAAAGTTCACATTTGCCTTTGGAATTACAATATACAACACCATCAAATAAGCTACTGTCATCACCAGGAATATATTCTTGAATGATTAATTTTCCTTTATAACTACTATTTCTAAAACATTCGATTGTATGATTTACTTCTTCCATATTGTTTAGTTTATATATTTTTTTCTTTCCTTCGAAATTAATATGATTAAAATCGATAACATCATTTGGTTTTATAATAATAGGAAAGTCGAAATCTAATTTTAGTTCATCGTTTAGGTTATAAATGATAGTTTTAGGTAGTAGGCCAGAGTTTTTATATGTTTCATAAAATTTATCTTTCATCATTAGACTATCTAAGAAATTTAAATCGACATAATTAAATAAAATTCTTTTGTCTAGTTTATCTTTATTAGCAACTAGTCCTCTAGCATATGTCTCATTAGAAGAGATGCATACTATTTTGTCTGCATTTATGTTTTTAACATATTCATTCATAGCATCGGCAAATTTATTTATGTCCCATAATCTTGAGTCATATGTGGCTTCAATTATATTAGAGTGATTGACAAAGCTCATCGGTTTGTGGGCGATGAGTTTTACTTTTTTATTATATAATTCGTGAACACATCTTGCCATGTAATAGGCATTGGCATCACTTCCAATAATTATTACTTCAAAGTTCATAAAATCATTCCTTTAATATTTTATTTCAGTTAGTTTACCATTTTCATCATATACACGTGGTACTCTAGTTGTGATACTTGTGAAGAGTTGATAAGCGCTGATGCCAAGTTCTTTTGATTTATTTTTGGCATCATCAAATATTATAACATGATCTTTAAGTTTTACGCTATCATCAATTTTAACGGCTGTCATGTCCATACCAACTTCACCAATCAATTTATATTTTTTATTATTTATTTTGACAGTTTGATTTTCATATTGTTTAATTAAGCCATCGGCAAAACCGATTGGAATAATGGCAATTTTCATATCTTCTTCAGCAATGTATTTGGCCCCATAACCGACATATTCGCCTTTTTTTACACTTTTGATGGTCATAACGGTGGTGTGAAGAGAGAACGCTGTGTTTAAATTTAAATTATTTTCATAAGTTATATCACTTATATGGTGTTTTTTGAGATACATATTTCTTTTTATTAATCTAAGTCCGGATGGTTTATTTATTTTTTGAGGAAAACCATACATGATGATTCCAAGTCTAATTCCAGTGACATATGTAGGCATTGGATGTGTAACTAAAATTAAGGAACGAGATATGTGGACAATTGGAATATTTTTTAAATCAATTAAACTTGTTATTTCTTCAAATTTTTTTAAATCATGATCGTAGTGATTATCCCACATGCCAGAAGTACCTAGGTGAGTATATATTCCTTCTAATTTTATATTGGGATGATTTAATAAAGTATCATATACTTCTTTAACCTCATTTTTATCTTTAAAACCCAAACGGTTCATACCACTATCTATTTTTAAATGAATTTTTAAATTTAAGTTTAAATCTAATTTTTTAAAATATTCGTAATCAGGAATAGTGATGGTGATATTTTCTCTTTCGCATATATTTAAGTATTCATGGTCTATTGGTTCTAGGCATAATATTGAAATATTTTCATTTCTTTTTCTAATACTTAGACATTCTTCTAGGGAAGAAGCAGCAAGATAATTAACACCACCAGCAATTAAACTATTTACAATATAGTCGCCATGTCCGTAGGCATTTGCTTTAACAACACCTATATAATATTTATAAGGATAGTTTTCTTTGATATTTTGAATGTTTTTTGCTAAAGTATTACAATTGATTAACGCATAAGTTTTTCGATACATTTGATTTCACCTTTTTCTTTACATATTTTGTAGGACTGTGGAAAACTTTTCACTTTTCCACATTATATAACAAATTAAATACTTTCGCAACAAATGTATAAAAACTCTTGTAATATAAGGGCGTTTTGAGTGTAAAGAAATAAAAAGTGTATAACAAATGTCAAAAAAAAGTGGAAAAAATGTATACTTTTGCTTTACGGTGTGATATAATACTTACCAGGTGATTAAGTTATGCTTGAAGAAGTTAAAGTCATACTAGATGGTAATGAAAATTTAACTGAAGAGGTTAGAGATAATCTTATGGAACTTATTACAATCTTTCACGAAATATTTAAAGACGTGGATTTAACGACTTTGAAAGAACGACTTAAAACTTTAAAGATAAAAAGGGAGAGTATGTATTTAGTTAAAATGCCGTGCAAGTACATTCCACATAATAATGAAATAGCCATTAATTATGGTCTTATAACTGAGGCTGATGCGAGACACTGGCTTATGCATAGTTTACTTGGGGTTATTACAGCAAAAGATAATTATTATGGATTTAATGATGAAGGCGATTCCTTACTTGCACTCAATGAAGGCTATACAGAAATACTTACTAATAATTTAGTAGGGGATGTCGATAATAATTTCTTTACAGATGAGATTATTATGACTAATTTAATTAGTAAGGTTATTGGAAATGATGTTTTATACAAAGCTTATTTTAGTAATGATGCTGGAATGGTATTAAAAGCTATGGCAGAAGCGGAGGTAAAATAATGGTATTAGCTGATGTAATTAACAATATGAATAGTAATTATGAAAATAGAAAACACGGTGGGAGTTCGCATGTGTTTGATATGCAAGAAAAGATGTTTACAGCATTTCCTGAAATTGGAGTAGAAAATATCTTTGCCTCTGAAATATATTTACCAATTGGTCAAAAGACTGAACCTGGAACTCTTGAGAGTTTGAAATCTGCTATAAATGAATACCAAGCTCAAAATGTTTTGACAAGTTCTACTAAGACACTTAACTAACTTATGTTAGTTTTTTGTTTAAAAATTTAAATTTTGTGGTATAATTGATATTGAAATTTTAAAAGCGAAGATTAAGACGTAGTAATAGAAGTAATTATTTATAGAGAACTAACGGTTGGTGGAAGTTAGTAATAATCTTTTATGAATTCACCTTAGGAGCTGTATATGTAAAGATATATCGGTAACGCGTTATAGTTATTGAGGTAAGTTTAACTTATAAATTAAGGTGGTACCACGTCAATCACGTCCTTATTGGATGTGATTTTTTTGTTAGGAGGATGAATATGGAATTAGATGATATTTTAAGTAATTTGAAAAGTGATTTAGAGGATGCTTTAACTGAACATGATTTGAATGAGGTAAAAGCAAAATATTTAGGTAAAAAAGGTGAGATTACTGTTTTATATTCTAAAATGAAAGATTTAAGCAACGATGAAAAAAAGTCTTTTGGAGCTTTAATTAATAACCTAAAAAATGAAGCTACTAGTTTATTAGATAGTAAAAAAAGTGAACTTGAGACAAAATTATTAAATGAAAAATTACAAAACGAAAGTATCGATATTAGTTTGCCAGCAACAGAAATTAAAGTAGGAGCACCTAGTATTTTAGAGAAAATGATTGAAGATGTTGAAGAGTTACTTATGTCAATGGGATACGATGTGGTTGATGGACCGGAAGTTGAAAAAGATGAATATAACTTTGAGATGCTTAATTTACCTAAAGGACATCCAGCTAGAGATGCTCAAGATACATTTTATGTAAAAGATGATGAACTTTTACTTCGTAGTCAAACTTCACCAGTACAAATTAGAACGATGTTAGCTGGAAAAGGTGAAAAGCCAATTAGAATGATTTGTCCTGGTAAGACATATAGAAGAGATGATGATGATGCGACTCATTCACATCAATTTATGCAGATAGAAGGGTTATTAGTTGATGAAAATATTAGTTTATCTGATTTAAAAGGTACTTTTGATGTGATTGCTAAACATTTATTTGGGGAAGAATGTCAAACGAGATTTAGACCAAGTTATTATCCATTTACTGAGCCTTCTGTAGAGATGGATATTAGTTGCCATCACTGTAAAGGCAAAGGATGTAATATATGTAAAAATACTGGATGGATTACGGTATCGGGTGGAGGAATGGTTCATCCAAAGGTTTTAGAAAACTGTGGATATGATCCTAAAAAATGGTCTGGTTTTGCGTTTGGATTTGGAGCTGAAAGACTTGCTATGATTAAATATGGCATTGATGATTTAAGAGTATTTTATACAAACGATTTAAGAGAGAGTAGAGGCTTTGATAGAAGGGAGGCTAATTAATGATAGATTTAGAATGGGTTAAAGATTATATCGATATTGAAGACCAAGATTTAAAAGAGCTTGCGGTTAAGATAACTAAAGCGGGCATTAATATTGAAAAGGTTATTTCTAATCATATAGATAATTTAGTTATTGGTGAAGTTATAGAGTGTGAGATGCATCCTGATTCTGATCATTTACATGTTTGTTTAGTCAATGTTGGCGATGATGTTAAGCAAATTATCTGTGGAGCTTCTAATGTTAGAGAAGGTTTAAAAGTCATCGTAGCTTTACCTGGAGCTATTTTGCCTGGGAATGTGGAAATTAAGAAAAGTAAGATTAGAGGAGTAGAATCTAATGGAATGCTTTGTGCTTTATTTGAACTTGGATTAGAAGAGAAAACAGAAGAAACTTACAGCAAAGGTATTTATGAAGTAGATAGCAAAGCTAAAGTTGGATCTGATGCGATGAAGTATCTTAATTTAGATGATACTTTATATGAACTTGATGTTCATAAACACCGTAATAATGATTGTTATTATCACATTGGTTTTGCTTATGAAATAGGCGCTATTTTAAATAGGAAGGTTACTTTACCAGATGATAAAACTAAACCTATTAAAGATGAGGTTAAAAATCATTTTTGTTTGAAAGTAAATACAGATAAGTGTCCATATTATTTAGCTAAAATGGTTACTAATGTTAAAATTGGGGAGTCACCGGAATTTATTAAGAGAAGATTAACAGCTTATGGTATGCGTTCTATTAATAATGTGGTAGATATTTCAAATTATGTTATGCTTGAATATGGGCAACCATTACATTTCTTTGATAAGGATGCTTTAGGAGAGAAGATTGTCGTTAGAAATGCGAAAGATGGCGAAGAGATTAGAACTTTAGATGGTGTGGATAGAGTTTTAACTTGTGATGATATTGTTATTACAGATGGTAAAAAGCCTGTTTGTATTGCTGGTGTAATGGGCGGTGAAAATACAGAAGTTACGGAAAATACTCAAAATATTTTAATTGAAAGTGCGATATTTGACGGAGTTAGTATTAGAAATACTTCTAATAGACTTGATTTGAAAAGTGAAGCTTCTATCAGATATGGTAAAGGATTAAGCTATGAATACACAGAAAAAGCAATCGAAAGAGCTTGTCACTTACTTGAAAAATATGCGGGGGCGACAGTACTTTCTGGAACGATTAAACACGATAAAGTCGATAAAACGCCTAAAGTTGTAACATTTAAATCTTCAGAAATCGATAGATTACTTGGAATTACAATTTCTGATGAAGATGTTAAGGTTGAACTTAATCGTTTAGGTTTTCCATTTGAATATAATAATGGTGAATTTAAAGCAACTATTCCTTCTAGAAGACTTGATATTGATCCTTATGTGAATGATATTGCCGAGGAGGTTGGAAGACTTTATGGATATCATAATTTAGTTTCTACTTTACCAAGTGTGGCAATTAAAAAGGGTGAATATGCTTTAGATATTAAATATCGTAAGATTCTTTCTAAGAGATTACGCGGACTTGGTTTAAATGAGGTTAAGACTTATACTTTAACATCACCAAAGATGGCTTCTAGTTTTAAATATGAAGATAAAGAACAAATTACTTTACCACTTCCAATGAGTGTGGATAAGTCAGTGATTAGAACTAGTTTAATTCCATCACTTTTAAAGGTTTATGAATATAATCGTGATCACAAAGTTAATGATGTAAATATTTATGAGATTGCGAAAACATATGATGCTTCTTATAATGAAGAAAGTAAAGTATGTATGCTTATGAGTGGCAATTATTTACTTAACCAGTGGCATGGTGTAAATGTGAAAGTTGATTTTTATCTAATTAAAGGTATAGTTCAAAACATTTTGGATTATTTAGGCTTCAAAAATAGATATACATTTGAGAAAAAAGAGTTACCTGATTTACATCCAGGAATATGTGCGGGTGTTATGCTTGATAGAAAAATGATAGGTGTGATTGGTAAGGTTCATCCAATTATTACTAAAGATGACATTTATGTGGCTGAACTTTCTTTAGAAGCCCTTATGGGTAAAGTGAAGGCTATTAAGTTTAAAGAAGCTCCTAAGTATCCGGAAATTGTTAAGGATATGGCATTTATAGTTAATAATGATGTAACTTCTGATGAGATTATAAGTGTTATTAGAAAAGCTGGCGGAAGGCTTTTAACTGATATTAAGTTATTTGATGTTTACACCGGTGAACATGTTGAGAATGGTGAGAAGTCTTTAGCTTATTCATTAACTTTTTCTTCACTTGATAGAACTTTAAGTGAAGAAGAGGTTATGAAAGTCTTTGATAAAATTATAAAAGATGTTGAAAATAAATTAGGGGCTAAACTTAGAAATAAATAGTAGGATACATTCTTACTGTTTTTTCGCATAGGAGTATATATGGAAATATTAGATGTATTACAAATTATTTTAAATGGTAAATTTTTATTGGATGATGATAGAATATTTGTAGAAAAATGTGTAAGAAATAGATCGATTATTGATTTAGATCGTATTTGTGACATAATATCAAATTATTTTATTCATGTGCGGACTAAAAGTACTGATAATGTTTGTGGATATGTATGTTTTGATATGCTATCATCTTTAAAATATTGCTTTTTAACATATTTGAACTTTAAAGAAGGAATTAGTGATGATTATAAGGTTTATCCGATTAATGTGAACGATGGATCAGAAGAATTGTTTAAAGAATATTTGAAAGACGTGTTTAGCAAATATTTTTGTGATAATGTGCCTTTGGACTATCATTTAGAAGTTAATATGGTAGAATTATTAGATAAAGTTAATTTAATAAAATGTCAGTTGTTGGATGCAGATATAAAGCCATTTTATGGTGATGAGTATTATTTAAAACACCGGATAACTTATACAACCAGTAAGATGTTAGAGATTATCAACGATGATAATATTTCAGAAGATATAAGGGATAGATTTGAAAAATTTTGTGAGGTTTTGTGTGAATATATTAGCGAGTTTCCTAATTTAGTAATGAAAGGTGATTTTGAATATCAGAAAATGGTTTATGAAGTATTAGAAAGCTATTATAAAAACCTTTTGATTATTGAAAATAGTTTATCTACATATACTGAAAAAATTTGGAATGATCGATTATTATCCGATAGATTTTGTGGCTTGGCGCATGGATTTACCAAAGGTGAGTTTTTACCTGACGAAGCTGATAAGATTTGTGCGTGCTATTTTGATGAACGCTATATTACGATTATTGGTGATTATGGTTATTTATATCCAATGTATATGGATAAATGTGATATGATAAGTGCAAGTGATGCATATAGTTATTTTATAACGAAGGATGAATTTATTAGAGATATAGAAACTTGGTCAAATAAATTATTATTAAATGGTCTTGAATATAATTTTTGTAATAGACCTTTGACATATTTCGGTGATAAAACAATGGTATATAGGTATCCTAATTATACAAAACTTTTAACACCGGATATGGTTCTTAAAGAAAATTATCAAAAAGCATTAAAGAATGGTTTAATTAGTGATAAAAGAATGCCTTTTGGAATTGGTTATAATGAAATAGTGTTTATGGATGATAATAAAGAAATTTTGCCGATTGGTGTATGGGTGCGAAAGGGTAATGAGGACATTTATAAGAAAGCTCTTAATTTATCTAAAAAAGCGCAATTACCTTTAATGGTTATTGACACTTTAAGTTTGCAAGAAAATTATAGAAATCAAAAAATTAATGTAAAAAGCTGACATTTATTGACAAGTTTCATAAAATATAATAAAATGATATTGCTAAGTATGTGTCATAGGAATTTTACTTTGCCTGTTTCTATGGTATGTACTGTTGCAAATTCAATGAAAGCCATTTTTAATGGTGCACAGTGCTACGGTCTGGTTGAAACCGTCGAGGTTTTATTTATTGAAACTTCTAGTAATTCTCTTACAATTCAACCTTTTAACCGGGTCTATAGCCAAGTGGTAAGGCATGGGACTGCAACTCCCTGATCGTTGGTTCAAATCCGACTAGGCCCTCCAATTATGTTTTTGAAAGCTCCTTGTTAAGAGCTTTTATTTTTTTTTCAAAAATTAGTTGGAACTCTTGTTAAAATTTGAAATATAAGTTATACTTATATAGTACGCAAGGAGGTTTTGTATGAAGAAGCTTACTAAGCACAAGGTTGCGTTTATACTCACTTTAATAAGTATTTTAGTGTTGTTTGGAGGAGTAGGATATTTTGTTTTATCTATTTCTAAATTAAGTAATGTAGAAAATAATTTAAGACTTATTGGATCGATTGTACTTGGAATAATAAGTTTACTGTTATTTATTTTGAGTATCAGATTTTTAAATAAATTTAAAAAAATTAAACTTTCAATAGTTATTATTTTAATGTTGTTAATTGGTGGAGTTGGTATTTTTGCGGCTTACAATGTTGATAAGGTTTATGGTGCTTTATCTAAAGTAAGTGATACTTCTGGATATACAACTTATTCTTCTAGTTTAGTGACTTTGAAAGATAATGAAGCTGAAAGTATTAAAGATATAGGTGATTCAGAACTTGGTATTTTAAATGATACTACTAGTTATGAAGGAAATATAATTCCAGAGGAAGTAATTAAAGAACAAAAGTTAAATAATAAAACTAAAGAATATGATAGTTATATTGCAATGATTGATGCATTGCGTGATGGTGAGATTAATTATATATTTTTACCAACAAATTATACTGTTATGTTTGGCAGTATGGAGGGTTATGAAGACATTGCTGATGAGACTAAGGTTTTATTAACTCAAACTAAAAAGGTAAAAAATGAAAAAGAAGAAAGTGATAGTACAAATACAAAAGCTATTACTGAACCTTTTACAGTTTTACTTATGGGTGTGGACTCAGATGCAGAGGGGATTGCGAATGGATCATTTAATGGTGATTCACTTATGGTAATTACTTTTAACCCAAAAACTTTAAGTACAACTATACTTAGCATTCCTAGAGATTCTTACGTTCCAATTGCTTGTTTTTCTGGTCAAAGAAAAAATAAGATTACACATGCGGCTTGGAAAGGCGAGACATGTATGATGAATACAATTGAGAATTTCTTAGATATTAAAATAGATTATTATGTTAAGATTAATTTTACAGGTGTTGTTCAACTCGTTGATACTTTAGGTGGAGTTGAGATAGATGTTCCATATAATTTGTGTGAACAAAATAGTAAACGTCAGTGGGGTTCTAATACAATTTATATTGAAAAAGGTTTACAAACTTTAAATGGTGAGCAAGCTTTAGCTTATGCTCGTAACCGACATCCAAATCCTGGCAAATGTTCTTCTAAATGGACAAATTATACAAGTAATGATTTTATCCGTGGTGAGCACCAACAAGAGGTTGTAACAGCTCTTCTTAATAAGTTTAAGGATGTTAAGGATTTAGATACAGTTTATAAATTATTGGATACTATTAGTAATAATATGGTTACTAATATGAGTACTGATCAGATTTTATCTTTATATAATGTATTTAAAGATATTGCTTCTAAGAGTACTGGTATGGATGATATGGCTGATGTTTTGGGTATTCAAAGATTAAAATTAAATGGTTATGATGCTAGAATATATGATTATGGTGGAACTAATTTATCACTTTATAATTATGTTTTATATGATGATAGTGTTAAAGCAGTATCAGATGCGATGAAGGAAAATTTAGGTTTAAAGAAAACTAAAGTAGTTAAATCATTTAGCTTTGATATTAATACTCCTTATGAAAAAGAAGTAATAGGAGCTGATATTACTGGAACTAGGTCTTTAGTTCAGCTTCCAAGTTTTGTTGGTGAAACTGTAAGTTATGTACGTTCTTACTGTTCACAACATGGCATTAGTGTAACGGTTAAAGGTGGAAATGGATATGTACTTAGTCAAAGTGTTCCATCTGGGGCTAATGTTGAGGATGTTAAATCAATTACAATAACTGCTGGTGGAAATACAAGTTCATCTAGTAGTTCTAGTTCATCAAATAATAATACAACTAGTGATACAACTACAGATGATGGAGAAGATGATGATATTTCAAATACAGTTCCGGGAACACCTGGTAGTGGTGGAGAACCTTCAACTCCAGTTACTCCTAGTGGTCCTGAGGAATCAGATGAAAATAAAACACCTGATACTACTGAATAAAGCTCAAAAATTGAGCTTTTTTTCTTTTTTCATTGATTTTTAAAGCTATTTATAAGATAATATTAAAAGAAAGAGGGATATTATGGATAGAAAAGAATTTGCAGATAGATTATTAAAAACAGAACATGATTTTGAATATTATGAAAAATTATATCCAGAGAGAGATTTAGATGAGAAAGCAATAGTTACAAGATATGCACCTAGTCCGACAGGTCTTATACATTTAGGAGCTTTATATGCAGCTTTTATTGCTAGAAAAATGGCTAAACAAAGCAATGGTGTTTTCTTTTTAAGAATAGAGGATACTGATCAAAAGAGAAGTATTGAAGATGGGGTTAAAAAAATAATTACTGATTTAGCTAATTTTGATATTACTTTTGATGAAGGTGTTACATTAGAAGGTGATAAAGGTAATTATGGACCTTATACTCAAAGTGAAAGAGGAGACATTTATAAGGCTTTTGCTAAAAAATTAATTATAGAAGATAAGGCTTATCCTTGTTTTTGTTCACCAGAGAGTTTACAAGAAGATAGAGAAAGACAAGAGAAACATAAAGAGAGAATAGGTTATTATGGATATTATGCTAGATGCCGTAATTTATCTATGGAAGAGGCACTTGAAAAAATAGATAATGGTGAAAAATATATTATTCGTTTGAAATCTAAAGGTAATTTTAATCATAGATTTAAGTTTAAAGACGAGATTAAAGGAAAGATGGAGCTTCCTGAAAATGATCAAGATATTGTTATTATAAAATCTGATGGACTTCCAACATATCATTTTGCACATGCGGTTGATGATCATTTGATGAGAACGACTCATGTTATTAGAGGTGATGAATGGCTTTCTTCTATACCTGTTCATGTTCAGTTATTTGAATATTTAGGTTTTAAGGTTCCAAAGTATGCACATATTTCGCCAATTACAATTGAAGATAATGGTACTAAAAGAAAACTTAGTAAGAGAAAAGATCCTGAGGCGGCTATTAGTTATTATCATGAAAAAGGTATTCCTAACAAAGCGGTTATGCTTTATTTAGAGACGGTTGCCAATTCTAATTTTGAAATGTGGATGAATCAAAATAAGGATAAGGATGTATCAGAGTTTGTTTTAGATTTTAAAAAGATGCCTGCAGGTGGAAGTTTATTTGATTATGAAAAATTAATGAATATTTCTAAAAATTATATTAGCACGCTTAAAGCTACAGAAGTATATGATATGACTTTAGAGTGGGCTTTGGCTTATGATGAAGATTTCGCATTACTTTTAGAAAAATATAAAGATTATTCTACAGCTATATTTAATATTGAAAGAGAACAAAAAAAACCTCGTAAAGATATTGGATATTTTGGAGATGTTAAAAATCAAATTTGGTATATGTATGATGAACTTTTTGAACCTAAAGAATATGATTGGCAGAAGGTTACTGAAAAGTGCGAAATTAAAAATATTTTAGATGTTTATTTGAATAAATATTATAATGAAAATGATGATAAGAATACTTGGTTTGATAATATGAAAAAGGCTGCTATAGAACTTGGATATGCGGGTGAAATGAAAGAATATAAAGAAAATCCTGATAATTATAAAGGAAGTATTGCGGATTTTAGTACAGTTGTTAGAGTTAGTTTAACTAGTAAATCAAATACTCCTGATTTATATGAAATTATGAGATTGCTTGGAAAAGATAGAATGATGGAGAGAGTAAAGATGGTTATTTAATCATCTTTTTTTTTATAAAAATTTTGTCATTTTTTAGCACTTACGCTTGACAAGTGCTAAAAAGAGTGGTATAACATAATTGTAAAAGAAAGAAGGATGGAAAATGAGAATGTTACCAAGAAAATTTGATTTAGATAGTATGTTTGATATTTTTACTCCAACAGATAGTATGAAATGTGATATTTACGAAAATAAAGGAAATTATGTTATTGAAGCTGATATGCCAGGACTTGATAAGAAGGATGTAACAGTTGATTATAATGATGGTTATTTAACTATTAAAGCTTCTAAGAGTTCTGAAGAAAATGAAGAAGAGAAAGATTACATTCGCCAAGAGAGATTTTATGGAACTATGGAACGTAAATTCTATGTTGGCGATATAGATGAGAGTAAAGTATCAGCTGAGTTTAAAGATGGTGTTTTGAAAGTATGTTTACCTAGGGATACTATTGAAAAAGCTTCTAAATCAATTGAGATTAAATAATTATAAATTAAAATGGCTTTTTAAGTCATTTTTTTTGTGGTATAATCGGTGTAAGAGCAATAGTGGTTTGAAAATTATTTCATACTTTAGCGAGTCGCTAAGGGACTAGATTAAGTGTTACAATAATGATTATAGAATTTAAATCATTATGATTGTAATATTCCACCGTGCTTAACTACACTACGTGTAGTCGCTTACGCTTTATGCACGTTTTCATATTACAATATCTTGGGTATTGCTCTTTTTAAGAGGTGATGAAAATGCTTGATAATGTTACAAAAGATATGGCTAATGAATTTTTGTTATCTCTTAATTTAATTGATGAAAAACTAAGTGATAAAGAAAAAATAAGAAAACTTTATACACTTAGTAATAATATAGAAAAAAATTATAAAAAAACTGTAATTTTAAAAAAAGATGGTAATAAAAGAATTATTTATGAACCTAATTATACTTTAAAAAAGGTACAGCGAAATATTTTGGATAATGTTTTAAGTGGTTTTAAAGTTTCAAAATATGCGATGGCTTATGTTAAGGGAAAGTCAGTTAAAGATAATGCTAATATGCATGTTAATAAAAAGCTTATATTAAAACTTGATATTAAAGATTTTTTTAATAATATTAGTTTTATGGATGTTTATAATAAGGTATTTTTAGAAGAATATTTTCCTAAACAAGCGAGAACTGTTTTAACTTATTTATGTACGTATAATGAGTTTTTACCACAAGGTGCACCAACTTCTTCTTATATTTCTAATTTGATTATGCAGGATTTTGATGAAAAAATTGGATTATTTTGTGAAAAGAATAATATAAGTTATACTCGTTATTCAGATGATATGACTTTTTCTGGTGATTTCAATGTCAAAATGGTTATATTCAAAGTTAAAGATGAATTAAAGAAAATGGGAATGCAGTTAAATTATGATAAGATTCATGTTATTTATAGTAATATGTCCCAGCAAGTCACAGGGATTACGGTTAATGAGAAGCCGCAGGTTTTAAAAGTTAAAAGAAGGAAAATTAGACAAGAAGTTTATTATATAAAGAAATATGGACTTTATTCACATTTAAAGAGAATAAATGTAAAAGATGAATTTAGTTATTTACGTAGTTTACTTGGAAAAATTAATTTTGTTTTAATGGTAAATAGCGAGGATTTAGAATTTTTTAAATATAGAGAGTTTATTTTAAAAATATTTAATAATTTATAGTAGGGTGGTTGGAATGACAAAAGAAGAATTGAAAAATTTTTATAGTGAAGATGAAAAATTATATGATTTAAATGAGAATAAGAAGTTTTTATATATGTTTAATCATTTGATTGATGAAGGGTATGAACTTTTTATTGGAATTGATGAAATGCAAGATATGATTGATAGGCTTGCTGCGTGGTATGAAATTAAGTTTCCCGAAAGAGAGTTTGATTTTTATGATGGAAAGATGACTAGTGATTTTAGTAAGTTTAAAGAGTTATCTGATGTTATGGATATTAAACAATTGTTTTTTAGATTGACTGATAATCAACAAAAATTACTTGAGGGTTTATATAGATCAAATGTCCAAAAAAATTATCCTATTTATGATATGGATAAAGTTGTAGGTGTAAGTAAAAAGGTATATTATAAAGTTGAAAGAACAGAGAATGATAAGTATTTTTCTAAGTATAAAGATTTTGTGGTGAGTGCGGATGCGGAAACGGGCTTAGTTGATATGGATTATGAGATAGAGAAGTATGTATCTGTGGATGAAATTGACGTTTACAATTTAGTTAAATTATTTATTGATGAACATTATGATAAATTAGATTTTTCTGAACTTGAAAAGGCATCAAACAATAAATATTTAGATAATTATTTGAGGGATAGATTGTTGGAGTTTGTAGCTTTAAAACTTTTATATTCAAGAAGAACAATACCTGAAAGAGGGTATGAACGAGCAAGACGTTTTATGGATGAATTTAATAAGAAACTTGGTTTAAATTTATCTATGGAGAGACTTGATAATATTATGAATAGGGATTATAAAGAAGATAGATCTAAAGTGAAGATAATATCACTTTAGATTTTTCTATGATTTTGTTTTATTTCTTAGAATTTATAAATTAATACTTGACCTAAAGTTAGGTCTAGGTGCTACAATTATATTAGAACATAAATAAAAATTATGTTAATGGGATGTTGTAATAATATTTTTTAAGAAAATTTAAAAGGGAGAAAATATGAAGAATATTTTGATTGTTATAGTTGTTTTATGTGCTTTTGGTTTGATATTATTTTGGTTTTTTAGTGAAAAGAATGTAGATGATAGCAAGGAGGTAAAAAATATTAAAGAAAGTATGGGTAAAGCTGAATTTAATTTTGATACAAAAACAGTAACTTTAAATAGTGGTTATGAGATGCCAATAATAGGTTTAGGAACATGGACTCAAAATGATGAAGAAACCGCTAATTCTGTTTATTATGCTTTAGAAGATGGTTATAGATTAATTGATACTGCTCAATATTATGGTAATGAAAGAGGTGTTGGAGAAGGCCTTAGAAGAGCTATTGATGATGGTATTGTTACAAGAGAAGAGGTCTTTATTACAACAAAGATAATGCCAAGTAGTTATAATAATGCTTATAATTCAATAGATGAGTCTTTGGAAAGATTAGGAGTAGATTATATAGATTTACTTTTGATTCATCAACCTGGATCTAATGATGAAGAGGTTTATAAAGCGATGGAACAAGGTGTTTATGATGGAAAAGTGAAATCAATTGGAATATCAAATTATTATACTAAAGAAGAGATAGATGAAGTTTTGTCTTATGCAACAATTGTTCCGGCAGTAATTCAAAATGAAAATCATATATATTATCAAAATACTGATTTAAAGGAATATGTTAGTCAATATGGAATAATAATTGAGTCTTGGTATCCATTTGGTGGTAGAGGGCATACTTCTGAAAACTTTAATAATGAGGTTATTAGAGATATAGCTACAAAGTATAATAAAGCATCCGCACAAATTATATTAAGATGGCAATTACAAGCTGGATATATAGTTATTCCGGGTTCAAGTAATTCAGATCATATTTTAGAAAATTATAGTATTTTTGATTTTAGTTTAAATGAAGAAGATATGAAAAATATAGCTGATATTAATAAAAATCAAAGATATGAAAATTGGTAATTAGTGAAATTTGTTTAGTTATATTATTTGAATTAGAAAAACGTGCAATGATTTTGTACGTTTTATTTTATGAGCTTATATTATAATTTTTTTAATTTAAATTATATTATTTTAAATTTGTTAGTTGACACTCTAGTATACTGTAATGTTATAATACTTTTGATGTGAGGGGGTATGTATGTTAGAGTTAGTTAAAAATTTGAAATTTGCATGGCGATATGTGAAGGGTCAAAAAACAAAACTTATTTTATTTGCGATAACAAATGTGATAATGGCGGTTATTGGAGTTGTTTTACCAGTTTTGAGTGCGAAGATGGTTGTTAATTTAACATCTAATGAATTAAGTCAATTAATATATATAAGTATAATTATTTTTATAATAGAAATGATTCAAAATATTATTAAATTTTCTAATGATTATTTTATACAAGTGATTTATAGAGAAACATTTACTAATACTCAAAAAGCTTTGGGAACTGAGATTTTAAAGCTTCAAAATAAAACTTTAGATAAAAATTCATCTGGTGTTTTTATTCAAAGATTAATTAGTGATACTGGAAGATTATCTTCTATTTTTAATAATTTAACTATTAATTTATCAAATATAATTAGTAATATTGGTATTTTAGTAGCGGTATTGATTATTAATGTATGGGCTTTTTTATTTTTGATTTTCATGTTATTTGTTTTAATTATTGTTAGAATTAAAGAGTCTAGAGTATATAATGAGAAAGATAAAGAGTTTAGGAAAGAAGAAGAAAAAGTTTCTGGTTTTACTGGTGAGGTTGTTAGGGGCGCTAGAGATATAAAAATGTTAAATGCGGAAAATAGTTTTCTTAGAGTTATGAATGAAAAAATTATTATGCTTAATCAAAAAAGATATAAAATGATGAGAGTTATTAGAAATTATGATTTATTAGGCCGCAGTTTAATTGATTTTATGGATCTTGTGTTTATTATTTTGCTTGTTTATTTGCTTGTTCAAAAGAATCTTACTATTCCATTAGCTCTTGTTATATACAATTATTCAGGTAGGACAACAAGTATTATTTTTTCTTTGGATAATTTATTTAGAGTTGTTAAAGATTTTAACTTATCAGCTAAAAGAATATTTGATATTACCTTAGATAAAGAGTTTCCCAAGGAATCTTTTGGAAATAAACATTTATCTAAGGTAGATGGTAATTTTGAGTTTAAAGATGTTAATTTTAGTTATGGAGATAATAAGGTTTTAGATAATTTATCTTTTAAGATAGATGCGAATAGTACAGTTGCTTTTGTTGGTAAAAGTGGGGCAGGTAAAAGTACAATATTTAGTTTGATTGATAAAATGTATGAGGTAGATAGTGGTGAGATATTAATTGATGGGGTTAATATTAATGAATTAGATAAGGATAGTATTAGAAATAATATTACCGTTATTAATCAAAATCCTTATATATTTAATTTAAGTATTAAAGATAATTTAAAATTAGTTAAAGAAAATTTAACTGATGAAGAGATGATTAGTGCTTGTAAGATGGCTTGTTTAGATGAGTTTATAAATACTTTACCTGATAAATATGATACAGTAGTTGGTGAGGGTGGTATTACTCTATCAGGTGGTCAAAAACAGAGACTGGCTATTGCGAGAGCTTTAATACAAAAAACTGAGATTATTTTATTTGATGAAGCGACAAGTGCTTTGGATAATGAAACACAAAAAGAAATACAGGAAGCTATTCATAATATGCAGGGTGAATATACTATTTTGATTATTGCTCATAGGTTATCAACAATTATAGATAGTGATAGAATTTTATTTTTAAACGATGGTCATATTGAGGCCGAAGGAACACATGAGGAGCTTTTAGATAAATCTTTAGCTTATAAACATTTATATGAGACAGAGTTAAAGACAAATACTAATAATTAATTTACTAATAATATTTAGTAAATTTTTTTATCAATTTCTATTGACACGGTGTCAGAAAATTAATATAATGAAAGTGTAAGATGACTGACAGAGTGTCAAAAGGAGGTAATTTTATGGAACATAGTGATTTAAGAAAAGAAGAAATTATTAATGCTTGTACAGATTTATATGATAAGTATAATTTTAAGGACATAACAATAAAACTGATAAGTGAACAAACGACATTTTCAAGACCATCTATTTATAATTATTTTGAAACAAAGGAAGAAATTTTTTTGGCATTATTTCAAAAAGAATACGAAAAATGGCAGGATGAAGTTGATGCGATAAGAAATAATAATGAAAGTCTTACGAAAGATGAGTTTGCGGGAAAGTTAGCTCATACGCTTGAAGATAAGGAAAGATTATTGAAGCTTTTGTCAATGAATATGTATGATTTAGAAGAAAATAGCCGAATAGAGAGACTAACGGAGTTTAAAAAGGCTTATGGGAATGCGGTTCATGCTGTAAGGCTTTGTTTAAATAAGTTTTTTAAAGATATGAGTGAAGAAGATACGATAGAATTTATTTATTCATTTTTCCCGTTTATGTTTGGTATATATCCTTATGCGAGTGTGACTAAAAAACAAAAACAAGCAATGAAAGAAGCTGGAATTAAATATAAATATTTTACAATTTACGAGATTGCATATATGGGTATTAGGAAATTACTTGGATAGGAGATGTTTATGAAAAAGATAATTGTAATTATAGGTTTAATATTTATAGTAATTGGAATAATTATATATTTTGCATTTATAAATAATAATTCTAGTAATGAGATGGATGAGGATATTGAAAATAATTCTACTACTTTAGAAAATAATGAAGATACTAGTGAAGATAGTGGTTTAGGGGTTACTATTCACAGCCTAGAGTAGACAATGAAAGTATCTAGTAAAAATAACTAGGTACTTTTTTACTGTGGACAAAGTAGTAAAAACCGTTGAAGAATAAGGGAAAAATCATGATTTAGGTTTTGAAGATGTAATATATAAAAATTCTTGGCATAAAGCATTATCTTTTACTTTTAAAGAAAGACAATTAATGTTAAAAGAAATAGTAAAGGAGTGTTCAAGTGAAGAAAAATAATAAGTTGCTTATTTCAGTTCCATATATATATCCAGTATGTCCTTTGAGTATTGATCATGCTAAAATTATGTTAGTTGCTGATATTAATGCGAGAATTGCACGTGCGGAAGGGAAAGATGTTTGCTTTCCAATAGCTTCACATTATAGTGGAGTGACTGCAGAGAATACTATTAATAATTTAAATAGCAATAACAAAGAAGTTAGAAATAAAGAGAGAGATAAATTTATCAAAGGTTATAAAACTCCGAGAAAAGTCGTTGAAAATTTTAACAATCCTGAAAAATTGTTAGATTATTATACTGCTCAGACTTTATTAGATTTGAAACGGCTTGATATTTCATGTGATTATGTAAATTTTTATAAAACAAATGAAGAAGATTATGAGATATTTGTTAGAACAATATTTAATTGTTACGAAAAGAAAGGTATGTTAATCAAAAATTCTAAAGATGAATTGGCACTTAACTATGATGATGAAACTTGGAAAAAACAAACAAAAAACAATTTGGAACAACTAATTTTTATTAGCCCAAGTTTAAGGAATAATATAATATCATCTTTTGAAAATATAAGAAGTGATTGGGGAATATTAAGAAATTATGGAATTGGTGTTAGATATAGAGACAACTATGTTATTGATCCAATGTTTGATAGTGAGTTATTTGTAATTTATGATTTATATAAAAAATTTAAATATTTGAATAATGATGAAAAAAAGGAAGACATTTTTAATGAAATATTTGAGGTTCTTGGTGGAAATAAAAAAACAACTATTCCTATAGTAGAAGCAGTTGTAAAATGGTTGCCAACAGATTTATTTGTTTGTGAAGAACATTTAAAAAATTGGATAATTAAGAAAACTTTTTCTGAAAGTTTACTTTTTAAAAAGAAGTATTATACAAATAAGTATTTTATTACTGGAATGGGATATGTAAATGGTGAACGTATGTCATCTTCAAGAGGAACTGCTGTATTGTTGAAAGATTTACTAGATGAATATGGTAGTAATGTTGCTCGCATGATAATAATGTTTACTGGTGGTCATCCTTCGAAAATGTATAATTATACCGAAGAAAATATAAAAATTATAAATAAAATGCTGAAAGAATTTTATGATTATGTAGTGTTTTTAAATAGTCAGTTACTTAATGTAGAATGTAACAACAATGATTTTGTTGAGGAATTTGACAAAATTTACCAAGAGTTGAAAGATGGTTTTTATCAACAGGTACTTGTTGATGTGATGAAAAATTTAAAAAAGAAATATTCTAATGCTGAAATGGAAATCTTGATAAAAGTTAGAAATACTTTAAAATATTTTATGAATATTTTATTGCCAAATATAAAAATATGAAAAAATAGTATAAATTCATATTATTGATTTTAATAGAAAATAATAGTATAATACGTACAAACCGTATCGTTTTCATTTCTTTGGTGTTGTATTAGATAAAAAATTACGATTGTATGTTTAAATTAAAACTTTAAAATTAGGAGGCAAAAATGAGTCTAAAAGTTTACAATGTTTTACATAGAAAAAAAGAAGAGTTTATTCCTTTAGAAGATGGAAAAGTTAAAATGTATGCATGTGGTATAACAGCTTCTGGTGATGCACATATTGGTCATGCATATCAAGCAATTATATTTGATGTTATAAAAAAATATTTGGAGTATATAGGATATGAAGTAACTTATGTTAGAAATTATACAGACGTAGATGATAAAATAATCATTAAAGCCCGTGAATTGGGAGTAGATCCTACTGATTATGCAAATAATATGATGAAAAAAATAGATTATGAATTATCGCAATTATTTGTGGAAAAACCTACAATTCAATCAAAAGCGACAGAATGTATACCTGATATGATTAACTTTATCACGAAATTAATTGAAACTGGGCATGCTTATTGTACCGAAAATGGAGATGTATTTTTTAAGGTTTCATCATTTCCAGAGTATGGTAAGTTATCAAATAGGATAATTGATGATGGATTATCTGGGGTTAGAAAAAGTGTAGAGCCTGGTAAATTAGATGATAAAGATTTTGCTTTATGGAAAAATGCAAAAAATGATGAAATTTTTTGGGAATCACCTTGGGGATTAGGTAGACCTGGATGGCATATTGAATGTTCAACAATGAGTATGAAATATTTGGGAGAAACAATAGATATACATGGTGGTGGTAAAGATTTGATTTTCCCTCATCATGAAAATGAAATCGCACAGAGTGAATCTTTAACAGGTAAGCAATTTTCAAGATATTGGTTACATAATGGTTTGATTAAAGTTAATGGTCAGAAAATGAGTAAATCTTTAAACAATGGTATTTTATTAGGTGATTTATTGAAAGAATATAATCCTGAAGTAATAAGAATGTCATTATTAGAAAATAATTATCGTTCTGATATGAATGTGGTAGATGGAATGTTTGATCAACATGAAGCAAAAATATATATGTTATATAAGTTGTTTTATTTGATTGATTTATTAGGTAGTGATTATAAGCCAAATGATAATTCTAAATACTTAGATATTATTGATAATAATTTTAGAAAAGCTATGGATAATGATTTTAATACTTCCGTGGCAATTGCAAATATTTTTGAATATGTAAATATAATGAATAAAATGATTAATAAAAATGAAATTCAAGAAGTTGTTGATATGAAGAATGCTTTAATAAAAGTGTATTCGACTTTAGGTTTACTTCAACAAAATCCTATTAAAGTGATTGAAGAAATAAAAAATAAGTATTTAACTTTATATAATATAGATGAGTCTGAGATAAATGATATGATATTAAATAGAAAACATTATAAAGATGAAAAAAATTGGATAGAAGCAGATAAAATAAGAAATGAATTACTTGAAAGAGGAATAATTCTTAAAGATGGTGGTACATCTACTGAATGGGATATTGATATTCCACCAAAATCAAAAACTAGATAAATATTTTATTAAACGTGTATATAATTTAGTTATAATTGTTGACTTAAAACATAAATATATTGTAAAATATATTTATGTTATGGGCCTGTAGCCAAGTGGTAAGGCATGGGACTGCAACTCCCTGATCGTTGGTTCAAATCCAATCGGGCCCTCCAAATATGTTAATTAGATGCATATTGTATGCATTTTTTTATCTAAAAGGAGCAATGTAAATGCATAATGATATTATAATATTAGGTGGAAACACTTCTAATAACATAAAATGGTTGAGACAAATGGTAAATGTATATAAGAAAAATTATAATGTGTTTTCTTTATTTTTTGATAATTGGGAAGATAACTCAATGATAGATTTTGAAAAAGAAGGAAAAAAATTAAGGCAATTATGCAAAGGAAAAAAAAATTATGTAATAATAGCAAAGTCAGCAGGGGCTGTTTTAGCCGCTATTGAGATAGAAAAAAATAATATCACACCAAGTATATTTGTAGTATTAGGATTGCCTTTGAAATTTACTTTTGAAAATCGAATTAAGATAAAAGAAATATTAAATAATATTAATAATAGATGTAAAATTTTAATAATACAACAAAAGTTTGATCCACAGGGAAGTGTAAAAGAAGTTTTTGATCTTTTGGGTAAAAATATTAGAATAAAACCTATAAATGGTAATAAACATACATATGCCAACTTTTTGTTAATAAAAAAAGAAGTGGACTTGTTTATTGAATCCAGTTCTTTGTAAAAAAATAATATCAAAATAAATAAATAAATAAAATTATTTAGTTATAGAATTAATGTATAATAATATTGGTGATTTTTATGCGTAAGGGTTCATTTTGGTTTAAAATAATATTTTCTACTTTCTTTTTTATCCTTGCAATTGTAATTATTTTGTTTGATTGGGCAAAAGAAAATATAACTGGGATGGTTATTACTTTATTTATAATAGCTTTTCTTCCCTGGATTATTAAATATGTTAAATCAGTTGACGCTTTTGGGGTTAAGGTTGAGTTAGTTTCAGAACAACAAAAGAAGAAAATCGATGAAATTATAGAACCAATTAGTAAAGAAGAAATTGATTCCATTTTAAATGGCAATAAATATAAAAAAGAAAAGAAAATTTATCAGTGCAATGCAATTAATTCAATTTTAAATTCAGATGATGAAATATCTAAATTAGTATTAGGAAGATATGAAATAGAAAAGATAATTCGTAAATTGTCAGAAAAAAACAATTTAGATATTTCAGCAAAATCAACAATTTCTTTAGCAAAAGAATTATATAAAAATAAATACATTAGTAGCAACGAGTATGAGTCAATAGAAGAATTAATGCCAATATTAAACAAAGCTATTCATAGTAATTTAAATGATGTTGACCAAAGTCAGATAGATTGGATTATCCAAAAAGTTATAAGGATTATAGAATACTTAGATTATAGATATGTAACTGGAAAAGATTATGCTGATTGGTTAAGAATATAATTTATAAAACTCGTGCCATTTACGTTCCTAAAAAAACGTGGTAAAATAGTATTATAGGATAATTATAAAGAGAGCTATTTTGGGAGATATTTTATCTCTCTTTTTTTTCTCTTTCTTTAAATTTTCTTATAAGAGAGGAGCGTGGTTTTATATTTTATTTGATAATTTTTCTAAACTGTCGGAGACTATTTAGTGGGTCTTAGGGATATTCCCTAACAAGCTTAGGGTGTGTAAACACCATGCTTGATAGTTTTAAAGTATACAATCTTTTATAAGTAGTATTGTTTTAAAAAAATAATGTTTTTTAGGAGTATTTAGCACATTGAAAACTTTTAATGTGTTTTTTTGTGTCTTAAAAAAATATAATTAAACGAGGTGATACTAATGGCAGTATTACGAGTAGAAAACTATGATAAGGATGGAAAAAGATTAGAACCTAGAAATGTTACTTTAACTTTTTCTTTATTATATACACTATTAAAGAAATACATGAAAGAAGCATAAGCTAAACTATAAGCATTTTATTTTTTGTATAAAAATGTTATCATGTAGTTGCAAGTTTTTTTACAAAAAATGCTTTTATAAAAAGGAGGTACAAGCTATTAATCATATAAAAGCAGTAGTAAAAAAAATGAAAGCTCTTTATGTCCGTGTTTCAACTGATTCTCAAGTAGCTCACTTACGGACAGTTTTTGAAATGAAATTAATTAGAGGTATTAATCGTTTTCCGACTAACACCAATTTACTTTAGCTTCAAAATTTCCGATTTTTAATATGGTGCCCGAGGATAAGGTAGAAGAAACTTTTAATACACAGCTCCAAAAATGTGGAGTAGAGTATTTTGATTATTATTTACTTCATAATTTAAATAGATTTATATATGAAGGACAGGTTAAAGAAACACATTTATTTGAATACATGAGAAAGTGGAAAGAAGAAGGCAAGATTCACCATATTGGTTTTTCTTTTCACGATGATGCGAAGACTTTAGATAAGATTTTATATGAACATTCAGAGGTAGAATTTGTACAGATTGTTATAAATTATTATGATTGGGATGAACTTTTTATTCAATCTAAAAAGTGTTATGAAGTTATTAGAAAACATAACTGTAAGGTGGTTGTTATGGAACCAGTTAAAGGTGGCACTTTAGCTAGAGTGCCAGAAGCTGCTTTAGATAAAATGCATGAGCTTAATGCTTTAGCAACACCATCTAGTTATGCGATTAGATATGCGTCTTCATTTGATGGAGTGCTTACGGTGCTTTCTGGAATGAGTAATATGGAGCAGGTTCGTGATAATGTTTCATATATGGAAAATTTTGAATCACTTAATAATAAAGAAAGAGAAGTATTAGATTTTACTAAAAAAGAGATTATGAAAACTTGGAAATTTCAGTCCGATAATTTAGAGTTGATGGATGATAATAAATATAGTGTACCACTTTCACATATCATTAGAGCTTATAATAGTATTATGATTCAGCCAAATCCTGGTTTTAGTGCGGAGCTTAATTATTATAAGAGTTTTAGAAGTGATTATGATAGAGCGTTCGAAACAGCAGATTATTCTCGTTTTAATGATCAGGTTGGCTTTGATGTGAATGCGACATTAAAAGAGGCTATAGATTATCAGGTTAAAAATAGTTTTCAAAGTTATGTAGATTAATTATAGAGGCAAGATGATAAATATCTTGTTTTTTCTATTTATTTTTTTGCTAAAGTTAAGGAAATAAAAAGGACAATAAAGGTAAAATGAGTAATAAAAAAATGTGCATTTGTTTTGCACATTTTTATTTTAAATTATATTGCATTTTATATAACTATTCGTTATACTTATGTATAAGGAATGTTCAATAGTTGGGCGCTACCAATTCTCATGTAGAATTGGAGGTGATGCTTATGACTAAAAGAGAAAAAGCTCTTTATGTCATAATATCCCTTCTATTTATTTTAGTATTCGTATTACTATTTAAATAGAAAACAGCGTCTAACTCATCATCGATGATTTAGACGCTTCACGAATTTAGTGGTTGCGTTCAACATTCGAGTATTGAACATTCCTTTTTATTATATGAGATTTCTCTCATCTATATACATTGTAACACATTTTTAATTTTAAGACAAACTTAAATTTTATTTTAGGTTAATATGGTATATAGTGGTAAGATGTAAAACTAAACGCAACCCTAAAAGTAAACAAAGTTGCATTTAACTGGGAAAATATAAGAAGTTGCATTTACCCTGTAAAACAGTATAATAACAACCACTGATGGTGCTTAATCGAAAGGAGAATGAATTATGTCTAAGCATCTATCATTGGATGAAAGATTTTTTAATCTTCGCTTTAGTAATTGTCATCTTCTTTTTATTGTCGCTATTATTAATAACATTAATATAAAAGAACTCACCTAACACATCTGTGATTAGGTGATCCAATTTTTTGGCACCGCCCAACATTGCAGTATTGAACGTTCCTTTTTTATTATATGAGATTTCTCTCATCTATATACATTGTAACACATTTTTAACTTTATGGGAAACTTAAGTTTTATTTTAAATTAATATTATATTATAATTTTATATTTATGTTATTGGGGTTTTAGTGTATAATTTAAGTAGTAGGATTTAATATGGAGGTTTTAGATGAAAAAATTAAAAGGTGGAGTATCTTTAGTTATTTTAGGTAATATTTTATATTTGGTTTATATATTTTTTGGCTATAGTGAAAGTTCTTTTGGTGAATTTACATCAGGATTACTTCTAGGTCTTTCAGTGGGAATTAGTTTAATTGGAATTATTATGCTTATTATTTATGTTTCAAAAGAAAAATAATACTTTATTTATGGAAGTGATAAAATGAGTGAGATTGAAATTATTAAATTAGTGTTTGGTATATTTTTATCTATTGGTGGTTTAGTATTAATTATTTTAGCTTTTAAGTTATTTTACAAGTATTTAATTATGGAAAAAAGATGCACGTCTAAAACAGAGGGAATAGTTAAAAGATATACGACGGTAAGTTATTCTGGTGTTCATTTGCCTATTGTTTATTATAAGGCCTGCGGAAAAGAGTATAAGATTAAAGGCCCTGAGTATAAATGGGTTATTGAAAAGACAGTAAGCACACCTTTTAGTAAAAATGAGGTGGAATATAAAGAAGAGAATGGAATTTTGAGGATTAATAGATCTTTAAATTCTTTTGGTGGAGTATATAAAAATCCTATTCAAGAGTTATATCCAGTTAATTCTAAATTAGATGTTTTTTATGATCCAGATAATCCCCAAATCGCTTATGTTTTAAGATACTCTAATAAGAAAATTTTCTTTTGGTTGATGTTTATATCAGGGATACTAACTTTAATAATAGATTTATTAATTTTGATATGTTTATGAATTTTTTTAAGTGTTATTAATGCGGGCAAAAATTCAAATTGTTGTTGATAGAAATAAGTGCCTTTATGTGATATATTTATTTTTGAGGTGAGAATAATGAATTTAGGAAAAAGTTTAGTGGATGCTAGAAAGAAATGTGGTTTATCGCAAGAGAGGGTAGCTGAAAAATTAGGGGTGAGTAGACAGACTATTTCTAAATGGGAAACAAATGAAACTTTACCAGATATTTATCAAGCTAAAAGGCTTTCTAAACTTTATAATTTATCATTGGATGAATTGATTGGTTTTGATATTGAATTAAAAGAAATCGAGGATGTTATTAAAAATACTGATGAAAAAATAGAATCTAAAATCAACTGGACTAATGCTTGGGGTAAAAAGTATCCAGTATTACTTGATTATCCATCTTTAGTGGATGTGGAAAAATATGCGAGAATAATAAGACAATTATTGGATAGTTTAGCTACTAACTATGGATATAGTAAGTTAGATAGTATGCTTGTTTTAAAAGATATTTTATATCATGAGTGGAAAGATAAAAAGTAGTATTTAATTATTAAAAAAATGTGCATTTGTTTTGCACGTTTTTTTTTGAAATATATTGCGTTTTATATAACTATTCGTTATACTTATATGTAAAGAATGTTCAATAGTTGGGTGATTGCCACTTTTCTTTTTTAAGAAAGGGGGCGATATGATGAACAAGAAAGATTTTTTAATTTTATCTTTAGTAATTATTATCTTCCTTTTATTATTAATACTATTAGTAGTACTGATATAAAAGAAAATCACCTAACTCATTAGCTACTATGATTTAGGTGATAACCATAAAATATATGGCAACATCCAACATAGAAGTATTGAATGTTCCTTTTTATTATATGAGATTTCTCTCATCTATATACATTGTAACACATTTTTAACTTTAAGACAACTAGTGGTGTTATATTGGTACACAGATTTTTTTCTGTTATAATATTTTATAGAAGTAGGGGAAAATATTAAAATGTTATGTTTGGGTGACATATTTCCATCTTTAAATGGTAGATATAAGGGCATTAAAATATTATAATTGTATCAGATATTTAAAAGCTTTTGTTAGGGTGATTTTATTATAAAGTTTGGGAGGTTATATGAAAAAAATATTAATTCATGGATCTGGTCATAAGGCTGATAGCTATAATGAGACAATTAAATATATGAATAGCGATGATGTTTTGCTTCCAGATTTATCTTTGATTTTGAATGGTAAGAAGGCTAGTTATGATAATTTGTATTTTGCATTTATAGAATACTGTAATAAGGTTTCAGGAAAAGTAGATTTATGTGGTCTTTCATTAGGGGGTATTTTAGCTTTAAATTATGCGTTGGATTTTCCAGATAAAGTTAATTCACTGGTACTAATTGGAACACCATATAAAGTGCCTAAATTTATGTTTGGAATTCAAAATATTATTTTTAGATTTTTGCCTAAATCAATGTTTGATAGTATGGCTTTTAATAAGAAAGATACTTTTATTTTAGGTAAGTCTATGAAAAATTTGGATTTTAGTGGTAGGGTTTCGGAGATTAAATGTAAAACTTTAATAATATGTGGTGAGAAAGATAAGGCAAATATTAAGTCCGCATATTATTTAGCTAAACATATTAAAAATTCAGAGTTAAAGATTATTGAAAAAGCTTCACATATTATAAATGAGGAGTGTCCAAAGGTTTTAGCAAATATATTAAATGAATTTTATAATTAATGTATTATTTTGAAAGTGGGTTTTAAAATGAGAAAAAGAAAGTATTTGGTTTTGGGAATTATAGGTTATACGATAGCTATTTTGATATTACTATTTTATTTAATGATGGAATTTAGAGTTCAGATGACAGAAATGGCTAGACTTGGTTTAATGTGCGTTATGGCCTCTTTTATGTATGTTGGTGGTTTTTGTTTATCAAAGTATTACGAAAATAATAAACCGATGAAGATAAATTTATATGTGTATTTTGTTTTATATTTAGTTTTACTTATAACACTTACTTTATTTGATAGTTTGTGGCTTAGAAATGGTTTTAATTTTCAAGGATTTACTAATTTAGAAGAACGCGTTAATTTGATGCCATTTGAAACGATTATGACATTTATTCAAAAGTTTGATAGTATGTATTCGACAAGTCAGGTAATGCTTAATTTATTTGGTAATGTGTGTGCTTTTATGCCAATGGCTTTCTTTTTACCACTTTTATTTAAGAAGCAAAATAAATTTAGATATTTTGTTATTACTATGGTATTGATGATACTTGGAATAGAGTTTTTACAGTTAGTTACTGGTTCTGGTAGATTTGATGTTGATGATTTGATTCTTAATTTATCTGGAGCTGTTTTAGCTTATTTAATTTTAAAGGTTCGGAGTGTTGATGATTTGATTCATAATATATTTTTACTTCAGCACAATAAGATAAGTAGAAAGTCTTATATTAAAATGGGTTTGTTTGTATTAATTGTTGTTTGTCTTTTTATAGGACTTATAAAATACAGAAATATGTTATATGACAAGAATTATGAAGAGTATGACAAAATAAATCATCCAAATATAACTTTTGAATACAATGATGAATGCACTAGTAATAATTTGTTTTATGAAAATGAGATTTATAAATATTATTTTGAATGTTATGATAATAATGAATTTTATTTGATTGTTAATAATGAGGATAGGTTTCAAGTTAAAGAGTTTTTGGATGATTCAAAATATAATTATGATATTGGTATGCTTTTAACTGTTTTTGATTATAGTGATATTGATTATAAAGCCCAAAATAAATATCCACATTTTAATTTGAGTGTAAATAATGAAATTGGTAATAGTTATTTTGGTCCTAGTGATGTGGAGTCAGATATAGCTAAATTAGTTTTAACTGATAAGTCTACCGATGGGTATAATTTGAATTTTGAGGTAAATATTATTCCAAAAAATAGTGGGGAAAGAGTTATGAATATTGATTTTGAGTTTACAGATGCGAGTGGTAAAATCACAGTAATGACTAAAAAGGTAAAAATTATAGTTGATGATGATATGAATGTAGAGTATAGTTTGGAATAGTTTTTTAGAGAGGTTTAAGATGAAAAGAAAAATATTAATTATAGTGGTTGTTTTGCTAGTTTTATATTTGATTTTTAGAATGATACCATTTGGTTTTATTAAAAAAAGCTTTACTTATGATTTGAGCGATGGTAAACAAACGGTGATATTGGGTGTTCCAAGGTTGTCTTTTCTTGGTAGAGAAAATGATAGAAGTTATTCATATAAAAATGTTAGGGGTAATAATGTTTTAAAAAAAGAAGTGAAGGATTATTTAAACACATTGAAAAAAGTTAAATGTAATGATACAACTTATTATTATGATAAGGATAATAATTTTACAGTAATTAATTATTCTATAAAAAATAATATTTTGTATAATACGATTACTTATGATGTGAGATATGGAAATTATTGTTTTGTAAAAAAGGCGGAAGAATATTCTAAAAAATTAGGTAGTATGCTTAGTATTCATGCGATGGGTAATAGTTTCACTCTTTCACCTGATCAAGAATTTAAACCGATGCTTAGAATGTCATTTGTTGATAGTTATGATGATAATGGAAATTTTACTGCTGATGTGACTGTAGAATATTTAACACCTACTGATGATTGGAGATATGTTTCAAGAAAAGAAATAGAAAAGTCTAGTGGGACGTACGAGATTAAAGGTGATAAATTATATTATACTCGTGATAAAATTACTTCAAAAGCTGATGATGTTGATATTCCTTCAATTTCGGTATTTGAAATTGTGGATGGTAAGTTAATTTTAGAGGATAATTATTTAGCAGATTATGCGGATGAGGTAATTTTAAATTAGGAGAGATTATGGAATTTAATGAAGATGAGATAAAAACTAAAGGAAAGATGTATAATTTTATTATTATTGTAGTAATCTTAGTAATTGTGTTTATTTGTTTAAGTATATATTTTTCATTTAAAGCGCTTGGCGAAGATTTATCTAAAAAATATTATTATTATGTGGATATTAATAATCAAAATAAAGATGAGATTATGAGTCTTTTAAATGAAGAAACAGATAATATGACGGGCATTAATTATTGTGATTCGATGTATAAAATTGAATATTATAATACTTTTCCAGATGGAACAAATTATACAATTTACTGCAAGGATACTGATAATATAGGTTTTAGTATTGATAAAGTGGGTGAGGATAAATTACAAAGTTATATTTATAAATATGGGGATATGGAGAGAAGATAGATTAGTAATATGTTTACTAGTCTTTTTAAATTTTATTTTAAAATGTCACTTACTTGTCATTTTAGTTATTATATAATGTAATCAAAAGGGAGGAAGAAATATGGAAATATTAAGAGCCGAGAATCTTTCAAAAGTTTATGGTAAAGGTGAGAATAAGGTTGTTGCTTTGGATAATGTATCTTTTTCAGTTGAAAAAGGGGAATTTGTGGCGATTGTAGGAGCAAGTGGGTCTGGTAAATCAACACTTCTTCATTTAGTTGGGGGAGTAGACAGACCGACTAAAGGAAAAGTTTATATTAATGGTAAAAATATTTATGAAATGAATGATGATAAACTAGCTATTTTTCGAAGAAGGCAAATAGGTTTAATTTATCAATTTTATAATTTGATTCCTATATTGAATGTGGAAGAGAATATAACATTACCTCTTGAATTAGATAATAGAAAAGCAGATAAGAAGCAGTTAAAACAATTATTAAAATTATTAGGTTTAGAATATAGAAAAGATCATTTACCTAATGAGCTTTCAGGGGGACAGCAACAAAGAGTTTCTATTGGAAGAGCTTTGATTACTAATCCAGCAATCATTTTAGCTGATGAACCTACAGGAAATTTGGATTCAAAGTCAAGTGATGAGATTGTTTCATTATTGAAAAAATCTAACAAAGAATATAACCAAACAATTATTATGATTACTCACAATATGGAAATTGCTCAGCAAGCTGATAGAATTATTCAAATTGAAGATGGAAAGATAATTCAGGAGGACTAAAGATGAAGGCTTTAAATAAATTATCGCTTAAAAATCTTCTTTTAAATAAAAAAAGAAGTATTGGTACTTTAATAGGTATTATATTATCAGTTGCTTTAATATGTGCGGTTGCAGGAATGTTTATCAGTTTACAAGATGCATTAGTACAAACAGAAATAGAAAGTAAAGGTAATTATCATATTGTGCTTTTTAACCAGACTAATGATGATTTAAAAGTATTTGAGAATAACCGTGATATAGAAGAAATAGATGTTTTGCGCGATATTGGTTATTCTGATTTTGAAGATAAAAATGAAGATAGACAGTATATACATTTATATTCTTATGATGATGAAAAAAGTTTTACTAATTTAACAGTAGGTTTGCTTGATGGAGAATATCCAAAGAATAGTGATGAAATTTTGATAAGTGAAGAGCTATATTTACTTGATAAGGATAAATATGATATTGGTAAGGCTATTTCTTTGAATTATGGTGTGAGAAAATCGTTAGATGGATACACTATGACTAAAGAAAATCCATATAATGAAGATGAGTTAATAAGTAATTCTAAAGAAAGAACATTTACTATTGTAGGTATTATGGATAGAGATTATGAATTAGATCCATATGGAGATCCTGGAATTGGATGCCTTACACTAGGTTTAGAAAATAGTTCTAATAAAAATCAAAGTGTTTATATACGTATAAAAAATCCAGCTAGTTATGAAAAAACATTTTCAGAAATTTTAGGAACTACTTTTACAAATGATTCACTAACAGCAACTGATAAATATAGTATTAATGCTTCATTACTCAGATGGCAAGCGCTAAAGTTTGATTCTGGTACAACTACTATGATTTATTCGCTTATTACAGTTTTGCTTACAATCATTGTGGGAACGAGTGTATTTTGTATTAAAAATTCTTTTGATATATCTGTGATGGAAAAGAAAAAGAATTATGGTATGCTTGCAAGTGCGGGAGCAACAAAAAAACAAATTAAAAGAAGTGTTATTACTGAAGGATTAATGATTGGTATGGTTGGTATTCCAATAGGAATTATTGTGGGTTATTTGGCAGTATTTATTTTAACTATTATTGTAAATTCAGTAATTGGTAATTTTATTACAAGAAATGTGGAAATGAAATGTATTATTTCACTATTTCCTATATTAGTGTCTGTTATACTTGGGGTAGTAACAATTTATTTTTCTAGTGTTAGAGCAGCTAAGAAAGCAAGTAAGGTTAGTCCAATAGATTTAATTAGAAGTAATGATGATATTAAGATTAATAAGAAAAAGTTAAAAAGTCCATCTATTATTAAAAAAATATTTGGTATTGGTGGAGTAATAGCTTATAAGAATTTAAAAAGAAGTAAGAAGAAATATAGAACAACGGTTATTTCTCTAGCACTTAGTGTGTTTGTATTTATTAGTATGAATACTTTTATGTATTATACATTTTCAGTAACAAATACATATTATAATAATATTGATTATAATATTATGGTAACATCATCTTTTGAGGATTCACCAAAACTTGAAGATGCTTTAAAAGTAGAAGGTACTGATGATTATACGATGCTATATCAAAGTTCTCTTACATCTGAGGGTTATTTGGAGATAGATGATTTGTCTAAATTAACTGACTTTGGAAAAAATATTTTAGAAGAGGGGTTAAGAGAGCAAGGTTGTTATGATGAGAGAAAAGATACTTTTGATATGAATTGTGATAAAAAACGTAAAATGAATATTATTGGTATGGATGAAAAATCTTTTAAAGAGTATGTAGATAAATTAGGTTTAGATTATAATAGTGTGAAAAATAAAGGGGTTTTAGTAAATAATTATTCATATATTAATGCTGAAGGTGTTCGAATGGAAAACGGTATTTATAATTATAAAAAGGATGAGACAATCAAAGGTACTTATAATGGTAGTCCACTCAAAATTGATGTTTCAGAAGTTACAAATGTAAGACCAAGTGGACTTGAAAACTTTTGGGATTCTAGCGGATATTTAATTGTATCGGAAGAAGAATATCATGATTTAGATTTTAGACCTTATATTTTAACAATTCAAGCAGATAATCCTACGCAAGTTACCTTAGATATAGATGAAGAGTTACCAGAATTAAGTGCGGTAAATATTGAAGAGAATGCACAAGCGGAAAAATCATTATATTTACTTATGGCAATATTCTTATATGGATTTATTGCAGTAATTACTTTGATTGGGGTAACTAATATATTTAATACAATAACATCTAATTTAGAGCTTAGACAAAAAGAGTTTGCAATGCTTAAAAGTGTTGGAATGACAAAAAAAGAATTTAACCGAATGATTAATTTAGAAACAATATTTTATTCTGTAAAGGCACTTATTTATGGTATTGTTTTAGGAACTATTGGTTCATATTTAATATATTTGGCAACGGCTAATAAAATGGATTATGGTTATCATTTCCCACTTGCCGCAACTATTATTTCTATTTTTGCAGTATTTATTTTAGTGTATATTATTATGCGTTATTCAATGAATAAAATTAATAAGCAAAATATTATTGAAACAATCAGAAAGGATAATATTTAAAGGGAAAATTATTCCCTTTTTTGGTATACTAGTATTGAGAGGAGAAGCTTATGTATGTTTTGTTAATAGAAGATAATCAAAATATTATTGATGGTTTAAAATATTCTTTAGAGCAAGAAGATTATGAAGTTTTTATTTGCACTAATGTGGCAGATACTATAGAGTTTTTAAAAGAAAATAAGTCAGTAGATATTGCTATTATAGATGTGTCTTTGCCTGATGGAGATGGATTTGATTTATATCAAAATTATATTAAAGAAAAAAATATTCCTAGTATATTTTTAACGGCTAAAGATAGTGAGGATGATGTTGTAAAGGGGTTAGAACTTGGCGCAAGTGATTATATGACAAAACCTTTTTCTACAAGGGAATTACTAGCCCGTATAAAAAGGAATATTATGAAACATAAAAATGAGGCGATTATTAGTATAGATGATGTTAGTTTTGATTTTGATAAAATGGAAGTAAGTAAGGATGGAAAGGTTATTCCGTTAACTAGACTTGAACTTAAAATATTACATTTACTTTTTACTAATTTGGGAAAGGTTGTAAGAAGAGATTATATAATTGAAAAGATATGGGAGTGGACAAGCAATGATGTTAATGATAATACGGTTACAGTTTATATGAAAAGAATTAGGGAAAAAATTGGGGTTAATATAATTATTACTATTAAAGGAATAGGATATAGAATAGATGATACTAGAAAATAAGGTTCATTTAAAAAAGTTTTTATTAATGTCGCTTATCCCAATTATTGTTTTTTTAATTATCGGAAATATATTTTTCTTTTATCAATATCAATCTTATATTCAAAATTATAATAGTAAAATAGCAGTAATCGTCAGTTTAGTTGAGGAAGAATATCCTAATATAGATAGGAATGAACTTATTTCTATTTTAAATAGTGATGATAAAGTTTCTGAAGATATTTTTAGTAGATATGGAATTGATGTACAAAAAGAATCTATAATTATGGAAAATGACCGATTATTTAGTAGATTTATAATTATATATAATATTTTATTTATTGGTTTATCTTTGAGTATTATTTTACTATATTTGAAGCACGAGAATGATCAAGATAAAGAAATTAAAAGAATTGTAAAGTGTATCAAAGAGATTAATAAGAAAAATTATGCGATTAATATAGAAGATAATACGGAAGATGAGCTTTCTATTTTAAAAAATGAAATATACAAAACGACGGTTATGTTAAAGGAGATGGCTGAAAGTTCTAAGGATGATAAGTTAAGGTTAAAGGATTCTTTATCTGATATATCTCATCAGTTAAAAACACCGTTAACTTCAATTAATATTATGCTTGATAATATTTTAGATAATCCGAATATGGATGAAGATACTAAGGCGAAATTTATTCAAAGTATTAAAAGAGAAGTTACAAATATTAGTAATTTAGCTACGGAAATATTAAAATTATCGAAGTTTGATGCTAATGTGGTTAGGTTTGAAAATAAAGAGGTTTTAGTAAAAGATATTATAAAAAGAGCTATTTCTAATGTTGAGATGATGGCTGAGATAAAGAATGTGGAGATTAAGGTGGTTTTTCATGATAATGTTAAGCTTGTTTGTGATTTGAATTGGCAGGTGGAGGCTATTATTAATATTTTGAAAAATTGTATTGAGCATTCTAGTGAAAATTCTTTTATTAATATAGAGGTTATAGATAATAAGATATATAAAGAAATTATTATTAAAGATTCTGGTGAGGGTATTGATAAAAAAGATTTACTTCATATTTTTGAGAGGTTTTATAAGGGAAAAAATTCTTCGAAAGATAGTGTGGGAATAGGTTTAGCGCTTGCAAAAAAAATAATTGAAATGAATAATGGTTCAATTAGTGTTAATTCAGTTAAGGGAAAAGGAACTATTTTTACGATTAGGTATTATTAGTATTACTATTTTGTAAGATATTAATTTTTAAAGACATGCTATAATAAAAGTGGTGATAAAAGTGAAAACGGTTATGATTGTCGAAGATGATAAAATTATAAGTGAAGAGTTAACTCATCTTTTAGAGACTTCTGGTTATAATGTTATAACTTTAACTAATTATGATAATACATTAGAGGATATTTTAAATAGTAATTTTGATTTACTATTATTGGATATAAATTTACCGAAGGTTAATGGTGAATTTCTTTTGAAGGAAATTAGAAAGGTATCTAATGTACCAATTATTATGCTAACTAGTAGAGCACTAGAAACTGATGAGGTATTATCTATGTCTTATGGGGCTGATGATTATATAACGAAACCTTATAATCCGACTATTTTGCTTTTGAGGATTGCTAATATTTTTAGAAGGATGGAAAAGAATGTTAATAGTTTAAATTATGATGATATTAAAGTATATCAAAATAAGGGAATATTAGTAAGGAATGATAAGGAATTAGATTTGACTAAGAATGAAATGTTGATATTTTTATGTTTACTTAATAATAGAGGAAATATTGTAACACGTGATGAGCTTATGACAGAACTTTGGAATAATGAAGAGTATGTTAATGAGAATGCTCTGACGGTTAATGTTAGCCGGCTTAGAAGTAAATTAGAAGATTTTGGGATTCATGGGGCTATTGAGACAAGAAAAGGTCAGGGGTATAAATTATTATGAAGTTTAGTAAATATTTTATTTCTAAATTTATAGAAATTTTAATAGTTATTTTTGGATATATTATAGCTTTGATGATGCTTTTTGCTTTTAAGGCTTCTAGTCAGCTTGTATTTGGGATTTCAATTACTTTTTTGGTTATTTGTTTTGCAGTGATACTTACAGGTTATTTAAAGAGAAGAAGATTTTATAATAATTTAATTAGTAATACTGAAAAATTAGATAAAAAATATTTGGTTTTAGAGATGCTAAGTAAACCTTCATTTTATGATGGAGAGGTACTTTACGAGGTTTTATATGAGATAAATAAATCAATGAATGAAAATGTGAAAAAATACGAGATGAGTTTAACTTATTTTAAAGAGTATATTGAACTTTGGATACATGAGATAAAACTTCCGATTGCGAGTTTGATGCTAATGAATCATAATCAGAAAAATAAGGTGGATAAAAGGTATGAGGAACAAATAAAAAGAATTGACGATTATGTTGATCAAGTTTTGTATTATGTTAGATCAGAGAATGCTGAGAAAGATTATTTAATTAAGGAAGTTAGTTTGAAAAAGATTATCAATAATGTTGCTATGAAGAATAAAGATGATTTACTTGATAATAATATTAATTTTATATCTCAAGCTAAAGATGAGGTGGTTCTTACTGATTCTAAGTGGCTTGAATTTATTATCAATCAAATTATTAGTAATAGTATAAAATATAAGAAGGACAAAGATTCATTTATTAAACTTAGTGTTAATGATTTACCAAAACAGGTGGATTTGCACATTATTGATAATGGTATTGGAATACCAGCTAAAGATATTGGACGAGTGTTTGAAAAAACTTTTACGGGAGAAAATGGGCGAAATAGTTCAAAGTCTACTGGTATGGGATTATATATAGTTAAAAAGTTATGCGAAAAATTAGGGCATAAAATTAAGGTTTTATCAGTTCAAAATGATTATACAGAGGTTATAATTTCATTTTCTAAGGATGATTTTTATAAAGTGCGTTAAAATTATTACAAAATAGTAATATACCGTAATATTAAAAGGGCGACATTAGCCTTTTTTTATCATAAAATGTAGACATGAAAGGAGATATTTTATGGAAAGTATTTTAAAGATTTACAATGTGGAGAAATATTATGGTAGTAGATCTAGTCTTACAAAGGCAATAGATAATATATCTTTTGAAGCATCTAAGGGAGAGTTTGTTGCTATTATGGGAGCTTCTGGTTCTGGTAAGACAACACTTTTAAACTGTATTTCGACTATTGATAGAGTGACATCAGGTCATATTTTTATTGGTGGAGAAGATATTACTAAGTTAAAGGGTAATAATCTTAATAAATTTAGAAGAGAAGAGTTAGGTTTTATTTTTCAAGATTTTAATTTACTTGATACTTTGACAGCTTATGAAAATATTGCTCTTGCTTTATCTATTCAAAATGTTTCTGCTAGTGAGATTGCAAGAAGAGTAAATAAGGTGGCTAAGGAGCTTGATATTAAAGATGTTTTAAAAAAGTATCCTTATCAAATGAGTGGTGGTCAAAAACAAAGAGTGGCTTCAGCTAGAGCGATTATTACAGATCCTAAGCTTATTTTGGCTGATGAGCCAACAGGGGCTTTGGATTCAAAGTCGGCAAAAATGTTGCTTGAAAGATTTGCTTATTTAAATAAAGAATTAGAAGCGACAATTTTGATGGTGACTCATGATGCTTTTACGGCTAGTTATGCATCACGTGTAATTTTTATCAAGGATGGTAAAATTTTTAATGAACTTGTTAGAGGTAACGATTCAAGGAAAGAATTTTTTGATAAGATTATTGATGTTGTAACGCTTTTAGGTGGAGATTTGAATGATGCTCTTTAAGTTATCTATTAAGAATATTGCTAGAAGTATAAAAGATTATGCCATCTACTTTTTTACTTTGATATTAGGTGTGGCAATATTTTATATATTTAATGCGATTGAAAGCCAAACGGTAATGATGAATGTATCTTCATCGACTTATGAAATTATAGATTTGATGAATAGTATGCTGTCTGGGGTAAGTGTGTTTGTGGCTTTTATTTTAGGGTTCTTAATTATATATGCTAATAGATTTTTAATGAAAAGAAGGAATAAAGAGTTTGGAATATATTTGACTTTAGGAATGAGTAAGAGAAAAGTATCGTTAATATTGTTTTTTGAAACTTTAATTGTTGGATGTATTTCTTTGGTTATTGGTTTAGTGCTTGGAACTGCGTTATCACAGGTGATGAGTTTACTTGTGGCGAATATGTTTGAAGCAAAGATGACTGAGTTTGAATTTGTTTTTTCGACTTCGGCATGTATTAAGACTTTGATTTATTTTAGTGTTATGTATGTTTTAGTTATGATTTTTAATACATATAATGTTAGTCGCTGCAGATTAATTGATTTACTTAATGCGAATAAAAAGTCTGAGAAGATTAAGATGAAAAATCCTTGGCTTTGTGTGATTATATTTATTATTTCTGTTTGCGTTTTAGGTTATGCTTATTTTTGTGTAACGGCTGGAGTTACTGATATGCAAACGGCTGATAAAATTTTGATTCCAATCGCACTTGGGGCAGTGTCTACATTCTTTATTTTTTGGTCTTTGTCTGGATTATTACTTAAAATTTTTATGAGTATGAAGAATGTTTATTATAAGGGGTTAAATAGTTTTATTTTAAGGCAGTTTAGTAGTAAGATTAATACAACTGTATTTTCGATGACTATTATTTGTTTGATGTTATTTTTTACAATTTGTATTTTATCGAGTGCTATTTCAATTAGAAATTCTATGACAAGCAATTTGGAACAGATGGCACCTGTCGATATACAGCTTAATAAGAAGATGGATTTACCAGTTAATTCTGGTTATTCTGAAGCGGTTATAGAGGATTCTAAAATATCTGTTAGTGAAACTTTAGATAGGCTTGGATTTGATACTGATAAGTATTTTAAGGATGTTTTAGAGTTTGATATATATGCAAGTAATGACATTTTAGTTAGGGATACTTTAGGAGATTATTATGCGGAGGTTTCTAAACAATTTCCATATTTAGCTTATGATGCGGCTGAGTCTTTTATAAAGGTTAGTGATTATAATAAGGTGGCTAAGTTATATGGTTTGGATCAAATTCATTTGGATAGTAATGAGTATGTGATTATTGCTGATTTTGATTCTTGGATTGATATTAGAAATCAAAGTTTAGAAAAAGGAACACCAATTAATTTGAATGGATTTACTTTGACACCTAAGTATGATGAGTGTAAGGATGGATTTATTTATATGGCAAGTAATCATATTAATACTGGAATATTTATTGTTCCAGATGAGGTTTTGGAAGGTGTTCCTAGAGAGTCCGAGTTATTAGTTGCTAATTATAAGGCAAATACTGATGAAGAAAGACAAGAAATCGAAGATATGATTGTAGCGACCGGTAATAGTGCTTATGCTTCAAATACTGATATTGAAGCTAGTACTAAGTTATCTTTATATGAAGGTAGTATTGGTCTTGGGGCTATGATTACATTTATTGGTTTATATTTAGGAATTGTATTTTTGATTGCTAGTGCGGCTATTTTAGCTTTAAAGGAGTTATCAGAGTCAACGGATAACAAAGAAAGGTTTAGAATGCTTAGAAAGATTGGTACTGATGAGAAGATGCTTAATAGGGCACTATTTAGACAGATTGGTATATTCTTTATATTTCCATTAGTATTAGCAGTTATTCATTCAATTTTTGGTATTAAATTTTGTACATATATTTTAGAGACATTTGGTAAAGGAGAACTTGTGAAGTCTATTATTATGACAGCTGGAATTATTGTGTTTATTTATGGCGGATATTTTTTAATAACTTATTTTGCAAGCAAAAATATTATAAAAGAAAGATAGTGGAGGTGAAAATATGGACAATGTGAAAGGTAAAATGTTTACTTTAGTTGGTATTGTTTTGGTGATTGCTGTATTTTTTCTAGTATTTTGGCTGTTGTTTTATCAAGAAAGTGTATATTATACTCAGATAGATAATGAAAAGGTTAAAACATTAGATTCTGGTGATATGAGATATGAATATAGTTTGGAAGCTTATGATAAAAATGGTAAATCTAAGACAGTTACATTTAAAACTAGTAGAGAGTTAAGAGATGATGCTTATTTAAAGCTTGATGTGATGATAACGAGGGGTGTTAAGGCTTGGGAAGAGATAGAGTTTAAAGATATGCCTAAAAATGTACAGGAACAGTATAATAATTAATAAAGCGGATGTTTAAGTCTGCTTTTTTTGATATAATGATGAAGAAAGGAGCTTTTTAAATGAAGATGAGTGGGTTTAAAATATTTCAAATTTTTCAGTTTATTGTGTTTTTGGGAGTTAGTGTATTTATTTTTGTGAGAAAGGTTGATGGAACAGGAGCTGAAAACACATTTGATGTAGCATTTTTAAATTTTTCTGTATGGTTTGGTTTTTATTTATTTTTATTAGCTATTGAATATGGAATAAAGTTTTTGGGAGTAATAAAGAAGAAATAGTGGGTTTGAATCAAGTGTTAATGAGTATATGGAATATTTAATGAAAGCGAATAATTCTGATATTATGGCTGAATAAGTAAATAAGTTAATGACTGAAGCTAAAAATTCGGCTGCATCAGGAAAAACGGTTAAAGATGGTAAAAAAATTGATCTTGGGTATGTTGGTAATGATGATAATTATCAATATCAAGTTATTAGACTATATGAGTAAGGAGTTAGAATAATATGGCTAATGAAAACAAAAAAGATTTTAATGCTATGATGAAAAACAACAAAGATATGCCTAAAATTCAAATTATAGAAGATGAAAAGACTATTAAAAAATATGGGGGAAATAAAATATTTTTTGCTCCTCCACTTTATTATGATGAATTAATGAAAAAAGTTCCAAGAGGAAAGTTGGTGACAGTAGGGCAGATAAGAGATTATCTTGCTAAACAGAATAGTGCAGATTTTACTGATCCAATGACTGCTGGAATTTTTATAAATATTGTAGCTTGGGCGAGTTATCAAAGAAATAATGATATTACACCTTACTGGAGAACTTTAAAATCTGATGGTGAGTTAAATGTTAAATATCCTGAAGCAATAGAACTTCAAAAAAGGTTACTTAAAGAAGAAGGACATACGATTATTTCAAAGGGTACAAAGAATATAAAGTATTATGTTAAAGATTTTGAAGATAGTTTGATAGAATTATAATGGCATGAAAGTAGGGAATCTTATGAAAAACAAAAAAGTTAATAAGCAAGAAATTAAAGATGAAACAAAAACATATATGTTAGAGGGAATGTCAATAGGAATGTGCATCGGAACATCACTAGGGGTAATTATAGGAGTGTTTACTGATAATATTCCTATATGTATATGTTTTGGAATTAGTATAGGTTTATGTGTTGGTTTAGGAATGGGATCTTTAATTAAAAAAGATAAGCAGTAATTTGAAATTATAAAAAGGAATGATAAGATTGAAAACAGAAAAAGAAAAAATGATTTCTGGAGAAAAATACAATCCTGCTAATCCTAAACTTGTTTTTGAACGAGCACGAGCAAATAGAATATGTAATAAGTATAATAAAAGGAATTTTAATGAGATAAATATGAGATCACGATTAATGAGAAAATTAATAAACACTAATGGAATATTTTGGATTAAACCACCATTTTTTTGTGATTATGGATATAATATTTTTATTGAAAAAAATGTTATGCTTAATTATGGTTGCGTAATATTAGATGTTTGCCCAGTAAAAATAGGAGAACATACTTTGATTGGACCAAATACCCATATTTATACTGCTTGTCATTCATTAGTTCCAGATGAAAGAATTTCAGATATTGAATTTGGCAAACCTGTAACTATTGGTAAAAATGTATGGATTGGAGGGAATTGTACCATTTTGCCTGGAGTTACTATTGGTGATAACTCGGTTATTGGTGCTGGAAGTGTAGTAACAAAAGATATTCCAAACAATTCAGTAGCAGTAGGAAATCCAGCAAAAGTGACATCAAAAAATTAGTTATATAAATTAAAATACTATTAAGTAGGAGATGGAAGATATGAAAGAACTAGTAGATTTTATTGTTTTATTTCTTTTATATATTTTTATATTTTACAAGAGATGGAAATTAAAGGGAAAAGATGTATTATTTATAAATACTATAATGTATATATATTTATCATTTGTATTGTATTTTACCTTAATGCCAATAATCGCTTCTTTACCATTTATATTTAATCACTCTTATGTGTCAATGAATTTAGTGCCTTTCATTGACGTTTCAGGTGGCAATGGAGATTTTATTAGACAAGTAGTTTTAAACATTATAATGACAATTCCATTTGGATTTTTATTGCCACTTATTAAAAACAAGAAAGCAAGCTTAATAAATATAATATTATATACATTTTTATTAAGCTTAGGTATTGAGTTATTACAACCTTTAATAAATGATTTTAGATCATCAGATATAACAGATTTAATAACAAATGTACTTGGTGGAATTATTGGTTATATATTGTATATAGTATTTAAACCATTAACAACTAAAATATTAAAATTTACAAAGAAAGAATAATAACAAATTATAATTTACGGAGGAATTATGAGGTACAGTAATAAATTAGAATTGGTAGAAGCAATAAAAAGTAATGCTAATTTGTTTATTAAAGAATATTTGGATATAAAAGAATCATCTATAAATATGGTTGATGAGGAAATTGGATATACTCCTTTTCAAATGTTATCGTTTTGCAACGGTTGGATGGATTTAGTTTTAGCTTGGGAAAGTGAAGAACAAAAAGGCATTCAAAAAACACCACTTGCTACCGAGTGGAAATGGAATAATTTAGATTGGTTATATCAAAGTTTTTATGATAAATATAATGGCTATTCTTTAAAAGAGTTAATTAATATTTTTAATCAAAACGTTGATAATATTATCAAACTAGTAAATAATTTATCTGATGTAGAATTATTGGAAGCGGGAAAAAGAAATTGGGCGAAAACAAATGGTAAAGAATTTAGTGTATGTAGATTAATACATTTAAATACTATTGCTAATTTCAAGAATTTTAGAGGTAAAATTAGAAAATGGAAAAAGAATAATAACTAAAAATAAATTAGTTAATGTAGGAAAATTAAATAAGTATCATAGTGAAAAAATAAAGTTTATTGTAAAAATGAAGAGAGATAGGTTATATTATGTGAAACTGATTTTTTGTTATAATTTTGGTGTTGGAGGTTAATTATGGAAAAAAATAGAGAGTTTTCTTCTGTTTGTACTTTTGATTATAAAAAATATAAGGAGTTTGCTTTAGGTGCTGTTTCTACTAGAAAAATGAATATTTTGTTTATGTTTGTTTCTTTGCTTTTATTAATTTTATATATGATTATGGGCAGTTATGGACTTGTAATAATAATTGGAATTATATGTGGGATATTTTTGATTATATATAAGGTGGCTGGAATTAATAAGATCCAATATAAAAGAACTAAAAATTTGAATAATGGTGAAGATTTGAGACAGACTTTTAAGGTTAGTTGTGGTAATATTGTTTTGACTTCACAAAAGGGTGATACTTCTAGTTATAAACTTAGTCAAATAATTTCGATTATTGAAACAGAAAATTTATTTATTTTAAAGTTAAAATACAATGTGGGAATTATTGTAGATAAAAATAATTTGACCGGTGGAAGTAAGGAAGAATTTATTAATTATTTATTTGAAAATTGTGAAAATTTAAAGTCTAAGAAAGTTATTAATAGTAAAAAATGGGTTATTATAAGAAGAGTTTTTCTTGGAATTTGTTTACTGATTTTTTTGCTTGCTATTATATTTTCTTTTATGAATAGTAATAGGATGGATAAATATGAAAAGAGCTTTGAAGATAAGGACTATAATGTTGATGTTAATGAAAGTGTGAATGATGGTTATACTTTTAAAACGATGACTGTTATGAGTAATAATAGTGTTTTGTATGTTTATGATTTTAAAACAGATAAGATGGCTGAGCATAATTTAGAGTATTGGGCAAAATCAGAGACTGATGATAATGTTAAAGATGAGTATATAAAAGAAGATAGTAAGGATTATAAAAAGTATATAATAGATGATAAGGGATATGTTATTTTGATTAGAAAAGATAATTTTGTTTTTTATGGCATTGGTAACTCTCATTATAAGGATGAGCTCAATGATATGATAGAAGTAATAGATAATTAATGTTAAGAAAAATTGCGTATTTTCCAGTGAAAATTGGTAGATTAAACTGTGATTAAAATATAAAATGGGCTTTGAAAGGAGGGTTTATGGATTTAGGAAATAAAATATCAGATTTAAGAAAAAAAGAGAATCTTTCACAAGAAAAATTGGCAGAGAAATTAGGGGTGACAAGACAGACTATTTCTAAGTGGGAACTTGGAGAGACGGCACCTGATATTTTGCAGGCTAAAAAATTATCTAAAATATTTAATGTTAGTTTAGATGAATTAACAGATAATGATATTAAAAATGTTTTGGAGGCTAAGGTTAGTAATACAGAAAAACTAGCTGGTATGATAATTAAAATACTTAAAATTATTGGTGTTATTGCAATTATTTATTTAGTACTTATGATTATAGGTCTTGTTTTATTTATGGTGTTTCCAGAAGAGCATAGTAGCACGAATGTTCAGACTATATCTGCTACTATGGACTGTGTGATAGAAGGTAAAGATTATACTATTTCTATTGGTGAAGGAAATTATTTTGATTGTCCTAATTGCAGTAAAGATATGGAGATATATTTAAAGGATATTACTGACTGGGCAAATATTGACCATAGTGTAGAAAATATCAAAAAATATTTTGAAGATAATGGTGGAAGCTGTCAATAATAAAAGAATATCAATTTGAATAGTTGATATTCTTATTTTTATATTCATCTTTTAATATTTGATTTATTTCTTCGGGATTTTCTTTGCACCCATTTTCTAGCCATTTTTTAACTATGGCATTTAAACCAGCTTTGAAAAATTCAATGTGATAGTCAATATATTTGTCATTATATATTTCTTTGGCAAGTTTGGTATCATATTTTTTTATAATAAATGGTTCATCTTTTTTTAGTTTGAAATAGGTTTTATAAAATATTTGATTTTCTTTAATATGGGTAAAAAGTTTTAAGTAGTTGTGTGAGTTATATTTATCTTTTCTTTCATTTTGGTATAAGAGGGTAACTTCGTTTTCAAGTTTTTCTGCGATTTTGTCAGCTAGGTCATATATATCAATGTAGTTAGCATAAAAGGTTGATCTATTTAATTTGGCTCTTTTACAAATTGATGTTACAGATATTTCACTGATGTCTTTGGTTTAAATTAGGTTTAAGAAGATGTTTTCGATTTTTTCTTGAGATTGTTTTTTTCTTTTATTGTTTGGTTTATTCATAATTTCTCTTTTATTCCAACAAATGTTTTAAAATTGATGATTGTTTTTAGATTATAAGAATATTATATTAAAATTGTAATTAAACAGGCAAGTGTCGGTTTAATGAAAGGGGAGGTAAAATGGCTAAATCTAAGTTAGTAGAGGCTAATAAGTTTATCAGTTTAACAGTAGCAATGATTTCAATGATTTCTTTAGAAGTGGCGATGATATATCAGTTTGGTAGTAATGATAGTGATTTTAAACTGGTTATGACAATGGTCACTGGTTTTGTGGTGGCAATTGTTAATTCTTTTATGGCTATTTATATGATAGTTAAAGCTAATAAGAAGTTGCGAGCAACAGATTAAAAGTAAATACAAATGTGTTAAATAGAAACTATTTAAGATATTTGTATTTTTTCTTGAAGTTATTTAATAAAAGTGATATTATTATGGCAATATATTTGACTAATATATAATAAAAAATATTAATAAGTATTTTAATATGTGTTAAAGATGTTATTTTTGTTTTATTTATTGATAAAGTGAGTTGATTATGTGTTAAGTAAAGTTTGTGTGTTACTGGATAAAAATAATTTTATTCAAAGCGAAGTGAATCATGCTCTTTCTATTATTTTAAGAGCTTATGATGAAATACAATATATGATTTTAAAAGGAAAAAATATAAAGTTTGAGTTAAAACAAATGAAAGGATTTACAGTTTCTTACGATACTTTTTATGTAAGTCTTATTATGGGAAGTGAAAAATTGTGCTTTCAATATGACAAGTTTGAACATTTAGTAGAAGAAATATATGCTTATTTTCAAAATAAGTATCCTATTAATTATGATTATAAATTATTAGACCCAATATATTTTTCACTTTTCTTTTATGATTTATTAGATAAAATAGTTGATGTAAAATATGATATAGTAAATGTATCAGATTTTAAATTATTAAGGCATAATTCAGCTCCAGTTTCAATGGAAGAATCAGAAAGTTATAAAGCTTTAATTAATAATGGTAAAAGAATTTATACACCTTTTAAGTCTAATCATATAATTGATTCTGACTATGATAGATTGAAAGCTTCTTTGAATAGTATTAAAGAAAATGGTTATCCATATCATGATAAATTGGTAATATTATATAATGATGAAATGTTTATAAGAGATGGTCAACACAGGATTGCTGTATTAAAGTATTTGTTTGGTGATGTTGATGTTAAAGTAGTGCGATTTTATTTAAAAGATAATTATTTTTATGCATAATTGTTATAGATAGGTGGTAATTTTTATGATGATAGGATATGATAAAAATTTATCATACGATTCATATTTGAAGCATTATTTAAAGGATGTTTTAAATTTAGATGATGTTCAATTATTGTATACAAATAGATTTGGATGTTATTCATTTACGACTGTCGCTCCTATGAGAGGATGTAAAAACTGTGAATATATAAACAATTATCCGCATTTTAATATTCCTTTAGATGTTAGTTTAAAAGAATTGGATGATTTTATAAATCATAGACCAATTTATAATGAGGACTTTACTTTAAGATATGGTGATATACATCCAAATAAACCAATACCAATGCTTGGACAACTACGAAATTTGTATGTTGATGATATGATTAAAGGGTTAATTCGTACTAGTGGAGAAATTAATAATATTTTTACAATTGGAGATATTTCTAAAAAAACAATTAATAAGTTTTTAGATTCATATTCGCAGTCAGAAAGAAAGATAGCATTTGAAACTTTGTATACTAGTTTAATGCATGGTAAATTTTTAGATTTTGAACTTTTGGATGACTATAGTAAATACTGTGATGTGTCTATAGAAAAAACTGATGGAGTTTTATCCAAATTAGGATTTGTTGATATTGATTATTTGAGAGAGTCTGAATTATATAAATATGCAGAGATATATGATTTTATTAGAAATTTATCTTATAGTAATGGAATTAATGAGAATGATGAAATTAAATATTTTTTACAGGAATTTATGTTTTTATTAAATCCATGTATAAAAGATAGTGTGATTATTAATATAATAGGACAAGATCAATCTGAACACATAAAGAAAGTTTTACAAGTTAAAAAAGATAATAATTTAGATTTAAATGTTATGTTTTTAACTTATAATATATGTAAAAGTGCAGCTTCAAGAAATCTTGAGGAATGGTCTGAAATATTATATAATATTATTGAAACTAATAATATTCAAATTGATGATGAAAAAATTGAGGCATTTGATTTTCTGCGGCTGTTTTATGCGGCAGTAGGAACTAATCAAATAATTGATTTTAATATTATCAAAAATATAAATATTGTGATGTTTGATAAAATTTTTTGTAGTTTAAGTAGAAGAAGTTTGACAAATTTTAATGGTTTTTCTTTGACTGGTGAACAATTAATTGCTAAAATGGCATTAATTAATCAAGTGTATTATAATGCTTTAATAAGCGGTAATCCAAGCAAGGTAACAAGATTTTTGTTTGATATAATGAAGGCATATAATAGTGTTCAAGAAAAAGAAAAGGTTAGAGATTTATATAATGCAGTTGTTACAACGGCTATGATAGATTTATCTATAAATAAGACTAAAATATATAAAAGGAGGGGATTATAATGAAAAAACCAAATAATATTAAAAAAGAAGATATTATCGCAATATCATCAATGTCGGACGGTATATTAAAGGAGTCTAAGCAAAAAAAGTTATTTAAGGCAATTAAGAGACTTGAAACAGAGTTTACTATAACTAAAGATGAGCACATAACTTGTAGTGTTAAAGGGGAAAGTTGTGATGCTAGAACAAGGGCAAAAGATTTTATGAAACTTGTAGAGGATAAAAATGTTAAATGTATAATTGGAGTTACAGGTGGCAATTACTTAATAGAAGTATTAGATTATTTAAATTTTGATTTAATAAAGAAAAATGTTAAATGGATACAAGGACAATCAGATATTACGATTTTATTATATTTAATTACAACAAAGTATGATATTCAAACAATATATTCTTATAATGCCAATTCGATGGCTAATATTAGTGATGAAGAATACAATAATAATATTCTCGTGTTAAAAGGAGAGAAAATTATACAAAATGATTTTAAATATCAGTTAATCGATGGTGAGAAACAAGTAAGTCATTGGGTGTGTAAGCAGGATGTTGATTTAACTGGTAGAATAATTGGTGGTTGTTTAGAATGTTTGATGGATTTAGTAGGGACAGAATATGATTATACGACTAAATTTATTGAAAAATATAAAAATGATGGAATTATTTGGTATTTTGATATTGACTATATGAATAATGAGCAATTATTAAGAAATCTTTGGCATTTGCAAAAGTTGGGATGGTTTAAATATTCTAAATGTATTATACTTGGAAGAGTAGAGGAAACTAGTTATACTGGTATAACATTAGATGAAACGTTAATCAGAGGACTTAGGGAGTTAAATGTACCAATTATAACTAATTTTGATTTAGGCCATACATATCCAAGAATTACAATAGTAAACGGAAGCATTGTACGATTAATATGTAATGAAAAAGAACATAAGGTTGAAATTATTAATTAGTATGAAGAAGATTTTGGTTGGTATATGTGGTATTGGTAATGGACACATAAATAGACAGATATGCGTTATTGAACAGCTTTTAAAATATGATGTGATGGTTGTTGTTGCTACAACAGAAGATAAGAAAAAAATTATAAATCGTAAATTTTCCAAAATTCCAGTTATACTAGTAACTATTCCTTGGATTACATGTGATGATAATGGTTTAGATTATAAAGATTGCTTGATTAAATATAGAAATAATAATATAGATCAATATGAGAAATTTTTTGAATTTTGTTTATCTATAGAAAGAATTTTTAAATCAAAGCCGGATTTAATAATTTCAGATTATGAGCCTAATGTCGCACAATATGCTTATGCATCTATGGTTCCGCTTCTTTGTATGGAACAGCAGTCAAAATTTATATATCTTGATGAAATTAATATTAAAGGTGCTTCAATTAAGGAGGAAGTATATAGGCTAAATTATTTTTTTCCAAAATATGACAAAAGGATTATTTCTTCATTTTTTCCTATATTTGTCAACAATGAAAAAGTAACAATAGTTTCGCCAATAATTCCCAAAATAAACTCTAATTTTAAAGATAGTAAGAAAGTGGTTGTATATTTTTCTCCATATTCTGATTCTGAAAAATATGAGAGAATCTTAAATGTGATAAAAGATATCAAAAATTATACATTTAATGTTTATACGATTAATAATTATAAGAAGTTTGAAAAGTATGAAAATATAAATATACATAGTTTTAGTGATAAATTTCAAGATGATTTATCAAGTTGTTCTTTTTTGTTATCAACTGGAGGACATCAATTATTAAGTGAATCATTATCATTGGATATTCCTATTTATGTTTTTCCGCTGGAAACCTATGAACAAAAATACAATGCGTTGATGGTAGAAAAATATAATTTGGGATTTGTCGCTAAAGATTTTTCTTGTGATGAAATTAATAACTTTTTATCGAGATATGATGAATTTCATAATAATATTATTTGTTTTAAAAATAAATATTATAATCAAAATTGGGAAGATGAACTTAAAAAGTTATTTGATTAGATTTATATTAAGTTTAATTTGTTTTATATAATATCCATTTATGGATATTTTTTCTTAACATGGAAGCTACACACGGGTATATATTTATAATGGAAGGTGATAGATATGGAAAAAATATTATTTATGAATTTTAGTCCTAATAAGGAAGGCAATACTTTTAGTATTGGTGAAAAACTTTTAGAAGGTAAAGACTATGATGCCATGCAGATGAGTGATTATAAGATTTCACAATATGGTTAGGTTTTTGCCGATGATCAAATAAAAGAGGTGTTTGATAAGATTAAAGAGTATGACACTTTAGTTATCGGAGCGCCCGTTTATTGGTATACAGTTAGTGGTCTTTTAAAAACATTTATCGATAGGCTTTATATGTTACCAGAAGCGGAAGTTTTAAATGGTAAGAATTTATATTTGTTTGCTCAAGGCTCTGGTCCTGATAATGGTACAGTTAAATCAATTACTTTTTTAGCTAATAGATTATGCACACTTATGGGAATGAATTTAAAAGGAGTGTATGTGGATACAGCTGATGGTAGAAAAACCTTAAGTGAAATGGCTATTTAAATTATTTAGAGGTTGTTTATGATGAAAAATATTTTATGGATTGTAATCTTAGTGATTGCGATAGGTTTATTTGGATATTTTTATATGAATAGAGATAGTGATTTTACTAGTGGTGAGGTGAATAATATTTTATCGTTTACTAAAAGTTCGACGGTTTCAGAGGTTATGAATAATAAGTTTTTCGAGGGATTTGGCAATTTGATTTTTCCGGTGGATAGAGATTTCGATGGTAATACTAGATTAGATGATATCGATGATATTTATGTTTGGTATAACTATATAAATGATGATAAGACGGTGGAAATTGTCAATTATATGAAAGATGAAGTGGATGCTGGTAATCAGATTTTCTACCATATATATTCAGAAGATGAGATGAAGGCTGATCCTGAGAAAAGAAATATAGGTATATTTTATTTTAGAGGAGAGCCTGGTAATAAGATGGCAATTTTGAATGCTGGTGGTGGATTTATGTATGTTGGAGCTATGCAAGATAGTTTTCCGCATGCTTTAGAGCTTTCTAAAAAAGGATATAATGCTTTTTCCCTTATTTATAGGCCGAGTGCGGCGATGGAAGATTTGGCTAGAACGGTGGCATTTATCTTTGAACATGCCGATGAACTTGAGGTTGATACTTCTGGTTATTCTGTTTGGGGTGGTTCAGCTGGTGCACGTATGGCGGCATGGTTTGGCAATAATGGAACAGAAGGATATGGCGAGAAGGCTTATCCAAAACCGGCTACTGTGGTTATGCAATATACTGGTTTGAGTGAAGTGACTGGCGCGGAGCCACCAACATATAGTTGTGTGGGTACTGATGATGGAACCTTCGACTATAGAATTATGGAAGAGAGAACTAATAGAATTAAGGCTAATGGAACAGATGCGGAAATTGAAGTATTCGATGGACTTCCTCATGGATTTGGTTTAGGCATTGGAACTAATGCAGAAGGTTGGATTGATAATGCAGTTAAGTTCTGGGAAGATCATATGTAAATGCACAAATATGGTTTAATGAGAATTATTTCTCTGATTATAAAAAATGGGGTGTCATAATTTAAAATCCTGAATTTGACAGTTTTACAAAGCAAAAAACTCCTTAAGGCTTATTTTATAAAGCTTCGAGGAGTTTTTATATATTTAAAAAAGTGCGTAATTTTTTTATAATTTTGTTTCCTTGAAAATTATTTTAAATTTTTTATAATTAAGTATTTCATAGTTGGTATTAATGCTTGTTTTCTCATGCAATGTATGAATTAAATTGCTGGATGTATATAATGGCACATATCCAAATCCAGGAAAGTTCCTAAAATTATAATTTCTTAAAGTATCTATAATTTTTTCGGCAGTAAATTTTTCATCAAGTATTTTTTCTAAATATCTAAAGATAGTTAAAGCAAGGAAACAAGTAGTAAAGTGAGCTTTAATTCTATCATCTCTAGATAAGTATACAGGTCTTGATTTAAATTCACTTTTCATAAGTCTAAATGATTCTTCAATTTCCCATCTGCGATGATTAATTTTAATTATATCTTGAACATTATCTTCAAGATTTGTACATACTGCATATAATCCATCATATTTTGCTTCTTCATTAATAACATCATAATTCAGCTCGTAATGATTCTCTTCAGCTACTTCTCCGTTAGGAGTAATAGAGATAGTACTTATAAATCTTTTAGGATCATTCTGTTTCGGTTTACCTATTTTTTTAGAATTTTTATCAATAAGTTTTTGGGCTCTTTGTATTTGATTTTCTCTAATATTTTTTTGGTATTCTTGATATTTTACTGAATAGGTAACAATAAGTCTTTGTTCTATTCCGTTTTCTTTAATCCATTTTTCTTTGTAGAAAGTTTTATCATGATATTGTTCCATCAATTCTTCATTTTCTCTTAATTTAGAAATATTATAAGTTTTATCACTACCATATAGTTTCCAACCAGAAGTTAAATCTAAAGCCCACTGTTTAAGGTGTGATTTTAATTTTTTAATAGACTGAGTAGTGATAAAACTTCTTCCACTTATATTATTAAATTTTCTATTTGTATTAGAAGCTAAACCAGCATCAGTACATACAACAAATTTTGAAGAATGAAAATCTTTTATTATTTTTTCTTCTAGTGGTTTCATAGTAATTTGTTCATTAGTATTACCAGCAAATATACCTAATGACATTGGAATGCCATCACCATCTAAAAATAAGCCCATTTTAGTAATAGGAGTAGGTCTGTTTTCCTTTGACTTACCATATTGTCTTAAGCCACTTTCTTCTTCAATTTCAAAAAAGAAATTTGTACAATCATAATATAAAACTCTATCATTTCTTTTCATAAAATTTAAGCTATTTTTATAAAGCTCAGATTGGATAAAATCAGATTCATTAGCTATGACTTCTAAAGCTCTATAAATATCATGAAGTTCAAAATTTGGTTGTTCAAGAAAGTTTTTAGATAATTCTAGAGTTTTAAGCTTAGAAGATGGATAAATAATTCTACCATAAATAAGTCTAGATAAAATAGAATTCAAATCATATTTAAATTGATATTTATCAGTTATTTCATCACAGATTTTATTTAAACCAAGTTTTGTATATTGTTCATTATCTTTTAATTTTTTGGATTGTGACAATTTTAAAATAATGTCACTAGAGTTTTCTTTTTCTTCTTTATTTAACAATTCAACATATTGTTTTGCCCATACATATGGATTTTGTCCTTGAGCTTTAAGCGTAACTTCCTCTAGATTACCTAATTTTTCAATTACTTTAGATGTTCTTTTCCCGTTGATAGTAACAGATTTAATAACAAAGAATGATTCAGAGTTTTTGCTTTTTGTAATCGTTAATCTCATGATATCACTATCCTAATCTAATATAATTATATCAAATTACCATAAATTACGCATATTAAAAATTTGACAAAAAAATAACCATTTTTTCAATGGTTTATGCAATTTTCTTAATTTAAAACTGTCAAAGTCCCGGGTTATCCACATGGCTTTGGAGCTGGTGGGGACTGGATAGGTGATGTTTCTGTTTGGCTTGAAAATATATTTGAAAGATAAAATGCATATCAAATGATATGTTTTTTTTGTATAGAAATTTTTAAAATATTATAATTAATATAGAATGGTGAGAAATTAAATGTTATAATAATTGAAATAATTTTAATATGGTTAAAAATAAAAAGGAGGTATATCTATATGAATGAAAAAGATTTACAAGTTACTAATCGTGATTTCTTAATTTATAAAGATGATAATGGTGATGTTAAAGTAAATGTGATGCTTATTAATCATGATTTATGGTTAACACAAAATTTAATGTCTGAATTATTTGATACATCAAGGAGAAATATTGGTCTTCATTTACAAAACATATATTTTGACAGAGAGTTAGATGAGAGTTCAACTAAGAAGGAAATCTTCCTAGTTCAAAATGAAGGTGAACGAAGAGTAAAAAGAAAAACTTTGGTTTATAATTTAGATGCTATTATTGCTGTTGGATATCGCGTTAATTCAAAAAAAGCTACAAATTTTAGAATATGGGCAACAAAAGTGTTAAAGGAGTATATGATAAAAGGCTTTGTGATGGATGATGAAAGGCTTAAAAATCCTAATTATATTTTTGGCGAAGATTATTTTGATGAACTTTTAGAGAGAATAAAAAATATTCGTTCTAGTGAAAGAAGATTTTATCAAAAAATTACTGATATTTATTCACAATGTAGTATAGATTATGATAAAGATAGTGAAATAACAAAGACTTTTTTTAAAACAGTTCAGAATAAATTACATTTTGCAGTTACAGGAAATACGGCTGCTGAAATAATTTATAATAGAGCTAATGCAGATAAAGAAAATATGGGTTTAACTAATTGGAAAAACAGTCCTGATGGATCTATTTACAAATACGATGTTGTAGTTGCTAAAAATTATTTGAATGAGAAAAAATTGAAAGATTTAAATAGAATTGTTACGATGTATTTAGATTATGCGGAAATGCAGGCGGAAAATCATAATGCGATGACGATGAAAGATTGGACTCGGAAATTAAATGCATTTTTAAAATTTAACGGTAGAGAAATTCTTCATGATGCAGAAAGATTTCTCACGAAGTAGCTAAGGAACTTGTTTATAAGGAGTATGACAAATTTAGAGTAAAACAAGATAGGTTATATAATTCTGATTTTGATAAATTTATATTAGAAGTTTCTAATATGGAGAAATAGATAATAAATTATAGGAGAGGTATTTTATGGGATTAATTGATGTTGCAAGTGGAAATTCAGTATGGCGTGGACTTGATTATGCTAAAAATGGGAAAATAAAAAGTTATAAACAAATAGATGATGACGTTTATACTGGTATTGCTTTGGGTAGTAATGGTGAGAAGTATAATGTATTTATGGATGTAAGTCATCCTAGAAAATCAAAGTGTGATTGTCCTCATGCAAAGGATAGAAGGATTGTTTGTAAACATATAGTAGCATTATACTTTACGGTTTTTCCAAAAGAGATAGATAGGTTTTTAAAGGAAGTTGAAGAAGCTCAAAAAGAATATGAGGCTTACGAAGAAGAGTTAGAAATTAAGTTACATAAATATATTAAATCGATGAGTAAAGCTGAACTTCAGGAAACAGTTTTACAACTGTTATATGAAGGACCTGAGTGGATGTATGATAGATTTATTAGAGATAGAATTGAATTTTGATAGGTGGTGCTATGGTTTTAAAAAACGATTATAATGAATGTATTACAAATTTAGCTTGTTCGATTAGAAAATATTTTGATTTGGAATATAAACATAATACATTAGATTATGTGGATAAAATTTTAGATAAAAATAAACCTAAAAATGTAGTAGTTATATTATTTGATGGAATGGGTTCGAGGATTTTGGATAGAACTTTAGATAAAGATGACTTCTTTATTAAAAATAAATATAAAGAGATAACGAGTGTTTTTCCAGCAACAACGACGGCGGCTACAACTTCAATGATGACAGGATTGAATCCAATTGAACACGGTTATACAGGCTGGTTTTCATATATTAAGCCTATTGATGAGGTGATTGCTCTTTTTACGGGAGAAAATAAAGTTACACAGATGCCTAGTGACAAATGGTCAGATATTAAGAAAAAGTATTTTAATTATAAGACAATAACAGAAGAGATTAATGATGCTGGCAAGTATAGAAGTAGAATTTTATTTCCTTTTGGAGAAAATAGTTATAAAGATTTAGATGATATGCTTTCTATAATAAAAGAAGAATGCGCTGAAGAAGGTAAGAAATTCATATATGCTTATGATGAGGAGCCTGATCACACAATGCATGATGTTGGTCCTGATAGTGATGAAGTTAAAAAGTTGATAAAAATAAGAAATGATAAGGTAGAAAAGTTATGTGATGGGTTAAAGGATACAATAGTGTTTATTGTAGCGGATCATGGGCACATTAAAGTGGATAATATAGATTTAAATGATTATCCCGATGTTACTGGTTTATTAGAACGTACGCCTTCGATGGAGACAAGAGCAATTTCCTTTAAAGTTAAAGTTGGAAAAAATAAAGAATTTGAAGAAAAATTTAATAAATATTTTGGAAAATATTTTAATTTATATAATAAATCTGATATTATAGATAGTAAGTTATTTGGTGATGGTGATGAGCATCCACTTTTTAGAGATGCGATAGGTGATTATATTGCAATAGCTGAAAATTCGAATAAGTCTTTAGTTTCAGAAGGTGATGTGATTTTGTGTTCGCATCATGCGGGATATACTGATGATGAGGTTTATATACCGTTAATTATTGTTAATAAAGTAAAATAAAAGTAATTGTAAAATGATTGTAGGAAGGTGATATTATGAAATATTTTAAAAAATTAGTTGGAGATAGAATATATTTATCTCCTAAAAGCGCTGATGATGAGGCAGTAGAAAAGTATACTGAATGGATGAATGATTTTGAAGTTACTGATTATATTGGAAGAAGTGATCAGCTTACAACATTTATTGGTGAGAAAGAATGGCTTGAAAAAACAGTAAAAAATGATGGTAATAGGAATTTTGATATTGTTGATTTAGATAATGATAAACTAATTGGAACAGTTGGCTTAGTGCATATAAGTCAAACTGATAGAAGTGCAGTGCTTGGTGTTTTTATTGGGGACAAAGATTACAGAAGTAAAGGTTATGGAACAGAAGCTATTAATATGTTATTAGAATATGGTTTTAAGTATCTTAATTTACATAGTATTAGGTTAGATCTTTTAGACGTTAATGAAAGAGCTCATAAATGTTATTTAAAATGTGGGTTTAAGGATACTGGTTGTGATAGAGAAACAATTTTCTTAAACGGAAAGTATTACGGAAAGTTGCACATGGATATATTAGAAAATGAATTTGATGGAGATTATATCAGAAATAAAAATGTTTAGTGAATACTGAAAAACTTATCAATTTTTTTGATAAGTTTTTATTTATATTTGCTTTTTTTAATTATTTTAAAGGAAAACACGAGGTGAATACAAGGCAAATATCATCTGGCAATATAAAAGCCCTTGAAAAATCAAGGGTTAATTTCATAATGGAGCAAGTGACCGGAATCGAACCGGCATCTTAGCCTTGGCAAGGCCATATACTAACCGTTGTACTACACCTGCGTCTTTTTAATTATATAATATTTTATGTTTATTGTAAAGAAAATATTTGAAAAAATGAAAAAAACTAGTTTAATTACTAGCTTTTAATTGATTTTTAAATACTTTTCTAAATAAGAATCTAACTAATGGTCCGGCATAAAAAAGTTGCCAGAATAATGCCATTGGAAAACTTAAGGTCCATGTTTGAATCCAGTTTACAAATAGGTTTTCCCAGCCTTTAAATTCAAAAAATATGTTGGCTATTAAAGTCATAATTGGACACATAAAAGCAACTGTTAAACAGGAAATCATTAAGGTTATAAATATAGGTTCTGTTTGTTTAACATTTAGTGTTTTAAAAGTTATTTTGTGAACTAATTTTCCAACAAAGAAAAACTCTATTAAAAAAGCGATTAAGCATGTTAAGGGTAATGCTTTTAGTACTTCTAAAAATATTTCATTAGATATTCCACCATTTTGAAGTGATATGTTGTATGTTATCATAGCAAATACCATTAAAATAACCATCATTATTCCAAAAATGATTTCTTGAAATTTAGTTTTAGGCATATAAAAACCTCCTTTCATTTTTAAAAGAAGATTGTTGTTGTTCGTTAATCATTTTAAAATGTACGTTTCCAATTATACCAATTTCTTTTTGCCTTGAGTCATTATAACAAATTTTGTGAAATTATGTAAGTAAAAATGAATAATTTACATATTAAATTATCCATGATAAAATTGATATAGAGGGAAAATTATGGAAAAAATAAATGGATTATCAGAAGAAAAGGTAATTGAGTTAAAAGAACGTGGTCTTGTAAATTATAAAGCTGATGTTAAAACTAAATCAACTCATCAAATTATTATGGGAAACTTTTTCACATTATTTAATTTTTTGAACTTTGGTTTAGCTTTAGCTATTTTTCTTGTTGGTTCTTATAAAAATTTACTTTTTTTAGGGGTTGTCATTTGTAATACTTTAATTAGTACAATTCAAGAGATTAGAAGTAAAAGAATTGTTGATAAACTTTCTTTACTTAATGAGAGTAAAGCTACGGTTATTAGAGATGGGGTAGAGAAGCAAATTGGAATTCATGAAATTGTTTTAGGAGATGTCATTAAACTTAGAGCTGGTAATCAAATCGTGACTGATAGTAGAATTATTTCTGGTGAAATTTTAGTTAATGAATCACTTATTACAGGTGAATCTGAATCGGTGACTAAAAATAAAGAAATGGATATTTTATCGGGAAGTTTTGTCGTAAGTGGGAATTGTTATGCAGAAGTTATACATGTAGGAGCTGATAATTATACCGCTAAAATATCAGCTGAAGCAAAATATATTAAAAAGGTAAATTCGGAAATTATGAATTTTATAAATAAAATTATAAAATATATTTCTATATTTATTGTACCAATCGGTGTTCTATTATTTATTGGTCAAATGGGTGAAGGTAGTTTTGTGGATACAGTTGTACATGTTGTGGCCGCATTAATCGGAATGATACCAGAAGGGTTGGTACTACTTACTAGTACGGTTTTAGCTATTAGTGTTATTAGACTTTCTAAGTATAATGTGTTGGTGCAGGAATTATATTGTATCGAAACTTTGGCAAGAGTTGATACTATTTGTTTAGATAAAACGGGAACATTAACGAAAGGCGAGATGGAAGTTTCTAAATTAGTACCTTTAAACGGAACATCTATGAATGATATAGTAGATGCTTTAAGTATGATGAGTTATCATATGGATAATGATAATCAAACGATGGAAGCAATTAGTAAAAAGTATGCGAGAAGAAATGATCATAAGGTGATAGAGATTGTACCGTTTTCATCACAAGCTAAGTGGTCTGGCATTTCTTTTGAAGATGTAAGTTATATTTTGGGGGCTCCAGAGATTGTTTTAAAAGATACGTCAAAAATAGATAGAGAACTTAATGAGTATACACGCAGTAATAGAGTTGTATTGCTTGGTCAAGTTAAGCATAAATTGAATAAAACTTTACCTAAAGATATTCAGCCGTTGGCTTTAGTTATTATTAATGATAAGGTTAGATTAGAAGCTAAAGCGACACTTGAATATTTTAAGGAACAGGGTGTCGATATTAAACTTATTTCCGGGGATAATCCGCAAACAGTGGCTGGAGTAGCTGAAAAGGTTGGACTTACTAATATTAAATATATCGATATGAGTAAATGCGACGAGCCAATTATACAGATTGCTGACAAATATAATGTGTTTGGAAGAGTTAAACCTAATCAGAAGAAAGAGATTATTATGGCACTTAAAGCAAATGGTCATACAGTTGCAATGACTGGTGATGGAGTAAACGATGTTTTAGCTTTGAAAGAGGCTGATTGTAGTGTGGCGATGAATAGTGGTAGTGATGCGGCGAGAAATGTGTCACAGTTGGTGCTTTTGGATTCTAATTTTTCATCAATGCCAAAGGTAGTAGCCGAAGGAAGAAGAAGTATTAATAATATTCAAAGGTCATCTTCATTATTTCTTTGTAAGACAGTGTATGCGACATTACTAGCGTTATTGTTTATGTTTTTACCACAGAGTTATCCTTTTGAACCAATACAACTTACTTTGACAAGTGTAGTAACGATTGGAATTCCATCATTTATTTTAGCTTTGGAACCTAATAATGAAAGAATTAATGGTAAGATAATTATCAATGTTTTAAAAAGATCAATTCCAACAGCTTTGACGATTGTGGCTAATGTTTTAATAATTGTATTTCTACCAACCATTATTAGACTTACTGATGATGAAGTATCTACTTTATGTGTTCTTTTAACTGGACTTACTGGTTTTATGCTTTTGTATAGGATTAGTGTTCCATTTAATGCAATTCGTAGATGTTTGTTTGTATTTTTAATTACGATGTTTACGTTAGAGGTTGTATTTTTAGGGGACTTATTTTCATTAACAATTTTAACACCAAAACTTTTAATTTTAACAGCCGCTTTATTTATGATTGCCATATCTTTATTTAATATATTTACAGATTTATTTTACAAAATTTCTAATAAAGTGAATTTTTTAGAAAAGCCTTGATTTTTGGGCTTTTTTCTTTGATATTTTACCGACAAATATTGACAGTAAGTGTAAAGAGGATGTATAATGGTAATAATAATGGAACGGGTGATGGTATGATTGATGAAAAAGATACAGGGGCTTTAATTAATCAAATACGCGTGGTGACACGTGATCATATAGATTGGATTAAAACACAGTTACTTAAATCTGGTAATTTTATGGTGGCTAGAGGACGTGAAGTTTGGATCGATGTTCCCAATAGTAAGCTTAAAAATATTGTGACTATTCCTAGTAAAAACGAGCCTAATTATCGTGATGCGTGGGCAAGAGTTTACAATTTGGCTGTGGATTATTTGGAAGGATGTCTTAGTTATGCTTGTATGAGAGGTGAACTTGATTATAGAACGATTAACTGGCCAGAGTTTAATCCAGAAAATGCGGATTATGCCCGTCAGCTTGAAAGTATTTGGGATAATTATAAATTAGAGGTGGCTAGAAAATTACAAGAAGAAGAACAAAAGAAAAAGCTTACAGTTACTAAAAGTAGTGTGATGTTAGAACCGGTTAGTACTGCTGATATTGAGAAGGTATATGAGGAAGAGATTCAGAAGATGGAACCGTTGAAAGTGGAGGAACCTACTATTTCTGATGTGGTACCTAAACATGCGACTTTGGCTGAACCTATTACTTCATCTGAACCAGTTGTTCAAGAACCAGAGGCTAATGCTATAAATTTTCAAGAATCATCATCTGTTAATTTGGAAAGTAATTTAGAAAATGTTTCTGAGCCTGCAGAAGAATTTGTTGCACAAAAAATATTAGATGGCGATAAGTTGACTACAAAAGATGTTCGAAATTTAATTGATCAAGGAACTAATTTAGTGATTTTACCTTGTCAAGATGTTGATAATATCAAAGAAGAAAAATTGTTTTTTGAAAATATGAATGTATGTAATGATGAAAATGTTGATACTGGTGTAATGATATATGGTAAAGCTACTGATGAAAAAGATGCTACATATGAACTTAAGAAATTATTTAAACTTTTGGATCAATGTGGTAATAGTTTTACAAGATGTGTAGTATATGAAGTTAATGATAAATTTGTTCAAAAGAATAAAGATAGTGAAATGAAATTATTAAGTTTTATCAATGCTTATACGATGATTGCGGAAGGTCTTGCCAAGGAGGGAATGCTTCCAATTATTTCTATGAATTTAACAAGTAAGAAAATTTTAGAAGATATTTATAAACGTTATAATTTAGACAGTAAATATGAAATTGTCTATATGGTTTTAGTTAGAGAACTCGATGAATTATCTAAAGAAGATTCAACTATTTTAATGGATCCACAATATGATTATGATGTTATGACACTTAGAAATCCGAGATTTAAAAATAGTGAGATTATTAGAGAAATGTTAGAGAGTAAGAAAGCAATAAATACAACTTTAGCAAAAGCTGCATAGGTTGTATTTTTTTCTGATTCATGTAATATTATTATAAAGGTGGGTGACTAGATGTTAAAACTTAAGAATATTAAAAAAGATTATAAAACAGGTGATTTTGTTCAACACGCTTTAAAAGGTGTTGATTTAACGTTTAGAGAAAACGAGTTTGTAGCTGTACTTGGACCTAGCGGTTCTGGAAAGACAACCTTATTAAACATTATTGGTGGATTAGATAGATATGATAGTGGTGATTTGATTATTGATGGCAAATCAACTAAAAAATTTAAGGATAAAGATTGGGATGCTTATCGTAATCATGCGATTGGCTTTGTTTTTCAAAGTTATAATTTAATTGGTCATATTTCAGTTTTAGAAAATGTGGAAATGGGAATGACTTTAAGTGGTGTGAGTTCGGCTGAAAGAAGAAAGAAGGCTTTGTCTTTACTTGAAAAAGTGGGACTTAAGGAACACGCTCATAAAAGACCGAATCAACTTTCTGGTGGTCAAATGCAGAGAGTAGCAATTGCTCGTGCTTTGGCCAACGATCCAAAAATTATTTTAGCTGATGAACCGACAGGAGCTTTGGATAGTAAAACAAGCACCCAAATTATGGATTTGATTAAAGAAATATCTAAGGATAAATTAGTTATTATGGTTACGCATAATGCGGAACTTGCGGAAAGTTATGCCACTAGAATAGTTAAGATGAAAGATGGGGAACTTTTAAGTGATAGTAAACCTTATGATTCTGATGAAAGTAAGGGTAATTTAAATATTAAGAAAACGGCGATGAGTTTTTGGACAGCTTTAAAACTTTCATTTGGTAATATTCGCACTAAAAAAGGAAGAACGATTTTAACAGCTTTTGCTTCATCGATTGGTATTATTGGTATTGCTTTAATTTTGTCTTTATCTAATGGATTTAATATCGAGGTTGAGAATTTTGAACAAGACTCGCTTTCACAATCACCGATCATAGTTACCAATCAAACAGTTCAGATGGACGAGGATACTTTGAATGAACTACGTGGTGATAATAGTACAGTTGAATATCCAAGCGATAAAGAAGTGTATGCGCAAAAAAATATTGCTGATACGATAATTCATAGTAATAAAATAACAAGTGATTATATAGATTATTTGGATAAGTTGAATAAGGATGATATATCTGGAATTTCTTATGTTAAAGGTACTAGTATTAATATCGTCAGTAAAAATGGTGATGATTATAGTTTTGTTCAGCCTAGTTCTAGTTCAATGATGAGTAGTACTTCTTCTTTTGAACAATTACCTAGTAGTAATGGCGACGATGGAATAATAGAAAATAATTACGATGTTTTAGCTGGTGAAGTTAACGAAGATGAGGTTGGTTTAGTACTTTTTGTAAATAGTAGAAATCAGATAAGTTCTGATATATTAAAACAACTTGGTTTTGATGAACATGCGAGCTTTGATGATATAATTAATAAAGAATTAAAAGTCATTTTAAATGATGATTACTATATAAAAGTTGGCAATAATTTTATGGTTCAAACAGATTTAGAAAAGTTATATGATAGTGAAGATAGTATTACAGTTAAAATTACGGCAATTTTACGTGGTAAAGAAGATAAGGAATTAATTGCGACTAATACAGGTCTTTATTATACAGAAGCTTTGGGCAAAAAAGTTATAAGTAGTAATGATAATTCAGAGATAGTAAAAGTTCAAAGAGAAGCGGATTATAATGTTCTTACAAGACAATCTTTTGATGATACGATGACGAAAGATATGATTTTAGGTTATTTAGGTGCGGATGTGGTACCAACAGCTATTTATATTTATCCTAAGGATTTTGAAACTAAAGATGAAGTTACGAGTTATTTAGATAAATATAATGAAGGAAAAGCTGAAGAAGATGTTATTCAATATACAGATATGGCGGAGATGATTTCGACGTTATCTGGTAATATTATGGATGCAATAACAATAGTATTAATTGCTTTTTCTTCAATATCATTAGTGGTATCTTCAATTATGATAGGAATTATAACTTATATTTCAGTACTTGAAAGGACTAAGGAAATCGGAATTTTAAGAGCCATTGGTGCGCGAAAGAAAGATATTACAAGAGTGTTTAATGCGGAAACGTTCATTATTGGAATATTTTCAGGAGTACTCGGTATAGCTATCGCATATTTGCTTACAATTCCAACAAATATGATTATTGAAAATTTATCTGGGCTTGCGAATGTGGCAAAATTAAATCCAGTTCATGCTTTGATTTTAATTATTATAAGTATGGCTTTAACGATTATCGGTGGAGCTATTCCGGCTAATATAGCGTCTAGGAAAGATCCGGTTGAGGCTTTAAGAACAGAGTAAACACTCTGTTTTTTCGTTAATTTGACATTATTTCTCATTTTGGTACAATAGTAGAGCTTTAGAAAGGAAGAAAAAATGAAAAAAGAAAGCACATTAACGATGTTAGATGTAAAAAATGAGAAGTTAGCTGTAAAGAATAGATTAAGTGGTAGTTTATCTGGTGTAATGATTACTGAGATGACACCACAAAAATCACCAAGAGAGGAAGCCTTGGAAAGATATGCCCAATTTTTTAAGAAAAATTTAGCAAAGGTAGACGATATTGAAAGTTCTGATTATACCGCTTTAGAAATTGCGAATGATGAGGGATTAAATGTTACTTCTGTTTTAAAACAGAATAATGCAAAATTAAACTTTAAAATTTGTCATATTGGACTTATTGAAACTTTAATTGAAAATCCAGTAGAACTTCAAAAAGTTAATTTAATTCATGCGGTTCTACCATTTGATAATGCTAGTGCATTGGTGACATATTTATCAGATATTCCAGAGATTTCAAATGCAACAACAAGAGTTGCTTTAGGTTTATACGGCAACTCAGAAGATTCTAATTATGATTATAGTAGAAGAGTTTTAAGCAGAATGATTCGAAGTTTAGATTTTTTTGACTACAAAGACGATGAAATTGATGGAACCACTGTAAAGATGGTATGGTCAACTTATCAAAAAAATATGAGAATGAGACATTAATGTCTCTTTTTTGGTGTATAATTGTTTTGGTGATAGAATGGAAAATAAATTAAAGAGAATAGTAAACATTTTAAAAGATAATGGTAAAACAATTAGTACGATGGAATCATGTACTGGAGGAGCAATTGTAAATGCGATTACAAATGTGCCTGGTGCTAGTACGGTTTTAAATTTTAGTGCTATAACTTATTCAAATGATTTTAAGGTCAAAATGGGAGTAGACAAAAATATTATTGATAAATATACTGTTTACAGTAAAGAAACAGCTAGAGGAATGGCTAAAGCGATTAGTGATTTTGCCTTGAGTAGTTATGGTATAGGTATTACTGGTAAACTTGGTAAAAGAGATCCTAAGAATAAATGTGGCAATGACAATCAAGTATTTATGTGTATATATGATAAAGGTATCGATAAATATATCGATTTTGATATTTTTGTCGATAGAGATAATCGCCGTGATGATAAAAAAGAGGTTTTAGAAGAAGTTGTTGATAGGCTTTTAAGTTATTTGGAAAAATAGATATGTATAAGGATTTAGATTATTTGTTTCAAAATTTAAGTAAATCAAAGTTTCGCTCATCATTTCATTTAAGAAAATATATGATAGATTATATTAATGAAAAGGGTTTGGTTAAGATACGTGAGCACGCTTATGACTTTATTAATAAGAAGATAAGACCGGCCTATCCGAAAAATGATGGAAGACAAACGGCGATGAGAGGTCATCCAGTTTTTATAGCTCAGCACGCAACGGGAACGTGTTGCCGAGGATGTTTAGAAAAGTGGCATCATATTCCTAAAGGTAGAGAGCTGACTGATGAGGAAGTGGACTATATTGTAAATGTGATTATGCGTTGGATAAAAGGCGAGATGAAACGATAAAATTTCTATACAATTTTGTCTAATTATGGTATAATTTTAATGGTAATCGGTTGTTTCTGATGACCAAATATTAAAGGAAGGGAGATATAGAATATGGAATTAAAAGGAACAAAAACTGAAAAGAATTTATTAACTGCTTTTGCTGGAGAAAGCCAAGCTAGAAATAAATATACTTACTTTGCATCAACCGCAAGAAAAGAAGGTTATGAACAAATTGCAGCAATCTTTGAAGAAACTGCTAATAACGAAAAAGAACACGCTAAAATGTGGTTAAAAGCTTTATTTGGTGGAGATGTTAAAGATAGTTTAAAAGTTGATACTAAAGAAGCTTTAAAATTAGCTGCTGAAGGTGAAAACTACGAATGGACAGAAATGTATGCAGAAATGGCTAAAGATGCTAAAGAAGAAGGCTTTGATAAACTTGCTTACTTATTTGAAGAAGTTGGAAAAATCGAGAAAACTCACGAAGAGAGATATAACAAATTATTAGATGCTGTTAAAGATGAAAAAGTATTTAAGAGTGAAACTCCTAAGATGTGGGTTTGCCGTAACTGTGGTCATGTTCACTATGGTGAAAGTGCTCCAAAAGTATGTCCAGTATGTGCTCATCCACAATCATATTTTGAAATTAAAGCTGAAAATTATTAAGAAAAAAGAATTGCTGAATTTATTAGCAATTCTTTTAATATACTTAAATGGTGTCCCCTTGGGGGCTCGAACCCCAGACCCACTGATTAAGAGTCAGTTGCTCTACCAACTGAGCTAAGGAGACAAGTCCTTAATAATTATAGCATAAAACTTTATATAAATTCAATAGTTATAATTTTTTTGTGCAATTTTGTGCAATTTTCTTAATTGTGTGCTAGAATATTGTTTATCGCGAGGTGAAATTAGATGCGTTTATTTGATAATGTGACTGCATTTGGATGTTTACACGAAGTTGAACCTGGAATTAAAATAAATTATTCTGATTTAGAAAAGGTGTTTCCAAATTTGTATGAAAAATCTGTGACAAAAGGTTTAAGAATAGATGGTTTGGATCAAAATCTTATAAATGATTTAATTAATTATGTTAAAACAAATTATAAACATTCTTGTTTAGTTTTTAATGAAATGCTTGAGTTATATAAAGATAATAATATTAGTGTTATTGAAAGAGCTTTATTAAAAGATTTTACGTTTATAAATAAAAAATCGAAAAGACTTTATGATAAATATGAATCTTTTTTTAATATTTTTGATGGAAAAAGTGTACAAGATTTTTTGAGTAAATTAGATTATTATATGTCTTTTATGTTTTATATTATTAATAATGTGGGAAACATTAGTGATGAGTTAAAAGAAGAATATATAAATCAAGTTATTAATAATTTAAACGAAATTAGTAAATTAGATATAGATCGAGTATATTTAAATTTTAATCATGATATTGTTGAACAAGTTCAATTAAGTTATCAACCGAAGGGGACTGTTAAAAATGGCTATTTAAGTCGTATTTATTACGAAGAGCAAAACGTTTATTCTGATGTTTGCCCAACTGAAAAATACGAAACTGGCGATGAATTTGTTTCTTTGTTTTTTCATCAACCAAAATTTATAATAAAAGGTAATAGGAAGATTGGTTTTAGTTTAAGTGGTAATTTCGATTCTAAAGAATGGGAAATGACAATTTATAATATGAATTTAGATGCTTTATTATTATCCAAAGAAATGTTAGAAAATACGATGTGTGATTTGCCAGCTTATCAAGATTTAATATATATGGAAAAATTAAGATTGTTTAATTTAAAGTTTAATGAATTAGCTCAAAAAGTAAGTGATTTAAAGTTAAGTTCAAATAGTTTGATAGCTCTAGCACAAGAGTTAAATTTAATTGATCAGTTTAATTTGGAAGATACTTCAGTATTTACTGATGAACAGTTATCAATGATGAGGAGTGCTGAAAAAAGTAAGCAGAAAGTTTTGAGTAGATGAATATTATTAAATTATTTTAAAGAGTGAAGGTTTAAGAATAACTTCACTTTTTTTTCATATAATTAGTTGGAATTATGATTGAGATGTTCTGATGTAATAATTACCATACAATAAAATGAGGAATATAAATGAAAATTAGAAAGAAAATAATTATATTTTTAATAATTTGTATTTGTTTTATTTTGTTAGTTGTAAATTTTAAAAATCAAAATACTTATTTATATGTAGGTGAGGAAATAAAGGATGTAGATAATTCAGCTTATTATAAACACATTATCAATACGGCGAGAGAAAAATATAATAATAATGATGTGGTTGGTATTTTAGAGGTAGATAATACAGATTACATTGTTCCTATAATGCAAGGTGAGGATAATGAATATTATTTGAAACATACACCTTATGGTGTGGAAAGTTCTATGGGATCAGTTTATTTAGATTATAGAGTTGATATTAACTCTAGTAAAAAATTATTAATTTATGGTCATAATTCTTCTGATAAGGATATGCCATTTAAAATATTGGAAGAGTTTTATGATAAAGATTATTATGATAATCATAAGTATGTGTGGGTAACTACAAGTAGTGTTAAGAAGAAGTATGAAATATTTTCTGTATTTGTAGAAACAAGTGATTTTTCATATATGGATATTACTTTTGAAAATGATGATGAGTATTTTAATCATATTAATAATTTAAAAAATAAATCTATGTATGATACAGGAGTTACTTTATCTAAAGATGATGAGGTTTTGATACTTCAAACTTGTAGTGAACACCCCAATTATCGTAATTTTCAAAAAAAATATTTATTAATAGTATTGAGGAGGGTATAATACGTGAAAAAATTTAAGTTCTTTGTACTTACGTTACTTGTTTTATTATTACCTAATGGTGCAAACGCACTGGAAAATAATAAGTGTATGGTTTATGAAAAAGGTAGTAAAGTAGTGGATGCGGTAAAGATAGACGGGTTTGAAAAAGAACTAAAGAAAAAAGTTCAAGATTTAAATAATAGTAATGGTCTTTTAAATGATTATAAGTATAATTATATATTAAGTATTAAAACAGATGATAAAGTAGAGAAGACCAATTTAGAGACGGTTTTGGTTTCTGATAAATTTGTAAGTGAAGAAGAGGCAATTAAGTATTACAATAATATTACTTTAGATTCACCTTTTGTAAAAGGGGATTATAAAGTATCTGTTATAGAAGTTCCTAGAACTGAGATAGTAAAAAGTGATAGTATTTCTTGTAAAGGTTTAGATTGTTTAAAAGAAATTAATGATTTAAAAAGCACTTTAACTGAAAATCAAAAATTAAATTATGAGATTGTTTTTAATTATGAAACTTCAGATGAAGTTAAACAGGTTATTTATAAGGATAAAGAGGGAGTAGTATATTTTGATGAAGAAGCGGATGCGAAAGCGTTTGCGGATATATATGACCCTTGGCTTAGTGGATATAAATTTATCAATAATGAAGTTAAATCTGATATTTTAACTACTGAAGTTTCGAAAACTTATGAAGAGTTAGTGGGTAATAATTCATTTGATAGTGAAAAAGAAGCTAGAGAAGCTTTAGATAAGTTTAAAGATGAGTATAATGTTACTAGTAGTAAGATAGAAAAGGTTAGAAATCATGATAAAGATAAGGTAGATACTGGCACTATTACATTTAATAGTAAAGAAGAAGCTGATGAGTGGATTAAAGATAATGAAGTTAATAGTTCAAAAGGTGAGTTAAAGACTGAGGTAACAGTTTCAAAAGAAAAATATGATGAGAGTTTAATTAATGGTGAATATGCATCTAGGGAAGAAGCTGAAGAGGCACTTGATAAATTAAAAGAACAAGGATATAAAATTTCAAATGAAAAAATAGAGGAAGTTTCTTCTGGAGTTACTGGTGAAGTTCAAGAAGCTATCAAGATTGATAAAAATAATTCTAGTTATACATTTAAAGAGGGTACTGATTATGTATTAATTAAACAAGGTAGTGGTCATTATGCCGTTTGGACAGAGGAAGAACTAAGCTATGATGAAAAGGTTACTTTTGTCGATAGTTATAAGAAAGTAAATACCGATGGTTCAACAAGTAATATTTCACTTGATGAGATTACTTGGATATATGGATTTGATTCATTTGATTTATCTTATATAGGAAAGAACTGGGGAACATATATATTTTCTAAAAAAGGTAATAATGTTGTTTTAGAAAATCCTCAAGGAAAAATTTCACATGTTGTATATGGTGGTTTAGAAAAAATTGCTTCCAAATATATATTAAGTGGTACTAAATATAAGGAAAGAGAAATTTATAAATTAGAATATACTAAGACAATTTATGGATTTTGTTATAAGATAAAAGCAGAAGCATTAGTAGAAGATAAGGTTACTAAATATAAAGTTATTTCTAATTTTCAAAAACTTATTAAAAAAGCAACACTAAAATATAATATTGAGGAAACATTCTTTGATAAAATGTACGAATTAAAATATGAAAAGTATATTCCTTTAGTTAAAAAAATAGCTTATCTTGACTGGGTAATTAAGAGATGTGAATATCCACGTGAGATTGTGACGGGTTCTCATGATTATCCAAATCCACCACAAACAGGTGTGAGTGAGAATTCATTTATTATTGTTTTGGCTCTGGGAGTAATGTTAGTTTTCTATGGTGTTTATAGATTTGCTAAAAATAACTTATAAAAAATCTCGTTTTTGAGATTTTTTTGCTGTAAAATTGATTTTTTTGTATTGCTATTGATAATTATTTATGTTAGAATATTAATGAATTTGAGAGATTGTGAAAAAAATTAGAAAAAAGTCTTGTCAAAATTCATAAAATAATGTACAA
>UMLF01013231.1_pt1 | contig 76465 bp, 73 predicted proteins | sample 1966501 | NCBI WGS metagenome assembly UMLF01 (sample SAMEA4836194, study PRJEB28245) | human gut metagenome | biome: gut microbiome; material: fecal sample | place: Denmark | collected 2008 | reverse complement strand
GGCGATCATGGCCGGGGTGGCGAAGACATCCAAGGTGCCGCTTCCCATGGTTTTTGCGGTGTTGGCTTCTGTCACCAGTACTTCCTGAGTTCCTTTGATTCCAGCTTTTAACATAGAGAATCCTCCTGTAAGTAATTCATTTTCTGTGCTCTCATCATACACAAAGCATGATGGCAAGTCAACAGTATTGCCTGTGACATTTTGGTTATACACGGGCTTCTAGTGCAGCGGGAAAATTTTAGTTGACGAAACAGGGGTGTAGGTATAAGATACATTTTAACATGAAAACTAAAAATAGAGAGGTATGTGGATGAGAGAAAAGTTTTTACATTTTATGCAGGGGAGATACGGGGCGGACCAGTTGTACAGGGTCATGCTGATTGGAGGAGCGGTTCTCGTCATTCTATCAAACTTTATTTTTGAGGTGTTTTTTCTGTTGCTGGGTTGGATTTTAGTGGTTCTTGCGTTTGTGAGAGCTTTTTCAAAGGATTATAGCCGCAGATATGCAGAAAACCAGAAATTTTTGGAATTGACCGGGAAGATCAGAAAGGTTTTCGGGAAACAAAGGTATGTGATGGAACAGAGAAAGGATTATCATATCTATACCTGCCCTCAGTGTAGACAGAAAATTCGAATGCCGCGAGGCAAGGGAAAGGTGGAAATTTCCTGTCCGAAATGTCACACGAAGTTTATTAAAAAAAGTTAGTATGAAACCTGCCGCTGGTGGAAAATGGCGGGAAGAGAGAAGGGATGTAATTATTGAAGAATGAGTTGTTGACGATTGGGCCATTTACCGTGTATGGATACGGTCTGATGATAGGGATTGGAGTGATAGCAGCATATCTCACAGCAGAGATGCGGGCGAAAAAACAGGGACTGGACAATGGAGAGCGGGTATTCTCTCTGGTGCTCTGGTGCGTGCTTGGCGGGATTCTGGGAGCCAAGCTTTTGTACCTGATTACCCAGTACCGAGAAGTTTTGGCGGACCCCGCACTGATCTTCCGGGATTTTGCGGATGGTTTTGTGGTCTACGGGGGAATATTCGGCGGGATTTTGGCAGGCTGGCTGTACTGCCGGGTGCTGAAGTTGCCGTTTTTGAAATACTTTGATTTGGTAATGCCGTCCATAGCGCTGGCGCAGGGCTTTGGGAGAATCGGATGCTTTTTGGCAGGCTGCTGTTACGGGCAGCCCACGAACAGTTGCATCGGAATCACGTTTACAGATTCTGCCTATGCGCCTAATGGGGTTGCGCTGATTCCAACACAGCTGATTTCCAGCGCGCTGGATTTTCTGCATTTTGGACTGCTGCTGTTTTTGGCGCGAAAATGTAAGGCGGACGGACAGGTAGCTGGTTTTTATCTGGTCTTCTACAGCGCGGGCCGCTTTGTACTGGAATTTTTTAGAGGAGATCTGGTGAGGGGAAGCGTGGGAGCGCTTTCCACCTCGCAGTTTATCTCAATTTTTACATTTTTTGCGGGAATTATCATGGTGGTCTGCCTGGGCAGACGCCGCGCTATTTCAGCAGAGGATGAATCCCATTGAGCAGCAGAACATCTGCTAGAGAGGCCATCTCTTCGGCAGATTCCTGGAAGCCGCCTCTAAGCCAGGCTTCCATCAGGCCGATACAACCGGCGGCGGTGTAGGCGAAGAAATATTCGAATTTGTCAGGGGCCATGCCGCGGTCTTCCCAGGAATGGCGGACTCTGGTTTTGACGAGTTCTTTCAGACGATTGATAAAAGTTAAATCGCCGTGTGGGCCCATAAAGGCACGCACGGTTTTTTCATTGTTTGCCAGAAAGGTGAAGACGTTCGTCAGTACGGTTAACGTGGTGGTGGAGTCATCGCCGGAGGCATTTTCGTGAAAAAGTTCGTCGAACTGTTGAAACAGTTCATCCTCCACCTGGTTTACCATGTCAAAGATGTCTCTGTAGTGAAGATAAAAGGTGCCTCTGTTTAGATCTACCAGGTCTGTTAACTCCCGTACAGAGATGTGATTGACGTCTTTTTCTTCCATAAGCTGAGTCAGTCCTTTTAAAAGAAGGGCTTTTGTTTTGCGCACGCGGCGGTCTATCTTAGTGTTTTCCATAGCAATAATTTCCTTTTCTGAGATTACAGTTGTTTTTTTAATCTTAACTGATCGGGAATAAAAAATCAACAAGAGTCTATTAATTAACATGATTTCACGTAATAGTTCATCCATACCGTGCGAGGTAGCATAAAACATAAGTGCATATTTTTGCGAGCAGATATCTGTACGAGTTGAACTGTTACAAGCCAATATATCTATCTGTGATTGTTTATATATTAACATTTTGGGGGAATTAGGCATCCGTGCAGCAAAGGTGAAGGTCCAAGTGACGAATCTGTTACATAATATAGAAGAAAATAGCATAAATTATTGAAAAAAGAAACTGTGGGAGTGAGTGATGACGCTGAGTGCGATGGATTATATATCACCTGCTTTGGATGAAAGCTATGCGGATTTTATCGTACGGCATGACCAAAATGTAGGAGAAATTTTTTCGGATTTTTCGGAAGACTATATTCAAAGGATTGATGGGACTTATGCGGTCTTGTATACGCCGTTGTCGGAGCTCAATGGTCTTGGAGTGGATAGCTATACCTACAACACCATTCCCAATTGTTTTACCTATATGGACAGCCAGGCTTTGGCAGCCTCTAGGATTACGAACCTTCAAAATCATCCGTATCTTAATCTTCAAGGAAGAAATACTGCAATTGCTGTGATTGATTCGGGGATAGATTACACGCATCCGGCTTTTTTGAGCTATGAGCGTACCAGGATCGCCTATCTATGGGACCAAAGAATCCCGTCTGATAACTCGACCGTTCCCTATGGAAGTGTGTATACAGAGGAACAGATCAATGCAGCGTTACAGTCAGAGGACCCTTGGGAAATAGTGCCTTCTAGGGATGAAAATGGTCATGGAACATTTATGGCGGGAATAGCGGCAGGGACTCCGGAGCCGACGGAGGAGTTTTCAGGGGCTGCACCGGAAGCTACTTTAATTATTGTGAAACTAAAACCTGCTAAAAACTATCTGAGAGAGTTCTATTTTCTTCCAGAAGGGGTGGATTATTATCAGGAAAATGATATTATGTTCGGAATTAGTTTTGCTTTGGAATGTGCCAGGCAGCTTCAGATGCCGCTGGTCATCTGCATAGGGCTTGGAAATAATCAGGGGACTCACCAGGGAAAAAATCCGTTGGCATTGTATATGGACAGCGTGACCAGGAACCCGCAGACAGCTGTCACGGTGGCGGCTGGCAATGAAGGAAACTCCAGGAGGCATTACATGGGAGAAATTCGGCCACAAGAGAGAAACGTGACCGTAGAGATGCGGGTAGGGGAGGAAGAACGAGGCTTTTTTGTGGAGTTTTGGGGGAGCTCGCTGTATCTTTACCGGGTCAGGCTTCAATCTCCGTCGGGTGAAATTCTGGATGTGAGTACGATCAGAGGAACTGGCACGCAGACTTTGTCTTTTGTGTTTGTGGAGACAAAAGTAGAGGTGGGGTATTCGGCTATAGAACTGCAATCTGGGAGTACCCTGATTTTTTTTCGCTTCATAAGTCCTGTGGCGGGAATCTGGCGCTTTTTAGTCTATAGCGAGAGTTTGGACACTGTAGAATTTCATATGTGGCTGCCGGTACATACAACTTTTCGCACAGAAACTTATTTTTTAGAACCGTCTCCTTATAACACAGTGACAAATCCGGGAGATTCGGAGGACTCCATAACGGTGACAGCATATGACAACCGGGACCAAAGTTTGTATCTGGAAGCTAGTAGGGGATATACACCCAATGGAGTGGTGAAGCCAGATTTGGCTGCTCCGGGAGTGCTGCTGACAGGGCCTGGTTCCCAAGGTAGGTATGTGCAGCGTTCGGGTACTAGCGTGGCAGCTGCTCAGACGGCGGGAGCAGTGGCGCTTCTCATGGAGTGGGCGGTGGTCAGGAAAAATGCTCCTTATTTAAACGGGACCAGTGCTAAAAATTATTTGACCAGGGCTGCGGCAAGAGACGAGGGCCTGACTTATCCGAATCCAGATTGGGGATACGGAAGACTGGACTTGTACCGGGTATTTGAGCTTCTAACGTGAGAATGAACTGTACTGGGTTTCTTTTCTATAGCATAAAAAGAGGGCTTCCCCAAGTTATTTCTTGACTTGAGGAAGCCCTTATCCAGACTATTTTCGGTATACGAAAGCAGGCAGACCATCTTTGTCCATGGGAACCTTTACGGTACCCTGTACCAGTGGTTTGGCATAGGTGAGGAATTCTTTTTCTACATCGGAGCCGTTTTGAGAAATCCAGGACAGAGGAACGGTTTTTGTCTGGTTACAGATTCTGTTCACATCTTCCAGTCCGCAGGTCAGTCGGTAAGGGCTGTCGCTCTCACGGACGAAAGAGATCATTTTCCCAGTATTTCCATCTAAAATGGATTTCACACCGAAACGGCCTGCCATGACAGCTTCCTCTTGGTCTGTCTCGGAGATGGTCATGGAGGAACAGCGTTGACACACGTTCAGTTCTACGGAACGAGCTTTTACATTCAGGCGATTCCGCAGCAGATTTTCCAGGTATTTGCCGCAGCCAGACAGCATTTTGTGCCCAAAGGTATCGCAGCCTACATCGCTGTCATACTCACAGATCAGCTTTCCAGAGGCATCGTGGATTCCCTCGGATACACAGACGATGACGCTGGCAGACTTCTGGAAGGAATTTTCTACGTCCTTCAGAAATTTTTCCACATCAAAATCCACTTCTGGCAGGTAAATCAGGAAAGGATTGTCACCTTCGTATCTTCTGGCAAGAGCGCTAGAGGCAGTTAGCCAGCCGGCATCACGGCCCATGATCTCTACGATAGTCACGGCTTTTTTCTCATAGACACTGGCGTCTACTACGATCTCACGGACTGTGGTCGCAACGTAACGTGCAGCGCTGCCGAATCCAGGGGTGTGGTCAGTTAAAATAAGGTCGTTGTCTATTGTCTTGGGTTCTCCTAGCACCAGAATATCGCTGTCAATCTGCTGAGCATAGCGGGAAAGCTTGCTGACGGTGTCCATGGAATCATTGCCGCCGATATAGAAGAAATAGCCGATATTCATCTCTTGAAATTTTTGGAACAGCCGGGGATAGACCGGATCTTTTAAATCTTCTGGAAGTTTGTACCGGCAGGACCCTAAGTAAGCTCCAGGAGTTGTCTTTAAGTATTCTAATTTTTCACCGGGCAGTTCCTTGGCGAAATCTAAAATTGTGTCGTTTAGAAAACCTTCAATTCCATTTACCATTCCATATACGTGCCCAATTTGGTCGCTGTGAGCGAAGCCTTCAGAGACTACCCCGTAGAGACTGCTGTTGATGACAGCAGTAGGGCCGCCTGATTGTCCAACGATTAAATTTTTCATAGCCATTCATATTCTCCCATCGTAATTTAGTACTCACACTATACCATATTTTGGGAGATAAGAAAACTGGAAGTTACTGTGAATGGGATGGACAATAACAGTTAAAAAATTCGCAGGGATGAAGTGCTATATAATTCTTGCGCATTTATATATTTTAAGCTAATATGAAACTAGATCTTACTTTTGGGGTTTGTCAAGCTAATCTGCGAAAGAGATAGGCTTTCAGAAGAAATCATCGCAGTGTCAAATGAGAATTGACCGAGCAAAGCGAGGGGTACTTTTTGAATGAAAGTTCAAGAAGGTGAGGAGATTGATAACTTGGAATGTTGACGTGAGATCTTAAAGATAAGGAAAGGAGTGGTTAAAATGGGAAATTATTTCCAGCCAGAAATCGAATGTGCGTCCCAGGAACAGATTAGAGAATGGCAGGACGAACGTCTGGTAAAACAGGTAAGACACGTATATGACAACGTGGAATACTATCGAAATAAAATGAAGGAAAAAGGTGTGGAGCCCGGAGACATCAAATCCAGGGAAGATTTATATAAGCTTCCCTTTTTGACAAAAGAAGATCTTCGTGCAGCGTATCCCTATGGACTTTTAGCGACGCCTCTGTCTGAGTGTGTGCGTATTCAGTCTACTAGCGGCACGACTGGAAGAAGAGTAGTAGCATTTTATACACAGCATGACCTGGATTTATGGGAGGAATGCTGTGCTAGGGCAATTGTGGCAGCCGGAGGAAGCAAAGAGGATGTTGTGCATGTCTGCTATGGTTATGGACTGTTTACCGGAGGGCCGGGGCTGAACGGAGGTTCTCATAAGGTGGGTTCTTTGACGCTGCCGATGTCTTCAGGGAACACAGACCGTCAGATTCAGTTTATGACAGATTTAGGCTCCACCATTTTGTGCTGTACACCGTCTTATGCTGCCTACCTGGCTGAGAGCATCATCGAGCGTGGTGTGAAAGACCAGATTAAGTTAAAAGCTGGAATTTTTGGAGCTGAGGCATGGACAGAGGAGATGCGGCACGATATTGAGGAAAAGCTGGGAATCAAGGCATATGACATTTATGGCCTGACGGAGATTTCAGGGCCGGGAGTCTCTTTTGAGTGCAGTGAGCAGACAGGCATGCATATCAATGAGGATCACTTCATTGCGGAGATCATTGATCCGGTTACGGAGGAGGTTCTTCCAGACGGACAGAAAGGGGAGCTGGTATTTACTAGCATAACGAAGGATGCATTTCCTCTTCTTCGCTATCGCACCCGTGATATCTGTGTTTTGACTAGGGAGAAGTGTTCGTGTGGAAGAACGCACGTAAAGATGAGCAAACCGATGGGCAGAAGTGATGATATGCTGATTGTCAAAGGTGTGAATGTCTTCCCGTCTCAGATTGAGACTGTTCTGATGAACAAAGGATATCCGGCGAATTATCAGATTGTCGTTGATCGTGTAAACAACAGTGACACGATTGAAGTGCAGGTGGAGATGACACCAGAGATGTTCTCCGACAGCTTGAAGCAGATGTCAGTGAGGGAGAAAGAACTGGTACATGCTCTGAAGGCAATGCTGGGCATCTATGCAAACGTAAAACTGGTAGCGCCAAAATCCATTGCTAGAAGTGAAGGCAAGGCTGTTCGCGTGGTTGATAAGCGTCATCTGTATTAAAAAGTTCATTTGATATAGGGTGTCAGCGTGTCGGTTGTCACCGTTAGGTGGAAAAGGAGGTACAATTATGACAGTAAGACAGATCTCTATTTTTTTGGAAAATAGCCCCGGGAAATTACAGGGACTCAGCGATATCTTGGAAAAATATGGAATTAATATGCAAGCTTTGTCTCTGGCGGAGACTACAGATTTTGGAATTGTAAGGTTGATTGTAGATGACCCTTATAAGGCGTCAACGGTACTGAAAGATGAAGGCTATATCTGTTCCATCACAAAGGTTTTGGCGGTCGAGATTCCAGATACGCCGGGAGGTCTGGCAGGGGCCATCCGTGCGCTTGGAGATGAGGGCATCAACATAGAGTATATGTATGCGTTTATCACAAAGAGAAAGAATGTAGCCTATGTGATTTTCAGAGTGGAAGACAACGAGAGAGCGATTAAAGCGCTTTTGGCAAAGAAATACCGTCCTCTGTGTCAGGAGCAGCTCAGTGAGATGTGAGCCAGAAATTTTTGTGTGCGCTGTAAACTTTGCAGCGCACACAGCGTATGAGTTACAGTTCGGGCTTCTAATATCCCGTGAAGTGTGTTACTGCTCATGAACCGCAAGTAAGTGAACGTAACTATTCACATGGCTGAATAGTTACAAGTGAAGTAATGCCAAAAGGCGAAGTATTGACAAATGTAGATAAAAGAAGTATAATAACCTTATTAAGTACATATACTAATTATTAGATGACGCGGGGTGGAGCAGTCTGGAAGCTCGTCGGGCTCATAACCCGAAGGTCGCAGGTTCAAATCCTGTCCCCGCTATTTGTAGCAAGGGCTCTGTGGGAGATACAGAGCCTTTTTTTTGTAATAGGAGAGACCTTGTCACGCTAATGCGTGAAAGCTCCTTCCTATTACAAAAACGCTCCGCTAAGGATGCGCACGCCGCAATAAGGAATTTCACCGCGAGGCGGTGTTGCAGCGGCGCGCAAAGTGGGACGCGCCCTCAAAGATTGAGAGGATGGGGGAGTTGAAGTGGGCTTGCCCACTTTGTTTTTCCCTAGGAAAGTCCTTTGGACTGTCCTGTGGCGCTGTTATACATTGCAAGATTTGTCCATTCTTATTATAATGATAGAAGAGTTACCAGAAACTAAGATGGGAGAGAATATGGGTAAAAAGACAAAAAAGAAGAAAAAAGCGATTGACTATGTACTCACAGTTGTTCTGATTATAGCCATTGGAATTTTCATTTTTGCGGCATATAATCTCATACATATCTATTTAGAGTACAAAAAGGGGTCCGATGAGTATGACGCGATTGAGAAGATGGCAGTCACCGAGAGAGATCCTAATGCGAGAGACGAAGAAGATGACGGTGAATTGCAGCCGCCGATTGATGTGGACTTTGAGTCGCTGCGGAAGGTGAATGAGGATGTGATCGGCTGGATATATGTGGAGGGGCTTGATATTAGCTATCCAGTGGTCCGGGGAATCGACAATGAGTATTATCTTCACAGAACCTATGAAAAGACTTATAATTTTGCGGGGACGATTTTCGTCGACTATGAAAATAACGATGATTTCAATGACTGTAATACGCTTGTATATGGACATAATATGAAAAATGGCTCTATGTTTGGTACGCTGAAGCAGTTTTCCGAGGGGGACGCGTACAGCAAAAGTCACTACTTCTGGATACTTACCCCGGAAAAAAATTATAAATATGAAATTTTTTCAGCCTATGTGACGGCGGTAAACAGCGATACCTACACATTGTTTAAGGGGCCGGGCAAAGAATTTAAAGACTGGATTGCGAACATGAGGAGCAATTCTTCCATTGACACAGGGGATATTTCTTTGGGCATCAAGGACAAAGTAGTGACATTGTCTACCTGTACAGGAAACTCTTCTACGCGCTATGTGGTTCAGGCAAAGAGGTTAAATTGACAATCTGAAAGGAGTTCTGAATGATGGAGAAGGAAATTGAGAAACTTCAGGAATTGATTGACACGCACAGTAATATTGTATTCTTCGGTGGAGCAGGGGTGTCCACAGAGAGTGGGATTCCAGATTTCCGGAGTGTGGATGGGCTGTATAATCAAAAATATGATTATCCGCCAGAGACTATTTTAAGCCATACGTTCTTTATGAGAAAGCCGGAAGAATTTTTTCGATTTTATCGGGACAAGATGCTGTGTGACACAGCAAAGCCTAACGCTGCACATCAGAAATTAGCCATGCTAGAGAAAGCTGGAAAATTGAAGGCAGTGATCACCCAGAACATTGATAATCTGCACCAGATGGCAGGCAGCAAGAAAGTGCTAGAGCTGCATGGTTCCGTACATAGAAATTACTGTATGAGATGTGGAAAAGCCTATGACTTTGCTTATATGAAGAACGCAAAAGGCACTCCTAAATGTGACTGTGGCGGGATTGTCAAGCCAGATGTGGTTCTTTATGAAGAGGCACTGAACACGCAGACTCTATCGGAGGCAGTCATGGCGATCTCACAGGCGGAGGTACTGATTATTGGGGGGACCTCATTGGCCGTCTATCCGGCTGCCAGTTTGATTGATTATTATCAAGGCGAACATTTGGTGGTAATTAATAAATCGCCGACGCCGAGGGACCGTTATGCAAATCTGCTGATTCAGCAGCCGATCGGCCGAGTGTTTTCTCAGATTACTGTGAAGGGAGCGTAAGAATTCATGGGGAAGAACTATGAAATCGGAGATGTGGTAACTCTGAAAAAAGCGCATCCTTGTGGGAGCCACGAATGGGAGATTTTGAGGGTAGGAGCCGACTTTCGCTTGAAATGTATGGGGTGCGGACACCAGGTTATGATGGCGCGTAAGTTGGTAGAAAAAAATGAACGGGGACTGATTAAAAAAAATCAGTAAATTCATACTTTACACAAAGCGCGATTTATGTTAAAATTAGCAATCGTGATATATTTTAAATATCCTTGCTCCCTGCACAGGCAAGGGGCCAAAAGACCATAAGGAGGTAAAAGAGCATGAACAAGTATGAGTTAGCATTAGTTGTGAATGCCAAGGTAGAGGACGATGTACGTGCGGCAGTTGTAGAAAAAGCAAAAGGATACATCACCCGTTACAATGGCAATATCACAGAAGTAGAAGAATGGGGTAAGAAGAAATTAGCTTACGAAATTCAGAAAATGCATGAAGGCTTCTACTATTTTATTCAGTTTGAAGCAGACGCAGATTGTCCAGCAGAAGTGGAAAGACACGTTCGTATCATGGACAATGTATTAAGATACTTAGTCGTTCGGAAAGACGCATAAGACCTTATAGGGAATTTTGGAAAGCACCATTAATAATGCACTCTTGAGAAAGATATGAGGTAGATTTTATGAACAAAGTAATTTTAATGGGACGCTTAACAAGAGATCCAGAAGTTCGTTATTCGGCAGGAGAAAATTCTCTGGCAATTGCTAGATACACCTTAGCCGTTGACCGCAGATTCCGCCGTGATGGAGAGGCGACTGCAGATTTTATTTCCTGTGTCGTATTCGGCAGAGGTGCAGAGTTTGCAGAGAAGTATTTCCACCAGGGAATTCGTATAGTAGTCAGCGGAAGAATTCAGACTGGCAGTTATACAAACAGGGAAGGCCAGAAGGTGTATACGACAGAGGTAGTTGTGGAAGAGCAGGAATTTGCAGAAAGTAAATCTGCCAGTGACAGCTATGCGGCGTCACATCCGAGAACTCCTGCGCCGGCAGAAGCGCCAGCGGCACCCAGCAGTGCGGCGGCTTCCATCGACGGTTTTATGAACATTCCGGATGGAATTGATGAAGAATTGCCATTTAACTAGAAAGCTAGGTAGGTGGCATGGACAGGCAGGAAAAGCCTGCGTTCACAAAAAAGTAGCAGAGCGGATGTGTGTCTGGTGACATTTCAGATGTCCGCTTAACTGAATTATAGAAGGAGGTTATACTCATGGCATACAATAGAGGCGAGAGACCAGATTCTCCGATGAAGAGAAGAGGCGGCCGCAGAAGAAAAAAAGTATGTGTATTCTGTGGAAAAGAGAACAATGAGATCGATTACAAGGATGTAGCAAAGTTAAAGAGATACGTATCTGAGAGAGGAAAAATTCTTCCGAGAAGAATCACAGGAAACTGTGCAAAACATCAGAGAGCTCTGACTGTTGCAATCAAGAGAGCACGTCATATGGCTATGATGCCTTACGTGCAGGATTAATTTGTGAAAGACAGACACCAACCATTTTATGTGGTTGGTGTTTTTTATTTACTAGGAAATTGCGATGGATATCCTAGTAGATGAAAAACCTCCGGACAGAATGCACACGCCCCTCAAAGATTGAGGGGAAGCTGAAATGGGCCTACTCATTTTGTTCTTTGAAAATATGGCAAGACATCGCTGGGTTTTGATAAAAATTTACAATAGCAAAGTATATGTATTTTGAAAGGATTTTTAAAGGGGCTATATCCTGTAGAAATGGGCACTTAAAGCCCTAATGCAGATGTTTTTAGTCAAAAATAAGTTGTAAAATTGAAATTGTAAACAAATATTGTCATATAATGAAGAAAGTAAATGATGATTGAAATTTGTACAAAAACGATATGAAAAATTGATAACTTTTGACGAATTTATGTAAAATGCATAAAAACCATTGATTATATATTATATATAATATATAATGCGAACTATAAACGAAAGAAAATTAGGAGAATGGATTCTCTATTCCAGTAAAATTAAAGAGGAATAGTAGATGGGAAAGGAGGAGCATTATGGCCAAACTTACAATTAGTCCCGAGAGGTGTAAGAGCTGTAAGTATTGTATCGTAGCATGTCCAACCAAATCATTATCCCTGTCCGGTGAGCTCAATGCAGCAGGATATGATCATGTAGCGGTGGACCATGAGAAATGTACGCAGTGTGGAACTTGCTATATTGTATGCCCAGATAATGTATTTGAGATCGTTGAAGAGTGAAAGGGAGTGAAAGACTATGAAGAAGATGTGGAAAGGCAACCATGCAATCGGTGAAGCAGCTATGCGTGCAGGTTGTCAGTTTTATGCAGGATATCCGATTACTCCTCAGACAGAGGTCGGAGAGTATTTGTCCTGGCGTATGCCAGAACTTGGAAGAACTTTTTTGCAGGCAGAAAATGAGATGTCTGCAATGTATATGATTTTTGGGTCCTATGCTTGTGGTATGAGATCTATGACTAGTTCCTCAGGCCCAGGATTCTCACTGAAACAGGAAGGTATCTCCTATATGTGTGCGAACAACTATCCAGCAGTACTGGTGAATGTTCAGCGCTGGGGAGCTGGACTTGGAACTTTGGATTCTTCTCAGACAGATTATTTGAGAGATACCCGCTGTGGCGGCAATGGTGACTGTCGTGTGATCGTTTTGACACCGAACAGCATTCAGGAGACTATCGACTTAATGTACATAGCATTTGATCTGGCAGAGAAATACCGCAATCCAGTAGAGATTCTGACAGAGGCTGCTCTGGGACAGATGATGGAAGCAGTGGAATTCCCAGAGTTCAAAGAGAGAACTGAGGACTTAGGATGGACCTGGGATGGAACAAACCGTGATCACGGCAGATTGGCAAATCCAGATAAACCAGGTGCAACAAAAGCAAAATATGAGTTGATTACTGAGAACGAGCAGAGATACGAAGCATATCAGGTAGAGGATGCAGACTACGTATTTGTAGCATTTGGACTTCCTTCCAGAACAGCTAAAAACGCAGTTGATATTCTGCGCGCTCAGGGTGAGAAAGTCGGCATCATTCGTCCTATCACTGTATGGCCATTCCCATACAAAGCTTTTGAGCAGGTAAACAAAGATGTAAAAGGCTTTATCTCCGTAGAGTCTACAGATGCTGGTCAGCTGGTAGAGGACGTAGCTTTGGCAGCGAAGAAGACGAGAATAGATGTTCCGATCTATGGACAGTTTACAAATCAGCATATTCCGAAAGCAAAAGAAGTTGTGAAGTTTTATGAGCAGGTAAAAGCCGGACAGATGAAGGAGGTGTTCTAAATGGCAGTGTTGAGAAAAACACCGAAGATGGTTAGTATACCGAATAGTTTCTGCCCAGGATGTGGCCATGGTATTTTGAACCGTCTGATTGCAGAAGTAATCGAAGAGAATGGTTACGAAGATAAGACAATTTTGACTCTTGGAGTTGGATGTTCCTGTAATATGAACATGAGCTGGAATGGTGACAAAATCCAGACTGCTCACGGAAGAGGTGCAGCTACCGCTATGGGTATTAAAGTTGCGAGACCAGACCTTCTTTCTATCGCTTATCAAGGAGATGGAGATGCATATGTAATCGGTCTTGCGGAGACTATGAACGCTGCATATCGTAACGAGAATATTACTGTATTTGTGGTAAATAACAATAACTTTGGTATGACAGGTGGACAGATGTCTTGGACTACCATGCCAGATCAGAAAACTACGACCAGTGTTCACGGAAGAGATACAAACTGGACTGGTATGCCGATTAAATTGCCGGAAATGATCGCTTCTTTGCCAAACGTGGCATATGTAGCTAGAGGATCTGTTCAGAGTCCGAAAGAGATCCGTAAACTACGCAAATATGTAAAGAACGCAATCGAGGCACAGTTGAATAACGAGGGATATTCTCTGGTGGAAGTATTGGCGCCATGTCCTACCAACTGGGGTATGCCGATCGACAAAGCTCTTGCATGGATGGATAAGGAGGTTTCTGCTTATTACACCTTGGGCGAGTTGAGAGAAAGGAAGGGTGATTGAGTATGGAATTAGTATTCGCTGGTTTTGGTGGACAGGGAGTTTTGACATCAGGCATGATCATGGCTGAGATGGCTCTGGAAGAAGGAAAGACAGTGACTTGGATGCCCACTTATGGACCTGCCATGAGAGGTGGAAAAGCATACAGCGTAGTGAAATATGTAGATGGCGTGATTGGCGGACCAGATATTGAGGAATCCGACGTACTGGTAGCTATGAATGCCCCTTCCCTGGAATATGCGGCTTACCTGAAAGAAGGCGGCACGTTGATTATCAACAGCGATGAGGTTGCTGACGATCAGACAGTGGAAGGAAATTTTAACATCATTAGAGTTCCATGTATGGAGCTGGCAATGAAAGCGAACAATCCGAAAGCAGCTAACATTGTTGCAATTGGTGCATTGATTAAAAAATGCGGACTGTTCGAGCCAGATATGGCCAGAAGAGTTCTGAAGGAAATGTTCGTGAAGAAAGGCAAAGAGAAATTTACTGCAGCGAATGAGGCGGCGTTTAACGAAGGTTATAACTACGTTCAGTAAGCGGCAGTATAGAGCAAAGAATGTAGCGGAGGTATGAGGCAAAGATGGATATACAAAAACTGATTAAACCTAAGAGTATTGCAGTTGTGGGGGTAACGGATAGACCTGGTTTTGGACGTGGTGCAGCTCAGGGTGCATTGAATAGTAGGATAGTAGAGCACGCATATTTTGTGCATCCCAAAAAGACAGAGCTTTTTGGAAAAAAATGCTATCCTAGTATTTCGGCATTGCCAGAAGTTCCTGAGTGTGTGGTACTTGCAACAAACTGCCATACAATACCGGCGCTGCTGGAAGAGGCCGGTGCCTTTGGAGTGAAGGCGGCTGTGATCTATGCCAGCGGTTTCTCAGAGGAGAACACTGAAGAGGGAATCGCACTGGAAGAGCAGATAAAAGGCATCGCCAGAAAATATGACATGTGTATCTGCGGACCAAACTGTATGGGTATGCTGAACAATGTGGATAAAGTCAATATGTGGGGCGGCCATACACATTGGGATTTGGAAGATGATGCTCATGGAATTGCGATTATTGCGCAGAGTGGATTTATCTGTGCAGAGATATTGAACACAGATTTCTTCAATATCTCTTACGCAATCTCTTCAGGAAATGGAAATATTGTCACACTGGAAGAATTCCTCGAGTTTGTTGTGGAAGACGAACACGTATCTGTTGTTGCCCTTTATCTTGAAGGTGTTCGTGACTCGGAGAGATTTGTACGTGCATTAAAGAAAGCTGCGATGATGCGCAAACCAGTGGTAATTCTGAAATCAGGAAGATCTGTGAGAGGCGCGATTTCAGCGGCATCCCATACTGGAAGTATGGCGGGATCTAATAAATCTTACATGAGTATCTTTGAAAAATACGGCGTTGTTGTCGCAGAGACTTTGGAAGAGTTCATGTGTCTGGCACAGACTCTGAGCGTGCTGAACGGTAACTTCCCGAAGAAGAAAGAAGTGGCAGTGATTAGCTTCTCCGGTGGAGAGAGTACTCTGAGTGCCGACATCGCTGAGGAAGTGGGCGTGGATTTGGCAGAGATTTCTGACGAGACAAAGGCCAAGTTGAAAAACTTCATCCCGGGCTACGCTTCGGCTAAGAATCCTCTGGATGCTACTACCACTTTGTTCCACGATGACGAGCGTACAGTAGGTGTTCTGAAATCATTTAATGATGACCCTGCGGTAGGATTAATTACTGTGGGTGTAAACGTTAAGAAAGACGATGATTTGACCACTTCTGATATGTGTAAGAGCATCGCTCATGCAAAAGAATTGGGTGTGGATAAGCCAGTTGTGGCGATTCCGTCGCTGGAAGGTTATCGTTTCCGCGGTTCCAGAAGAATTCTGGAAGATGCGGGGGTTCCGTTGATGTCTTCTATGGGTACTTCTTTCTCAGCGCTAAAGAAATTGCTAACCTTCGCTACTTATAACTATGAAGAGCATAATCTGGAAGCCTGTGTTCCGAAGGATCACGAGGGAGCTGAGACTTATGCGCTCTCAGAGTTCGACAGCAAAGAAGAGATGAAGAAATATGGAGTTCCAGTTCCCGCACAGGCGATTGCGAGAAGTACAGATGAGATCAAAGAGGCTGTCAAAGGGATGAAATATCCATTGGCGCTGAAGATTAATTCTTCTGAGATTCTGCACAAGACAGAAGCCGGCGGTGTAAAACTTCGTATTCAAAATGAGGAGGAGGCTGTTGCTGCATACGATGAAATTATGGCGAATGTGGCGAGAACCAATCCTGGAAAGAAGACCGATGGAATTTTAGTTCAGGAGATGGCAGCTTCTGGTGTAGAGATTATTATTGGTGTGACAAATGACAAACAGTTTGGTCCTATGCTTTTAGTAGGATTGGGTGGAATTTATGTAGAAGTCTTCAAAGATGCGGCATTGTATCCGGTTCCTCTGAACAAGGGAGAGGCTATGAACATGTTGAAATCTCTGAAGAGCTACAAAATGCTGACTGGATACCGTGGCTCTGCTCCATGTGATTTGGATGCACTCACAGATATGATGGTGAAAATCGCAAATTACGCATACGAGCACAAAGATGAGATCAAAGAGATGGATCTTAATCCGGTATTTGTATATCCAGAAGGCCAGGGGGTTTGCGCGGTAGACGCGTTGATCGTGAAATATAAATAATTCAGTGCTTTATGAATTGGTATGCGAAATGGTAGCTGTGAAATTCACAAGGAGAATAGGTTATCATTTTGCATACCTGAAAATAAAATAGAGATGTGAGAGCATCTCAAAGGAAAAAGACAGGGGGAATAAAAATGGCAGAATTTACCATGACAGCATCAAATGCTACTGGCAAGGGAAAACCAGATCCCAGTTTCAGTTCAGCAGGAAATGCAGGAACCGCGATTGCGAAGTACGGAAAAGAAAATGTGACGGATGCCACCTTAGGTGTGTTAAAGGATGAGAATGGAGATTTCTTATCTTTGCCTACCGTCAACAAATGTTATCGCGAGCTTCCGGCAAATGAACTGATGGATTACGCTCCAATTCCAGGATTAAAAGACTACTTGGATGCAGCGATTGCCAATGCGTTTAAAGGCCATCAGCCGAAAGGAACTTATACAGGCGCTGTGGCAACACCAGGAGGAACAGGTGCAATTCATCATATGATCTTTAACTATGTGGAAAAAGGCCAGAAGTTTGTGATTCCAAACTGGCACTGGGGACCATATCGTGAGATCGCCGAGGAAAATGAAAGAGAATGGGAAATGTATCAGATGTTCGATGAGAACAACGAGTTTTCCAGAAAGAACTTAAAAGATGCAGTTTCCAAGTTATTAGAGACACAAGACAGTGTCATGACCATTTTTAATACTCCGGCCCATAATCCATCTGGTTATACCATGACTGACGAGGATTGGGAAGACATTATGAACTTCTATCGTGAGTGCGCGAAAAAACCAAATAAGAAAATTATCATTCTGTGGGATATGGCATATATCGACTATGCAGGTGACCCAGATGAAGTGAGAAGTTTCTTAAAATACTTTGAAGATCTGCCGGAGAATATTTTATTGGCAGTGGCATACAGTATGTCAAAATCTTTCTTAGTATATGGAATGCGCTCAGGTGCACTGATTGGTGTGTCTTCTTCTAAGACAGTTGCAGAAGAGTTTGCAAACGTAAATACTTTCTCAAACCGTGCAACTTGGTCAAACGGAAGCCGCGGTGCACAGAAAATGCTGGCAGAGATTACAGCAGATCCGCAGTTGAAAGCAAGCGTGGACAAAGAGCGCGCACAGTTCAGCGAGATGCTGGCAAATCGTGCCCAAATTTTTATCAAGGAAGCAGCAGAGGAAAATTTAAAAATTCTTCCGTATGAGGCAGGATTTTTCATCACGATTCCTGCGAAGGATTCAGCCGGTCTGGCAAATAAGCTTGCGCAGAATAACATTTTCGTAATTCCGTTAAAAGAAGGAATTCGCTTAGCTTTGAGTGCTGTACCGACAGATAAGGTTCCGGGATTAGCAGGAAAAATCAAGGCGGTGTTTGCAGGACATGAAGCGTGAAATAGGATATTTTGAACATTGGAGGCAGAGGGGATTGCCCCCAGAATGAAGGGTAACATGTTGCTGAATTGAGGAGGAAAAGCGACTCGATTCCATATTGTGAGAAAGAGAGAATAAGATATGGATCATAAAATGTTTATTATCGTAGTTGTTGCTATCTATTTTGTGGTTTTGTTAGGGATTGGTTTCTTCACGAGGAACAAGAATAATGAAGTGGATGATTTCCTGGTAGCAGGTCGTAATGTAGGGCTTGTGGTTGGCGGATTCTCCATCGCATCTGTACAGATTGGAGCAGGTATCATCGTTGGCGGTGCAACCGATGGATCTCAGTTTGGTGTATGGCCGGGAATGTATTATGCGATAGGCTGTGGTCTAGGATGTATTATTGCTGGTATTTTTATTGCAGGCCGTATGAGAGAGGTCGAAGGCGTTGTGCCGATGGACTATTTTGAGGCACGTTTTGGAAAGTATAAAGTAGTTCGTGGATGGGCATGGCTGAGTAATGTACCGTCTATGTTGGGTATCTTTATTTCCCAGTTGCTTGCTTGTGGAAGTATTTTGTCAGCGTTTGGTCTTCCGTTTTCTGGAAGTGTAATCATCTGTGCAGTAGTTATTTTGGTGTCTGCTGTTATGGGTGGAATGTGGTCAGTAGCCATCGGAAATACGATTCAGATTATCATCATTATGGTTGGTATTCCGGTTGCAGCGATTGCAGCACTGGTGACATTGAACAACAATGGTGTGCCGGTTGGAGAAGTTTTTGCAATTCCATTCATTCCAGATGGACTGTTTAGTAAATTTATCTACAAAGTAACTCCTATGTTGGTTTCTATTTCTGTTTCTTATGACGCATTCCTGCGTTATCAGGCAGCAAAAGATGTAAAGACCGCAAAGGGAGCTTGTATCTTAGGTGGAGTAATTACAATCGTTGTTGGATTTGCAGCTTCTTTGGTAGGTGCTGCAGGGCAGGCAGTGTTCCCAGGATCAGATCATAGCAGTATCTTTGCATTTACAGTATCTGAACTGTTGAATCCAGTACTGGCAGCAGTGGTAGTAACGGCTGTGTTGGCAGCGGCAATGTCTTCTGGTAGTGGATTGCTCATTGGACTTGGTGGATCTTTCTCTGCTGACTTGTACAGAGGTGTTATGCACCCGGATAAAGAAATGAGCGAGCTTCCGAAAGCAAAAGTAATCGCAAAAGTAACGGTGGTTGTTGCTTGTATCGTTGGTGTACTTCTCAGCTTCAAGATTGACAACTTGCTGGATGCTATTATTCTCTTTAACTATCCTTACATGGGATCTGTGTTGGTACCATTGTTGGGTGCAGTATTCTATAAAGGGGCTACCGTTAAAGGCTGTTTCGCTGCAATGGGTGTTGGAGCAGTCATTGGAACAGGAGCTTTCATTGGAAGTTTCATTGGCATGAATGCTGATTTAGGACTGTTTGTAGCATATCTTGGATCTTTAATCGCATTAGTAGCGGTTAGCTCATTTGATTCTAAGAAGTGCCCAATGATTACAAAGAGATCAAAACAAGTGTGATCTATGGAACAATAGTGATACATATAAAATTACAGTGAAATAAGAATTAGATTGCTGAGTAGTTTGAACCGTTCAAATGCTCAGCAATCTTAAGCGATAAACCCGGCAGGCAGCTGCTGTGCTTGCACGGGCAGATATTTGCCGGGCAACGGACAGCGAACAGCAGCGCTGTGAGCTGGCCGCAATATCGCGGCGGATAGGGAAGACTTTTTTCCTTATCCGCCCTTCATAGTTTCATACGGGTCTATGGAGACAGAAATAAAATATAAAGGATTAAAAGGTAAATGAAAAAGACAAGTAAACTACATTATGGCTGGATTTTATGTTTTGCCAGTTGTCTGATGCTGACAGGAGGGGCGGGAATCATCATCAATTCTGCAAACCAGTTTCTAAAACCGGTGACAGAGGCTTTTGGGGTTTCTCGCGGACAATTCTCGTTTTACATATCCTGTATTTCCATTACCTCTATGATTGTAAGTCCTTTTATCGGAAAGATATTTACCAAGTTTCCCCCAAAGAGAGTTACCATTTTCGGTGGTTTACTGATGGTGCTGTGTTGGCTGGGGCTGTCTGTGGCAAATAATATTTATCTGTTCTATGTATTGGGACTTTTGATCGGTACCGGTTCTTCTCTTACCGGTATGGTGTGTGTCAGCATTCTGATGAACAATTGGTTCGTGGAGAGAAAAGGCACAGCGATGGGAATTGCGTTGACCGGTACTGGAATTGGAAGTATGATCTTTAATCCAGTTGCCAGCAAATTGATTGTGGAGTGCGGATATCAGGCTGCTTACCGTTGGTTGGGACTGATTTGTATTTTGGCTTTGCTTCCGTATATGCTGTTATTCCGTTATCAGCCTTCTGAGATTGGAGCAAGTCCATTAGGAGCAGAGAATCAGTCGAGAGAGAAAGAGAGCAAAAAAGAGGCACCTCTTGTGATTACTGGTCTGACCAGGGCAGAGGCGATGAAACGTCCAGAATTTTATGGAATTTGTTTCATAGCTTTTGCGCTGAGCGGAGCGTGTCAGGGACTTTATCAGCATATGACAGCATACTTTACAGACATTGGCTATGAGCAGGTGAGAGCAGCTTCTTTTATTGGAATCGTAGGTTTCACTCTGGCAGTCGGAAAGATTGGAGCTGGATGGTTGACAGATAAGATTGGGCTTCAGAAATGTTATATTCTCTTGGTGGGTCTTTCTACGCTGGGAATTGTGCTGTTGAATTTTTCTACTGTGGGAGCGATCGCGATTTTGTCTTCTTTTTTGTTTGGATTTGCTATGGCAGCGCCTTTTGTGCTGGCACCTCTGTTGACAACTTTCGCGTTTGGCGCAAAAGACTTTGCAGACATCTATGGGACCGTGACGATTTTTACATTTTTGGGTCCGATTTTAATGCCCACGTTATCTGGAATGATCTACGATCAGTTTGGAAGTTACTTTTTTGCGTTCGTGGTCTGCGGTGTGATTGAGGCGGCTAGTCTGGTGATTGGAGTGGCAATTTTAAAGAGCGGCGGATATGAAAAACTTCAGGCAGCGAATCAGGTGTAAAGCAGGAAAATAGCGATTACGATTTAGACTATTGCAGACATACAAAAAATATGTGATGAAATAGCACGAAAGGGTACGAAATCTGTCTATATTTCTCTTGAAAGGTTGAGGGTTCTGCTGTACAATATAAGTACCAGTAGTAGGAGGAAGCAGTGATGGGGCTTGCGAGAGTAAATTTATCAGACCAGATCTATCAGATGTTGAAAGATGACATTGTGTATCAGAGAATCAAGTGTGGAGAGAAAATGACTGTGAAAATGCTGGTGGAGCGTTTTCAGGTCAGTGCGACTCCCATACGGGAGGCATTGATTCGTCTGTCTCAGGAACGGCTGGTTACCTATCACCCCAATGTTGGTGCCAGTGTAATTGAGATGACGGATAATGATCTGCGTGAGATCTATGAGTTTGTCGGAGAAGTGGACAGTCTAGCTATTTATTACGCATCTTTGCATCCGAATAATCAGGAATTGATAGAAAAATTAAGAGAAAATTTAACGCGCTCTAGAGAATTGATGGGAGCGGAGAATGCAGATATTTGGAATGCTTGTACGGATGAATTTCATATACTTTTCTTTGAATACTGTAGGAACTCGAGGCTAAGAGAGGCCGCAGAAGGTGTCAGAAGTCAGTTGGCGATTATGAGTAACCAATGTGGAAAGTATATGGAGCTGCAAAGACAGATATGTTGGTTTCATGAACATATTTTTGAAGCTTATGAAAAAGGAGAGATTACTCAGGCGATGGCCCTTATGCGGCAGCATTTAAGGGAATCTCTGATTGAGGAGCAGCGTTTATTAAAAAATGAAGAGGAATAAGTTCATGCCGATGATTGGTCATGAAGTAGAATGTAAAAAATACCTTTGTCTTCTAGGAGAAGTACAGAGGTATTTTTTGTATGATAAGGAAGATCTTGTCACACTGATGCGTGAAAATGCTTTTTTATCATACAAAAAATTACAAGATCCCACCGTGGAGGGGAAGGAGTTGTCGCTGAAGCGACCCACCGCAGGCGAAGAATTCTGCGGGACAGGATTCCTTTTTATGAGGGGCATGATGGCAGTACACATTTTTATTCCAAAAACGGGAAATATCTGATATAATAAATATATGTGTAGATCTTTGCACACGGTGAAACAATACAGTGATGCAGCGGCAAAATACTAAAATGTAGGTATGAAAATGAAAAAAGAATTCAAATTACGAGGACAACTGAAAAAATTTATGCAGTGGCCGATCTTTCTATCCATTCTTTTGATCGGCATGAATATTGCGGTCTATTTTGTAAGTGTAAAGGCGGGAGTCTTAGTGACGGTGGTGGTTGTGTGTTATCTAATCGCCGCAGGACTGTTGTATTTCTACAACAAACCGATTATCCTCAATGAATTGATTGCTTTCGCGAATCAGTATGACCAGCTGGAACAGCGGATGTTGGAAAATTTGGCTTTGCCTTATGGCCTGCTGGATTCGGATGGAAAGTTGCTTTGGGGAAACCGGATGCTCGCAGAACTCCTTGGAAAAAATCCAGAGAAGAAGATGGTTTCTTATTTGTTTCCTGAGATTACACCGAATAAACTTCCCAAAGGGAAAAAGCAGGTGGAAATCCTGGTAGAGTATGAAGATCGGGTGTACAATGCGGTTATGCACAGAATTTCCCTGGAAGAATTGTTGGACAAGACAGGTTTGTTGGAGGCAATGGGGGAGAAGCAATATCTGTATGCAATGTACCTGCTAGATGTGACAGAACTGAATGTCTATAAGAAAAAGAATGAGGATGACAAACTGGTAGTTGCGATCGCTTATCTGGACAACTACGATGAAGCGCTTGAGAGTGTGGAAGAAGTGAGAAGAGCTCTGCTGATCGCGTTGATTGACCGGAAAATCACAAAATATTTTTCGAATTATGGCGGTTTGGTCCGCAAAATGGACAAAGACAAATATTTCCTGATTATGAGAATGTCTTCTCTTCGAACTTTGCAGGAGGAGAAATTCCATATACTCGAGGAAGTTAAGACAGTCAATATAGGAAATGAAATGTCTCTGACTCTGAGTATCGGTATCGGGGTGAACGGTTCGAATTATGGACAGAACTATGAGTACTCCCGGATTGCGATGGAGATGGCACTGGGACGAGGCGGAGATCAGGTAGTTGTCAAAAATGGCAATAATATTACGTATTTTGGCGGGAAGTCACAGCAGATGGAAAAGACTACCCGTGTAAAAGCACGTGTGAAAGCGCAGGCTCTGACGGAGTTTATCAGCACGAAGGAGCGTGTTGTGGTTATGGGGCATAAGATTACAGATGTGGATGCCTTTGGGGCGGCGGTGGGAATCTACCGGGCTGCAAAGACATTGGGGAGGCCGGCACATATTGTGGTCAATGACCCGACTACATCAATTCGTCCACTGATGGCTGGCTTTATGGAGAACTCTGAGTATGAGGCGAACATGTTTGTGACCAGCGATGAGGCAAAAGAATTGGTGGATCAGAATACAGTGGTTGTGGTGGTGGATACCAATAAGCCCAGTTATACAGAATGTGAAGATCTACTGTACATGACGAGGACCATCGTGGTGCTCGATCATCACCGCAGAGGCAGCGAAGTGATTCAGAATGCGGTGCTGTCGTATGTGGAGCCTTATGCGTCTTCTGCTTGTGAGATGGTGGCGGAGATCCTTCAGTATATGCCGGATGGAATTCGAATCCGCAGCATTGAGGCGGATAGTATGTATGCTGGGATTATGATCGATACGAATAACTTCCTGTCAAAAGCAGGAGTAAGAACCTTTGAGGCGGCGGCTTTTCTGCGTAGATGCGGGGCTGATGTGACCAGAGTGCGTAAGATGCTTCGGGACGACATGGAGTCTTATAAAGCCAGAGCGATGGCAATCAGCAATGCAGAGATCTACAAAGGCAGTTATGCGATTGGCATGTGTCCAAGTGAAGGATTAAAAAGTCCGACGGTCGTAGGAGCTCAGGCGGCTAATGAGCTGCTGAATGTGGAAGGTGTGAAGGCATCTTTTGTCCTGACAGACTATAACAATGTGATTTATATCAGCGCCCGTGCGATTGACGAAGTGAACGTACAGGTAATTATGGAGAAGCTGGGCGGCGGAGGCCATATGAATGTGGCAGGCGCGCAGGTCAGCGGATATACGATGCAGGAGACCCTGCATATGGTAAAAGGGATTATCGATGAAATGCAAAGAGAAGGAGAATTAGAATGAAAGTAATTTTATTGCAGGATGTAAAATCTTTGGGAAAAAAAGGGGATATTGTGAAGGTAAGCGACGGTTATGCCAGAAATATGATTTTGCCGAAGAAATTAGGCGTGGAGGCTACTCCGAAGAATCTGAATGATCTGAAGCTTCAAAAGGCGAATGAAGAAAAAGTTGCCCAGGAAAATCTAGAAGCGGCTCAGGCATTTGCCAAAGATTTGGAAGATAAAGAAGTGATTGTCAAACTGAAAGTGGGAGAGGGCGGAAAAATTTTTGGCTCCGTCTCCACGAAAGAGATCTCAGAGGCCGCGAAAGAGCAGTTGAATTTGGATATTGACAAGAGAAAACTACAGCTTCCGTCACCGATCAAGGCTTTGGGAGTGACCCAGGTTCCAGTGAAGCTTCACCCGCAGGTAACTGGGACTCTGAAAGTGTTTGTAAAAGAAGCATAGGAGGAAGGGTGCATGGAAGAAGCCCTGATAAAACGGATTCTGCCGAATAGTCTGGAGGCCGAACAGTCTGTGATTGGGTCTATGATTATGGACCGCGAAGCGATTTTGGTGGCTTCAGAGATATTGACAGGAGAAGACTTCTATCAGAATCAGTACGGAATTATTTTCGATGCGATGGTTGAGCTGTGCAATGAGGGAAAGCCGGTGGACTTGATAACACTTCAAGATCGGCTAAAGGAGAAAGATCTTCCGCCGGATATCAGCAGTATGGAATACATTCGAGATCTGATGGATGTAGTGCCCACATCAGCGAATGTGAAATACTATGCGAATATTGTCAGTGAGAAGGCAATGCTTCGGCGGCTGATTAAGACCAGCGAAGAGATTGCCAATACCTGTTATCTGGATAAGCAAAGTACAGAGGAGATTATGGAGGAGACGGAGAAGAAGATTTTCCAGCTTCTTCAGAGGAGAACTTCCGGTGAATTTGTGCCGATTCAACAGATTGTCTTAAATGCAGTAAGCAATATCGAGAGGGCATCTAAAACCAAGGGAAGTGTTACAGGACTTCCCACGGGGTTTGTGGATTTAGACTACAAGACTTCAGGTTTTCAAAATTCAGATTTAATTTTGATAGCTGCCAGGCCTTCCATGGGAAAAACCGCGTTTACCCTAAATATTGCTCAGTACATGGCAGTAAAAAAGAATATCACAGTGGCGATTTTCAGCCTAGAGATGTCAAAGGAACAGCTGGTCAACCGACTGTTGGCCAGTGAGTCCAGAGTAGATTCTCAGACACTTCGAACGGGAAATCTGAAGGATGAGGACTGGACAAAGCTGGTGGAAGGAGCGGATATCATCGGCCGTTCTCATTTGATTATTGATGACACTCCGGGAATCTCTGTAGCTGAGATGCGCTCTAAGTGCAGAAAGTATAAGCTAGAACAAAATTTGGGAATTATCTTTATTGATTATTTACAGCTGATGGGAGGGAGCGGAAGGAGCGATTCCAGACAGCAGGAGATTTCGGAGATATCCAGATCTTTGAAGGCTTTGGCCAGGGAGCTGAATGTTCCGGTTGTGGCTCTCTCTCAGCTGAGCCGGGCGGTGGAGCAGAGGACGGACCACAGACCAATTCTGTCCGACCTGCGTGAGTCAGGGGCGATTGAACAGGATGCGGACGTGGTGATGTTTATATACAGGGATGATTACTATAACAAAGATACGACGAAGCCAGGTGTCGCAGAGATTATTATAGCAAAACAGAGAAACGGCCCGATTGGAACTGTAGAGCTGGTATGGCTGGCAAAATATACACAATTCGTCAATATGAAGAAATAGAGAGGGAATTTGTCGAAGGGATTTCGTTGCAATCTGTTCTTCCTCTGATATAATATAAGCAGCGCAGCCGTTTTCATTAGTGGGTTTGCCCGCTTTGAACGGCAAGAAACGCAAGGATTTTTCTGAGGAGGGATAGTATGGAAGAGGAACGCTATACTGTCTCACAGGCAGCAGAATTGGCAGGCGTCAAGTCCTATGTGCTCAGGTACTGGGAGGAAGAATTAAACCTGCGGATCGCACGCAATGAGATGGGGCATCGCTACTACACTCGATATGATATTCAATTATTTTTGAATATAAAAGAGCTGAAGAGAAGGGGATTACAACTTCGAGCAATTCGAGATGTGATTCCAAGTATTTATCATCAGGCCCCAGGAAGCCCTTACAGTAAAGTACAGCTTTTGACTACAGAGAAAGAAGTAGAGACAGCGGATCATACCAAGATGGGAGTACAGTATTCGGATCGAATGCAGGAGTTTCAGATGATTTTGGACAAACTAATTACTCTGGGCCTGCAAGAAAAGAGCAAGGATGAGCTCCGATGCCGTAAGCTAGATGAGGCAATTCGACATCACCAGAGAGTGAGACGCGAAGCCGCGGCTGCGGAGGAGAAAAAAACAAAAACGAAGAGGAAAATGAAATAAGAAAGAATTCTAAAGAATCCTGCTCGCAGGATTCTCCGCCTGCGGCGGGCTGTGCTAGCAGCATCTTCGTCTCCGCCGCAGTGCGATTCTATGATTTTTTGTGTTATCGGAAAGAATTTGTCACATTGATGTGCGAAAGTGCTTTCCGATAACACAAAAATATGAGGCTGTCATATACTTTATGACAGCCTCATTTTAAGTGCCATGATGTATCGGAAAGCTGCCGATGGCAGACTTACCATATGGCTTTTGCAAAGTGTATCTTATTATTCACCAGCTACAATAGCCTCAGTTGGACAGGCATCAGCACAAGTACCGCAATCTACACAAGCGTCAGCATCGATTACGTATTTGTCCTCTCCCTGAGAAATAGCCTCTGATGGACATTCTGCTTCGCAGGTTCCACAGCTTACACACTCATCTGTAATAACGTATGCCATGATATTATCCTCCTTTTATGATATATTTTTAACCTTGTGGTTTATCCTCATTCTAATATATAAAACCTTAGATTACAAGGGAAATTTTTATAAAAAGTGTATGAAAAACAGTGCAAAAAATGGGGGAGTTCATAGATGTACCTTGATTCTTGACTAAAAAGATTATATAATAAGATTTGAACGATTTGATAAAATTGTTACTAAGATAACCAAAGGAGGTAAATCGTCATGGCACAGGTTTCGAAAGACATGTTAATCGGAGAATTAATCCGTTTGGACCCTAATGTTGCGCCAATTCTGATGCGTGCTGGAATGCACTGCCTGGGTTGTCCATCCGCGCAGATGGAATCCTTAGCAGAAGCTGCTATGGTTCATGGGCTGGATGTGGACGTGCTGGTTGCGCAGATCAATGATTTTCTGGAAAACAAATAAAATAAATGTTAATGAATAGTTTTATATGAAAAGGGGACCGCACTGCTGTTTGCAAGCAGAGGCGGTCCCTTTTTTCAGAAAGGAAAAGTTTATGAAATTGTCAAAGTATGTGAAAAGTTTATCGTGGATAAACTTTTCTGCGTTTTGAGTCATGGACTAAAGTTCTGATAGTTGTTGAAGGGCCTTTTGAGGGAGAATGATCTCGCCGTGCTCAATGAGGTGAGCTTCACCAGCGTTTGAGAACACTTTTCCTCGGCCGTATTCTGAAAGAATGTTACATACTTTGTTAAATTCTTCTGGTGTATAAGAAGACTGATGAATTACCAGCTGATAACTGCCGCTTTTTTCGTCTTTATAGAGAGCGTTATCTCCCTTGTAAAATTGATTCAGACTTTTGGAAGCTTCTATAATAGTATCCAGGTCCGCAAAATGGTAGATGTAGACCAGATTGACCGATGGTGTCTCTGTCTTAGGTGGGACCGTCTTGCTGTTTGTCTTGGCTTCTGGTTTTTTACCTGAATTCTTTGTCCTGGCTTCGTATAATTTTTGGAAAATATCGATTATGCTGTCTGCGCCGTCTAATTGGAGCACAGCGTCGTTAGTGCCGGCGGTGGGGGCAAATTTAGAAAAACGAGTGTCCAGTTCTTCAGGGTCCTCCACCTTTGTGATGATGAGAAGGATACTCTCAGAATTCAGAGGAATCGCTTCAATCATCAGCGGAATGTTGTCGGCTTCAAAACCGAACTGCGCCTGTGCCTGCTGCATCATATCCCGAAACAGAGACTTTGCTTTTTCAGTACCGTAGGCGAGCTCACTGAGACGAATTTGGTGGTTTTCCAGATCTTCTCTTGTCAGCGTACAGCGAATTTGATTATCATTGATTTTTTCTATTTTCATAACATCACATCCTGTTCCTAGTCCATGACTCTAAACAATTCTTTCATGTTATGGGATCCTAATCTTATTATATACATAGGTCTTTCGAATGTAAAGCAAATCAGGAAACCAATTTATAAAATATATGGAAAGAAAAGAGAAAAATTTGCGCAAATTGTATAAAACAGTTGAAATGGAAAAAGTTTTGAGTATAATAGAGGTTAGAAAAAGGTGTGGTGCGGCGGGTGATGAGAGAAATGATCAAAGTTGCATAATAATACATCTAAGTTAGTCTGACAATCATGTCTTGAATTTCTTGCAGCATTCTGGCTGCGGTGAAAATCCCAATTTTTATTTTCTCGTCTCATCAGATCTTTTTCGAAACCTGTGTGGTGTTTTCTAAAAAATTCAGGAAAGGAGGTCTACGTATTTAAAGTATGTCACGAAAAACGGGAAAGCCTCTGAAAAAAGAGTTGAGAGACTATCAAGAGGCGGGAGTCACATTGTGGCTCCATGGTCATCCCAGTACGCCGAAGAAAATCGTAAAAGCTCATAAGCTTGCGGAAAACGGTGTTTACATGAGAGATTATGTTGAGAATGAGAAAGGAGAGATTGCCAAGTTAAAATTTGATTTTGTAAAGACAAAGAAATAATTTAAAAGTACGAGAGCTTGTGAAGGTTTTTGTAAGGTCCCCTCATACATAACCCCTTCGCAGGCTCTTTATAAAAGTTACAATTTTTTTAAGAAAAAGTGACGAAAATATATAAAAAAAGTATAAAATGTCGAAAATGGTACCGATGTGTGCAAAAAATATGATATAATGATTCTCCAGGAGGTAAGAATATGAGAAGACGAGGAGTACCGATTTTGATAGTGCTGCTTTTAATCTTTGTGATTGGAATTGCAGGCGTCATTTCGATGTACGTGAAAAAACACACCCCCACGAAAAAAGAGATGGATAAGACAGAATATTTTGGAGAGATGTCGGAGAATGAAATCCCATTGGTATTTGAGACCGAAATTTTAGAAGACAGAGGGCTTCTGAAAGACGGAGTTCCCTATCTTCCATTGCGGGTGGTCAATTCATACTTGAATCCCAAATATTACTGGGCTGCAGACGAAAAGAAAATTTTTTATGCTCACCCAAATGAGGTTGAGAAGGTACCTGCAAATGACAAGTCAGGAAAAGTATTATATGAGAACGATCAGGTCTACCTGTCTTTGGACTTTGTGAAGGAGTACACAGACATGGATACCAAGCTTTGTGAAGCTCCGCAGAGGTTGGTGGTGAATTACAAGTTCGATCATCCGATTGTCGAGGCGAAAAACGAGGAATATGTTCGTTACCGGGGCGGAATTAAGAGTGAGGTGCTGACTTCCGTTAAGGCCAAAGATGAGATGTGGCTGATGGAAGAGTATGAGAATTGGGTCCAAGTGGCGACGGCGGACGGGTATATTGGTTATATTCCCAAAAAAGCCATTGGCAGTGCGAAGGACTCAGATAGGGAGGTAAAGTATACTCTAGAGGACTATACCAGCATTCAGAAGGACTTTACGATTAACCTGGCATGGCATCAGGTGACGACGAAGGAGGCTAATGCCACTTTGGATGACACGCTGGCCAGTGTTCAGGGAGTTAATGTAATCTCGCCTACCTGGTATACGATTACAGACAATAAGGGGAATATTAAATCCATTGCCAGCAAGGAATATGTGACGAAGGCCCATCAAAGAGGCATGGAAGTTTGGGGACTAATTGATAATTTTAGTGCAGATATCAGTACAGAAAAGGTCTTGGCAAGCTCTAGCGCACGGGCCAAGATTGTGAAACAGCTGATGACTTCCGCAAAGAGAACTGGTTTGGATGGAATTAATGTGGATTTTGAATCCATGACAGAAGAAGCGGTTCCTCATTTTCTGGAATTTTTAAGAGAGCTGTCTATCGAGTGCAGGGAGCGGGGACTGACGCTCTCAGTGGACAATCCGCCGCCGCAGAATTATACGAAGTATTATAACCGCAAAGAACAGGCTTCGGTGGTTGATTATGTCGTGATTATGGGATACGATGAGCATTACAATGGTTCTGAGGAGGCAGGTTCTGTGGCTTCCCTTCCGTGGGTGATCGAGGGAGTGGAGGACACATTGAAGGAAGTGCCGGCAGAGAAAATTATTCATGGTATTCCTTTGTATACCCGGCTGTGGAAAACCTCGGCGGGGATTGTGACCAGTGAGGCGATTTCCATGCCCCAGGCACAGGAAGTGATTGAGGTGCATAAAGTGGAGACTTACTGGAACAAGGAAGTTCATCAGAACTACGGGAAATATGAAGAAGGAAATGATGTCTATGAGATTTGGCTGGAGGATGCAGATTCCATAGCAGAAAAGGTAAAACTGGTGCCTAAATACGGGCTGGCCGGAGTTGCCGAGTGGAAGTTAGGATTTGAAGATCCCGGCATATGGAGTGTCATTAATGAAAATTTGAGCACGAAGTAGGATAGGCAGAAAGGAAGGGGTAGCGATGGACCAGGAGGTTTTCAAGACGACGCTGATGGGAGGTTTTGACAAAGATGATGTGTTGGAGCAGGTGCAGAAAATGAAAGATGCGGCGATGGACGAACGGGCGCGGTTTAAGAAGACGATTTCTGAGAAGGATGCGAAAATCGCGGAACTTCAGAGACGCTTAGATCTCAAAGATATGCAGCAGCTACGTTTGGAACAGGACATACGGGAAAAATATCAGAAGTACATTGATAAATATGACAGTATTCTAAAGCTCGTGTTTGATGCGCAGGTTCGGGCGGATGAGATACTGGCGCAGACGATGGAGGAGTGTGAGAGAAAGAAAAAAGACACGCAGGAAGAGTGCCAGCGCATGAGAGAAGAGGCGGAGTCTGAAGTGCAAGAGGCCCGTGAGACGGCACGAAAAGAGATCGATGAAAATCTTTTGGAAGGGAAGCAGTGTTATCTGGCGATTCAAAAAGAAATGGATGAGATTGTCGATGTGATTAACCACGCACAGAAAAGGTTTATGGCTTCCTACAAAAAAATACATAGTATTGTGAACGCGGCACCGGAGCCTCTCGGTGGAGTGGATTTGGATGAGGAATTTGAGGAGGCGTAACATGCTAAAGACACCTTTTGGGTCATATACTTAACAGAGTAGACCCGAGAGGTGTTTTTGATTTGAAAAAGAAGATACTGGAATTGGGGATGGGAGTGCTTCTTTTAGTGTGTTTTCTTGCGCTTTCTAAAGAAGCGGCATCGGTGACCAGCCAGGCGGCGGGAAAAGTGATTGTTGTGGATGCAGGACATGGCGGGGCAGACCCGGGAATGGTAGGAATCGGTGATCTGGAAGAAAAAGGGATTAATCTGGCAATTGCACAGGAATTAAAGGAACTTTTGGAGAAAGACGGATACCAGGTAGTCATGACTAGGGAAGAGGACAAAGGTTTGTATCAGGAGGGGAGCAGTAATAAGAAGGCGCAGGATATGCAGAATCGTTGTGCTTTGATTGCCAAGGAAAAGCCGGCGGTGAGTGTCAGCATCCACCAGAACAGCTACAGCGACCCTGAGGTGAAGGGCCCGCAGGTGTTTTACTATGAACACTCTGCACAGGGGGAAGAGTTGGCAGTCTGTATTCAAGAACAGCTAAACCAGCAATTGGAGGTGGAACGGCCCAGACAGGTAAAAGGAAATTCTACTTATTATCTGCTGAAACGCAGTGAGGGCGTTTTGAATATTGTGGAGTGCGGCTTTTTGACGAATCCGCAGGAGGCGGAGCTTTTACAGACGAAAGAGTATCAAAAGAGAATAGCTGGGGCGATTAAGGATGGAATCGTGGAGTATCTGCAAAAGTTGTAACAGTTCAGCCAGCGCCATTTGTAAAACTGCACTGTTACACAAGGCTAAAAAAATAGTATTTTGTCTGTTCAAAAATGTTTTTTTTTGATATACTGACAAAGTGAAAGAAAGGGGGCTGAGGTTGCATTCAGTCCCTTTGCGTTTATAAGGAGCTTTTATGCTGGGAATCATTTATTTTGTTATTTGTCTTGTGATGGGAAGGGCAATTGAGACACTCACAAGGTCTGTCTGGGAGGAGGCAGCCCAAAGACTGCCCAATCCTTTTTGGCTGCGTGGCGTCTTACAACTCTTTTGCGGGACCTTGTGCGTTACCTGGCTGGTATATGGCGTCTCGTACTGCTTTCAGGCAGAGCGGCATCCGCTGGCCTATGGAAATGGAATTGTCCTGCCTGCGACCGCGGTCTGCGCGGCGGCTGTATTGTGGATGGACAGGAGAAGGGGAAAGGCAGGAAAACTTTCGGGAGTTACAGACCGAAAGCTTTTTTGGAGAGAGGGGGCCTTCTACCTGGCGGTTTTTCTTTTTATCAGTTGGTGGATGTGGTATGTCTTTCATGCATCGGAAGGAGTTCTGTATGCCGGTTTCACGGTGTTTGGGGATTTTTCGCCTCACACAGCGATGATACGTTCGTTCTCCTGGGGGAATAATTTTCCCACACAATATCCGTACTTTGGCGGAGAAGACGTAAAATATCACTTTATGTTTCAATTTCTCACAGGAAATCTGGAATATTTGGGGATTCCCATGGAGATAGGATTTTTGCTGACGGGAGCAGTGTTTTTCACCGGAATGGTGATTTTGGTGTGCACGTTGGCCCAGTGGATTTTTCAACGATTTTCGATTGGAGTGTTAGCAGGAATCCTTCTGTGCTTTCGCAGTTCTTTTTCTTTTTGGAGGTTTGTCTGGGAACACTTGGAAGCAGGAGACTTGTGGGAAACCTTGAAGACAAATACGGAGTTTATCGGGTACACGGCCAATGAAAGCTGGGGACTTTGGAATTTGAATGTGTATCTGAATCAGAGACACCTGGCCTTTGGCTTGTGCGCGCTGGGACTGGCGTTGCTTTTGTATCTGCCGGATTTGGACCGCGGCTGTTCCGGGCAGGAGAAGGGCTGGCGGTGGTTTTGGAACCGTGTATTTGGCGTGGAGTCTTGGAAGAGCAGAAATATCGGACGGGCCATATTTCTGGGAGTTCTCCTGGGAGCGAGCGTGTTTTGGAATGGGGCGGTTGTCATCGCAGCCTTGCTGGTTTTAGCAGGCTTTGCAATGTTTTCAGACGGAAAGCTGGACTACGTGGTGACTGCGGGAATTACGCTGGCGGCGTCCGCATTCCAATCTGCTTTTTTCATGGACGGAGCAGGGATGGAACTGCAGTTTCAGTTCGGTTTTCTGGCACAGGAGCCTACACTGAAAGGATGCGTAGTCTATCTGCTGGCTTTGACAGGACTTTTTTTTCCTCTTTTGGGGCTCACAATTCCGTTTTTGGGGAAGCTGGAGAAGTGTCTGGCCTTTGCCTTTAGTTTGCCATTGGTGTTTGCGTTTACCGTATCGCTGACACCGGATATCGCGGTAAATCATAAATATGTGATGATTTCCATACTGCTCTGTGCAATCTTGGTGGCAAAAGGACTGACGCAGCTTTTGGGAAAGAAGGCTGGCCAAAAAGTTTTGGCGGGATTTCTTGTACTGATGCTGACGGTGACAGGACTTTATGATATGGTAGTCATCTATAAGGATAATGATGCTTCGCACAGTTTTCAGATTGCGAAGGATGACGATGTGACAGAATGGTTGCGGGAAAATATAGACAGCGAGGATTTGGTGCTGACACCCCAGTACAGCCTTACTCGTGTGACGGTGTCAGGGATTATGATGTATTGTGGGTGGCCGTACTATGGGTGGTCCGCAGGATATGATACGGATTACAGAACGGCGGTGGCACTGGAAATCTACCAGACAGAGGACTCCGGGAGACTGAGAGAATTGGTGAGGGATGAGGGAATCACCTATGTTATATATGAAGATAATATGCAGTTAGATGGCCAGAGCTGTGAGGAAGGGACAATTTCTGAGACTTATCCCCAGGCTTATTGTTCGGAGGATGGGACTTTGAGAATATATCGGACAAGCGAATCGAGAGAAAGGGCAGAAGAGGTAAGAAAAGATGGATAAGTTATACATTGTGATGCCTGCGTACAATGAAGAGGCAAACATAGAGGCTGTGGTCTCACAGTGGCATCCTTTGGTGGAGAAAATCGGAAGTGACAGCAGACTGGTAGTGATGGATGATGGCAGCAAGGACCATACCTATGAGAAATTAAAAGATTTGCAGAAGAAGTTTCCACAGCTGGTGGGGGTGACGAAGGAAAATGAGGGGCATGGGGCGACAGTGCTCAGGGCCTACCACTATGCCGTCGATCATGGAGCGGATTATGTCTTTCAGACGGATTCAGACGGGCAGACTTTGCCAGAAGAATTTTGGCCTCTCTGGGAGAATAGGCAGAGAGGGGGGCTGCTGATCGGACAGAGAAAAGGCCGCGAAGATGGGATATCCAGGGTTTTTGTCACGCGGGTGCTCCGGCTGGTCTTGTTCGCTGTATTTCGTGTGTGGGTAAAGGATGCAAACACACCATTTCGATTGATGAAGGCGAGTGAGCTAGAACAGGTGCTGAAGAAGATTCCAGAGGGATTTAACTTGTCCAATGTGATTATGACGGTGATCTATGAGAAGGAAAATAAGGTGACCTATTATCCGATTACATTTCGGCCCAGGCAAGGCGGTGTGAATTCCATTAATTTAAGGAAGATCTCACGGATTGGCTGGCAGGCTGTGAAGGACTTTAGAAGAATACGCAAGGAACTGTGAGTCGGGAGGTGAAAATTTGAAGAAAGCTTGGATAGGAAAGGGAACTTTAGCAGTCGCTGTGATGGCTCTGGCTGGCTTTTTGCTGGGCAAAGACAGTATTTCTTTTTATAGCTGGTGGATGCTGGCAGGGATACTGGGACTTTTGTTTCAGCCGCTGACTGCGCGGCTGTTCAGCGGCTTTGCCGATCGAGGCTGGATGTTCTCGAAGGTGATCGGAGTGCTGATTCCTGGATACTTGACTTGGGTGTTGGTGGTTGGAGGAATTCTTCCGTTTACCACTGCCTCCTGTATAGGAGTCACGGCGGTGTGCGCGGTCTTGCTGATTGTATGGTGCTTTCAGGACGCGAAAAAAAGGATTCTGACCCTGCCGGAGGGCCAGTGGAACCTGGTGTATTGGGAGGAGCTTATTTTCCTCGTGATGTTCCTGCTGTGGACTTATCTGGCGGGATTTCGCCCACAGGCCTATGGGACGGAAAAATTTATGGACTATGGTTTTATGGAGGCGATGATGCGCAGCGTGACGCTTCCGGCAAAAGATCTTTGGTATTCTTTGGAGAATATCAACTATTATTACGGCGGACAGTATTTTGCCGTCTTTTTGACGAAGCTGACGGGAACACAGGTGGCGGTGACTTACAATCTGATGAGGACGTTTGAGGCTGGTCTGATGTTTGCGCTTCCCTGTTCTCTGGTCTGGCAGCTGCTGCGGGACAGAATGGGAAAGAGCCTGGTAGGAAAGAAGAAATCTATCCCGGTTCTGGGAGGACTTTTGACCGGTGTGGCCGTGAGTATGGCCGGAAACATGCATTATGTGATCTATGCCTGGATTTGGCCCAGGCTGGCCGATCTGGGGATCGTTTCCGAGAGGGATGACTATTGGTTCCCAGATGCGACCAGGTATATTGGACATGACCCAGAGACTGCGGACAAGACGATTCATGAATTTCCCAGCTACTCTTTTGTGCTGGGCGATCTGCATGCGCACATGGTGAATCTAATCTTCGTGATCTTGATTCTGGGAATACTCTACGCCTGGATGAGACAGAAGAGAAAGCAGGATAGGGAGACATTTCGGCAGTTCGGTAAGAGTCAGGTGGTAGCGGAGCTGCTTCAGCCTGGAATTTTGGCTGCGGCGGTGTTGCTGGGTGTCTATCAGTGGACGAATTATTGGGATTTCGTTTTCTATTATGTAGTCACCGGCGCAGTTGTGCTGTTTACGAATATCATCGTCTATGAAGGTCGGGTGCGCCGGATCGCGGCAGTGACTTTTTTGCAGGCGGTGGAAGTGATGGCCGTCGCCATGGTTGTGGCTTTGCCGTTTACCCTCACCTTTGATTCCATGACTCAGGGAGTTGCGCTGGCTCAAAACCACTCAGCGTTTTATCAGTTATGTATTTTATGGGGATTGCCTGTGGTGTTGGTGTTGATCTATGGAGTTACTCTGTTGTGGGAGAAAGTCAGGAGCAGACGATGGGCGTTCTTAGAAGGAATCCGTACGCCAGATCTCTATATTTTGATTTTGGGACTCTGTGCTGTTGGTTTGATTTTGATACCAGAGTTAGTCTATGTCAGGGATATTTATGAGAACGGAAATGCCAGGTCCAACACGATGTTTAAACTGACTTATCAGGCGTATCTAATGTTCGGAATCAGCATGGGATATATCCTCTTTTGGCTGCTGGCAGTTTGCAGGAAAAGGTGGAAGAAGGTCGCCGGGGCCGTGGGTCTTAGTCTACTGTTGATGACTTCCGGGTATTTTGGAAATGCGGTGCGCCATTGGTACGGCGAGGTGTGGAGACCATCTCTTTATCAGGGATTAGATGCCACGAGCTTTCTGGAAGTGGATTTTCCAGCGGATGCGGCTGCGATTCGGTGGCTGAGAGAGAATATCCAGGGGAGTCCTGTGGTCTTGGAGGCCAATGGACTGAGCTATACGGAGTACGAGAGAGTCTCAGCGATGACTGGGCTGCCGACGATTCTGGGATGGTATACTCATGAGCAACTCTGGAGAGGAAACGATGTGGAAGATCTCAATGAAAAGAGCGCAGAGGTACAGGAAATCTATACATCCACAGAGGAACAAAGGGTGAGAAGCCTGTTGGAAAAATATGATGTGTCTTATATTTTTGTGGGAAGCACGGAGTGGGACAAGTATGGCAGCAGTCTGAATGAAGATTTGCTCCAGAGCCTGGGGACAGTTGTGTTTCAGGATGAGATCTACGGAACTTATATCTTGCAGGTAGAGTAGAGAAGATAAACCTGCCTGTACCGAGCACATCCGCCTGTGGCGGTTGCTCTTTCCTGCTATAGAACAAAGTGGGCAAGCCCACTTCAGATCCCCCATCTCCTCAATCTTTGAGGGGCACGTCCTACTTTGCGCGCCGCCGCAACACCGCCTCGCGGTAAAATTCCTTATTGCGGCGTGCGCATCCTTAACGGAGCGTTTTGTAATAGGAAGGAGCTTTCACGCATTAGCGTGACAAGGTCTTTCCTATTTTATATAAGAAATGAGGGGTACCGCTATGGGTGTGCGGTACCCCTCTTCTAAAAGAGAGAATAAGTGGTTTTGCTATAGATATTCTTTTTTGACCTTGGCCCCTACGAATTGCACGGCTCTTGATGCTAGAATTAAGGTGGGGTCTGTTTTGGGGTAATCAAACCCATATAGATCGAAGGCGACGGGAAGCTCCGTGCAACCTAGGACCAAGGTCTGTGCGCCTTTTCGGAAAAGGTCTTCGATAGTTTTTTTAGTTGGTTTTGTGTCAATCTCTTTGTTTCCAGCTTTGACGCCGTTGTAGATTAAATCCATAATATGTACCTGGTTTTCAGGAGGGGGCACCATGATAGAGATGCCCCGCTTTTTAAATGCCTTTTCGTAGACAGCGGTCTGAAGCGTTCCGTCTGTGGCCAGAAGCCCTACTTTCCTTAGCCCTCTGTCGGAAATGACTTTGGCCGTCTCATCAATCATGCTTAAAAAAGGGATGTCCACGAAAGGCAGAATCCTGTCATAAAAATAGTGAGCCGTGTTGCATGGCATAATCAGGACGTCGGCTCCGAAACTTTGTAGCCGAACAGCGCTTTTTACCATCTCGGGAACCGGATCTTTGCCATGGCGGATGATCGCGTTGGTTCTGTCGGAAATCTCAGTGTTGTTGTCGATACAGATTCGAACATGCTCTTGATCGCAACTGGCGTCGGTGATTTGTATAATTTTGCTGAATAAGTCACAGGTGGCCAGCGGCCCCATTCCTCCTAGAATTCCAATTGTCTTTCGCATTTATCATCTTCCTCGGCTATAAATTAAGGGAGCTATTGAGCAGCTTGCTTGGAGCTAGGCGGAAGTTTGCCTTCTTTTCGGTCCTCCATAAAGGAGATGCAGGCTGCACAAGCCATATTTCCAGTGGTATTTACTGCGGTTCTTCCCATGTCTAAGATACGGTCGATACCAGCGACCAATGCGATGCCCTCCAAAGGCAGGCCTACAGACTGGAGAACCATGGAAAGCATAATCATACCGGAACCTGGGACTCCAGCTGTTCCGATAGATGACAGAACGGCAGTTGCGACAACGGTGATCTGCTGGGCCAGATTTAAGTCTTGCCCGAAAATCTGTGCGATAAAGATGGCACATACACCTTGATAAATTGCGGTTCCATCCATGTTGATGGTGGTTCCCAGTGGTATGACGAAACTAGAAATGTCTCGCCGGCTTCCCATTTTCTCAGAACAATCTAGAGCCATTGGCAGAGCTCCCATACTGCTGGAAGTGGAGAAAGCCATAACTGTTGCAGGCATTGCAATTTTAAAGAAACGCAAAATTGGTATTTTTGCGAAAAATTTCGTGAGTGTGGAATAGGTGAGTACCATGTGCAGGACATACACAAAGTAGCAGACTAAAATGAGTCTTAGCAAAGGAAGCAGAACATCCGGTCCGTTCTCTGCGATAACCGGTACCAGCAGAGCGAATACACCGATTGGAGACAGTCTGATGATGACTTCCATTACTTTCATACATACTTCTGTGGCACTGTCCACGAAGTCTCCGAACGTTTTCCCTTTTTCACCAGCCATCAGGATACCGGCTCCGAAAAACAACGCGATGACGATGACCTGTAGCATATCAGCACTGGCGAGCGGCTCAAATGCGTTTGATGGAAAGACGTTCATAAAGGTTTCACCCATAGAAGGTGCCTCTACTGCCTCGTAAGTAAGCGACTCACCAGACAGTTGATAACCACTTCCTACATTCAAAAGATTTGCGAAAATCAGACCTAAGGTGACAGCAAAGACGGTGGTCGCCATGAAAAATACGATCGTTTTGACACCGGCTTTTCCTACTTTCTTGATATCTTGCATAGAGATGACGCCGGATATGATGGAACTTAGAACCACAGGCACGACGATCATCTTGATGAGGTTCAGGAAAATAGTGCCGAAAGGTTTGATATAAGTGTTGGCGATGTCCGCGTGTTTCTGCATCAGAATGCCGACGATGATTCCCAAGATCATACTTATGAGAATAAAATGCGGCAGCGACAGTCTTTTTTTCTTCATTGATACCCCTCCTCGATCAGTGATTGTACTTTGTCTCTAAAATGTTCTCCATGCCAGCTATTTTTACACAGAGGGTAAAAATTTTCATTGCAGTTTCTAGCTCGTCCAGATTTGGGTAAGAAGGCGCGATTCGGATGTTGGAATCGGCTTCGTCTTTTCCATAAGGATAAGTAGCACCGGCTTTGGTGAGAACTACGCCGGCTTCCTTGGCCAGCTGTACGGTACGTCTTGCACAGTGGGGGAGTGTATTGACGGACACGAAATATCCTCCTTTCGGAGAAGTCCAATCGGCTAAGCCGGTACCGCGAAGCTCCCGATCGAGCCAGGTTTCTACTAGATCGAATTTAGGACGGAGCTGCTTGGCCAGTTCTCCCATGTGCAGACGTATGTTTTCTGGTGTCTTAAAATATTTTACATGACGCAGTTGGTTGACCTTATCGTGACCAATGGTTTGCGCAGACATGTGTTTTTTCAATTCAGCAATATTGGACGGTCCGGATGCCACAAGGGCTACGCCTGCTCCTGGAAATGTTATTTTGGATGTGGAGAAGAAGTAATATACCCGTTCTGGGTAACCTGCGACCTGACATTCTTCAAAAATGTTCTTCAGAGAGACCTCTTCATATACGTGGTGTACTCCATAGGCGTTGTCCCAGAAAATTCGGAAATCAGGGGCTGCGGTCTCCATGGAAGCAAGCATGGACACTACTTCGTCACTATAGCAGACACCGCTGGGGTTAGAGTGAAGAGGCACGCACCAGATGCCTTTGATCAGTGGGTCGGCTTTGACCAGCTTCTTGACTTGCTCCATGTCCGGGCCGTCATCCAGCAGTGGGACAGGAATCATCTCGATTCCTAACTCTTCACAACAGGTAAAATGTCGGTCATATCCTGGAACCGGACAGAGAAACTTGACGGGAGTACCGTTTAAAGAATAGTATATCCAAGGTTTTTCGCCTCCTGTGCCAAATAGACAGAGACTGGATAAGGTATCAAACATCAGATTCAGGCTGGAATTGCCGCCGATAATCAGAGCTTCTTCTTTTAGCCCCAAGAGCTGGGCGAACAGTCTTTTGCATTCAGGAATTCCGTCCAGGATGCCGTAGTTTCTGGCATCTGTCCCATCTTCCAGAAGGTAGCCGTCCATCTCCTTTAACAGATCGTTGCTCAAATCCAACTGTGAAGGGCTAGGTTTTCCGCGGGTCAGGTTCAGATTCAAATTTTGTCTTTGGTAAGAAGCATATTCCTCTTTTGCTTTTTGGAGTTCTTTGGTAAGTTCTTCTTGTGTGTAATTGTTAATGGGGGTCATTGTATCCTCCTTTCTTTTTTGGTATTGAAGACACCGCCCACGTAGGGCAGAGTCTTCTATCTTAAAAACCACCTGGTACAGTGAAGTCAACGGGGCGTATGTTGGGGGGAGTCGAGGTGATTTTCAGATCATTTTTTATTCGACATGCGTTCTGTTTTGTGTTATTGTTAATTCTGTAAAAAGAACTGCTTTTTTGAAAATTGTTGAAATGTTATATTTTTCCTCCGCATTTGATGAGTTTATTATAGAAATATACCAGGACAATAGCAAATATTTATAAAACTATAAAAGTTATAAGTATTTGCTTATAAAAGGAGGGTGCCTATGTTTAACGGTATGAAGTATGTCTACGAGGTATATAAAGAGAGAAGTTTCTCCAATGCGGCGCGAAATCTCTACATTTCCCAGCCTGCTCTGAGTGGAATGATTAAGAAGATTGAGAAAAATATTGGAATGCCTCTGTTTGACCGAAGCACGACGCCGATTCAGTTGACGGAATGTGGAAAGAAATATATTAAAACCGCCGAGAAAATTATGAGCTTGGAGGACGAGTTTGCCTACTATGTGGGCAAATTAGATGAATTAAAGACGGGGCGTCTTACGGTGGGAAGTACATACCTGTTTTCTTCTTTTGTACTACCGAAATATATCAAGAAATTTAAAGCGTCTTACCCGGATGTAAAGGTGAGTTTGTTTGAAGGAAACAGTAATCTTTTGGAGAAAAAGTTGGCCAATGGGGAGTTGGACTTTGTTGTGGACAACTATCTGTTGGACGAAAAGGTATATGACAGAATATCTATGATGAAGGAGCGGCTGCTTTTGGCTGTCCCGGCGTCTTTTTCCAGTAACCGCCGTGCCTCGACTTACCAGCTGACGGTGAATGATATTATTAATGATGTGCATCTGAATCCTTCTTTTCCAGCGGTTCCGCTGAAAAAATTTCAAGATGAGCCCTTTATGGTCATGAGACAGAATAACGATACCAGGGACCGAGTGGAGGCGATCTGTAAGCGTGCAAACATTTCTCTGAATGTGACACTGAAACTGAATCAGTTGATGACGGTGTATCATCTCTTAAAGTTCGAACTGGGAGCTTCTTTTGTCAGTGACACGATTGTCAAATGCTTTCCCTCAAATGATACGGTGCTCTATTACAAATTGGATGACCTGGCGGCGGTGCGGGATGTCTATCTGTTTTACCGCAGAAATAGATATCTGACCAGGAGCATGGAAGAGTTTATGAAGATTGTGTTAGAGGAGCAGCCTGAGGAAGTAATTATATAAGTATTTACTTATGTGAATTATTTTTGTATATATGAACAAGCGATAACTGGAAAAAATAGTAAAAATGACGAAAAGCTGTCCGGTCTATGGTACTATGGTTCGAGGGTAGCTTTTGAGACGGCAGATAAACAAAAGTCTTTGCAGTTTACAGATTTTAGGGTATAATAAGAGAAGCGAGATATTGAAAGAATACGGAGGTAAACAATATGTTAGTATCTGCTACAGAAATGCTGAAAAAGGCGAAAGCTGGTCACTATGCGGTAGGACAGTTCAACATCAATAACCTGGAATGGACAAAGGCGATTCTCTTAACCGCGCAGGAGAATCATTCACCGGTGATCTTGGGAGTGTCTGAGGGTGCAGGTAAATACATGGGTGGCTATAAGGCTATTGTGGGTATGGTGAATGGTATGCTGGAAGAACTTAAAATTACTGTTCCAGTTGCTCTTCATTTGGATCACGGTTCTTATGAACACTGCTACAAATGTATGGACGCAGGATTTTCTTCTGTTATGTTTGACGGTTCTCACTATCCGATTGAAGAGAATGTGGCAAAGACAAAGGAATTGGTGGGAGAGGCTCACAAGAGAGGTGTCTCCATAGAAGCTGAGGTGGGTTCCATCGGCGGAGAAGAAGACGGAGTTATCGGAATGGGTGAGTGTGCTGACCCGAAAGAGTGTAAGGCGATTGCAGATTTAGGCGTTGACTTCCTGGCAGCAGGTATTGGAAATATCCATGGAAAATATCCGGAGAACTGGCAGGGACTTTCTTTCGAGACTTTGGACGGCATTCAGCAGCTGACAGGTGAGCTTCCTCTGGTACTTCACGGAGGTACAGGAATTCCGGCAGATATGATTAAGAAAGCCATCACTCTGGGTGTTGCTAAGATTAACGTGAATACAGAGTGCCAGCTGGCATTCGCTGAGGCGACCCGCAAATATGTGGAAGAGGGAAAAGATCAGCAGGGCAAAGGCTATGACCCGCGTAAGCTGTTGGCTCCTGGATTCGAGGCTATCAAAGCCACGGTGAAAGAAAAAATGGAACTGTTTGGTTCTGTTGATAAAGCTTGATAGAAGAAGAGAATATATAAATATACCGGCAACAGAAACCTAGGTTTCTGCTGCCGGTTTTTTGTTTCATGGGAAATTACGTGACCACGGTATCGAGAGGGGGAGGAGTTCTCAGGAGAGGAGATTTTTTTTGAGGCAATCTAGGAATTCATAACAATCTTCTTCAGAGATTGCCCCCATGTTTGCAACCTGGAACATTCCCATCTCTAGATATTTGCCTTTTCCTGGATATAACGTGTAGCCATCCATTTCCATTTGCGAGAGGAATTTGTGTAAGTCTAAATGTTTAGGGAGAAAAACGGAAGTCACAGTGTTGGATAAATGCTCCTGAATTAAGAGTTCTAATCCCAATTCTTTGAGTCCGTTTCTTAAGATTTCAGCATTTTTCGCGTAACGCTGAACGCGGTTTTCTACTCCTTCATTCAAAATATTGTCAAGAGCAGCATCCAAGGCCCAAAACAGAGTTACGTTTGGTGTGTTTGGGGTTTGACTGTTTTCTTTGGCGGCGCTGTAGTGTTTGTAGAGGTTTAGGTATACATTCTTACATTGGTCCGGACTCAAAGACTGCAATATGCTTTCTTTGGCACAGATGTAGGCGGAGCCAGGGAAGGCGCCGAGACATTTTCCGCCCACAGAAGTGGTAATGTCAATGTGGTTTTCTGCTACGTCAATGTTCTGTCCGGCTGCTGCGGAGACAGAATCTACGAAGAAAATTTTTCCATATTTTTGTGAAAGCTCCCCCACTTCATGGACAGGATTAATCATTCCGGTGGAAGTCTCGTGGAATACCATTGCGATTACTTTAATATCAGGATTTTCTCGCAAAACTTGTTCCACATCTTTCAGATCTGGTGGCGTTGCCCATGGAGTATCAATTTTCAGCATAGGAATTTGATATTTCTGGATAATTTCCTCTAAGCGTTCCCCAAAGACGCCGTTACTGATTAAAAGGACCTTGTCGTGGGAAGAAGCGAAAAGAGAAGATAATACGGTTTCATTGGCAGCAGTGCCTGAACCAGAGATCACGAGAGAATAATAGCTGTCGTCTGCACCGAAGAGTGTGCAGATCTTTTTTTGAAGCTTTTGGAATAGTTCTTCAAATTCAGAGCTTCTGTGGCATATATCGGGATGCAGCAGAGCTTTTCGTACATTGTCTTCCACCATGACAGGTCCCGGGCTGAATAATTTTTGCTTTTTCATCACATTCCCTCCTAAAATGAATTTAATTATCATATATCTGATAACCTGATATTATCGAAAAATAGAAGGAGATTATAGAACAAATCGGAACTCACCTCTAGGAATTCGTCATATAATTGAGTATAATTTGAATAAGTTATCTGATATCTGCTATGCGGTAAGGCGAAAATTTTAGGAGGAAAGCGATGGCGGAATATTATCTTGGAATCGATCAGGGGACGACGGGGACTATGGCTCTTTTGCTGGATAAGTCCTGGAAGGTTGTTGCAAAGGGGTACCGGAGACATCGTCAGTATTATCCCAAGCCAGGCTGGGTAGAACAAGATGCAGTTGAGCTGTGGAAGGATGCAAAACAAAGCGTGCAGGAGGCAGTGAGAAAGGCAGGAATAAGACCCGGCGAGATCAGAGGAATTGGATTAGATCATCAGGGAGAGTCGGTGGTTGTCTGGGACCGTATCACAGGTGAACCGGTTTATCCGGCAATACTTTGGCAGGATAGGAGGACTTCAAGACAGGCAGATGAGCTAAGAAAAAACTATGGAGACTACATAGAGAATACGACAGGGTTGAAGGCAGATGCCTATTTTAGCGGGACGAAGATACAATGGATATTAGAGCAGGTGCCGGGAATGGCTGAAAGATTGAGAAGCGGCAGAGTCCTGGCGGGGACGATGGACAGCTGGCTAATCTGGAATATGACAGGGAGAAGACACCATGTTACCGACCTTTCTACAGCATCTAGAACTATGCTGCTGAATTTAGAGACAGAACAATGGGATGAAGGAATGCTGAATTTGCTGGGTATTCCAAGAGGAATCCTGCCGGAGCTTATACCGAGTGCCGGGGTATATGCATATACAGATCCAGACTGTTTTTTGGGAGAACGAATTCCAGTAGGAGCAATTTTGGTAGACCAGCAGGCAGCTTTGTTTGGTCAATGCTGTTTTCAACCAGGAGATGTGAAAGCCACTTATGGAACGGGATGCTTTTTGTTGATGAATACGGGAGACAAGAGAGTATTTTCGAAAGGAGGTTTATTGCCTACCGTTGCGTGGAAACTTCCGGATTATAGGACGACCTATGCTCTGGATGGTGGTGTATACACTGCGGGAACAGCTATTTCTTGGTTGCAGGATGAACTGCGTTTATTTGAACAGCCGGAAGAGACAGAGCAGATGGCTAAAAGCGTGGCTGATACGGGGGGAGTATTTTTTGTGCCGGCTTTTTCAGGTTTGGGAGCGCCTCACTGGGATCAGTATGCCAGAGGAACCTTAGTCGGACTTACCGGAGGAACTCAAAAGGAGCATATTGTGAGAGCAGCGTTGGAAAGTATTGCCTATCAAGTCTCCGAGAATATTCAGGTGATGAGGCAGGACTTACAGAGAGAAATTCAGGTGATAAGAGCTGATGGCGGGATGAGTGGCAATAGCTTTTTCATGCAGTTTCAGGCGGATATCTTAGACATCGCCGTAGATGTTCCAGTAATTAGGGAGACAACTGCACTTGGAGCGGCTTATATGGCGGCAGTGGGACTTGGGACTTTCACCAGAAGAGAAGAAATTGAAAAGAGATGGAAGCGGTATAGGAGATACGAACCTCAGATGAGTCGGCAAAACAGAGAGGCTCTCTTGGGAAGGTGGAAACAGGCAGTGGACAGAGCAAAAGGATGGGAGCGTAGTTAGTGAGAAAAAGTGAGAGGTATCTGGAAAAAATAGATAAAATAGTAGAATATTTTTTGGCACATATTACAGAAAATATTAATATTTATAGTAAACATATGAAAATAAAACTTAATTGTCTTGACAAATATAAGAAGTATATAGTATTTTGATTACAACACAACATATCAGATATGTGATAACATATAATATGAAAACTGGATAAAAATGGAAAGGAGATTGGAAAATGAGCGATTTTCAGTACTATGTTCCGACAAAAGTATATTTTGGAAATGGGAGTCTTGAAAAACTTGCGACTATGGATTTACCAGGGAAAAAAGCGATGATCTGTATGACAGAGGGGGTGAGGCAGTATGCGGGAAAAATTGTAGAATTGTTGGAACAAAATGGGGTGTCCACTGTGATTTTTGATCAAGTGCAGCCGAATCCGAACAGTACGGGAGTAATGAAGGCGGTAGCTTTGGCCCAGGAAAATGGAGTAGACTTTCTGATCGGCTTAGGAGGGGGCTCTAGTGTAGATACCGCGAAGGCAGCCGCAGTGGTGATGGCGAATGGTGGAGATGTATGGGAATATATGGGGGGAATGACTGGGAAATTAAAGCCGGTTAAGAGAGCATTGCCGGTGGTAGCTATTTCCACCACATCTGGGACAGGTACGGAGGTGAATCCATTCGCTGTGATTACGAAAGAAGAGACCTGTGAAAAAATAGATTTGAGTAGCGAGGCTGTCTACCCTGCAATCTCAATCATCGACCCTACTCTTCAGATGACAGTACCGGCAGCTTTGACAGCATGTCAGGGAATGGATGTGCTGTTTCATTCTGCCGAAGGCTATATTGCCAACTGTGCAACACCTATCAGTAATTTGTATGCGTTAGAGAGTATTAAGCTGGTAGCCCGATATCTTCCTAGGGCGGTAAAGGATGGCTCTGATTTAGAGGCACGGGAAGGGATGTGTCTGGCAAACCTTTATGCAGGAATTGTAGAGTCTACGTCCGCATCCACGTCAGAACATGCGATAGGCCATTCTCTGGGCGCTATGCATACTTCTACGCCTCATGGGATGGCGCTGTGCCTAGTCTGTGTAGAATGTTTCAAATACTACGCGAGGTATGTGCCACAGCTGCTTGCAGATATGGCTGAGGCGGTGGGATACCCTAAGACGCCGGAAAGCTTTGTGGAATTTTTGGAAGATCTCCTGGAACAGGTAGGGCTGGCACGTATTGACTATACACAGTGGGGAATTACACCGGAGCGTGCAGAGGAATATGCGAGGAACTCTTACGAGGTGACACAGGTTCTACATGACAGCGATATCCATCCGATGCCGCTGGAAGACTGCGTCGGAATTATTGAGAGATCTTTGGCGAGAGCGGTAAACAAGGAAGAGTAAAAAAAGAGGGAGACATATGAGAGCAAAACATGTATTTCGAACTGTGGATACCCATACGGCAGGACAGCCCACCAGGACCGTAGTGTCGGGGCTGCCGCCGGTTCCGGGGAAAACGATGGAAGAAAAATTGCTGTATGCAAAGGAAAAATACGATTGGGTGAGGACGCTTTTGATGTGTGAGCCTAGAGGCAGCAATGTGATGTCGGGGGCCATTTTGACAGAACCTTGTACCCCGGGGACGGATGTGGGGGTTTTGTACATGGAAGTAGGCGGATGGATGCCTATGTGCGGGCACGACACCATTGGAGTGGGAACTGCTCTGGTGGAATGCGGAATGGTGAAAGTTGCCGAGCCTTATACAGAGCTGAAGCTGGACACAGCGGCAGGCGTTGTGACTCTGAAGATAAAAGTGAGCGGACAAAAGGCGGAAACGGTGAGTTTTGTGAATGCGCCGGCTTTCATGCTCAGGAGTCAGGAAACTGTGGACACAAAAGAATACGGGAAGGTTACTGTGGACATCGGATACGGCGGAAATTTTTATGCGATTGTCGACGTACAGGCGGTGGGACTGGATTTAAAGAGAGAGAATTACCGAAGCTTGATCGACGCTGGTAATCTGCTGAAAACATACATCAATGAACAGCTTCCAGTGGTACATCCGGAGAAACCATTTATCAATGAGACAAATCATATTGAATTTATAGGTCCATCGGATACCCCAGGTGTCTACAACAAAGATGCGGTAGTTTTTCCGCCGGGGGATATTGATCGTTCACCGTGTGGGACCGGTACTTCGGCCAGATGTGCTCAGCTTGTGGCGGAGGGAAAACTAAGAGTTGGCGAAAGTTTTGTACATGAGAGTTTTATCGGAAGTCTGTTTCGATGTAAAGCAGTGAAGGAGACAGAGGTGGCCGGTATACCGGCGGTGATACCGGAAGTGACTGGAAGCGCTTATATGATGGGAATGAGCACCTTCTTTTTAGATCCTGATGACCCATTTCCGATAGGATTCCAGTTGTCTTAAAAGAGAACGGAGAATGAGAGATGAGAGTGAAAAAACATCCTATTTTGGGGACGATAGATTGGAAGGATAAAGTGAAAATCACAGTAGATGGGATGGAATTGTCTGCGGTGCGTGGAGAGATGATTGCGGCGGCTTTGATGGCGCATGGAATTAAGGTTCACAGATATACCACAAAGGCCCATGAACCCAGGGGAATTTACTGTGGAATTGGTCAGTGTACAGATTGTGTGATGATTGTGAATGGCAAGCCAAACGTAAGGACTTGTATTACCCCTGTGGAAGATGGAATGGTCATAGAGACGCAGGAGGGCTGCGGCAGAAAAAGAGGTGAATGCGGATGCGAAGAGAAGTCGTAATCATCGGTGGAGGGCCGGCTGGTTTATCTGCCGCTATTGAACTTGCCGAGACAGGAGCACAAGTGCTTTTGATTGATGAGAATAGGCAGCCTGGAGGACAGCTTTTTAAACAGATACATAAATTTTTTGGTTCCAGAGTGCATAACGCAGGTATCAGGGGTGTGGATATCGGCAAGAAGCTCCTAGAAGAGACAGAGACCTTAGGCGTGGAAGTGTGGCTGAACAGTGCTGCCATCGGAATTTTCGAGGAAAGACGGGTGGCAGTTCTCAGGAACGGGGAGACTGTGACGGTGGAGGCTGAGGCAATTTTAATTTGTACTGGCGGAGCTGAGAATGCCTTGAATTTTCCAGGTTGGACGCTGCCCGGTGTTATGGGAGCTGGGGCGGCTCAGACGATGGTAAATGTAAATCATGTTCTTCCCGGAAAAAATGTGCTGATGGTGGGCTCAGGAAATGTGGGAGTCATCGTTACTTACCAGTTGCTTCAGGCAGGTGCAAACGTGGTTGGAATCGTGGAGGCGGCCCCCAAAATAGGCGCATATGGGGTTCATGCGGCAAAAGTGAGGAGGGCGGGAGTGCCATTTTATCTGAATCATACGATTATCCGAGCAGAAGGGGAAAGTCAGGTGAAAAGAGCAGTTATAGCCCAATTAGATCAGTGGACGCCCATACCAGGAACCGAGAAAGCCTTTGATGTGGATGTGGTCTGCATTGCTGCTGGACTTAGACCTACTTCTGAGCTGGCCTGGATGGCTGGCGTGAAACATATTTTTGTGCCGGAATTGGGTGGATGGATGCCGCAACATTCAGAGAATATGCAGACCAGCGTGAAAGGTATCTATGTGGCAGGTGATACTGCTGGAGTGGAGGAGGCTAGCACAGCAATGGATGAGGGCAGATTAGCAGGAATTTCCATTGCTGAGAGTCTTGGCTATCTGACGACTAAGGAAAGTGCAGACAGGCAGGAAGAGACGCGTCAACGACTTATGGCGCTGCGTATGGGGCCGTTTGGAGATAAAAGAAGGAATGCGAAGGATAGAATTATGGGGGGAGGGTGCTGAGTGGAAAATCGAGGAATTTTATATGACGGCTATCCGTCTATTCTTGAGATCAAAGAGGCAAACAACTGGCCGAGTGAAGAACGATTTCGTAGAGGGCCGGTGGCAATTTCAGAGTGTGTGCAGCAGATTCCCTGCAATCCCTGCGAGAAATCCTGTCCTGTGCACGCGATTCATGTGGGGTCTCCGATCACCAACACACCGAGAATTGATCTGGATTTGTGCGTGGGATGTGGAAACTGTGTGGCATTATGTCCAGGTCTCGCGATTTTTGTGGTAGACAAGACATACAGTGAGCAGGAGGCGACGGTGACGTTTCCGTTTGAATATTTGCCTCAGCCCGTTGTAGGGGATGAGATACAGGCGCTGAACCGGGCGGGAGAATTTGTGTGTACCGGACGAGTCGTGAGAATTGTAAATAAGAAAAAAAACGATCACACAGCAGTAATCACCATTGCGATTCCGAAAGCACATGCGGACCAGGTGAGAACCATGCAAAGGGAAGGTGTGGCAGAGGTGAAAGATCCCTGGGAGAATGCGAAGGGAAATGACAAAATACCGGATGAGATGATTGTTTGCAGATGTGAGGAAGTCACTGCCGGCGAGATTCGAAGAGCAATCCGGGAGCATGGGGCGAGGACAGTCACTGAGGTGAAGAGACGCGTAAGAAGTGGAATGGGTCTTTGCCAGGGCAGAACCTGCTCAAAGCTGACAATGAAGATTTTGGCAGAGGAGACAGGTAGAATGTCTGAGGAAATTTCACCAGCTACCAGCAGACCGCCGGTTCGTCCGGTTACATTCGGCGAGCTTGCGAGAGGGGGAACAAAAGATGAGTAAGAGACAGACCGAGGTAGCCGTGATCGGGGCAGGGGTGATCGGGTCTGCGGTTGCCTATTATGCGGCAAAGGCAGGTTTTCAGGTGGCTTTGATTGACGCTGGAGACAGCGCACAGTTTACTTCCAGCCGCTGTGATGGAAATGTTTTGGTCAGTGATAAAATGCCTGGTTATGATGCGAGTCTGACGGCGAGAAGCCAGGAGCTTCTGGATGAATTGAGTGACGAGTTGGATTATGACTTCCAGTGGGAACGACGGGGCAGCATGTTGGTTATGGAAAATGAGCAAGAGATGGAAATGGGCCAAAAGCTGTGCGAGGATTTTAAGGCAAACGGCATTACTGGGGTCCATATGATGGACCCAAACGAATTGGCCCAGAGAGAGCCCTATCTGGCCAGGGATTTGGCTGGGGGCATGTGGTTTGATGGTGATGGTTGTCTGTATCCGATGGGGCTGTGTTACGGATTGGCGGAGGGACTGAAAAAATACAGGGGAGAACTTCTGCTTCATCAGCCCGTGACGATGGTGAAGAAAAGCGGAAAAGGCTTTGTATTGTCCACACCTGACTATGAAATTTGGACAGAACGGGTGGTGAACTGCGCAGGAATTCAGTCGGCAAGGGTAGGGGCGATGTCAGGGATTGAGATTCCTGTAAAGCCTAGGCAGGGACAGATTTTGGTGTCGGAGCCGACCGTCCAGCTGGCGAAGCAAAAAGTCATGGAATTCGGTTATATGATGGCGAAATTCCAAAGTTCTGACTATGTACGCCCTGTGACGTCTCTGATGGAGAAGTATGGGGTTGCTCTGGTCTATGAACCGACCGGAGGAAACAATTTTCTCCTGGGCAGCAGCCGCTACTTCACAGATATGGATGATGTAAAAGTAGATATAGAAGTGATGAAAGCGATTGCACTCAGAGGAATCCGATTCTTTCCGGCTATGGCTGATGTGAAAGTGATTCGTAGTTATGCGGGAATTCGTGCGTATACACCGGATCATATGCCGATTATTTCAGATACAGTGGTTGACGGTTATTATGTGGCTACCGGACACGAGGGGGATGGGGTTGGACTCTCAGCAATTACAGGTGTTTTGATGACCCAACTGCTGTCGGGAGAAGTCACGGAGTTTGATATGGAACCTTTGAGACTGAGTAGATTTTAGGACTATTCAGAGATTATATAGAGATGAGATATAGATAAAAAAGCAAAAACTAAGATTGGAAATTGGGTCTTTCGCAGCCGGCAGTGTAAGGCCCGTTGACAATATGTAACACATAAAGCAGGAATCTCACAAATTTACTGTTCGTGGGATTGTATTTCCGGGAAGAAGAAAATGAGGAGGAAACCAGATGAAGTTAAAGAAAATGTTAAGTGTACTGTTGGTCTCGGCTGTTTTAGTAAGTATGACGGCATGTGGGGGAGAGACTGAGAGTTCTTCCGATGGGGGAGAGAAGGCATCTGCAGGCGGCAGTGATACGATCACCATCGGTGCGAGCCTTCCTATGACAGGCTCTGTGGCTTTGAACGGAGAAATGATATTGGAAGGGATTCAGATGGCTGTGGATGAGTGCAATGAGGCTGGGGGAATTGATGGAAAAGAAGTAGTCATTGATGCCCAGGATGACCAGGCGGAGCCTAATCAGGCTGCCAGTGTGGCAAATATGATGAGTGCGGATGAGAAGATTGTAGCTATCATAGGAAGTCTGAAGAGCTCCTGTACCCTTGCAGCGGCCCCTATCTACGAGGAAGCGGGAGTAGTAGCTCTATCACCAGACTCCTCCTCACCAGAAGTGACGAATGCAGGAGAATATATTTTCAGAATCAAAAATTCTGATGTGGTTTTAGCTCAGACAATGGCAAAAGGTGCAATCTCGGACGGGCACACGAAATTTGCTATTTTGTATGAGAATAATGATTACGGGGCAGGAGTATTGGAGCAATCTCAGATTGCCATAGAAGAGGCAGGCTGTGAGATTGTGTGTACGGAGTCGATTTTGACAGGAGAGCAGACAGACTTTAGTTCTATTATCTCTAAGATTAGAGAATCTGGGGCAGATGCGATTTTAATGGGCGTAGATTACAACGAGTCCGGTTTGGTTATGAAACAGATGAAAGATGCAGGACTTGATTTACCAAGATATGCGACGGACGGGCTGTTTACAGATGCTTTCATCGAAGTAGGTGGCGAGGCGGCAGACGGAACCACGGTTTTGACCTCTTTTATCACATCAGACCAAAGTGAAAATGTGCAGAATTTTATCAAAAAATATCAGGAAAAATATGACGGCGAGATGCCTTCTATTTTCCAGGCAGAGGGATACGACTGTGGAAAGATTGTCATCGAAGCGATTGAGAATGCGGGAACGGACCGCAAAGCTATCAGGGATTACATGGCGACGATGTCTTATCAAGGAGTGACAGGAGACTGTACGTTTGATGAAAATGGAGATGTCAATATTCCTTTGAAACGCTGTATCGTGGAAGAGGGAGAATTTGTACTTTTAGAAGAATAGGAGCAGACTGCGAAGCCAGTGAATAGGGATGGGAGGGCTATTCAGTCAGGATAAAAAGTTATCCTGACTGGGGCCTCTAGTACAGAACAATAAGGAAAGGGGGATGGAAATTTGTTTATTCAAAATCTAGTAAACGGTATTACTTTGGGGTCCGTATTTGCTCTGATTGCATTGGGATACAGTATGGTATACGGCGTCCTATTCTTTGTAAATTTTGCCCATGCAGATGTAATGATGTTCGGAGCATATTTTTCATTGATTTTACTGGGCTCAAATTTGCCGCTTCCGATAGCAATTTTGTGTTCCGTGACCATGTGCGCGATTATGGGTGTTTTGATAGAGTTTTTAGCCTACAGAGCGTTGAGAGGCTCTACGAGGTTGGCCGCTATGACCAGTGCGATGGGGGTATCTATTATCTTACAGGTGTTGGCCCAATTGATTTGGGGGTCCGGTACGAAGAGTATTCGTTCTCATTTAGATTTCTCAGTGACACAGCTTAATCTTCCTGGTGGAATTACAATTAGCAATTTACAGATCATTACCTTAGCGGTAGCTATAGTCATGATGCTCGGGCTGACTTTGTATCTGCGAAGGACAAGATCGGGAAAAGCTCTGAGGTCTACCGCCTTGGACAACGAGGCTGCTAGACTGATGGGAATCAACACAAACCATGTAATCAGCATGACCTTTGCCATCGGTTCAGGGCTTGCAGCTATTGGAGGATTTCTCGTGGCAGCACAATATGACGCCATTTATCCTACCATGAGTCAGTCTGTAGGAAATAAAGCGTTTGCCGCGGCGATTTTAGGCGGAATTGGAAATATACCCGGAGCAATGGTGGGAGGTATTTTAATCGGTATTGCAGAGTCTTTAGGGGCTACTTATATTTCTTCTCAATATCGGGACGCAGTTGCGTTTATTGTCCTGATTCTTGTACTGCTGATTAAACCTACTGGAATCATGGCTAAGAAGAGTAAGGCGTAAAGGAGGAGAATAAGATGAGAGAAAAGTTTAGAACTTGGAACAGAGAAAAAGTCATCGGAATCTTTCTCCTGGCCTTTGCCCTAATTGGTCCTTTGGTGATACACCAGAATTATATCATTCACTTGATGGTGATGTGCGCCATCTATGCGGGACTGGCTTGTTCTATGAACATTATTTTAGGATATACAGGGTTGTTTTCCCTGGCTCACGCAGCGTTTTGGGGGATTGGAGCCTACACTTCGGGGATTCTGGTGGGAAAGCTTGGATTTCCAATCTGGGTGGGGTTTTTGTTGTCGGGTGTCGTCGCCTGCATTTTCGGGATGATTATCGCGATTCCCTCGCTGAATTTAAGAGGAGATTATCTAGCGATCGTAACGCTGGGATTTGGACAGATTGTACGTTTGATTGAGCTGAATGAACAATGGCTGACAAATGGAGCGATGGGAATCACTGCGATACCGAAGCCGGCATTGTTTGGAATTAAATTTGGACGCGTGCAGTTTTTCTATCTAGCTTTAGCCATTACGTTGTTGGTGATGCTGGTGATTTATAGGCTGGTGAAATCTCGCGTTGGCCGGGCACTGATTGCGATTCGGGAGGATGACCTGGCAGCCATGGCTATCGGTGTGAATGTGAGAAATTATAAGATACTGGCCTTTGGAATTGGAACGTTCTGCGCAGGCCTGATGGGCAGTGTCTATGCGCATTATATTACCTTTATCAGCCCAGACCAGTATACGTTTCAGATTTCCGTAAACATTTTCTGTATGGTGATCTTAGGGGGGATGGGCACGACTATCGGCCCAGTACTGGGAGCAATTGTACTGACGCTTTTACCGGAGGTGATGAGAACCTTCGATGTCTATCGCATGATTATTGTTGGTCTACTCATGGTACTGTGTATGATTTTCAGACCACAGGGAATCATTGGTTCCTATGTGGTAGGTGGCACCTCGATCTGGGATACCCTTTCGAGAAAACGAAAAAAAGCGAAAAAGGGACAGCAAGGAGGTCGGTGAAATGTCAGTGATATTGAGAGCAGAACATGTGTGCAAGGCTTTTGGCGGTGTAAAAGCATTGAACGACGTCAGTTTTGAGATTCGAGAGGGAGAGATCATTGGCTTGATCGGACCGAATGGAGCGGGAAAAACTACGATGTTTAATATTATCGCAGGTGTCTATCCGGCGACCTCTGGAAACGTGGAATTTTTAGGAAAAAATATCAATACAGTTCCCACTCACAATCGCGTGAAGATGGGGATGGCCAGAACTTTTCAAAATATCAAACTGTTTTCCAATGTCAGCGCTTTGGAAAATGTGCTGGCTGGATGTCATAACTGGTCGAAAAGCCAATGGCTGCCTATCATTCTGGGACTGCCAAAGACAAAGGAAGACGAGAGACGTAGTCGAGAATACAGCCTTCAAATGCTGGAATTTGTAAATCTGATTGAGAAAAAAGATGTTTTTGCCAGAAACCTTCCCTATGGAGAGCAGAGAAGCCTTGAGATTGCCAGAGCGTTAGCAGCGAAACCTAAAGTTTTGCTGCTGGATGAGCCAGCGGCTGGTATGAATGAGGTGGAGAAGGACGCCCTTCAAATTTTAGTGGCGGATATTCGGGAAAAATTAAAGATTACTGTGTTGATTATCGAACACGATATGAAGGTGATTATGAATCTCTGTGACAGAATCAATGTACTTGCTCAGGGGGAAAAGATTTGTGAGGGTTCTCCGCAGACGGTACGTCAAGATCCTAAGGTTATAGAAGCTTACCTGGGCAGTGCCATGGGAAGGAGGGACCGATTTGTTAAAAATTGATAATATCAATGTGTCCTATGGACAGATTCGCGCCTTACAAAATGTGTCTCTCGAAGTGAATGAGAATGAAATCGTGGCGTTGATTGGGAATAATGGGGCAGGGAAGAGTACCACCCAAAAGTCTATCGTTGGATTGGTCTGTGTAAACTCTGGCTCCATTACCTTTCAGGGAAAAGAATTGACGCAGATGAAGACAAATAAAATTGTCAAAGAAGGGGTCTGCCTGGTTCCAGAGGGAAGAAGAATTTTTTCTACGATGACAGTCCGGGAGAATCTGGAAATGGGAGCCTATCTCAGTAAGGATAAAGCCAGGTTCGCGGAGAATGAAGCTCGAATTTATGATATGTTTCCGATTTTGAAAGAACGCTATAAGCAGCAGGGAGGAACCCTGAGTGGAGGACAGCAGCAGATGCTGGCAATTGGAAGAGGGCTGATGTCCAATCCTAAGATTTTATTGTTGGATGAACCATCGTTGGGACTTTCTCCTATGAATGTGGAGGTTGTAGCAAAGACCGTTGTGAAGATCAAAGAAGAAGGAATCCCGGTACTGTTGGTGGAACAAAATGCAATGATGAGCCTGGGAATCTGCGATCGGGCGTATGTGCTGGAAACGGGTTCTATTATTACACAGGGAACTGGAAAAGAGATGCTGGAAAACGAAGAGGTGAAGAAAGCTTATCTGGGACTCTGAGAAAGGAAGGGCTGTGAAGCTTAATACATATGAACAGGAGATGCTGTCGGGGAAGCATGGCGAGGCGAAGCGCGTCGCTATGAAAATCCTCAGTAGAATGGGAGAAATCTACGGCGCCGAAGAAATGATTTCTGTGGAGTCAGCGCATATTGACGGATGCTCCTACTCAGCGGTCTGGGACGCGGGATTGGATTTTGCTGAAAAGATGGAAAAGCTGGGAGGACAAGTGGCAGTCCCTACTTCTTTGAATATTACTTCCCGTGATATTCGTGAATGGGAGAAATTTCAGATTCCTGTGGGATTTGCAAAGAAGTGCGAGAGAATGGAAAACGCTTACATAAATATGGGGTGTATTCCCACTTGGACTTGCTCACCCTATCAATATGGCAATGTACCGCGTTTTGGAACACATATCGCCTGGGCTGAGTCGAATGCGGTGAATTATGCGAATTCCATTCTGGGGGCACGCACAGAGAGATATGGAGATTTGATAGATCTTTGCTGTGCTTTGGTCGGGAGAGCTCCATATATGGGACTTCATAAAACGGAAAATCGGGCGGCGAAAGTCGTCTATGATATCAGTCAAATACCGATGAAATATTTGGAAGACCCTTCTGCCTTCGCTGTGTTGGGCTACCTGGTGGGAAAGGATGTCAAGGAGGAGATACCGGCTGTCGTTGGCGCGGAAAGTTTTGTCGGGAAGGAACATTTGAAGGCTTTTAGTGCTGCCTCAGCCGCATCAGGGTCGGTTGGGATGTTCCATGTGATAGGTTGTACTCCGGAAGCGCGGACCCTGAAAGAAGCGACGCAGGGAAAAGAGGATACGCGTAATGTGGCGGTGGATGAGGAAATGTATTGGCATGCGTATGAAGAATTGACGCATCTTAGTGAGAAGAGAGAAGAAGCGCAAAGCGCGGATTTGGTCTTAATTGGGTGTCCCCACCTGTCTTATGACCAGATGGAATATCTGTACAGGTATTTGAAAATAGGAAAAAAGAATGAACAGGTACGGTTTCTTGTACAGACGAGCGATATGGTCTACCAATTGTTGTCTAGGAGTGGCTTGGCGCGAAAAATGGAAGATTGGGGCATTGAGTTTATGCGGGACGGCTGTATTTTAAACCAACCGATGAATGACTGGAAGCTGAAGCGAGTGGTGACAAATTCAGGGAAGATGGCCTACTATGCGCCGGGACATCTGAAAGCATCGGTGTACTTTAGAGGAATGGTAGATTGTGTGCGAAGCGCAGTGGAAGGAAGGGTGATGGGACCTTGTGGGAAATGACTGCGATTTCTGTGGTGGAAGGCAGTGCTTTCGCGGAAGTACTGAAAGAAGAAAGAGGGCTAAGCTTCTGGGGCGGTGTAGACGCGCAGACAGGATGTGTGATTGACCAAAGAAGCAAACTGTGTGGGCAGAGCTTGACAGGTAAGATACTATGTATGCCCCAGAGCAAGGGGTCCTGTTCATCTACAGGCATTTTATTGGAGATGATTCGGGCGGGAATCGCGCCTTCCGGATTCATACTGTGTAAGGCTGAAGGGATATTGGCAATGGGGGCTGTGATAGGACAGGAGCTGTATGGTGTCGATGTGCCGGTCTACACAGTGGAGAGAGAAAATTATGACAGGATACAGGACCACCAGATTATGAAAATGAAACAAGGTAAGATCTATGTATTTGAAAAGGGGGAAGAGCTTTGAATGGTTTTGTCTATTATTCTCCCACCAAAATTTTGTTTGGAAAGGACATGGAATGGGAGGTGGGGCGTGAGATTGCAGCCCAAGGAGGCTCTAGGGTATTGCTTGTCTATGGAGGTGGCAGTGCGAGAAAAAGCGGGCTTCTAGACAGGGTAGAAAGCGCTTTGGCAGACGAGGGAATTTCTTTTTGGTGCTTGGGGAATGTACAGCCGAATCCGTTGCTGGAACGAGTGTATGATGGTATCGAGCTGATAAGAGAGAAAAAAATTGATTTTGTGTTGGCCGTAGGAGGCGGAAGTGTGATTGACACGGCCAAAGCTGCCGCTTTGGGGGCGGAATATAAGGGAGATGTTTGGGATTTTTATGAGCACTTAGCGGAACCGAAAAAGATGCTTCCAGTGGGGTGTATTTTGACTCTTCCAGCGTCTGGCAGCGAGAGCAGCCAGGCATCTGTAATCACCTCGCAGAAAAATGGGGGGATGAAAAAGGGGTTGAATCATCCGATTCTCAGACCCAAATTTGCGATTTTAAATCCAGAATTGACCTATACCCTTCCTACCTATCAGACAGCCTGCGGAGTTGTAGATATCATGATGCACACGCTGGAAAGATATTTGTCGTATGGATGGGACAATGAAATTACAGATAACATTGCAGAAAGTTTGTTGAGAACGGTAATAAAATATGCGCCGATAGCATTGAAGCAAGGGGATGACTATCAGGCGAGATCGGAACTTATGTGGTGTGGCAGTCTGTCCCATTGCGATTTGACAGGGCTCGGAATGCCGGGGGACTGGGCAGTTCATCAGATTGAGCATGAGTTGAGTACGGAGTATCAGGTGGCCCATGGAGCTGGACTGGCCGCAGTGTGGGGCTCTTGGGCAAATTACACCTTAGATGCAGGGGAAAGACGGTTCGCACGGTATGCCCGTAATGTCTGGAAAATAGCAGAAAGTGAAGATAGGAAGGCTGCTGAGGCAGGAATTCAGGCTACAGAGGGCTTTTTTGCCGGGCTTGGAATGCCGATCTCGGTTTCACAGTTAATAGGACGTAAAATGACGCAGGAAGAGATTACGAAGTTAGCGCGCAAATGCACCTTTGGCGGAAAGCGCACGATAGGAAATTTAATCGTGATGAAGGAACCGCAAATTGAGAAGATATATCAACTGGCAAATCATTGAGAAAGGATGAAGAAAGATGAAAGAATTCAGAGGCGTAGTAGTGGCAATGGTGACTCCATTTCATGAGGATGGAAGTGTAAACGAAGAGATGGTGAGGACGTTAACCAGACATTTTATAGATCAGGGAGTGCATGGAATTCTTGTGAGCGGGGGAACTGGAGAGTTTACGATGATGGATATCCATGAGCGGAAGAAAGTGATCTCTGCCGCGGTGGAGACTGCAAAAGATACAGAGGTGTTCATTGTAGCAGGGATTACCTGCAACACGACGAAGGATACGGTGGAGTTAGCGAAGTATTCTGGTGAAATAGGGGCAGATTATGTATTGGCTCTGCCGCCTTTTGCAATTCCAGTGACAAAAGAAGCGATGTTGGAACATTTTCGTGCGATTAAAGAAAATACAACAGCGGGATTAATTCTCTATCATTTTCCTGGTGAGACTGGCATTGAGTTTTCACCGGAGGAAATTGTAAGTTGGGGCAGAGAAGGGTTGTTTGTGGCCGTTAAGAACACGACTGGTATGGAACACACTATGGAGTTGATCTTAGAAAATGCACACAACCCGAATTTGAAGATATCCAATGGATTTGATTCACTGGCCTTATCAGCGTTGGCCTCAGGTGCGGATGCTCTGATCAATGCCGGTTCTAATATTACGCCGAGACAGTATGTGAAGATATATGAGTTGGCAAAAGAAGGAAAATATGAGGAAGCCCGTCGTATTTATGAAGAGATTCTTCCTATTCTCCTATATCAGGAGAAAGACGGAAATACGGAGCCGGGATTGTGCAAATACTGTCTGAATTTGCAGGGCTTCGACTGTGGAGTGCCGAGAAAACCGGTACCTGAAGTGTCAGAGGAGGCAAAACGAACTGCGGAGAAACTGTTGAAAAAAGCAGAAAATGTGAAGTGTTGAGAAACAGGAGGAAAAACCTATGTTTGAATTTTGCAGTTATATTCCGACAAAGGTAGTTTTTGGTCCGGGGAAATTAAAAGAGTTGGCGTCTATGAAGCTGCCGGGCAAGAAGGCATTGATCTGTGTGACGGAAGATGGTCTGATGGAAAAATTAGGGATTCAGGGTAGAGTTCTGCAATATTTAAGCCAAAATCAGATAGAGAGTGTCGTTTATGATAAGGTGACTCCTAATCCTACTAGAAAAGGAGTCATGGAGGCAGCAGAGCTGGCAAAGGTAGAAAATTGTGACTTTTTTATCGGATTGGGAGGAGGCAGCAGTATCGACACTGCAAAAGCGGCTTCCATTATGATGGTCAATGAAGGGGATTTGTGGGATTATGCACAGGCAGGAACCGGCGGCCGCAAAGAGGTAAAAGGCGCTTTTCCTGTGATGACTATTACGACGACAGCCGGTACTGGGACAGAGTGTGATCCTTGGTGTGTGATTACCAATGAGCAGACAAAAGAGAAACTAGATTTCGGAACAGACGCCGTGTTTCCGGTGATTTCTGTGATTGACCCAGAGTTAATGTTGACATTGCCTAGGACTTTGACTTTATATCAAGGTTTTGACGCTTTGTTCCATGCAGTGGAGTGTTATATAGCAACCTGTGGATGCAAATTGACAGACATCTATTGTCTGGAGGCCGTGAAGCTCATCACGAGATGGCTGCCTGTGGTGGCAGAAGATGGGGAGAATCTAGAGGCTAGGGTGAATATTTCTTATGCTGCGAACGTGCTGTGTGGTTTTGCACAGTCACTTTCCGCAACAATTTCTCCTCATATTATCGGTCAGTGTATGAGTGGGCTTTTTCCAGGTTTTGTTCATGGAGCAAGCCTGATTGTGACGGCGGAGGCTTACTATAAATTAGTGATAGACAGAGGCTATGTTTCAGATAAATTCCAAGAGCTGGGAAGAGCTATGGGAGAGGAACAGGAAGAGGGAAGGCCAGGAAGTTCTTTCCTAAGTGGCCTGACAAAACTGATGGCTCAGACAGAAATGCGGGATTTGCCAATGTCGCAGTTTGGTGTGAGAAAAGAGGACCTCAAACGTATCGCGGAGATCTCGACAGGGATAGGCTTTGACTTTGACCCGTACGTTTTAACAAAAGAGGATGTGGAGGAGATTTTGGAAAAGTCATATCGATAGAGCGAGTCTTTACTGGTCTGTCTCTGGGGCATGAGAGATGGAGTTGGCTTTTCGTGGCCGACTCCATTTCGTTAGAAGGCAAAAAGTGTTTGGCTGTTAGAAGATGGAGGGTATATGGAGAAGGACAGAGGATTTAAGAGTAAATATTTTAACGGGCAAAAAGCAGCGCACCGAAGAGCTGTCTATAAAGGATGTGGTTATGATCCGGAGGATATGAACAAGCCTCATATTGGGATTGCCAATACGTTCAGTGAGGCGTCACCTGGACACGCGCATTTCAGGCCATTGGTAGAAGCTGTGAAAGCAGGTATTTGGGAGGCTGGGGGAATTCCTTTTGAATTTGGTGTTCCTTCCACCTGTGGAAACATAGCAATTGGCACAAATTGTCTGCGTTACGAGATGGCTGTAAGAGATGTGGTGTGCAGTAGCATTGAGATCGTCAGCAAGATACAGTTGTTTGACGGTGTAGTGATGACTTGTGGCTGTGATAATATTGTTCCGGGAACTTTGATGGCCGCCGCGCGGCTGGACATACCGTCATTGTTGCTGACAGCCGGCCCGATGTTGGCGGGGAATAGGAAGGGAAAAGAGCTGGTTTTATCTGATGTCAACGAAAGGGTGTTTGGGAGAGCTGCCGCGAAGAAAGAAGGAAATTCCCAGGAGCTTTTGGAAATGGAACAGAAGGCATGTGCTTCTTTTGGTGCGTGTCCTGTGATGGGGACAGCGAATACCATGCAGATTATAGCCGAGGCCATGGGAATGACACTTCCAGGTACTTCTGTGATTCCTGGTGTCGTGACAGATAAGTTTGTCAGTGCTAGGAAAACGGGAAGACAGATTGTAGAGATGGTCAAAAACGACAGAAGAGTTTCTTCTATTATAACGGAAGGTGCACTGAAAAACGCGATTATGGCGGACTTGGCAATCGGAGGTTCTACCAATGCGGTTTTGCATATTCTGAGTATTGCAAAGGAATTGGAGCTTCCGGTCACACTTCAGGATTTTGATGAACTCAGTAGAAGGACGCCGACGATTACGAATCTTAGGCCTGCGGGAGAGTATACGGTAGACAAGCTATACCTTGCGGGAGGAGTTCCTGCCATTTTGAAACAACTGGAAAATTTAATCAATACACAGGCGCAGGTATGTACGGGGCAGACCTGGGAAGAGATTCTTCGGGAGGTTTCTAAAAAACCAAATTTGATCGTGCATAGTGTGGAATCGCCAATCTGTGAGGATGGCGGATTGGCTGTACTCAAGGGAAATCTTGCCGAAAGAGGGGCGATTATTCGTACAGCAGCAGTCAAAGAGAATATGCGCCATTTTAAGGGGCCGGCCAGGGTGTATGACAGTGATGAGGAAGCTTTTGAAGCGCTGATTTCAGGGAAGATTTATGCAGGAGATGTCATCGTAATACGGTATGCAGGGCCAAGAGGAGCTCCTGGTCTAGTAGAGGTGATGCTGACAGCAGATGCCCTGGTAGATTTAGGGTTGGATACCAGTGTTGGGCTGGTGACGGATGGAAGATTTTCAGGGTTTAATTATGGACCGATTGTAGGACATGTATCACCGGAAGCAAGTGAGGGAGGAATGATTGCCTATGTGAGAGATGGAGATATGATAGAGGTGGATATTCCCAATCGGACTCTTCGTGTGGATGTAGGAGAAGAGGAATTGGATAGGAGAAAACAGACTACAAAGCTGAAAGAGACAGATGTGAGGGCAGGAATTCTCAAATTGTATGCGAATAATAGTCTTTCATCTGACGAGGGTGCAGCGATGCAGAGATGGAATTGATGCTATATGAGGGGCAAGAAAAGTGAGAAGACTAGCTGACAAGGCAGAGAGGTATAGTTGTCAAAGCGTAACAGACAGCCTGACACTGTCCCGCGAGGCGTCACGCTGCATTTGCAGCGGGACCCCGAGGACTGCAGGCGCCAGACTGAGAGAATCGCAGTCTGTGTGCATGCATTTATGACAGTGAAGCCGAAAGGCTGAACTGTTACGTCAAGGCTTATAATTCCTGTAAACCTTGTTGTAATGATGGTTGAAAATTGTTATAATAATAGCCGAATACCAAAAAGTACCAGTAGATTTCAGAGGGGAGATGTGAAAAAAGTGGAGCAGCCGAAAGTACAGGGAATGATGTTAAAAACGGAAAACCTGTCAGAACGTGTGGTAGTATGGTTGGAAAAAGCCATTGTTCATGGAGAACTGCGGCCAGGAGATGAACTGCCTTCCGAACAGGAGATGTGTAATCTGCTGGGAGTTGGAAAATCCAGTATCCGAGAGGCGTTAAAAATGCTTCAGATGATCGGAGTCGTGGAGATTCGCCAGGGAAAACGAAGCAGGGTATGTGATACAGTCAAACCGAATATTATGATGCCGTTGATTTTTAAACTTGCGATGTTGGACAGTTCACCTCAGAATTTGTATGATTTTCGCGTGATGTTTGAAGAAGCTGTTGTGCGTTTTGCGAGAAACCGTATAGAGGAAAGTAGCCTGGAAAGGTTGAAAGAAGAAGTGGAACGTTTTCGTCAAAAAAGTGAAGCTGGAACAGCAACAGTAGAGGACGACTTTGCATTTCATAAGTTGTTGTTAGAGATATGCGACAATCCATTTATCTATGAGATTGGAAATTTACTGATCGAGATTTTTGAGGAACCAATGACGAAGACCTCTCCATATGACGCACAGCGTGCTCTGAGAGATCACCAGATGATTATTAGCATTTTTGAGGAAGGTGTGAAGGAAAAAGATAAGGTATCAGAGGCTGTGCGGGAATCATTTGAAGTGTACCGCAACGTATTAGGAGTTGAGGACAAAGCTTCCATCAATTAGAAAATATGCGTAGCTGCTAAGTCTTTTGTATATTGCTTTCTTACTCTTCTTGTCCCGAGGAGTGGATATGGAAGAGAGAGTCAATAAGATAAAGCTATTGGAACGCTGTGGTGTGTTTGAGGATTATAAATACCTTCCTTGGCAACCGGGATTTGAACGGACGGCTGGAAGATATAGAGGAAGAATTGCCGAAAGTCAGGATGGGATGGCCGGGATTGTGGCAGATTTTTATGAGATTGATGGCAGAAAGCTGCGGGAAGGAAAGATACCGGTAATTCCAGACGGGTGTACAGATTTAATTTTTGTCTCGAGTGGAAGAGAAGCAAAAGTGTATGTCAGTGCAGGGGTGTTGGAACCTCAGAATTTTCAGTTTACAAATCCGGAGAGTATATTTGGTGTGAGATTTATGCCGGGGGCTACATGTCATATTTTTCATAATTCTATCGGGGAAATTGTGTATAAACCGACAGAGCTGAAGCAGTTTTTAAGAGACACTAAAGGTTACACAGAGAAAATTGTGAGAACACCAGATTTCGAGCAGAAAATTCACTTGGCAGTGAAATTCGTAAGAAGCTTGCTTTTGGAGGAAGATGGAAGCGAACGGATTGTGGGCTATTGCTGCAAGCGTATGTATGAGACGAGAGGCTTGATTGCTGTGAAGAAGCTGGCAGTGGAGACTGGCTATACGGAGCGATATCTGGATATGCTGTTTGAGCGGTATGTGGGGACGAGTCCAAAGAATTTGTGCAATATTATCAAAGTTCAGTATGCTTATTTGTTGATGAAATGTTATCCGGGGCTGCCATTATCCTATGTAGCGCAGTGTGCGGGGTATGCAGATCATTCACATATGAATCGTGTTTTTGGCAGATACCTCAAAGCTAGTGCAGGTACAGTCAGAGATGACAGTATTTTTCAAAAGATAAGTCAGGAAAAAACAATAGTTTTTGCTTAGTTGATAAAGGAAACCTTTGCTCTGCCGGCAGAGGTTTCTTTACTGTATAAGCTCCCGGACAGCGGTCCCTTACCTATTTGACCGATGAAAAATGTTTCAGTTGATGGTTTTTTGAAAATAAGGTAAAATAAAAGAATGTTATTGAATTAACCACGAAGCTTGAACGGCTTTCACGAATGAGGGATGAAAGATGAAGACATTGATTTGTAAAGTGAATGCAGAGAAGCCGGAACAGGATATCATCAGCCAGGCGGGGAAAATTCTTAGAGAAGGCGGTCTGGTTGCGTTTCCCACCGAGACGGTTTATGGATTGGGCGGAAATGCTTTGGATGCGGCGGCGTCGGAAAAAATCTATGCTGCGAAAGGGCGGCCGTCAGACAATCCGCTGATTGTACATATTGCTCGGATGGAGGATTTGGAAAAAATTGTGACGGGAGTCCCGAAGAAAGCAAAGATACTGGCTGAGGCATGTTGGCCGGGACCGCTCACGATGATTTTGCCTAAGTCCGAGGAGGTGCCTTATGAGACGACCGGAGGATTGGACAGTGTTGCTGTCCGTTATCCCAGCCATCCGGTGGCCCAGGCACTGATTTTGGCGGCAGGAGGATTCGTAGCTGCCCCAAGCGCAAACACATCCGGAAGGCCGAGTCCAACCACGGCAGCTCATGTACAGGAAGATCTGACAGGGGCGGTGGATATGATTTTGGACGGAGGCCAAGTAGGAATCGGAATTGAGTCCACGATTGTGGACTTTACAGAAAAAATACCGACTGTGTTACGGCCCGGGTATATCTCATTGGAAAAGCTGAAAGAGCTGTTAGGTGAGGTGAAGATGGACAAAGGCCTGCTGCGGGCAGATGCGAGTCAGAGACCGAAAGCGCCGGGAATGAAATACCGGCATTATGCTCCGAAAGCGGAATTGACGATCGTGGAAGGCAGTACGGAATACGTGGTGGCCTACATCAACCAAAAGGCGAAAGAGGCATCAAAAAGAGGAAGACAGATAGGAATTATCGGTACAGAGGAGACTTTCCCCTACTATTCCAGTGGAGTTGTCCGGTGTATCGGCAGCCGGAAAAAGGAAGAAGGCATTGCGCTGCATCTATATGAAGTGCTCAGAGATTTTGACCAATGCGAGGTAGAGGCAATCTATTCGGAGTCCTTTGACACTCCCAAAATGGGGCAGGCGATTATGAATCGTCTGCTGAAGGCAGCAGGACATCGTGTAGTTCAGGCTGAGAAAAAAATAAACGACAGATAAGATGAGGAGTTTTTCTCCGGCCGGGAGAAAATTCAGCATAAACAGATGATAACAGGAGGAAAAAAATATGATTGCGATTGGATGTGACCATGGCGGATTTGAACTGAAACAGGAGATTTTGGCATATTTGCGCGAGAAGGGAATCGAGTATAAGGATTTTGGCTGTGACAGCACAGCATCGGTGGATTACCCTGTCTATGCAAAGAAAGTCTGCAAAGCGATCACAGACGGAGAGTGTGAGAAGGGAATTCTGATCTGTGGAACAGGAATCGGAATCTCTATAACAGCGAATAAGCAGAAGGGAATCCGGGCTGCGCTGTGTACAGATTGTTTCTGTGCAGAGGCCACGAGGCTTCACAACGACGCCAATGTGCTGGCATTAGGAGGAAGAGTAGTAGGGCCTGGTCTGGCAGTGAAAATTGTGGATACGTTTTTACATACTCCGTTTTCAGGCGAGGAGAGACATGCCAGAAGAATCCGTATGATGGAAGAGGACTAAAACAGGGTGGGACAAAGCGGCGGAGACTGTAGGAATGGCGAGTCTTCGCCGGGAAACAGGAGAAGGATATGATAAAAAAGATACGGAAACGTTCTGACTATATTACCTGGGATGAGTACTTTATGGGAGTGGCTCAGTTGGCCGGGATGCGTTCTAAGGACCCGAGCTCTCAGGTAGGGGCTTGCATTGTCAGCGAGGATAATAAAATTTTGTCAATGGGGTATAATGGATTTCCGATTGGGTGTTCGGATGATGATTTTCCGTGGGCCAGGGAAGGAGAGGAACTGGAAACAAAATATTTGTACGTCACACACAGTGAACTGAACGCGATTCTTAATTACCGCGGAGGCAGCCTGGAGGGGGCTAAGCTCTATGTGACGCTGTTTCCTTGCAATGAGTGTGCAAAGGCGATTATTCAGTCGGGAATTAAGACGATTGTCTATGGAAATGACAAGTATGCGAATACTCCGGCGGTGATTGCCTCGAAGAGAATGCTGGACGCGTCTGGGGTTAGGTACTATCAGTACAGTCCTACGGGAAGAGAGATTACAATACAGCTTTGATTGTAACCATTCAGTCATGCGGCGATAGAAGTTGTGCAGCAGCCAATCCGAGCTGCTATGGCTGAATGGCTATCTTGGACTGAAAGAGCAGACGAATTTGGTCTTGACATTTTATTCTTTTTTAAATAAAATGTGTTTTAAATATGAAATACGGGCGATGAAAAGAATAGTACACTGTGAGTGATCCCCAGAGAGAGAGTCATATGGTGAGAGAGTCTTGTGAGCGACCAGTGGAACCGGCCTTGGAGCCTCCCAGCGAAAGCGGGGCGTATTCCGGCGATAACGGAGAGAAAGTGCACAGTGTTCTTTGGATAGCTGTGAAACAGGGTGGTACCGCCGAAGTCTTTCGGTCCCTTTGGGACTGGAGGGCTTTTTTTATTGCATAGGAAACTTCGTTCCCTATGCAATAAAAAGCCCTCCGGGCAGGATGCACACGCCGCAATGAGGAATTTCACCGCGAGGCGGTGTTGCGGCGGCGCGCAAAGAGGGACGCGCCCCTCAAAGATTGAGGGGTTGGGGGGAGTTGAAGTGGGCTTGCCCACTTTGTTCTGTTATAGGAAAGACCTTGTCACGCTAATGCGTGAAAATTCTTTCCTATAACATAAATACTCCGTAGGATCGCACTGCGGCGGAGATGAAAATGTTGCTGATGCAACCCGCCGCAGGCGGAGAATCCTGCGGGGCAGGATTCTTTTTTATGTAATAGGAAAGCTTTTGCCCGTTTTGTTTTAATAATGAAAGAGGAGTAGGATTATGGCGAAAGAAAAGAAACTTGTGGAAGCAATTACTTCTATGGAAGAAGATTTTGCGCAATGGTATACGGATGTTGTGAAGAAAGCGGAGTTGGTGGATTATACCAGCGTAAAAGGGTGTATGGTGATTAAGCCGGCTGGGTATGCGATTTGGGAGAATATTCAAAGAGAGCTGGATCGCAGATTCAAAGAGACAGGGGTAGAGAATGTGTACATGCCACTGTTTATCCCGGAGAGTTTGCTGCAAAAGGAGAAAGATCATGTGGAGGGTTTTGCGCCGGAGGTGGCTTGGGTGACACATGGAGGATTGGAAGAACTTCAGGAGAGACTGTGCGTACGGCCGACATCAGAGACACTTTTCTGTGATTTTTATGCTAGAGATATCCATTCACACAGAGATTTGCCTAAGGTTTATAACCAGTGGTGTTCTGTCGTTCGCTGGGAAAAGACAACACGTCCGTTTTTGCGTTCCAGAGAGTTTTTATGGCAAGAAGGACACACGGCTCACGCAACGGCGGAGGAAGCCGAGGAGCGCACAATTCAGATGCTGAATGTGTATGCGGATTTCTGTGAGGAGGAGCTGGCGATTCCTGTCATTAAAGGAAGAAAGACAGACAAAGAGAAGTTTGCGGGAGCAGAGGCGACCTATACGATTGAGTCGTTGATGCATGACGGAAAAGCTCTTCAGTCCGGAACTAGCCATAACTTTGGAGATGGGTTCGCGAAAGCTTTTGGCATCCAGTATGCGGACAGAGACAATACCCTGAAATACGTACATCAGACTTCCTGGGGAATGACCACCCGTATGATCGGGGCAATTATCATGGTTCACGGAGACAACAGTGGCCTGGTGCTGCCGCCTAGAATCGCTCCGGTTCAGGCGATGATTATTCCAATTCAGCAGAAGAAGGAAGGGGTTCTCGAAAAAGCGGATGAGATGATGGCGGCGATCAAGAAAGCGGGAATCCGAGTGAAGGTGGATGATAGTGATAAGAGTCCGGGATGGAAATTCTCAGAACAGGAAATGAGGGGAATTCCAGTTCGTATCGAGTGTGGTCCGAAAGATATTGAGAATGGACAGGCAGTGATCGTGCGCCGTGATACCAGGGAGAAGATTGTCGTGAGCTTTGAAGATTTGGCTCAGAAAGTTCAGGAGACTCTGGATACCATGCAGCGTGAGATGCTGGAAAGAGCGAGAGCCCATAGAGATGCCCACACCTATGAGGCCAGAGATTATGAGGAATTTAGGAAGACCATCGAAGAGAAACCGGGCTTTGTAAAAGCGATGTGGTGTGGCTGCCAGGAATGTGAGGACAAGATAAAAGAAGACACTCAGGCGACTTCACGCTGCATCCCATTTGAACAGGAGCAGATTTCAGACAAATGTGTTTGCTGTGGAAAGCCGGCTAAGAAGATGGTTTACTGGGGTAAAGCATATTAAATGAAACTTTGGATTCCGCCGAAGGTATCTGAGATTTTGGATATTCTCCACAGCCATGGCTACGAGGCCTATGTGGTGGGCGGCTGTGTGCGGGATAGTATTCTGGCCCGTACGCCGGACGATTGGGATATCACGACTTCCGCAAAACCGGAAGAGGTAAAAAAGCTGTTTCGAAGGACTGTAGACACGGGGCTGCAGCATGGGACGGTCACAGTTCTTTTGGGAAATGACGGATATGAAGTGACTACCTATCGGTTGGATGGAGAATACGAGGACTCTCGTCACCCAAAGGAGGTGACGTTTACTTCCAGTCTGGAAGAGGATTTAAAGAGACGAGATTTTACGATCAATGCGATGGCCTATAATCAGGAAGAGGGCCTTGTGGATCTTTTTGGAGGTATGAGAGATCTCCAAGGAAAGGTCATTCGGGCCGTGGGCGAGCCTAAAGAGCGGTTTACAGAGGATGCGCTGCGCATTATGAGGGCCGTTCGTTTCAGTGCCCAGTTAGGCTTTACTATAGACGAAAAAACCTACGAGGCTTTGGCAGAGTTGTCCCCCAATCTGAAACATATCAGTGCGGAGCGGATTCAGGTAGAGCTGGTTAAAATATTGACTTCAAAGCATCCAGAGTATTTAGAGGCGGCCTGGGAGACGGGAATTACGAGGGTGATTCTTCCGGAATTTGATGCGATGATGGAGACGGCGCAGAATACACCTCACCACTGCTACGACGTGGGAAGGCATACCTTGGTGAGTCTGATGGCAGTACCGGCGGATAAAGTGCTGAGGTTGACGATGTTGCTGCACGATGTAGGGAAACCCGTGGTGAGGACGACAGACGAGCAGGGACAGGACCATTTTAAAGGACATGAGGACGTGGGAGAGCGGATGGCCTCAGAGATTTTAAAGAGGCTGAAGATGGACAATGACACGATCTCTAAAGTGTGCAGGCTCATACATTGGCATGATTACCAGCCTGTAGCGGTAGAAAAAGGAATTCGCAGAGCCGTCAATCGGGTGGGGGAAGATATTTTTCCATTTCTTTTGCAGGTCCAGCTGGCGGACACCATGGCAAAGAGTGATTTCGGCAGGGAAAAGAGGCTGGAACAGATCACAAAGACACAGCAGATCTATGAGGGAATTCTAGAGGCAAACCAATGTCTGAGTCTGAAGTCTTTGGCTGTGACAGGGAAAGACTTGATTGCTATGGGAATGCAGCCGGGAAAAGGCATTGGCCAAATGTTGGATTTTTTGCTGGAGAAAGTTTTGGACGAACCAGATTACAATAAAAAGGAATATCTGCTGTCCTTGGCTAAGAGACGGTTGGAGAGTCAGAGCAGGTAAAATTAAATTTGCAGAAGGGATTTTTTGCGGCAGACAAATAATCCCTTCTGTTTTATGTTATAGGAAAGACTTGTCACGCTAATGCGTAAAAGGTTTTTCCTATAACATAAACGCTCTGCTATGGATGTACACGCCGCAACAAGGCAGTTCACCGCAAAGCGGTGTTGCGGCGGCACGCAAAGCAGGGCGCACCGTTTAAGAATGAGGGGATGAGGGAGCTGAAGTGGGCTTGCCCACTTTGCTATGCTATAGGAAGGAACTTGGTGTTGCGGCGGCGCGCATAGAAAGCAATTCTGTCTCATAAGATAGAAGGTACAAAAATATGAGGGGGATTTGCTTTTGTATGATCGGGGACTGAGCGTACTGGAACAGTATGGATTGACTGCTAAGAGCAGTTATCGGGGCCGTGGCGCCTTGTTGTGCCAGACAGAAAAAGGACTGTTGATTCTCAGAGAATTCCGCGGTTCCGCAAAAAGACTGGAAAAGCAAAGAGAGTTTCTGCTGCAGGTACAGAAGCAGAGTGGGGAAAACGTAGATCAGATCCTGGTCAATCAGGCTGGAGAACTGGTCAGCGTGGACAAAGAAGGAATTCCCTACGTTTTGAAAAACTGGTACGAAGGAAAAGAGTGCGACACGAAATCACAGGAGGATGTGATAAAGAGCGTGGAAGCGCTGGCTAGATTACATAGAGTTATGAAACTACCGGTGTGTGAGGAGTATGTGGCGGAGCCACTGGATGAGGAGTATCTCAGGCATAACCGGGAATTGAGGCGGATTCAAAAGTTTATTCGCAAAAAGGGCGCGGGTAATTCTTTTGAGAAAGCCTATCTGTCCAGTGTAGAATGGTTTTTGGAAAGGGGTACTCAAGCATTGAAAAGACTGGAGACTTCCGGGTATCAGCAACTGCGCCAGACTGCACTGGAAGAAGGAAGTATTTGTCACGGGGAATATAACCAGCACAATGTGTTGATGCTAAAGCGGGGAACCGCTGTCACCAATTTTGAAAAATGGTCTTTTGACGTTCCCATGGCGGATTTGTATCGCTTTATGAGAAAAGTTTTAGAGAAGAACAACTGGGATGTTTCATTGGCAAGAGAAATTCTCAAAGCGTACCACAGACAGAAGCCTCTTACGGCGGCAGAACTGGAAAATCTTCAGATACGGTTCTCCTATCCAGAAAAGTATTGGAAGCTGGGTAACTATTATTTTACACACAGAAAATCTTGGATTTCAGAGAAAAATGTCGAAAAGATTCTGCAGCTGATAGAGCAGAAGAATCTGTGGGAAGATTTTGAGAAAAAATGTTTTTGTAATTGGGAATTCTAATTTATTTTTTCGATGGTTTGTTATATAATTAGGTAAATGTAACATTCCTAAAAGGTGAAATCGTTACAAAAAATAAATGTCATAGGAGGTACCAGCATGGATTACAAAGAAGTATATCAGGAGTGGTTAGAAAATCCGTACTTCGACGAAAATACCAAAGCGGAATTAAAAAGCATCGCAGGAGATGAGAATGAGATCAAGGAAAGGTTCTATATGGACCTGGAGTTCGGAACGGCAGGTCTTCGCGGAGTTATCGGCGCAGGTACAAATCGTATGAACATCTATGTTGTGCGTAAGACAACGCAAGGGTTAGCAAACTATATCCTCTCTGTGGGAAAAGGGGCGCAGGGAGTTGCGATTGCTTATGACTCCAGAAACATGTCGCCGGAGTTCGCTCAGGAGGCTGCTCTTTGTCTGGCGGCTAATGGAATCAAGGCGTATATTTTCGAATCTCTCAGACCAACACCAGAACTTTCCTTCGCGGTGAGAAAGCTGGGCTGTGCGGCTGGTATCAACATCACAGCCAGCCATAATCCGCCGGAATACAATGGCTATAAAGTCTACTGGGAAGATGGCGCCCAAATTACTCCGCCTCATGATACCGGTATTATGGGAGAAGTAAAGAAGGTAACAGATTTTAATCGTGTGAAAACCATGGACAAGAACGAGGCAGCGGCGGCAGGACTTTATGAAGTAATCGGACAGGCAATTGACGATGCATATATGGAAGAGCTGAAAAAACAGGTTCTGCATATGGATGCCATTCAGGCGGAGAGTAAAAATCTGAAAATTGTATATACTCCATTGCATGGAACTGGAAATATTCCGGCCCGTCGCATCTTAAAAGAGCTGGGGTTTGAAAATGTCTATGTGGTGAAGGAGCAGGAGCTGCCTGACGGAAACTTTCCTACAGTGAGCTACCCAAATCCTGAGGCAGAGGAAGCTTTTGAGCTGGGATTGAAATTAGCCAAAGAAGTGGATGCAGATTTGGTCCTGGCTACAGACCCGGATGCGGACAGACTGGGTGTTCGTGTCAAAGATAAAGATGGAGTGTACCATGATCTGACAGGAAATATGTCTGGCTGCCTTCTGGCAAATTATGAAATCAGCCAGAAGAAAGCTTTGTTTGGCCTTCCAGAAGACGGAGCGCTGATAAAGACGATTGTGACTACAAATCTGGCAGACGCCATCGCGAAAGGCTATGGCATCCGTCTGATTGAAGTCCTGACTGGATTCAAGTTTATCGGACAGCAGATTCTCGGATTCGAAAACAGCAAGAAGGGAACTTATCTGTTTGGATTTGAGGAGAGTTATGGCTGTCTGATCGGAACTTATGCAAGGGACAAGGACGCGATTGTTGCTACGATGGCTCTGTGTGAGGCGGCAGCATATTATAAGACGCAAGGCAAGACACTTTGGGACGCGATGATAGATCTGTATGAAGAGTATGGATATTACAAAGATTCCATTCAGTCGGTAACTTTAAAGGGAATTGAAGGACTTCAGAAGATTCAGGAGATCATGAATACGCTCAGAGAGAAACCACCGGTGGAGATTGCAGGCTACAAAGTAACTGCTGTGAGAGACTATAAAAACGACACGATCACAGATTTGGACACAAAAGAAGTGAAACCGACCGGCCTTCCGTCCTCCAACGTGCTGTATTACGAGCTGACAGATGACGCATGGCTGTGCGTGAGACCTTCCGGAACAGAGCCTAAGGTTAAATTCTATTATGGAATCAAAGGAGCCTCTTTAGAGGACGCAGATCAAAAATCAGACATGTTGGGAAAAGCAGTCTTGGATATGGTTGACTCTATGATGTGATGATGGAAGAAAAGAGATACACATTCGAAGAGTTGACTGAGATTGTAAAGATACTGCGCGAGAAATGCCCATGGGACAGCACACAGACCCATGAAAGCCTGAAAGTATGTATGGAGGAAGAAGCCTCGGAGGTGATCGAGGGAATTGATCTTTTGAAAAGTACTGGAGAGTGGGACAATCTGTGTGAAGAGCTGGGAGATGTGCTTCTTCAGGTGGTGCTCCACAGTGTGATTGCTCAGGAAGAAGGATTATTTACCCTGGAGGATGTGGTAACTGGGATAGCCCGTAAGATGGTTCGCAGACATCCGCATATTTTTGGAAAATCTGAGTTTTATAAGGACTATGATGGGATACCCAGTTGGGAGGAAATAAAGCGTCTGGAAAAAGAAGCCAGAGAGAAAAATAAGGGATTTTTGTAATTTTCAGAAATGTATCAGAAAGTCACACATTTCTGATTGGAAATCAAGGAAACTCCTTGACAAACATAGAGAAAGGGTATATAAATTAATGATAGGACTCTTTGGGCTCAAGAGAGTCAAAACCAAGCATGAGAACAACAATTAGAGGAGGAAACACCATGAACAAAACAGAATTAGTTGCAGCTATGGCTAAAGAGACTAAACTGGCAAAAAAAGATGTAGAAGCTGTTTTAAAATCTTTTATCGATGTAGTGTCTGACGAACTGAAGAAAGGTGAGAAAGTTCAGTTAGTTGGTTTCGGAACTTTCGAAGTAAGTAAGAGAGCTGCAAGAGAAGGAAGAAATCCTCAGACTGGTGAGACGATGAAGATCAGTGCTTCTAAAGCTCCTAAATTCAAAGCTGGAAAAGCATTAAAAGATCTGGTAAACGAAGAATAATTGGTTGCTGTGAACAGTAACAATAATTGATTTAGAAGGCTGTTGCAGGAGGAGATTCCTTGTGCACCAGCCTTTTTTTGTGTAATAGGAAAGATCTTGTCACGCTAATGTGTGAAAGTCATTTTCTATTACATAAACGTTCCGCTAAGGAAGCGCACGCCGCAATGAGGAATTTCACCGTAAAGCGGTGTTGAGGCGGCATGCAAAGTGGGATGCGCCCCAAAAAAGATTGAGGGGAAGGGCGTTGAAGTGGGCTTGCCCACTTTGTTCTGCGATAAGCCCGGTAAGCAGTCGCCGTGCTGGCACGGCTAAGAAAGGAGATCTTATGCGATTAGACAAATTTTTAAAAGTATCCCGTCTGATTAAGAGACGAACGGTGGCCAATGAGGCCTGCGATGCAGGGCGAGTTCTGGTGAATGAGAAACCTGCGAAAGCGTCGGCGAAAGTAAAACCTGGGGATGTAATTGAAATCCAGTTTGGGAGTAGAAATGTAAAAGTGGAGGTCTTAAGTATTGCGGAGACCGTACGCAAAGAGGAGGCGGAGAACCTGTACAGGTATCTGTGACCGGGAGCAGGAATAGATTTTCCTGGATTCTCATAGACTATTGATAAAGGGGTCCAGGAGAAGTCAGTTTGGAAGAGAAGAAAAAGAATTTTTCTCACAGTGTGTTTCTGGAACAGAGAGAACGAGGAAAAATTACGGGTGTGTCAGATGTCAGATCGTTTGACGAAAAATTGATTGTCTTGGCGTCAGGCAGCGGAGTTATCACGATAAAAGGAGAGAACCTTCACGTGGAACAACTGAATCTCGAACATGGCCAAGTGGAGCTTACAGGGAAAATCGACAGCCTTGTGTATACGGAGGAGAAAACACTGGGGCAAAAAAGCGAGTCTTTAT